>Ga0335079_10006257_pt1 | contig 13619 bp, 10 predicted proteins | sample Lox_Sample_33_FD_206719 | JGI IMG/M metagenome (GOLD analysis project Ga0335079, IMG submission 206719) | Soil microbial communities from Loxahatchee National Wildlife Refuge, Florida, United States - Lox_Sample_3.3 | ecosystem: Environmental > Terrestrial > Soil > Wetlands | place: USA... | reverse complement strand
CCACGGAGAGCGGCGGACGATTGCGAGCCCGAGCACGACGAGCGCGAACATGAGGAGGTCGACGTTGCCTCGTTCGACCCCGATCATCGTCGCGGGGGCCACGAGGAGCGCGGCGTAGAGCACGCCTTCCCGCGTGCTCAGCGGTCCGGTAGCCGCGAGCGCGGCAACGAGGAAGATGAGGCCGACGGCGACGCCGAGTGCGGTGGTCGCGCCCTCGCCGAGTCCGAGCACCGAGAGCTTCTTCCAGTGTCGCGGATAGTTCGCCGGCCGGCCGTAGGGGTCGCACGGGTTTAAGGGAAACGCCTCGATCCCCTTTCGCTCGCAGTCCCAGCTCGACGTGATCGAGCGCAGGTCCTCGAACCGGGTCGAGGTGGCGTCGACGCCGACCTTGCGCCAGGGCGTCCCGCCGCCCCGGACGCTGCCGACGGCGCCCAGCACGATCAGGAAAACGGCGACGGCGACGCCGGCGACGATCCGGCCGTCGAGCGTGAGGCGCTCCCCGCCTCTCGAGGGGCTAGCAGCCACCGGAGGCCCTGTGGCCGACGCGGTAAAGGAGAACGCCGCCGACGCGGAGTGGCCGCGCGATCCGGTTCAGCGCGGGTGCCCAGATGGCGGCCTGCCGCTTGTCGACGACAACGGCGGTCACGCCCTTTGCCGCGAAGTAGGCCTCCAGGAGCTGCGCCTGATTCGGAACGGGCGGGTAGCCGACGGAGATCTGCGCGATGCCGGGCGGATGCAGGAAGGCGCTCGGGGGCGAGGTCTGCAGCCGACCACCGGCCATCCGGAACCGGAAGTCGCTCGCGACCTGCCACAGGTTCGCGAGCCCGCCTTGCCCGACGGGTTCCGGAAGGACGATCTCGTTCTTCGCCAGGCAGTGCCGGAAGGCGCTGCTCGTGAAGAAGGACGGGATCGAGTAGGTCGTCGTCCAGACCCCTGCACCCGGGTTCGGAACGAGCAGCAGCACCGTGAGCGCCGGAAGCAGGAACCGCAGCACCCCGCTGCGGGTCGAGGCGATCCAGACGGCGACGATCACCGCCGCCGCCAGGGAGGCGTAGACCGAGAAGCGCACGGGCAGGACGTTGTCGAAGAGCGGCAAGAGATGGGTCCCGGCACCGGGCAGGGTCACGCTCTGATGACCGAAGGGAGTCGGGAGCGGGATCACGCGGCGACCGTCCACGTGCAGCTCCGGCCCGAGCGAGAGGTACGCGGCGAGCACGAGTGCCGCGAGCAGGAAGCGACCTGCCGCGGTCCGCCAGCTGCGCCGGGCGTAGAGGGCGACCATCACGAGCAGCGGCAGACCGAGGAACGCTCCCTGCTCGGTCGTGTTGCCCGGAAAACGGCGGGCGACCGCGTGCGCCCAACCCGCGCCGACCGCCTCGAGGTGGGTCGGGAGCAGGAAGTTGAGGAGATCGGCGGTGTAGGCGGCAGGTGGCTGGTAGCCGGCCGTCCGCAGGTCGGTGAGCGCGAAGTAGAGAACGGGCGCGGCGATCACGGCGGCGATCAAGTAGGCGAGGGCGATCGGCGCGAGCAGGCGCCGAAGCGCCGGGCGCGACCGGGGTGCGAGCAGGAACGCGAGCAGCAGCGCGATCGCGATGACGACCGTGAGGGTGAACGCGATCTCCGTCGCGAGGTAGATCTGCAGCCCCAGCAGCAGTCCGAGCCTGACGGTGAGCCCGCCCGGGCCGAGCTCGCCTTCGAGCCCGCGCAGGAGGACGAGCGCCACCAGCGGGATCACGAAGACGGCGGTCAGCTGTGGCTGGCCGAGCACATGACCCAGGACGTAGCTCGAGAACCCGAACAGGTACCCACCGACCAGCGACGGCCAGAGCCTCCCGGTGAGGTGGCGGCACAGGAGGTAGGCGGCCCAGGCGGCGACCGCGGGCAGCAGCACTGCCGCGACGTCGTAGGCGGCCACGGGCCCGGCAAGCGCAGTGAGCGGCGCGAAGACGACCGCGAGCGGCGCCACCGTGTTCACCCACACGAGGTCGACGCCGCTCGGCGCCCAGACCGCGTGCGTGACGAGCGGGTTTCCAGCGTGCTCGATCGAGTGCAGCCACCAGGCGAACGACCAGATCGGGATCTGGGGGTCGTCCGGCAGCCCGATGTACTGGTGACCCGACTCGAGGAGCGGCCGCACTCCGAAGAACAGGAAGGCGAGTGCCGCATACCCGGCGAACGCCGCGATGCTCGCGGAGGTCGCTCCTCGATCCGCTGCGGGATGGCCCGGGGCTGACGCCGTGACCGTGCCCGCGCCCACGACGGAAACCTATCGGGTCGGGATCGCGGCTGATCTCCGCGGCGCCGAGTACGATTGCCCGCTGTGTCGACGTCAGTCGTGACCGGAGGGGCCGGGTTCCTCGGTTCTCACCTCTGCGATTACCTGATCGAGCAGGGGCACCGGGTGATCTGCGTCGACAACCTCGAGACGGGATCGCTCGAGAACATCGAGCATCAGCACGACGGTGCGTTCTCGTTCGTGCACCAGGACGTCGTCAACGGGATCTGGATCGACGAGCCGGTGAACTTCGTCTTCCACCTGGCGAGCCCGGCAAGCCCGATCGACTACCTCCGGCTTCCGCTCCAGACGCTGAAGGTCGGCTCGCAAGGGACACACAACGCACTCGGGCTCGCGAAGTGGAAGCGCGCACGGTTCCTGATCAGCTCGACGAGCGAGGTCTACGGGGATCCGCAGGTGCACCCCCAGCCCGAGAGCTACTGGGGCAACGTCAACCCGATCGGCCCTCGAGGCGTTTACGACGAGGCCAAGCGCTACGCCGAGGCGCTGACCATGGCCTACCACAATCAGCAGGGCGTCGACACCGCGATCGCGAGGATCTTCAACTCGATCCTCGCCGACGAGCAGGTGCTCGTGGACGACGGTCGCGAACTGCGCCGCGAGCGGGTCTCCGATGTGGCAGCGCGCACAGCCGGGCAGGCGGTCGCCGCCGGATTCGTGCCCGCAGCAACCCCGGCGAGCATCGCCCCGCCGGGCACTGCGTTCTCGCCGGCGGTCGAGTATCCCCTCGACGGGTTCTCGGTCCCGGCGTTCGCCGCGGGAGGGGCCGTGGAGCCTGCCCGGGCGACCTCCCTGATCGCTCACCCGACGGACGAGCCGTGCTTCGAGATCCGCACCCGGTACGGGCGCTCGATCAGGACGACTGGACACCATTCGGTGTTCGTCGAGGGGACATCGGGAGAGCCTGAGCCGTGCCCGGTCGCCGAGATCGAGGTTGGAGACCGTGTCGCGATCGCTCGCCGGATCCAGGTCCCTGAGAGGGAACGGCCGGAGGTAAGCATGCTCGAGGTCTGGCACGCCGCCGAGGGAGACCCGTGGAAGCTCGACGTGCACGCCCCGGGTCTTGGTGCTTCGGCGTGGGAGCTCCGGCGCGATCTCTTCGGGCTGCTCGTAAGCGAGAATCGGAACGCAGGGGAGAACTGGCGTAACGGGGCCTGGACGAAGCTGATCCGGATCCGACAGACGGACCGGATGCCTCTCGCCGTCCTCCGCCGGCTCGGGGAGCAGTTGCCCGAGGGTTCGACCGTGCGGCTCCACGGCACCGGTCGTCGGGCTTCCCTCCCGACCACGATCCGGATCACCGACGACGTCCTCTGGCTGCTCGGGCTCTGGGTCGCCGAGGGCTCGACGCACGAACGCGGCAAGAACGCCCTGCTCACGCTGAGCGGCGAAGTCGATCTCCTCGATCGTGCCGAGGCGATCATCCGGCGCGATCTCGGGCTCCATGTCGTTCGTGTGCCGGCAAGTCCGGCGAGGGCTGCATCCCTCTTCGTGCATTCGGTATTGCTCCTCCGGCTGATGGACCATCTCGGGTTCGACGGCAACCGCAAGCGAATCCCGGGGTGGATCCTCGGGTTGCCGCTCAATCGCCTCAAGTGGTTTCTGGAGGGGTATCGCGAAGGAGACGGCGTCCACTCGGGGCTGAAGCTCGAGCAGGCGGTCAGGCACGAGTTCTCAACCGTCCACGAGGAGCTCAAGGACGACCTGGTCGTCGCGTTCGCCCGCTTCGGGCTCGTGCCTTCGATCGGTTGGTACGAGTCCCGGATTCGCAACAAGACGGGTGACAGGCGCTACCCGTTCTGGCACCTGACACTGGCCCGCGTCAGTCCGTGGAGCATGCTCGAATGGGATGCGGGAGTCGAGCAGAAGTTGAACGCTCGGGCGACCGGCGACCTCGTCTGGGCCAAGGTCACTGCGATCGAGGAGATAGAGGCGACGCCCCTCGTCTACGACTTCTCCGTGCCCGGGTTCGAGAACTTCTGGGCCGGGAGCGGAGTGATGGCACACAACACGTACGGCCCGCGGATGAGGAAGAACGACGGCCGCGCCACGGTCACCTTCCTGCATCAGGCGCTCGAGGGGAAGCCGCTCACGGTGTTCGGCGACGGGTCGCAGACCCGCTCTCTCTGCTACGTCGACGATCTGATCCGGGGCCTTTACCTCCTCGCCATGTCGGGCGAGCACATGCCCGTGAACATCGGCAACCCGAACCACGAGGTGACGATGGTCGAGCTTGCGCAGGCCTGCATCCGCGTCACCGGCTCCTCGAGCCAGATCGTGTTCGAGGCGCTGCCGGTCGACGACCCGCGTGAGCGCAGGCCCGAGATCACCCGTGCCAGGGAGATCCTCGGCTGGAAGCCCGAGGTTGATCTCGACGAGGGGCTCCGCCGCTGGCTCCGCGCTCTCGGGCGCGAGCCGGCCACCTAGCCGAGCAGCGCCTCGGCGGTCAGGCGCAAGCCTTCGGCGAGCGACACCGCCGGCTCGTAGCCGAGCGTCTCCCGTGCCGCCGAGAGGTCGGCCCACGAGTCGCGGATGTCGCCGGGCCGGTGCGGCGCGAACTCCTTCTCGACCGGACGCCGGAGGATCTCGCCGATCGTGTCGGCGACGTGGTTCACGCTCGCCGGGGCCCCGCCGGCGACGTTGAACACACGGCCGCTCGCGCCTTCGGCCTCCGCCGCCGAGATCGTCGCCGCCACGACGTTGTCGACGTAGGTGAAGTCGCGCGACTGCTCGCCGTCGCCGTGGATCGTGACCGGACGGCCGGCGGCGATCGCGGTGATGAAGAGGGGCACGACCGCCGCGTACTGCGAGGAGGGGCTCTGGCGTGGCCCGAAGACGTTGAAGTAGCGCAGCACGACCGTCTCGAACGCCTCGTACACCCGCGAGAACGAGACGCAGTAGCGCTCGGCCGCGAGCTTCGCGACACCGTAGGGCGAGATCGGGTCGGGCAAGGAATCCTCCCGGGTCGGCAGCTCGCGGCTCGAGCCGTAGACGGACGTCGACGACGAGAAGACGACCCGGCGAACACCCTCGTCCCGGGCGGCGAGCAGCACGTTCAGCGTGCCCTCGACGTTGACGGCGCTCGAGGTGAGCGGGTCCTGCACCGACCTCGGTACCGACCCCAGGGCGCCGAGGTGGTAGACGACCTCGACCCCGCGCACGGCGTTGTGGACGCGCTCGTAGCTGCGCAGTTCGCCCTCGACGATCTCGGCCTCGAGGCCGACGAGATTGGCCCGCGAGCCGGTCGAGAAGTTGTCGAGCACCCGGACCTGGTCACCCCGGTCGAGTAGCGCCCGGACCAGGTTCGAGCCGATGAACCCCGCTCCGCCGGTAACCAGCGCCTGGCTCATGCTACCTCCAGGGCGACGACGCTCAGCCCGAAGCCGAGCCACATGACCGCGTCCAGCGGGATGCCGGCGACGAGGCCGAGCGCGTTCCACGTGCCTGCGGCGACCAGGATGAAGCCGGCGGCGACGAGCGCGAAGAACGATCGCTGGCCCGCTCGTCTCAGCGCCAGCACGAGCCCGGTGACGAACGTGGCGACCCCGAGTGCGAACCCGACGATGCCGGTGTCGGCCAGGAGCTCCATCCAGAGGTTCTGCACCCCCCAGCGGTGCTGATCCGAGGGGAAGGCCTCAGCGGGTAGGTTCGGGAACCTGCGCCGCGCCGCTGCGAGATACGGCTTGAAGTCGAAGTTCGAGCGTTCGAATCCGAGCCCCAGCACCGGGTGGTCCCGCCACATCCGCCAGCCGATCCAGAGGAGCATCGTCCGCTGCGAGCCCGTCTCGACCTGGCCGGCGACCGAGGTCGTCGCGGGGGTGATACCGAGGAACGAGAGGTAGTTGGACACGTCGGATCCACGTAAGACGTACACGCCGGAGCCGACGACGACCAGGATCCCGGCGATCGCGAGAGCGCGGCGCAGGGTGAGGGTGCCGACGCGGCGCCCGATCCAGCCTGCGGCGACCGCGGCCAGCACCGTGCCGAGATAGGCGAAGACGGAGGCGTCGAGGATGACGCCCAGGGACCCGGCGATCACCGCGACCAGAGCGAGCCGCGGCCGGACCGCCAACACGATCGCGGCGAAGCCGATCGCGAGTGCTGCACCTGTGAAGGCGCCGAGATCCTGGTGGCCGAGGAACGAGACCTCCCGCTGTCCGGGGCGCGGCCCCTCCGGGTCGTCGACGATCGCGAAGAACATCAGCACTCCCCAGGCGGCCGCCGCCGCCGCCCACGCGACGAAGACGGCGAGGAAGCGATCGACGTCGACGCGACGACGGAAGAGCAGCACGATCGCCGGCGCGAGCAACGCATACTCGATCGTCTTCGCGGCGGTGACGAGGTGCTTGGTCGGCAGCTCGAGTGGGCGCCAGAAGCAGGAGATGACGAAGAATGCGAGCAGGGCGCCTGCGACGACCCAGAGAGGCCTGCCCCGGGCGAGCGGTTCCCACCCGAACTTGAAGCCGGCGAGGATCGCAGCGCCGACCGTCAGGGCGATCGCGACGTCGGAGGAGTAGACGTCGAGCGGCCCGATCTTCGCGTGCGCCTGATACATGGCGTGCAGGAAGACGAGAGGGATCGAGGCTGCCGCGACGAGCGGGAGGACGTCCGCTGCGCGCACGCGGGAGGTCAAGAGGCGCCACTATACTGGCAACCTCGTGCGCTCCCGGGTCATCTGGCGCCGCTCGGCGACGGCGATCGGGGTGTATATCGCAACGGCGCTCGGCTTCCTCACCACCGTAGTTGCGACCCGCGAGCTCGGCGTCGACGCATACGCCCGCTTCGCGGCGGTGGTGGCTGCGACCGCGTTCTTCCAGCTGCTCCTCGACCTGACGATCGAGGAGGCACTCGTGAAGTTCGGCTTCCGCTACGTCGAGGCGGAGCGCTGGGGTCGCCTGCGCAGGCTGTTCGAGGTGGCGGTGGTCTTCAAGGTGACCGGAGGTCTGGCCGCGGCGCTCGCGGTCTGCATCCTCGCGCCCTTCTCGGCGGACATCTGGGGGAGCAGCGGCGTGGTCGTGCCGATGCTCGTCGCCTCGACGATCCCGCTCCTTCAGTCGCCCGAGAACGTCGCCGCCGGCGCGATCATCCTCCGGGGCCGGTACGACGTGCGCGGATGGTTCCTGGCCGCCTCGATGGGACTCCGGCTGGCAGGGCTCGCGATCGGCTGTCGCCACGGGGTGGTGGGCGCGGTGGTCGGGATGGCGGTCGCCCAGGTGGTCGCGACGGCCGCCATCGGCGCGGCGGGGATCTCGGCGTACCGTCGCTTCCCGGTCGCCCCGACCGAATCTCTTGGTGACGATCGCCGTGCCCTCAGGAGCTTCCTCGTCTCCTCGACGCTGGCTTCGTCGCTCGACTCGGCTCGAGGGACGCTCGGCACCTCCCTCGTCCCGACCGTGGCTCCGATCGTGCAGGCCGGCTACTTCCGCAACGCTCAGGCGCCTGCGACAGGCCTCGCGGCACTGTCATCACCTGCCCGCCTCGTGATGCTGACCGAGCAGACCCGCGACTTCGAGGCCGGTCGTCACGATCGTGTCTACTCGATGTTGCGCCGTTACGTGATCTCGACCGGCGGGCTGATGCTCGTCGTCGTACCGGTCTTCTGGCTCCTGATGCCGTTCCTGATCGGCCTCTTCTACGGTCCGGACTTTCGCGAGCATGCCGCGGCTGCGGCCCGGCTCGTCCTCGTCGCCGCCGCGCTCCGGGTGATCTGGGGCTGGACGAAGTCGTTCCCGGTCTCGATCGGACGCCCCGGGCTGCGCGTGATCGTCCAGAGTGTCGAGATCGCAGTGTTCGTTCCCCTGCTGCTCGTGTTCGCCTCGCGCTGGGGCGCCACGGGCGCTGCCGGCGCGATGCTCGTCTCGACCGTGGTCTTCTGCGCGATCTGGGCCGTTGTCATCCTGCGGCTCCGAGCGGGCTGGCACGCTGCGGGGGCCGTCGCACCCTGAAGATCCTCGTCGTCTCGGGCATCTGGCCGCCGGATGTCGGCGGGCCTGCGTCGCACGCACCGGAGGTGGCCTCCTTCCTGCGAGGGCGCGGTCACGAGGTCGAGGTGCTGATTACCGCGGACGCCGAGCCGGCCCCCGAGGACTACCCGGTTCACTGGGTGCGGCGCTCGCTGCCTCCCGGGGCTCGTCATGTGGCCACGATCCGCCTGCTCGCCTCGCTCGCGCGCCGCTCGGCCGTCGTCTACACCACCGGGATGCTCGGACGCTCCTCGCTCGGCTCCCTGCTCGGCCGCACGCCGTTCGTGACCAAGCTGACGGCTGACCCCGCCTACGAGCGGGCACGCCGCTTCGGCCTCGTGAACGGCTCGCTCGAGGAGTTCCAGCGCGACCCGGGTGCGAGGTCCCTCCCGTTGCGAGTCGCCCGCGACGTAGACGTCCGGCGGGCGGCTCACGTGGTGACGCCCTCGGCGTACCTGCGCGAGCTGGCGGTGGGGTGGGGCGTCGCTCCGGATCGCGTGACGCTACTTCCGAATCCGGTTCCGCCGCTCCCCGTGCTCGCCACCCGGGAGGAGCTGCGGGCACAGCTCGGCTTCGACGGCCCGACGCTCGCCTTCGCCGGCCGGCTCACGGCGCAGAAGTCGCTCGATCTCGGCATCGAGGCGGCCCGGCGCGCGGGCGTCGCGCTCGTGATCGCCGGCGACGGGCCCGACCGGGGAGCGCTCGAACAGCTCGACTACGGTCGCTTCCTCGGCCCGCTACCGCGTCAGCAGGTGCTGGAGCTCTTCCTGGCCGCGGACGCCTCGCTGCTCTCGTCCGCCTGGGAGAACTTCCCGCATACCGTGGTTGAGTCCCTCGCGGTCGGTACTCCGGTCATTGCCACCAGGACGGGCGGGGTGGCCGAGGTGCTCGAGGACGGCGTGAACGGCCTCGTGGTCGAGCCCGGAGATGTCGACGCCCTCGCGAATGCGATCGAGAGGTACTTCTCGGAGGAAGGGCTCGCGGCGCGGCTGGAGGAGGGCGCCGCGCCGTCGGTTGCCGCCTACGCTCCCGACAGGGTCTACGGCCGCCTCGAGCGGATTCTCGTCTCGGCGGTGCGATGAAGGCCCGCGTCCTCTTCGTCGGGCGCACGCGCTACCGGTTGCCGCTCTCGGACGGGCTTGCGCGCAAATGGGACGCCCTAGCCGAGCGGATGGACCTGCGTGTGGTCGCGAGCGGGACCGGCTCCGATCCTCGCTTCCACCTCGTTCCGCCGCGTCCGCTCGACGGGCCGAGCTTCTACCTCGCGCTGCCGCTCGCCCTCGCCTCCGAACTTCGCTCGTTCCGGCCGGACGTCGTGATCGCCGAGAGCCCTTACGAGGCTGCGGCGGCAGAGCTCGCGCGCACCCTCGCGCGCTCTCGGGCGAAGGTCATCGTCGAGGTTCACGGCGACTGGCGGGTCTGGAGCAGTCATTACGGCTCGCGGTCACGGGCGCTTTTGCGGCCGGTGAGCGACGCAGTTGCCGGCTGGGCGGTCGATCACGCCGACGGGTCGCGGGCGGTGTCCGGTTTCACGGCCTCCCTACTCGAAGGGCGCGGACGGAGGCCGCTCGGCGTCTTCACCACCTACTCCGACCTGACGTCGTTCACCGGGCCCACGGTGCCCGTGCCGAGCGAGCGGCGGGTGATCTTCGTCGGCGTGCTCGAGCGGTACAAGAACGTCGAGGGGCTTGCCAGGGCGTGGCGGATCGTCGTGGAGCGCGTTCCAGGCGCGCACCTGCACCTGGTCGGCTCCGGGACGCTCACGGATGTCGCCGAGGACCTCGCCCGCGCAGGGGCCTCCTGGGACCACCGGCTCGAGCCGGTGGAGGTGTCAGCCGCGTTCGACCGCTCGCGTGCGCTCCTGCTTCCCTCCGCCTCGGAGGGGCTTCCACGGATCGGGATCGAGGCCTTCCTTCGCGGGCGGGCGGTCGTGGCGACGCGCGCCGGCGGGATCCCGGACCTCGTTCAGGACGGTGTCAACGGCCTGCTCGTCGACCTCGGAGACACAGCGGCGCTCGCAGCCGCGATCGAGCGTGTGCTTACCGACGACGAGCTCGCTGCCCGGCTCGGTGCCGGGGCCGCGGCGGATGCGGCGCACTGGGTGTCGACACCGGCAGAGTACGCCGGTCGCGTCGCCGACGTGGTGGAGGCGGTGCTCGCTTGAAGCGCAAGCCGCGCCTCTTGATGGTCGCCCGTACCCGCTACCTGCTTCCTCTGCCCGAGACCACGGGGCGGAAGTTCGCGGCGCTCCGGGAGCGGTTCGACCTTCGCGTGCTCGCGACGTCGGCCGACGGCGCCGCCCGCGACGACGGCGTCTTCCATCTGGTCGGCCGGCTGCCGGTGCTCGACGGCCCGCTCTTCTACGTGCTGCTCCCGTTTCGCGTCCGCAGGCTCGCGCGGAGCCATCGTCCCGAGGCCCTTGTGACGCAGAGCCCGTACGAGGCGGCGCTCGTCCGGTGGTCCGCGCCGGGAGCCCGGCTCGTCGTCGAGGTCCACGGTGACTGGCGCACAGCGCCGCGGCTCTACGGCTCGCCGCTGCGACGGCTGCTCGCGCCCCTCACCGACCGTGTGGGAGCGCTCGGGGTGCGCAGGGCCGACGCGGTGCGCACGATCTCCGCCTTCACGAGCGGTCTCGTCCGTGGGCTCGGTGTCGAGCCTGCCGCCGAGTTCGCCGCATTCACTGATCTGGACGCATTCGCCGGCGAGCGTGAGCCACTACCCGCCGAGCCGAGGGTGCTCTTCGTCGGTGTGCTCGAACGCTACAAGAACATCGAGGTGCTCGCGGCCGCCTGGCGCAGGGTCGCCGCCCGCCGTCCCGGCTCGCAGCTCCACCTCGTGGGGTCCGGGACGCAGGCGCCGGTGGTCGAGACGCTCGCCGACGTTGGAGTCGAATGGCAGCGCCGGATCGATGCCGCCGAGGTGGCGATCGCCCTCGACCGGGCCCGGGCGTTGATTCTTCCGTCTGCGATCGAGGGGCTCGGACGGGTGGTGATCGAGGCGTTCATGCGCGGACGTGCCGTGGTCGGGACCCGTTCGGGCGGGATTCCGGACATCGTCGAGGACGGTGTCAACGGGCTGCTCGTCGAGCCCGGAGACGCCTCGGCCCTCGCCGCTGCGATCGAGCGGATCCTTGACGACGACGACCTGGCCTCCCGCCTGGGCGCGGCTGCAGGCGAGAGCGCCGCCCGCTGGGTCGCCTCTCCGGCCGAGTACGCGGACCGCATGCGTGCGCTCGTCGACGGCGCGCTCGAGCGGAGCGTCAGCCCGGGGAGCGGCGGGCCGTGAACCACTCGAGAGCGCGGTCGAGAGCCGCGGCCGCGAGCAGCGCGAGCACGAAGTCCCACGGCACGCGATAACGAGTCGTCCCGGCGAAAACCCAGGCGGCAGCGGTCTCGTAGAGGACGAAGATCAGCGCCAGCACCCTGAACGCGACGGGCACGAAGAAGAGACCCACGATCGCGAGCAGGAACAGCGGCACCGTGTAGAGCGGCTCGACCCACTTGCGGATGGAGTCGACGCCGCTCTCCTGTGCGCCCTCGATGCCGACCTGCGGGTCCCACATCATCCAGGTCGCCTGCGCCATCAGTCTCGCCTTCGCCGTCGGATGGTGCTCCCAGAACTTGACGACGAGGTGCTCGTAGTAGCTCTGCTGGGCGCATTCCGGCACGCTGATGATCGTTCCGTGCGCCGTGTAGTCGCCGCCCGCCTCGTCGGGTGTCAGCCACCTGTCGGGGATCGGCCTCGCCCGCCGGGGCGGGATGTCGGGTTGCACCTGGTCGAGCCAGAGCCCGTGTGACAGGTAGCGGTAGGTATTCAGGTTGTTCGCCTTCCAGAGGGCCCGTGCGTCGGTCGTGATCGCGAAGCAACCGACGTCTGCCTTGTTTCGGATCACCCAGGGCGCGAGCGCGATGATCGCGAGCGCGGGCACGGCCACCGCGACGGCCCAGCCGCACCCGCGCCAGACGAGGAACGCGCCGAGGACGAGCGGCAGCACGGTGAGGCGCGCGTTGGAGAGGATCGCGACTCCCGACACGAGTCCCAGCGCGGCGCCGAGCCACGTCGAGCGGCGCTCGGCGACGAGGAGCGTCAGCCCGAACATCGCCGCTCCGAGCAGCTGGTCGAGGATCTCCCGGTTGCCGTGGAGGTCGTGCCAGACGAGGTAGGGCTGAAGCGTTGCGATCACGGCGGCCATCAGCCCGACTCGAAGCGAGAGGAACCGGCGCCCGATCTCGAGCACGCAGAGTGACGTCGCCACTGCAACCAGGAGCTGGGCCGTCCCGACCGACCACCAGTGGAAGCCCCCGATCCAGAAGACCGGGACCAGGAACCAACCGTAGAGCGGCTGCGTGTAGGCCGACGGGTGTCCCGGCACGTAGCCGAACGTCCCGTTTCTCAGGTACATCTGAGCGAGCTGCTTCGACTTCTCGAAGTTGTCGAGGATGGACGATCGCTCGTGCAGCAACACCGCGAGTCGCGGAAGCGTGCAGGCGGCGATGACGAGGATGTAGGCGCGGCGCCGGGTCACTCGGGCATATCTAGAATTCGAGCTTCACTCTGCTTGCTTCACGCTGCTTGCTTACACCCAGCTCGGCCGTCCGGCCGGGCGTGTCTGCCTCGAGGAGTCGGTTTCGCTCATGCCCGGTCCGCAAGGCTACGCGGTCGTGTCCTGTCACGTCGAGCGTCCGCTCGACGACGCCGTCTGGGAGCGGTATTCGAGATTGCTCGAACGAAGACCCGGCGGCTTTCCGATCGCCTCGCTCATGAGGCCGCCGGCCGAGGGGGAGGACGGCGCGGCCTTCGTGGAGCGTGCACGGGAGGCGGCTGGTCACGGACCCCTCGGCCACCACATCCACTGGACCTCGCCGACGCATGCGAGGCCGACCGCGACCGACCCGGCAGCTGCCGTCCGGAGGGAGGGAGCCTGGTTCCGCGAGCAGGGCCTGCAGCCGCGGTTCTTCTGCGGCGGCGGGTGGTACATCGACGCCGACGTGATCGGGGCGGTGGCCGACCTCGGCTACGTCGACTGCACCGCCACGTCCCGCCGGCCCCCGTATCTCCCGGCAGGCTCGCCCCGGGCCGGACTCGACCAGCCGGCCTGGGTCGTGCTCGGCGACGGGCGCAAGGTGCTCGAGCTGCCGACGACGCATTCGCTCGGCGACGCCGCGCGATCGCTCCCTCGCCCGCTACCACTGATCGTGCACATGCACTTCCACGACTACGAGCTGCTCGAGCTGCCGCGGCGTGCGGTGCTTCCGCCGACGCTCGCGCTGCTCGCCCGCCGCAGGCGTCCGGTCGGTCTCGACGCGCTCGAAGCGGATCGAGACGTCGCCTGGGGCGACATATGCGAAGGCTGATCGCGG
>Ga0335079_10006255_pt1 | contig 13620 bp, 15 predicted proteins | sample Lox_Sample_33_FD_206719 | JGI IMG/M metagenome (GOLD analysis project Ga0335079, IMG submission 206719) | Soil microbial communities from Loxahatchee National Wildlife Refuge, Florida, United States - Lox_Sample_3.3 | ecosystem: Environmental > Terrestrial > Soil > Wetlands | place: USA... | reverse complement strand
GCGGCCGAGATCTCGTGCACGGTCGACCTCGACCCGGCACAGAAGGGCGTCCACATGTCGCGCTTCCCCGAGCTGTTCGGCGAGGCGATCGACGAGGTCGTGATCGGCGAGGCGTTCCTGGTCGAGACCCTGGCGGAGCACATCGCGCGCCACATCGTCGAGCGCCAGGACGCGCTTCGGGCCGAGGTCCGGATCGAGGCCCAGTACCCACTCGCGCGCCGCACGCCGGTGACCGGGCTCGCGACGCAGGAGATCGCGACGCTGATCGGCATCGCCTGTGCATCGGCCGGGCGCGTGCGCCGCGTCGTGGGCGTCGAGGCATCGGGGATCATGGCCTGCCCGTGCGCGCAGGGGCTCGTGCGCGGCGCCGCCGCCGACCGCCTGCTCGATGCCGGCTTCGGCGACGGGGACGTCGAGCGGATCCTCGAGCTCGTCCCGCTCGCCACCCACAACCAGCGCGGCTGCGGCACGCTGCTCGTCGGGACCGACGCCCGGATCAACGCCGAGCATCTGGTCGACATCGTCGAGCGCTCGATGAGCTCGCCGGTGTACGAGCTCCTCAAGCGGCCAGACGAGCTGTTCGTCGTCGAGCACGCGCACCTGCAGCCGCGGTTCGTCGAGGACGCGGTGCGTCATGCGCTGGCGGCGACGCTCGAGCAGCATGGGGATCTCGCCGACGACGACTTCGTCTCGGCCAGGCAGTTGAACCTCGAGACCATTCACCGGCACGACGTCGTCGCTGAACGCTCGGGGACGGTCGGCGAGCTGCGGCGCGAGCTGCGCGGCGCCGTCGCCGGGCGCCACACCGAGCTTCGCGACTGGCTCAGCGCTTCTTCTCGAGCCGCGCGGTGACCGATACGCCGTAATCGGTCGCAGGGGTGCAGGTGAGCCGCACGCCCTTGCACGCGCCGCCCCAGCCGGCGAACTTCCAGCCCTTCGCCGGCGCCGCCTTCATCGATAGTCGTCGTGGTTGAAGTCGAGCACCTACGGTGAGCGCGAGGACGAGCTTACGCATGCCGGGGCCGCCCGAAGGTGAAGCGGCTCTCGGTGCCGGCGCGCAGCCGCCGGAGGTTCGCGCGATGGAGGAACAGGATCGCCCCGAAGGCCACGAAGCCGAAGACGATCACGGAGACCGGATAGCCGAACGCGATCGCCGCGACCGGCAGCGTGACGCCGGCGAGGATCGAAGCGACCGACGCGTAGCGGATCGCGAAGAAGGCGATGAGCCACACGGCGCCGGCCGCCGCCGCGACCCAGGGCGCGACGCCGAAGAAGACCCCGCCGCAGGTCGCGACCATCTTCCCGCCGCGGGCGAAGCGGAGGAAGAGCGGACGCCAGTGGCCGAGCATCGCCGCCCCGCCGGCCGCGAGGCCGGCGAGGTCGTGCGGGGTCACGAGCATCATCCCGGCGAGTGCGGGGACGTAGCCCTTGAGCGTGTCGAGGAAGACGACCGGGATGCCGAGGCTCTTGCCGTAGGTGCGCCAGACATTGGTCGCGCCGATGTTGCCCGACCCGACCGTGCGGATGTCCTCGTGCTTGAAGATGCGGACGAGCCAGTAGCCCCATGGGCACGACCCGAGCAGGTACCCGAAGAGGACGACCCCCGCGAAGCTCACGGGCGAACGCTAGCGCCTGTTCCGGTCAGGGCTTGATTCCGTAACGCTGGACCCAGTCGTTCACGACATCGTAGTCGAGGTTCGAGAAGAACGCGTCGATGTAGGAGGCGCGGTCGGTCGCGAAGTCGATGAAGTAGGCGTGCTCGTAGACGTCCAGTGCGACCACGGGGCTCGCGTTCCACACGGGGAACGTGTTCTGCGCATCGCCGATGTAGTTGAACAGGCGGCCCTCGTCCCAGTCGTAGGCCGTCCACGCCCAGCCGCGCCCGGCGAGGCCGGTCGCCTTGAGGTCGGCGCGCCATGCGTCGACCGAGCCGAAGTCGCGCTTCACGAGGGTGCCGAAGACCCCGGCCGGATCGCCCCCGTGGCCGCCCAGGTGCTCGAAGTACAGCTCGTGGTTCTTGATGCCGCCGATCGCGAAGGTCAGGTCGACCTTGAGCGCCCGCAGCTCGGAGTAGACCTGGTTCGCGCTCCCGAGATCGACGCCGTCGAGCGCCGCGAGGATCTCGTTGCGCTTGTTGACGTAGCCCTGGTAGAGCTTGTAGTGGGCCTCGACCGTCTCGCGCGAGATCCCCTCCATCTCGAGCAGCGCCGGCTTGAGCTCGCGGGGGGTGATCTCGTCGTGTTTGTGGGCTACCGCCATGTCTCTCCTCACTGGCTCGCAGGGTGCGGCGCGGAGCATATCTTTGTCGGAACCGAATCGAAGGAGAGCCGATGCCCTACGAGCTGCCGCCCCTGCCGTACGACTACGACGCGCTTCAGCCGACGATCGACGAGCAGACCATGCGGATCCACCACGACAAGCACCACCAGGCGTACGTCGACAACCTCAACAAGGCGGTCGAGGGCACCGATCTCGACGGGACGCCGATCGAGGAGCTCGTCCAGCAGCTCGACCGGCTGCCCGAGGACCGGCGCACCGCCGCCCGCAACAACGGCGGCGGGCACGCCAACCATTCGCTCTTCTGGCAGATCATGAAGCCCGGCGGCGGAGGCGACCCGTCCGGAGCGCTCGCGGGCGCCGTCGAGTCGGCCTTCGGCAGCGTGGACGCGCTGCGGGAGCAGCTGAACGACGCCGGCGTGAAGCGGTTCGGCTCCGGCTGGTCGTGGCTCGTCGTCCGCAGCGGCTCGCTCGAGGTCGTCTCCACGCCCAATCAGGACAGCCCGCTGATGGACGGTGCGACGCCGGTCCTCGGCATCGACGTCTGGGAGCACGCCTACTACCTCAACTACCAGAACCGGCGCCCCGACTACCTGAAGGCGTGGTGGGACGTCGTCAACTGGGACGAGGTCGCGCGGAGGTACGACGCAGCCGTCTCGTGACGGCTGTGGACGAAACGTTGCACTTCCGGGGCGGTGCCTGCCCCCGGATTTTGGCTCGCCTCCAGGCGTCGCGGGCGCATCCGCGCGACGCCTGGCACCGTTACTTCTGGCGCCAGGTGATCGTCGGACCGACCGCGCCGAGGTAGCCCGCCCCGGCCTGGTTGACCGACATCGTCAGGCGCAGCTCGTTGACGCCCTTCGGCAGCGTGACCGTCACCCTGGCCGAGGAGCGCGCGTCGAGCTGCACCTTGCGCAGCGTCACCCACTGGCCCGTCGAGACATTGAGCCGCTGGAGCTGCACGCTCCGGCCGGCGAAGGACCGGCCGCCGGAGACGTGGATCAGCCACGCGCCCGACCGGCCGAGCGAGAGGTGCGGCCGCACCTGCACCGTCACGGGCGTCGCGAACGCACCGCTCCAGGACGCCTGATAGGTCGTCAGGACCTGCGGCTCGACGAGGAAGCTGAAGGTGCCGCCCGACGCGGTCAGCAGCGTCGTCCGCTGGATCAGGTTCGGCTGCGGGTACGGGCGGTAGTAGATCGTCACCTGCTGCCCCGCCGCGTGGCTCGAGATCGTCCCGGTCAGCGTGACCTTCGTCCCGTACACGACCGACGACTGGGACACGCCGAGCGTCAGCGTCGGCGGCGCGACCTTCACCGTGATCTTCCCGGTGAGCTTCGTGTGCAGCTCGTCCTCGTACGCGTACGAGCCGGGTGTGTTGAACGTGAAGGAGTACTTCTGCCCCGGCTTCAGGATCGCCGAGACGAACTGGCCGCCCGTCGCGAGCACCTGGTGGTTCACCGAGTCGCGATTGACCCAGGTCACCGTGTCGCCCTGCGTCACCGTCACGTTCTTCGGCGAGAAGCCCGACGAGTAGATCGACACCGCCGAGGTCGCGGCCCCGGCCGGGCCGGCGACCGCAAGGGCCGCGAGGACTGCCGGGACGATGAGCACCATCCGCATCGGACAGATCATGGCCGCAGCGGACGACGAAAGCACGCCCGAAGACGCGTGTTTTACTCAGGTCTGCGATGTCCTTACACGCACCGAACAGCAGGGCCCTCGTGGCCGGCGGGACCGGCCGTGTCGGGGGCGCGATCGCCGCCCGGCTCGAGGCCGACGGGTGGTCGGTCTTCGCCGCCGGCAGGCGCGACGGCGACCTGCGGACGGCCGCCGGCGCCCGCACCCTGGTCGCGGCGGCGCTCGCCGGGCTCGGCGGGCTCGACCTGCTCGTCCACGCTGCAGCGGACGCCTTCGCGCCCACGCCCTTCGACCGCGTGACCGAGGCGGACTGGGAAGCGGCAATGGACGTGACTGCCAAGGGCACCTTCTTCCTCGCCCAGGCGGCTGCGGATGCTCTGCGCGAGTCGCGCGGCGCGATCGTGATCGTCGAGGACGTCGCCGCGTTCCGGGCATGGCCGGCGTTCGTTCCCCACTCCGCCGCCAAGGCCGCCCAGGCGATGCTGACCCGGGCCCTCGCGCTGGCGCTCGCCCCCGAGGTCCGCGTCTGCGGGGTCGCCCCCGGCGCGGTCGCGGTCGACGCGGGCCAGGAGCCCCGGCGCGCCGCCGAGACGCTGCTCGGGCGGATCGGCCAGCCGGAGGACGTCGCGGACGCCGTCGCCTACCTGGCCCGCGCCTCCTTCGTCACCGGCACGTCGCTCGTGGTCGACGGCGGGACCTCCCTCAAATCCGGTGGGGGCGCCGTGCCGTAACCACCGATGATGGTGGCTGCGGTTCGACTCCGTACGATTCCGGGCGTGACCAGCGACGGTGAGTTGATCCAACGTGCTGCGGGCGGCGATCGCTCGGCGTTCGAGGATCTGTACCGGCGCTACGCCAGGCCGGTCTTCGGATTCGCGCTACGGCGACTCGGCGACCGCGGGCGCGCGGAGGACGCCGTGCAGGAGACGTTTGCGTCCGTCTGGCGCTCCGCCGGGTCGTACAAGCCCGAGCGCGGCCCGGGCGCGCCCTGGTTGTACGCGGTCGCCCGCAATGCGATCGTCGACCGCGCGCGCGCCCGCTCCGAGACCCCGTCGGAGATACCGGAGACGCCCGCCGACGAGCCCGGACCGCCCGAGCGCGCCGAGCAGAGCTGGGTCGCATGGCGCGTGCACCGCGCGCTCGAGGAGCTGCCGGAGCGCGAGCACGAGGTGATTGCGCTCGCATACTGGAGCGGGCTGTCGCAGAGCGAGGTGGCCGAGTACCTCGGCATTCCGATCGGGACCGTGAAGACGCGGACTCGCTCCGCGCTGGCTCGGCTGGCCGACGTGCTCGGCGAGGAACTGGAGGGAATGTGACCGATTTCCGCGATCTCGTCGACCCCGACGACCTGTCGCCCGAGGAGGAGCTGCGCCTGCGGCGCGTACACGAGCTGCTCGTCCAGGCAGGGCCGCCGCCCGATCTGCCGCCGGCGCTGCTCGAGCCGCCGACGCGGCCTGCGGCCGCCGACGTCGCCGAGTTCCCGCTCCACCCCCGGGGCCGCCGGCCGGTGCTGGCGCTGCTCGCGGCGGCGCTCGCGCTCGCCGCCTTCGGCGGCGGCTACCTGCTCGGCCACTCGAAGGCGAAGCCCGAGTCGTTCGCGGTCGCACACCTCGTGCCGCTGCACGGCTCGTCGGCGAGCGCGGTGCTCAAGGTCTCCTACCGGGATGCCGCCGGGAACTGGCCGATGCAGATGCAGGTACGCGGCCTCCCCGAGCAGCAGAACCGGAACGCCTACTACGAGCTCTGGGTCACGCGGAGCGGCCGGCCGACCGAGGCGTGCGGCCAGTTCCGCGTGCACGGGAAGACGACGAACGTCACCTTCAGCGTCCCGTGGTCGGCGAAGGGCGTGGACGGCTGGGTCGTCACCTCCCAGCTGCCCGGCCAGGAGGGCCCCGGCCCGGTCGTGCTTCGCACCTGACCGCTACGCGTCGAGGCGCGAATCCTCGAGGTCGAGGTCGCGCTGGACGCGCTGCATGACCTCCTCCGTGATCATGCCCTCGTTGCGCAGCCGCAGGACCGCATCGCGCTCCGCCGAGAGCAGCTCTCGGCGCAGGCGCTGATACTGCTGCGAGCGCTGCTCGACACCGTCCTCGTCCTGTCCGTCGAGCCGCGCGCGAAAGCGCGTCTGCCGGAAGCGATACGCGCCGCGCAGCCGCTCGGCCGTGTCGTCGCGCACCCACTCCTCCGACGCGAGCTGGTCGAGCCGGAGCAGCGCCGCTTCGGCGGCCTTGATCCGCGCCTTCGCGTCCTCGCGTTCGGCGCCGTCGTCGCCAGGGATCCTCAGCATGCGAATCAGTGACGGCAGGGTCAGGCCCTGACCGACGAGCGTCGCGAGGATCACGGTGAACGTGAGGAAGACGATGAGATCGCGCCCGGGAACGTCGGTCGGAAGCGCGAGCGCCGCCGCAAGCGACACGGCGCCGCGAATGCCCGCCCACGAGATGATCACCGGGTACTGCCACGGCGGGTACGGGTCGCGCTCCCTGACCCGGCGGAAGAGCACGCGGGGGACGTAGGTCATGATCGGCACCCACACGACCCGCGTCAGGATCACGACGGCGGAGACGAGCAGGCCGTCCGCGATCAGCGACACGGTCGACCGTCCCGACAGCCGGTCGAGAATCCCGTGCAGCTGGATCCCGATCAGCGCGAAGAGCAGCGCATTGACGAGAAAGACGAGTATCTCCCAGAAGGCGTTCCCGGAGAGCCGCGTCTCGACCGTCGTGAGCTGCGGCGTGTACCAGCCCATGTAGACGCCGATCGTGACCGCGGCGAGCACCCCCGAGACGCCGATCGCTGCCGCTGGCAGGAAGGCGAAGTAGCCGGACAGCAGCGCGAGCGCCACCTCCGTCGGCGTGTCGTTGACGCGGAGCCGCACCTGGCGCACGACCCACCCGACGGCTAGGCCGACCGCGATCCCGCCGATCACGTTGACGACGAGGTGCCAGCTGGCGTCGAACAGCGAGAACGTGCCTGCGACGGCGGCGGTGACGGCCGTCCGGTAGAGCACGAGCGCGGTGCCGTCGTTGACGAGGCTCTCGCCCTCGATGATCGAGACGATGCGCCGCGGGACGCCGAGGTTGCGGGCGATCTCGGTCGCAGCGAGGGCGTCGGTGGGCGACACGATCGCACCGAGCGTGAAGGCAGCCGCCCAGCTGAGACCGGAGATCTCCTGATGGGCGACGACTGCGACGCCCACCATCGTCACCAGTACGAGGCCGATCGCGAGCAGGCCGATCGGCCGGATGTTGGCGCGAAGGTCGCGCAGCCCCGTGAAGAACGCGGAGGAATAGAGCAGCGGCGGCAGGATCGCGACGAGGACGAGCTCAGGCGGGAGCGTGATCTGCGGGAACCCGGGGGCGAAGCTGAGCAGGAGCCCGCCGCCGACGAGCAGGATCGGCAGCGGCACCTTGACCGCGGTCGAGACGACGAGCATCACCCCGAGCGCGACGAACAGGACGAGCAGCTGCAGCTCGAGATGCGTGCCGACGTGCATCCGGCGAGACTACAAACAGCGGCGAACCGATCCAGCAGCCTTGAACGATCCCCCGAAGGCGTCTAGTTGAGGAAGATCATCCGGCTGAACGTCTTCGGCGGAACATCGACGATCGCGACCGGGCTGTCGTTCCCGACCGCGATGACGATCGGGCCCGACGGCGCCCTGTACGTGTCGAACCTCGGCTTCGCCGGCCCGGGCGCGGGGCAGATCCTCCGCGTGCCGACGACTCGGTTCGGATAGGTGAAGCGCCTCGCCGGCGCGGCTCAGGCCGCGTCGGCGAGGTCTTCGTTCTGGGCGAGCCGGCGCAGCGCGTCGGTCTCGATCTGGCGAACGCGCTCGCGCGTCAGGCCGAGCTGCTTGCCGATCGCCTCCAGCGAGGCGGGGCCGTCTCCGACGAGCCCGAAACGGAGCTCGACGACGGCACGCTCGCGGTCGGGCAGGTTGGCGACCGCCTGGCGCACGGCCAGGTCGCGGAGCGAGGCTGATGCCTCCTCCTCGGTGGACGGGCCGGTGCCGGCGATGAGATCGCCGAACGACGCGTCGCCGTCGTCGCCGACCGGCATGTCCGTGGAGGCCACGGCACGTGCGGCCGCCATCACCTCGTGGACGTGGCCGATCGGAAGCTTCGAGTGCTTCGAGATCTCCTCGGGCGTTGGGTCGCGCTCGAGCGTCGCAACCAGCTCGCGGCGCGCGCGTGCGACCTTCTGCTCGCGCTCCACGACATGCACCGGGATGCGGATCGTGCGCGACTTGTTGGCGACGCCGCGCTGGACCGCCTGGCGGATCCACCACGTCGCGTACGTGGAGAACTTGAATCCCTTGCGCCAGTCGAACTTCTCGGTCGCGCGGATCAGGCCGAGGACGCCCTCCTGGACGAGGTCGCCGAGCGTGATGCCCTGCGTCTGGTAGCGCTTGGCGATCGAGACGACGAGGCGGAGGTTGCAGTTGATCATCCGCTCCTTCGCCGCCATGTCACCACGCTCGATGCGCTTCGCCAGCTCGACCTCCTCCGCCGCCGTGAGCAGCGGGTAGCGGCCGGCCTCGTTGAGGAACATCTGGAATGAGTCGGTGGTGTAGTGGGCCTCGCCGATCGAGAGGTCGAGGGTGAACTCCTCCTCCTCCTCGACCTCGGGCGCGGCGCCGTGCGCCTCGAGCTCGTGCTCGAGGGCCTCGGCCTCCTGCTCGTCGAGGTCGTTGGCGAGCACCGCGTCGGCCACCTCGGCGGAGGTGATCGAGCCGTGCTCGGCACGGAGGTTCAAAAGCTGCTCGAGGGCTTCGGCGACAGCCGTGGTCATGCTGAGTTCGGTCAACGTGCTCCTTCTTGTCTTCGAGGAAGACGGGCGCGCGGTTTGCTCGTGCGCGCCTCTGTCGAAGATGAAAACGGCATAGATCCAGGAGCTATTCCCCCTGGCCGCCAGAACTTAGTGACAGATTGTTACAAGTCTGTAAGGCTTCGACCCGGGAGGCCGTTAAGCCCTCGTAAGAGGTCTCTAAGAGCGGCTCAGGGGGCCATTCTGCCGTTTTCGACGAAGGCCGCGTGCGTCACGGGCATCAGCTCCGCGAAGAAGGACTCGACCGCCTCGGCGTAGCGGCGGATCTCGAGCTGGGCGAACTCGGAGTTCCGCAGCGAGACGAAGTTCATGAGCGCCCGGGCGTTGACCGTCCAGTAGAACTGGGTGTAGGCGCCAACGGGGAGCACCGACCGTGCGAGCTCGCGCGCCACACCCTGCTCGACGAGGCGCGTGTAGGTCTCGTAGGCCTGCTCGTAGACCGCCCGCAGCTCCTCGCGGGTCGTTTCCGCCAGCTCCTCGTCGACGGGCTCGAAGGTGTACGCGCCCGGCTTGCCCACCTGGGTGCGCACGTCCCCCGCCTCCGGCACGTAGAAGTCGTCGGTCGCCTTCGCATACCGAAGACTGAACTCGTTGAAAGAACCGATTCGGTGGCGAAACCATTCGCGTGCGACGAAGATCGGGCAGCGGACGTGGAATCGGAACGCGTTGTGCTCGAACGGCGAGCCGTGCCTGTCGCGCATCAGGAAGCGGATCAGCCCCTCGTCGGAGGCGTCCATCTCGTCCTTGCGGCGCGCGAACGAGACACGCGCCCCGTTGACGACCGAGAGGTCGTCCGCGAGCGCCCCGTCGAGGCGCACGAAACCATGGTCGAGCAGACGAATCGTGTTGTCCGGCGTCGTCTCGGTCACGGTCAAAGCTCGCGGACCCTAGTCCGCGCCCCGGACATCATCCCTGCTATGCCTGCGCCGTGATCAGGATCGGCACCTCGGGCTGGTCGTACCCGTCGTGGCGCGGCGGTTTCTACCCCGACGGGATGAAGCCGGCCGAGTTCCTCGGCTTCTACTCCGAGCGCTTCGACACGGTCGAGCTCAACTCGACCGGGTACCGGCTCCCGAGCGAGGATCAGTTCCGGCGCTGGGCGGAGGCGGTGCCCGACGGCTTCCGGTTCGCCGTGAAGCTGCCGCTGGGCCGGCTCGACCGCGTGACGCCGTTCCTCGAGCGGGTGCTCGCGCTCGGCGACCGGCTCGGCCCGGTCCGGGTGGTCGTGGAGGCGGCGAGGGACGACGGGCTCGTCTCGTTCGTCCAGGGCTCGGTCCCGGGGGACGTCGAGCTGGCGTGGGACTTCCGGCACGAGTCGTGGGCGGGCGGAGGCGAAGGGATCGTCCGCGTCGGCGATCCCGGCGCCGAGCCGTTCCGCTACCTGCGGCTGCGCGAGCCGCCGTACTCGGACGACGAGCTCGCCGAGGCCGCGGCCGGCGTGCGCGACCCCGCGTACGTCTACCTGCGGCACGAGGACGAGCCGACGGCGCCGGCGTACGCCCAGAAACTGCGCGCGTTCGTCGGTCAGTAACCGGCGGCGACGCCGGCGCGCGCGAGATGCGCACCGGACTCGAGGATCTCCGCCACCTGAGACACCGCGAAGCGAAGCTCGTCGTCGGTGGTGAAGAAGTGCGGGCCGAAGCGAATGCCCGCATCCGGCCGGTAGTCGCAGATGATGTCGCGCGCCGCGAGCTCGGCGTGAACCGCGCGGAAGTCCGGCACCGAGAACACGACCGAGCCGCCGCGGATCTCCGGGTCGCGCGGGGACGTGAGCTCGAACCCGGCGGCGTCGATCAGCTCCACGAGCAGCGCGGTCTGGCGCATCGAGTTGGCTCGAATCCGGCCGACGCCGATCTCGGCGAGGATCTCGTACCCGGCGCCGGCGGCGTAGAGGGACGGCACGGCCGGCGTGCCCGTGAGGAAGCGGGTGGCGCCGTCGGCGTACCGCATCTCGGTCTCGAACGCGAACGGCTCGGCGTGCGCCTGCCAGCCGGCGAACGCCGGCTCGAGCCGTTCGGCGACGTCGGGCCGGACGTAGAGCCAGCCCGCGCCGGGGCCGCCGCAGAGCCACTTCACCGAACCGCCGACGCAGAACTCGACACCGAGCGCGGTCACGTCGAGCGGCACGGTGCCGGCCGACTGATACGCGTCGAGGCAGACGTACGCGCCGGCTTCGCGCGCGCGCTCGACGATCCGCTCGACGGGCTGGATCTCGCCCGACTTGTAGAGCACGTGCGACACCGGGACGAGCAGGGTGCGCTCGTCGATCGCGTCGATCACCGCCTCCGCGTTCTCGCAGACGACGACGTCGGCGCCGAAGCGCGCCCACGCCTGCTGCACGTAGCGCACGGAGGGGAACAGCCCTTCCTCGAAGACGATCCGGTTCCGCGGCGGCTTCAGGTCGAAGCACGAGAGCACGATCGCCTCGGCGACGGTCACGTTCTGGTGCATCACGACCGTCCCTGGGGCGGCTCCGATCACGCGGCCGAGCAGGTCGCCGACCGTCAGCGGCGTCGCCCACCAGCCCTCTCCCCACGCGCGCGCGCCGCGCGTTGCCCACTCGTCGGCGAACCGCTGCAGACGGCGGGCCGCCTCGGCCGGCATCGCGCCGAGCGAGTGGTTGATCAGGTACGTCGTCGACTCGAGGATCGGGAAGCGATCGCGATAGTCGAGCAGTTCCACGTGAACAGATTAGAGGCGCCAGACCGTGTTTCCGGTCGAGTGCGACACCCACACCCCGCCGCCGACCGGGAGCACGACGATCGGCCCCGGCCCGGCCGGGAAGGTGCGAACGACCTTCGCGGTGCGCGGATCGATCACCACGACGGCTCCGCCGTCGATGCAGGGCACCCACAGCCGGCCATCGACGACCGCAGACCCGAGCGGGTTGCGCTTCACCGGCACCCGCGCGAGCACCTTCAACGTCGCCGGATCGACGCGCGCGACGACGTTCGTCTCCTGGGAGACCCACAGCGAGCCGCCGGCCTCCGTCACCCAGTCCGCCCCGGGCAGGTCGACGGAGCCGGTGACGCGGTTCGTGCGCGGGTCGATGCGAACCAGCTTCCCGAGCGTGTGGTCGGTCACCCAGAGCGAGCCGCCGATCGCACTCAGGCCGTTCGGCTCGACGCCGACCCTGATCGTCTTGACGACGCGCTTGCCGGTGATGCGCGAGACGGTGCCGTCGCCCGAGTTCGAGACCCAGGCCGAGCCGAAGCCCCAGGCGACGTCGTACGGAGCCGCGCCCACGGGGACGGTGGCCGTGACGCGACCGGTCTTCGCATCGATCCGCACGGCCGTCTGCGTGATGTTCGACACCGCCCAGACGGCCCCCGGCGCGGAGGCGAGGTTGAAGACGCGCACGCCGACGCTCACGCGCCGGACGACGCGGCCGGTCGCCGGGTCGAGACGCACGACGTCGCCGCCGTCGAGACCGCCGACCCAGACGCTCCCGCCGGCGGCGGCCAGGCCGTAGTTCGCCTCCCCCAGGTCGACCTTCAGCGTCGACGGCGCCGCCGCGAGAACGGCGGCAACCGCTGCGAGCACCATCCGCATGACCTCGAGTGTGACCGCGACGGCGCGCCGCGGCCACACTCGATCTGCAACTCAGATCACCGTTGCGAGGCGGCCTGCGCCGGCTGGCTCGGAACCGGGCGCGGCGGAGGCTTGGAGTCGACGAGCACCGCGGCGACCAGGAGGACCGCCATCCCGACGATGCTCTCTCCGATCAGGCTCCGGCCGATCCGCGACAGGAAGCCGGCGTCGCCGCGCTGCAGCGCCGGCGCGACGACGAACTTGTGGAACGCGCCCCAGAGCAGCGCCAGGCTCACGAGCGCGAGCTTGACGATCAGCACCTGCCCGTAACCGGTCATCCAGAGGTCGCGCAGGTGCGGCAAGCGCACGATGCCGAGATACGTGCCGGCCGCGAGCACGAGGGCGATCACGACGGTCGCGAGCTGCGAGAAGTTCGCGAACGCCGCACGGCGGAGCTGCGGCGCCTGGAACCAGAGCAGCACCGCCATCGTCGCCAGCCCGCCGATCCAGAGCGACGCGCCGGACAGGTGCACCCAGTCGGCGATCTCCGTCTTCCACGACGAGCCCGGATCGACCGCGTCGTGCCCCGACACCGACAGCCCGGCGACGAAGACGAGTGACAGCGCGAACGCGGGAACGAAGAAGACGACGCGATCGAGCAGCCACGCGAGGTAGACGAGGGCGAGCACCAGCGCGAACCCGAGCGTCATCGTCACGAACGCCTCGCCGAACCGCGTCTGCGCCATCGGCGAGAGGTCGCCGTAGAGGAAACGGCCGAACGGGAGCTGCAGCGCATCCTCGGCGCGGAGCGAGAACGCGGCGATGCCGGCCTGGAGGCTGACGACGCACCCGAGGCCGGCAGCGACGGCGATCCTCCGGTCGAGCCCGAGCGGCACCTCGAGACCGCGCAGGCAGATCAGGCGGAAGCCGAGCGACCCGATCGTGAGCGCGAGCCCGAGGAACCAGAGCCACCGGACGACCGCCTCGGTGTTCGTCGGCCCTTCCGCGCCGTACGCCTCGGTGACGGGAAGGGCGGGCACGCGAACGCCGAACGTCCAGACGCCGGAGACGACGTGGGAGTCGGCCGAGATCGCCTGCCATCGCACCGTGTACGAGCCGGTGGGCAGCCGGCGCACGGACGCGGACACCGTGGTGCCCTGCACGAGGGGCGGCCCGGCGAAGTCGCGGCCGCGGCTGTTCAGCACACGGATCGCGCCGGGGAGGATCTTGACCTCCTGGTCGAAGTGCAGCGCGACCACGGCCGGACCGCGCTGCAGCTCCTTGGCGAAGTGCGGGCTCGTCGAGCGCAGCGTCGCATGCGCCGCTGCGGCCGCCGGGAAC
>Ga0335079_10006254_pt1 | contig 13623 bp, 10 predicted proteins | sample Lox_Sample_33_FD_206719 | JGI IMG/M metagenome (GOLD analysis project Ga0335079, IMG submission 206719) | Soil microbial communities from Loxahatchee National Wildlife Refuge, Florida, United States - Lox_Sample_3.3 | ecosystem: Environmental > Terrestrial > Soil > Wetlands | place: USA... | reverse complement strand
CGCGTTCTTTCCTTGACGACCTGGGCCAAACCTTCAACGGTGATTTCGCGGTCCGTCCCAATGTTGACGACTTCTCCGATGGCGCTGTCAGTCCCCATAAGTCTGAGGATGGCTTCCACGCAATCCTGCACGTCACAGAAGCAGCGCGACTGTTTTCCAGAACCATAAATCGTGATTGGCGCTCCTTGAAGGGCCTGGGAGACAAAATTCGGGAGGACCATGCCGTAACGGCCGGTCTGCCGCGGGCCGACGGTATTAAAAAAGCGCGCCACGGTTACAGGCAGTTTCTTTTCTTTCCAGAAGGCAAGCGCGAGGAATTCGTCAAGGGCTTTGGACGCGGCATAACTCCAGCGCCCTTTGCTTGTCGGCCCGAGGACAAGATCGGCTTCTTCCCGGAAAGGCACCTGAGTGCTCTTGCCATATACCTCCGAAGTGGAGGCGATGAATACCCGCTTGCGTTTTTTGTAAGCGGCTTCCAACACATGCTGGGTCCCGTTCACATTTGTTTCGATGGTGCGAACGGGACTTTCCACAATCAAACGCACGCCGACCGCCGCGGCAAGGTGGAAGACAGCGTCGGATTCGTCGACCAACTCCGCAAGCAACTGGCGGTTGTCAATGGAGTCGAGAAAATAGTGCATGCGGTCGCTGGACTTCATGTGACGGATATTTTCCATGCTGCCGGTGGAAAGATTATCGAAGAGGAAGACTTCATCGCCGCGAGCGATCAGCCGCTCAGCCAAGTGAGACCCAATAAAGCCCGCACCGCCGGTGATGAGAAAGCGCAAAGTTCCTCCTTAGGATTCCAAAATTGACTCGGACATCAGGCCGTCGCCGAAGGGTCAGCCGATTTTCTCGAGTCGTGGCTGTAGCCCCCGTACGAGTAGGGGTAATACCGATACGAGTAGTAATAGTCCGGCGCGCTGGAGTCCACGGCATTCAAGAGGACGCCGAGCATCCGGGATTTTACTCCTGCGAGCAAATCGCGCATGCGGGTGAACGCTTCCTTAGGCGTTTCACCGCTGCGGACGACGAGCAATACTCCATCCACGAGAACCGACAGGATGACGGCATCTGTGGCCGCCATGACGGGAGGCGAATCGATCACAATGAATTTGTATTCCTTGCGAAGTTCCGCGATTGCCTGTCCCATCTTTTCTGAAGAGAGCAAGTCCGCGGGATTTGGCGGAATCGGTCCCGTCGGAATAGCGGCGAGATTTGAAATCACAGGGTGAGGCACGGTGACCATATCAAGCGTAGACACTCCGGCGAGATAAGAACTCATGCCGGCGTACTTGCCGTCGGGAAGACTCAAGGCGCGCGTGACGCCGGGCTTGCGGAGGTCAGCGTCAATGAGAAGTGTTTTGTCGCCGAGTTGGGCGAGCGTTACGGCGATATTCACTGCCGCGGTCGTTTTTCCTTCGCGAGGCAAGGCGCTGGTCACGAGGATCACTTGCGGCGGGTGCCCAGCCTGCGAAAGAAGGAGGGACGTCCGCAAAGATCGGAATGCTTCGGAGACTTGCGACTGCGGCATGGAATAGGAGACCAACTCGACAGGCATGTCCCTGCCATTGGAGGACGCGCTCTTGAGAAGCTTTTGCATCCTGCTGCGCTTGCCATCAAGGCTTCCGAAGGAGGGGACGACCGCGAGGGAAGGCAGCCGCGCGAGCAACTCGACATCGTCCGGCGTCTTCACCGTGTTGTCCATGTACTCGCGCAAAAAGGCGAGTCCAACCCCTCCGACCAGGCCCACCAGAAAAGCCATCATGATGTTGCGCGTTCTATTCGGCCGGGAAGGGCTGGATGGAACCATCGCAGGATCCACGATCGTGATGTTGGATGAGTGCAAGCCCGCGGAAATGCCGGCTTCATTCAGCTTTTGCAACAAGCCATCGTAGATCTGCTTCTTGGAATCGGCGTCGCGCTTGATGATGTTGTACTCGACCATCTTATCGGCCATCTGGCTTACTTGGGTTTTTTGTTGGGCGAGGTTATCCGAAAGAAGCTTCTCGCGGCTGACTGCGGCGTTATATTCTTGTTCGATCCGGCCAACGATGTTTTTTTTCTCATTCCCTACAAGTTGATCGAGGCTCTTGATTTGATCTTGAATCCGGAGGGTAGTGGGCCAATTCGGGCCTGTACGGCTGACCTCTGCGGTGTATTGTTCACGAAGGTCCGCCTGCTTGCCCGTAAGAGTTTGAATCAAGGTGCTGTCACGGACCTCAGGAATGGAATTTACATCGCCGCTCTTGGCGATGTTGAATTCCGCTTCCTTCTTGATGCGGTCCGCCTGAGCGGCGCTTAGCTCTTTGTTTATTTCCGAAAGATCTTGCGTCGTAATATTTTGCTTCTCATCGACGGTCCAAATCTGATTGTCCCGCTCGTATTTATGGACTGCGTCCTCGGATTGTTCGACCTGCACCTTCATGTCGTCCAACTGGCTTTGCAACCAAGTGGAAGCTCGCTTTGTGGCGTTGTAGTGGCTCGTGAAATTGTCTTCGACAAAATTTTTCAAATGAGCATTCAAAACGCGTGCAGCAAGTTGCGGGTCAGTAGATTCAAAGGTGACGTCCAGCAGCCGGCTGTTGGGGACGCGCTTCACACTCAGCGAGCCTACGAATTCTCCGAGAATACCAGGGCGTGTAATCGGCGGTCCATCGGGTGACAAAGCCGGAAGCTCCATCCCCGGTTCACCACCGAAGGCGGGGTCAGTGGCCAACCCCGCTTTCTGGATCGTTTTCATCGCGAGTGAATCGCTCTGGAGAATCTTGGACTCAGTTTCAATGTAATTCTCGAGATCTTCGTAAGCGCTGTCGGAATCGACATTTTGGAACGGAAGGACATTCGTAGCTTCCCGGTCCACTTCGATTCGGGCCGTGGCCTCATACACTGGCTTCATTTTGACGGTGGCGATGGTAACCAGGGTGACAACTGTAACCAGGAATGTCAGTACCAACCACTGGTGCTTGCGAAGGATCAGCAAGTAATCAATCAAATGGGGTTCGCGAGGAGTTTGCTCCCAAGAAAGCAGCGATGGCGCCGGAACAAGCTCGATGGCGCCGGTCTTACGGTCTCTCGGAATAATATTTGTCTCGTCCATCATCATCCTTCCAAATTTCGCCACAACCCGCCGCTGGGGTGCTGGAGGGTCTTAACCGCCTGCCCGGACGATCGCGACGCCCGCGGCAAGACTCATTGCCAAATCGCCAAGTCTGCGGAGGGCCCTTTTTTCGGTGCTGTCCGGCACGAACAAGATGTCATTCGCCAAGAGTTTGGTATCTTCCGTTTTTCTTGTAAGGATCAACTTCAAATTGATAGGGATTTCCGTGTTTTTCCCCGTTGCAGGGTCTTTGCGGAGAATGATTGCGTTAGTGGTCTTCGCGGTGGGCATGGTGCCCTGGGCCAGCGCGACCGCCATCAGGACGGTCATGCCGTTCGAATTATTCGCCAACACAAACCCGCCGGGATGCTGGACGGCTCCGACAACGTAAAAAATGCCGGCCTTCGGCACCGATACTGTTTCACCACCGGTCAGAATCACATTGTTTTTCGGATCTGAACTATTCAGAAGGTCCATCAGGTTCACAGAAAATGTTTGTGAAAGCGGAAGATCATCACTTGCTCCCGCGGCCGGCGGAGCGCCGGGGTCGGCCATTGCATCTCGCGTGACTAGGACGGATGCGCCGGCATCATCGGAAATGCCCCCGCATGCTGAAATCACTTCCACCAAAGTCATAGGCCTGGTCGCCTGGATCACCTGTGGAGTGCGGACCGCGCCGATAACCATAATCGGGTGGCTATTCTGCTGCTTGACGGTTACCGTGACCTCAGGGGAGGTGACCAGTTGATTTGCCTTCAACAATTCCTGGAGCTTTTCTTCGAGTTGCGGGGCGGTGAGCCCCCGGGCCATGATGCGGACGGGGATCAAGGGCAGGGAAATATAGCCGCTCTGAGTAACTTTAACTTCCCGGGTCAACTGCGGGACATCAAAGACCTCTACACTGAGGACATCGCCAACGCCTATCTTGTAGTCCCCCATGCCGGGATCCAAATTCTTCGCCAGTTCACGGAGTTTGGCGTTAGTCTCCTCGGTGGTTTCGAGCCTTTGTTGGGAAAAAGCCGATAATGGCGCAACGATTCCTGCAACGGCGACAAGCAGGCATACTTCTATTAAGCGCTTAGATACACCCCGACTTGCGAAAAGCATTGGACAAACTCCCCCACGCGCAGAAGATTATACCGGACAAATGATGGGTCAACCAAATAAATGTGGCATCGTAGAAATGCGCCTAATCAGTTAGCAGTACCGGTAGTACCTTCGGTGGGGCTTGAGGCGGCAAAGTGCGCCAGCAAGAAGAAAAGGACCGCGTTGGAAGGGATGTGCAAATTGAAATCCACTAAGCCATGAATCAAGAGGCTTACGCAAGCCACGAGAGCCCCGATTTGCAAGGCCTGCACAAGAGGCTCATTGCGCGAGAAGAGGTTCTTGATCCCAAATCGTATAAGTGTCCCGATAAACGCCAACCAGCACAGACCGCCAACTATCCCTGTTTCCGCAAGCAGCTCGAGGTGATCGTTGTGGACATGGTCAATGGTCTTGCCATCGTATAGGGTCTCGTACCTCGGATATACCGAGATTGTGGTGCCAAGGCCGGTGCCAATCCAGGGGTTTGCTCGGAAGATGTGTAAGGCTCCGCGCATCATTGATATGCGGCGCGATTCAGTGAATTCGGGATTCTTCACTTCCTTGAACCGATAAATGACTTGGTCCGCCCCCATCCATGCCACAAGCCCTCCCGCCATGATCAGGACGGTAAGAAAGGTCAACAGGTAGCGCTTTTCCCCCCGACGGAGTACCAGAAGCAGGAGGAGAATAATCAAGGCGATGCCGAAAGCCACAACTCCACCGCGAGAAGCGCAGAGGATTAACGCGCCGACGGGCAGAACGGTGCAAAACGCGATCAAGGGAATTTGTTGGCGGTTAACTCCCCGAACGGCCAACGTCGCCAAACCAACCGGAATCACGAGCTCCATCAGGCCGGCAAAGTGATTCCGGTTCACATACGGGCCGTAAAAATTACCTCCATAATGCAGCGGGCGAAACCAATAGAGCTTTCCGTTCGATGTAAGGTCCTGCAAGATACCGAATACCGCGACTGCAAATCCAAACCAAACCAGAAACCATGCGAATCTTCCCCATTGCCGCCGTGTCTGAAACGCCTGACTGGAAAGGAAGATGATCAATACATAGACCGTCCAGCGCAGGAGTTCCAGTTTTGTGAGAAAGGGATACACGGACAGTGAAACAAAGTATTGCAACAACCCGATAAGGAAAATCGCGAATACCGGCCAAAATACAGGGCTCCATGAGATTTCGTGACTCTTGCGGCTTGCAACCAGATATCCCCACCACAGAAACAAAACTGCAGCGGCAATTTCAAGGATGGCTTCCGACCACGGTTCCACCGCGCCATTTGCAGAAACGGCAAAGACCACGAGGAGGCAGATACCAATGCGCAGGATGTTCATGGGCGATGGGCCGCCTCGGAAGGCACAATGGAGACGTCATCAACCCATGCAGATCCCGCCAACTTATTGTCAAATCTCTGGCTGGGAGTGCGGTAGACCAGGACTCTTACGAAATGAACGCCGGTCGCCGGCGTGAATTCCGCCGCTTGCTCAGTCCAATCGTTGTCGCCCGTAAGATTGTTCAGGATTTGGGGTGGTTGAGTCGAACCAGGAAACGAAATCATGAAGCGAATACCACTTTCCGTAGAGATTCCCGAAGTGCGAACGTATCCCGCGAATCGGTAGCTGCGGCTGGATTCAACGGGGACGTCTTGCCAAGGTCCCTGTAAATCGATGTTCTGTGAACGGTCAAAAATCAAGCGAAGTGAACGACGACCGGAATGTGGTGCGGCGGTGTCATAATCGAATTTCACTCCCGGCGCTGGAGTAATGTGCCAGTCCAGGCCGCCATTGACCGGATCGAATTCAAAACCTCCGTTGAAGATCAGTTCGCCTTCCTTTTGCAGTTCATTTCCATGCCCGCTGGCGGTGAGAGCCTCGCGCCACACCTGGCGCACATCATCCCCATGATTTGAATAAACCAAGACATCCTCAAGGGGAAAGACGAATTGGATCGGAATGGTCTGGTGGAGCGCGATCATGCGCTTCCATGTGGCGAGCGCCGGAGTGGATTCTTTTGCGTTGCAGAACCATTCGAGGGCCTGCTGATAAGTCTCGAGGTCGGGAGGCAAGATGGTCGTGAGGAGCGGCCCGGCGTCATGTGTCTCCAGCCAAACGCGGGAAACAACGAGGGGTATGAGCGCGCGGTCTCCCTGCACGGCAATGTGAATTTCCGCGAAGGCCGACGCCGCGTCTCCCTGCCGCAGCAGAAAGCTACCGTAACGCCAATGCGCCTCAGTTGAGAGAGGGTAATCCTCCAGCGCTGCGAGGTAAGATTGCTTGGCCTTCGCCAGATCCCCTGCGGTCTCGTACGCTCCCCCTAATGACATCAAGTAAGTTGCAGATCGAGGGTCGAGGACAGAGGCTTGTTTGAAGTACTCGATTGCCTTGTTCAAGTCTCCATTGTCTATATCTAATTCACGATAGAGACCGAGTTTGTACCAGTACGCTCCGTTATCGGGTTCAATTTGAGCAGCCCGCAGCCAATCGGCGGGACTGGGAGATGACTCCAGTTGATCCGCATATGCAGATTTCCCGCCGGTATAAGCCACGAGGAGGAAGACAGCAACAGTGAGCGAGAAAATTATCCAGCGCCAGGAGGGATTGGCGATCCGGGAATTCATAAGTCCTCATGCACAGTGCTACAAGTGACGCCCTTCGCGCAACAGAGACTTCGGCTGACGTTGTGGTGTGAGTCAGGTGACTCCGGCAATCGTTTCCTTGAGCCGACTAGAGGTCCTGATGCGACTTTTGGCGTCGAATGCCGTATCGCTTCATGAGCAGAAATGGCCTCAGCACCACGCGCAACCCGGAAAGCCATCCCGGCAATGGCATATCCTCACGATCGGGATTTGCCGGAGAAGTTGCAAGCCGAATTGCATAACTCATACCTTGCCATGGATTTTCACGGCTCCTGGCCCGGAATCGGAACCGGTCGAAAACCCCCAGGGGTGCTGCCGCCTGGAGAGAGAATCTGGCGCGGATAATTTCACCAAGTTTCTTAGCCGCGGAATCGGCCAAGACTATTTTCCTAACATCATCCGGCAATGGAGCATCGAGCATGGTATAGGCAACGTACAATGCCAACCGAAGCATCCGTCCAGCTCCCAATTCCTCACCGCGTGCAAAAGCTTTGCTCCAGCTCACGCCGCGCTCGATTTGGCTAAGCTCTGCGATGTCGGCAATCCACAATAATCGTTCCCAAAAATGTTTGGCGCCATGGACGGAGAGCAGAAGCAGCGTATCCTCGACTGAGAATGTAAAAGCTTCTCTGCCGCCCAGTGTAACCCTCGTCAGAGTGTTGCTCATGGCCTCAAAATCAAGTGGTGTGGGAAAGTAACGCAGAGTCAATTCTGTTTGTAGCTCCGCAATCACGTTCCCTTCGGGGCGTCTGTATTGGTACTCACTATGGGTCGGCCTAATGCCTTCTTCCGGCGCGACCTCGCCGAACGACGCCATGTAACCTTCGCTCAAAAGGACGGCCTGCGCCTTGAAGATATCGCGCTGCAAGATTGCAAAATCGAGGTCCGCGAACTGCCGAAGCGCAAGGTCGCCATAAGCAAGTGCGGCAAGAAGAGGCCCTTTATATGGAACGCAGAATAGGTCCTTGGCGTGGAAGAGTCTCGATAGCCGAAACACTTCAGTTGTGAGATATAGATTCCGTTGCGTTATTTCGAGAAGGTCGGCTTTCAACCTCTTGCGCCATCGTTCGAGAATATCCTCGGGACATACAGCCAAGAGATTGCCGCAGAGCAGCGGCAAAACGCCATGTTCTTTCGCTCCGGAATATGCGGCCTCCCAATCGAGCGGGCCGCGAACGAGAGCGCGAATGCGGTCACGTATCTGTGGATTGATCCGGGTGCGCGCACAACAGAGCAGGAGTTGTTCTTCATTGCGATGGGGACTTCCGGAGGATTTTGCGCTTCGCGTCAAGATTAGCCTCTACCGCGATGAGCTTAGCTTACTGTCTAAATTTACGCGATGTGAAGTGACGCAGGAAACTTATTCGACGCTCACCCGATACAACCAATTGGCTTCTCCAGCGCTCATGTTCGGGTCCAAACGCAATGAAATCGATTCGCCCGCGTGGACCAGAGGTTGCTCGATGCAGGGAAAGTAAATCTGATCCCAGTGCATTGGGGGCCCGAATGGCGAATTCGAAATGGTCACCCCGTCACACAGTCGTGCCTCAAACCAGCCGAGGAAACCATCGAGCCTGCCCTCTTCGCGGACCGGGAAACTTACAACCGCTGGTCCGGGAACCCGCGAGTCGGTTCGGAAATCCACTTGGAAACAGCACATCGGCGGGGCCAGAATCTTTAGGGGTTTGCCGCAGACTTGTAGTTTGAACGGCCTAGCAAAGCGCCTCCGGCGGAAGGGCTGAAAATCGAGACCATAGAAACAGGCGGTCAAATGGCCCAGACCAAAAGCGTCCGACGAGGACGGCGCGAGAAAAGTTTTGCAGGTTTCTGGGATTATGCGCGCATCCTCCTTGACGAGCCGAATGCGTGCATCCGCCATGAAGTCAATAGTATTTTCCGTGTCGAACCCCATACTGCTTAGTGTCTCGCTGACGAGCACGTCGCCGCGCTCGGGAAGAGTCACCCTTTTTGAGCTGTTCCGGATGAGTGTGATGCGATCCTGCAGGCCATTGGCATAAATGAGTTCTGCGGCGACTTCCGCAATGTTGCCCATCTCGATGGCATAGACATGACGTGCGCCTGCCTGCACGGCAAAAAAGGAGAGTAGGCCGGTCCCCGCTCCGAGGTCCACGACGACGTCCTTGGGGGTTACGATTTTCTGGAGCGCTTCACGAAAGGCCATGCATCATGCATCATCGAGAATCATCTTCTCCTGCACGAAGATCTTCGAGTAGCGTTCTGCAATCAGGGCATTTCCGAATAAATGCGCCCTGATCCAACGCTCCGTAGTCCGGATCTTTTCAAAGGCAGCGAATTCTAGGGATTCAAAAATCACGCCAGCCTAGCATCGAGCTTGGAATGTTGTTTGTGTTTCATTGTAAGGACAAGGTGGGGCATCAGGCCGTCGTTACCATTTTTCACTGCGGTCGTGCTGGCCGATATTATAGTCCGGAATTGCTCATACTGAACCACGTCTCCGCCGGCGCTCGAGTACAAGAGAGGTAGCGGGGGAATGTGAACCTCAAGCAAAAGCCGCACCCATATGAAATGGATTCGCCGTTAGGCAGGACTTAACAGGCGGTATTTCCCCCCGATTTTGACGATAGCCCGTGACGGCCGACACGCCAGAGCATTAAGCGAGTCTCATGGACAGAGGAGACACGGACAAGAACGCGGCGTTCAGGTTCCCGGCCCGGGATAGCGAAGTCACGCGAAACAATTCGCGCGCCTGCTTGAAGTTGCGATTCCAATTGGCTTAGCAAAATCGTGTTCCCTGCCAGAGTAAGGTAGAGTGTCACCACACTTGCCTGGGAAAGGTCGATGGTCGTTGCGTCTTGGGTCCTGAATTCGATAAGACGACTAACACCGGCGCGCCGAGCGAGCAGTTTCGCTTCACGGATGTGTGCGGGGTTTAGATCGATCCCAACGCAACGGATTCCAAACCTGCGCGCGGCGGCTACGACTATGCGACCGTCACCACAACCGACATCGTAGAGCACATCGCCAGGCTTGATTTTCGCAAGGTCTAGAATTCGTTCGATAACGGATTCAGGTGTCGGGTCGAAAGGCGCCAAATCATGCACAGGCCGCTTTGGAAACTTTCCTTTTGCGCTGACTGAATATTTTCGTGATTTCCGAACGAGACGCTCAATTGTCTTTTTGACCTCACTAACCGTAAGTGAATCCAATGGAAAATAATGGAGGGCCTCTTCCACTAATTCCAAATGAAGAAGCTTGTGCGCGAGATGCAATGCGACTCGAATGATGCGTTCCGCGCCAAGTTCGCGTCCCCAGGTGAAAACGAGCTTCCAATTTATTTGGGCAGATGGGCGGGCCAACCAGGCGACATCAGCGATCAGATGAAGACGTTCCCAGGAATGGCTATTACCATGAACAGCGAGGATCGGGAGCAAATCCTCCGGAGCAAAGGCGCTCACCGTGCTATTCGCCACCATCAAAGAAGTTAACCGGCGTTCGAGCGCATCCAGATCCAATGGGACTGGAAAGCACTTCAGGGTTTTCTCAGTGTGGAATTCGATCGATCCGAATACCGGAGACAGGGGAAACGAGTATTGGGGGGAGGACCGCCTCTGCGTTGGAGGATTCTGATCCCGCCGCACCGGAAGAGGCAGGTCGCCGCTTTTCTCGCGGATAAGCTCCCCAATCGGATTGATATCCCTCTCACGGACAAGTATGTCCACGCCGCTGATCTCGCGGAACCCCAGGTCTCCATACGCCCGCAGGGCCAATGCGGCTCCTCTGTATGGGATGCCGAGGAAACCGTTATCACGCAAGAGCCGCAAGACACCGACCGTTTCCGCCGCTAACGAAAAATTGCGCAGGCTAAGCGATTTCCGCACAACTTCAGAATAATCCTTCCAAACTTGTGGCACGTTGGGGAAAGAAAGGGCATGAAGCGCGCGGACCAGAGGCAATGTTATGTGGTGTCTATCGGCGGTGGAGAATACAAATGCCCAGTCAAGGACATGAGGGGCAATCCTAGCGATGTCATCGTTTCGCTGTTCGTTCGAGCAAGGACGAATGGCACTTAGAATGAGGTCCCACTCTGGCTGAACTGCCGGTGACTCCAGCTTTCGCATTTCTTGAGTGTTGGCTTTATCCGCCAAGCAAGAATGATTTCTACGGCGTGAAGAAGTGTTTGCGCCGAGAATTTGCCCTGTCCTAAAATGCGCGGCTCTAATGCCTCGTGAAGAAGCAAGCTTAGCATTTCGCAGATGGCCTCTCCAGCGAGTGCGTTCAATCCGTTGCGAGTTTCTGATTACAAAGCCGATTGCTCTTGGATCAGGTGAAAGGTGTAAACTGGCACTAGAGAGGGATCGACGCGAAATTAGGAGCAAGAACGAGTCTGACAGCCAATCTTTCAAGCAATGCGGGCCGACCTACTTCTGGAAAGGGGCAGGGTGTCGCAAAAGTGGATATAGCGGACAAGGTGACGGAGAAAAATTCGATAAAACAATTTCAAGAGAATGGGTACGCCGTCATTCAAAACCTTGTGGATCTTTCGATTTGTTCTTTTCTGTACGAATACGCTTTGAAGGGCGCACAATTCGGAAAGCTGAGCAGCGGAGACGATGCTGTTCCCGAAACCCCCTGCCGTTATGCCGACCCCTTCATGGAAACTCTTCTCGAGATGTTGCATCCCCGCGTCGAAAAAGAAGTGGGAACGCAACTCTATCCGACCTATTCTTACTTCCGTGTCTATAAGAATGGAGACATTCTTACGCGCCACAAAGACCGACCGTCATGTGAGGTGAGCGTCTCCTTAAATCTTGGTTACAAAGCCGTGGAACCCTGGCCAATTTGGGTAGAGCATGCCGGCGTTTCCACCGGCATCCCGCTGGCGCAGGGGGGTGCGTTAATTTACAGAGGGACGGAAGTGACTCACTGGCGGGAGCGATATGAGGGTGAGCACGCAGTCCAGGTTTTTCTTCATTACGTTGCACAGTCTGGCCCAAACCAAGAGTGGAAATTCGACAAGCGAGAAGGCCTGGCGATCCCGCCTCTTACCCGACAAATCCTTGAACAGCTACGTTCTGCAATTTGATACAGGCGATCGCCTCAGCAAATCGTTATTGCTTTTTCATGATGCCCACATTCCGAATCACGCGTGCCGTGGCAGGCTTCAGGGCTTCGACGCACTCCGCGTGTGCAGAATTGAAATTCGAGTCGTCCGTAAGAAGCAGTCCGCCTGGTCTAATGTGAGGGTAGCTCTGGTTGATTTCAAATTTCATGAGTTCATAAGTATGGCTGCTGTCGTGTATGAAAATATCCACAATGCCCAGTTGCGTTAGTAATTTGGGAAGCAATTCCCGGGAATCCCCCAACTGCAGCGTCCACTTGCTGCGCAAGTAATTCGGCACAATCCACCCGGTGGACTTCCCCGGTGGAAGATACTCGCCATTATCGATATCAATCGAATAGAGGCGCCCCTTCCCATTCAAGTGGCAAGCGAGCAGGAGGTGAGCGGAAGAAATTCCGCTGGCAACGCCCGTCTCCACAATTATTTCCGGTTTAATGGCGCGGACTGCAGCATATTGGATGAGCATTTTCTTGGCATACGCGTCGTTACCAGGATGAAAGGCAGTCCGCAATGTGGCGTCGTGCGATCGAATGTACGCGGCGAAATCCGCGCGGGTGGAAGGTTCATTCAGAAAAGTCCGCACATCTTCCGGCGTCGATCCAAGAATAGAGGCCAAAAACCGTTCATCCCGGCCAAGCAAATCATCGAGCAAGGCTTTCGCAGTGTATGTTGGATGCCTTAATGCCCGGCGGAAGCGATTCTTAAGATTTCGTCTTAGCCATCGCATATTTCGTTCTTTTCCCGCCGCTTAATCCACCAAGGCGATTCATGTACAAAACGAATACCTACAATTCCCGCGCCAGAAGTGCAGCGGCAAATAAGACTTTTGTTGCAGCGACGCACGCGTTCCCGAAAACGCCGCCACCCCGTTTATTCGCCTTGCCTTGCCAACCTTTCCTCCACCACGTTTCGATAAAACTCTTCCAGCGACCGCACACAACTCGCTTCGCCATAAAGCGCCCCGAATCCCGCGGCCATTCGATCCACGACCTGCTTTCTCCAAAGCGTGTCTTGTACAAGCCGAACCGCGATATCCACATAGTTTGGCTTGTCGCGGGCGATTGTATCCGGCACTCCGAGTTGCTGAAGAATCGCAAAAGTGTGGCGGCCGCGATGAAATTTGCCGGGAAGCGTGACAATTGGAAGTCCACAAGCAACGGCGTCCATGGTCGTCACGCATCCTGAGTAGTCAATCGAATCAAGGAACACATCTGAAACGAGATTAAGATTCCAATAGTCGAAAGTTGTTAGTGAATGTGGAAGTAGCACACAATGGTCCACCGCTCGCAGCCCTTTCGCATCAAATGCTTTTTCAAGCCGTGACCAAAAATCATCTCGAACTGCGTCGTTCGGCGCAAGAAAGACAAATTGTGCGGCCCGAATTCTTCCGGCAATCTCCACGAATAGCTCATCGTGCTGCGGAAGATACTTAAAAACAGATTGGCCGCAGTAATAAACTGTCCGGTTTTCTCCGAGTCCAAAATCGATGCGACGTTTACGTAAGAGGGGTCTCGGGATAATCGGCTTCGAGTAACAAATGCCGATCCCGGGCAATCGGATGAGGCGCTCGGAATACTGATCTTGGCCATCTTCAGGCTCCGCAAGAGTGCTCGAAATAAAGTAGTCCACCATCGGCGAACCTGATGTAAATGGGCGTCCCCAAGCAGCACATTGGACGGGCGCCAGGCGAAG
>Ga0335079_10006251_pt1 | contig 13625 bp, 13 predicted proteins | sample Lox_Sample_33_FD_206719 | JGI IMG/M metagenome (GOLD analysis project Ga0335079, IMG submission 206719) | Soil microbial communities from Loxahatchee National Wildlife Refuge, Florida, United States - Lox_Sample_3.3 | ecosystem: Environmental > Terrestrial > Soil > Wetlands | place: USA... | reverse complement strand
GTGAGATAAGTAACAACCATCTCCATAGACAAGCTGATGATGCTTACTTGGGAATAGGTATTCCGGATTTTCAAAGCTCGAATAGTCCGAAGCCGAAGGCGTTTTTCTGGACAGCGGATGGTTCTGCGGTAGAAGAGATAAACTTTGATAAATGGTGATGTACTACTTGCGGCAGTTGTTTATCACAGCTGACAATCAAATCAATAACTCTGCGCGTGATCCGAATATTGGATCGGGAATTAAGGACGAAGTACGAGAAGGAAATACGGACTTTAGTCCGATCGAATATCCTTCTGGCTCTGGGCGAGGATTCCAACGTTATACTTGATGAATTCTTCGATAAGTCGGTTATTGGTTTAGATGATGTAATAGATTTTTCGAAAATCATGCAAGTCACCGGGCGGATGAACCTGTGTTAAAGAGGCCCTGAAATCGCTTGCATGTCGTATTTTGAAGGAAGACCGAAAATTGCCGTCAGAAGTACCTAAGTCAATGTATAACCAACAGCAGTAGCATCAGCTCTGTCTCCGTCCGTAAGGGAGTATCATTTACTATCATGAGCGAAAACGTTTTCATGATCTTGCAGCCGACAGAAGATCAACAAAAGATCATCGAACAACTGTTGGATTATCTCATTCGCAGCCGGTTCAAGGAGCTATTTATGCCGGATATCCGATGCGACAGGGATATTCCGAATGAGGCAAAACAGGCTCTTGAAACATGGTTTGATTTAACGCACGACCGGGTCCTGATCGGCAACACGACCTTCCGGCGGCGCGGGATGAAATGGTATTACGAGATCCACTCGGTGGAATCTCCTCTCTTGATGGCCGAAGAAGCGCTGTTCTGGCTCAAGGAAGAATATTCGCGGGGGTCAATCGTTCATCTTTCTGATCGGACGTTCTTGGCTCGAGTGCTCGAGGTCTACCAGGGCATTATAGAGGATCGCATGGTGGAGGACGGCGTGATGGACCGCTCCGAGGCGGCGACATTTCGGCTGAAGCCATCCGAAGAATTTTTTGAGTTCGTCCTGGATGAATTGGAATCCGATGGATATCCCCATCTTCAAGCGGACCCTCGGACCGTCGCGCACATCATCGGCGCGATCAAGAAGTATGAACTGATTAAAGCTCTTGAGGATTGATTTTCCCCGTCCGTATTTATTCTTTCCTTCAATTAGTCTATAATCCCTTATCAGCATCAGCCCGTTAATTTCTTTGGTCGCAGGAGCGATGAACGCGGACTATCCGTCGCGCAACTTGCTGCGCGACGAAAGAGAATAATATATAATCATAGAACGATAGTGCGGCGGCACAATCACACAAGGAGGTGGGGCGATGGCGGGATTCATGGGGTTTTTGAACCGGCAGGCTTATGCATTGATGCGGATCGCGGTCGGGTTTCTCTTTCTGTGGCACGGCGCGCAGAAGCTGTTCGGCATTCCGACTCCGTTGCCGCCCGGCGTGCCCGCGTTCATCATCTACATCGCGGGTCCGATCGAGTTCGTGGGGGGAACGCTCGTGATGGCCGGCCTCTTCACGCGATGGGCGGCCTTTCTTTGCAGCGGCCTGATGGCCTTTGCGTACTGGATCGGGCACGGGACGAAGGCGCTCCTGCCGATCCAAAACGGCGGGGACCTCGCGGTCCTGTTCTGCTTCGTGTTTCTTTTCATCTCCACGCAGGGCGGCGGCCTCTGGAGCTTGGACGCCGCGCGCGGCGGGAAATAGAATTCCGGCGGGACATGTTGAAAAAGGGGGGGATTGGGAGTATTCTTAAAACAAAAGGATGGGACGGCGTCACACTCCGCGCATGAGGGATTGCGATGGCGAAGTTGAGTCGAAGACTGGGGGTGATCGGGGCGGGCCGGATGGGCTCGGCCCTGGTCCGGGGACTGATCAAGGCGAAGTTGCTTTCGCCGGATAAGATCATGGCCGGCGATCCGGATCGAGCCGCGCTGGAACTCCTCAAGAAGGAGACCGGGGTGAAAGTGACGGCCGACAACGCCCAGGTGGCGAAGTCGGCCGAAATTATTTTATTGGCCTTGAAGCCGGACCTCATACGGCCGATCCTCCAGTACATCAAGGGGGTCCTGACGAGGGATCACCTGATCGTCTCGATCGCGGCGGGAGTTCCGATCCGGCAGATCGAGGAGGTGGCCGGCTCGGAGGCACGAATCATCCGGGTGATGCCGAACACGCCGGCCCTCATCGGCCGGGGAGCGGCGGCCTTCAGTTCCGGAAAGCGGGCGACGAAGCAGGACGTCGATGACGTGCGGTCGATGTTGGAAGCGGTGGGGATCGCCGTGGAGTTGCCGGAGAAGCATCTCGACGCCGTAACGGGCCTGTCGGGCAGCGGCCCGGCCTTTGTCTTCATGATGATCGAGGCGATGGCCGACGGCGGCGTGAAGATGGGACTGCCCCGTGCCGTGGCGATGCTGCTGGCGGTCCAGACGGTGGCCGGCGCGGCCGAGATGGTGCTCCAGATGAAGCGGCATCCCGGGGAGCTGAAGGACCAGGTCGCCTCGCCCGGCGGAACAACGATCGCCGGGATCGCGCAGCTCGAGCGCGGCGGCCTGCGGGCGACGCTGATCGAGGCGGTCGAGGCCGCGACGAAGCGGTCGATCGAGTTGGGCAAGGCATGATCTAATAATGGAACAAAGTTCCTTTCAGCAACCATCCGAGTCGCACCATTCAATGACGGGTGCATCTGTTGATTCGCCCATGGCGCCTTGCGGCTATAGCTTGGCGCGTCTCAAGACCCCCGCCGCCAAGGAGGCTCGACGGATGTTTGCTTCCAGGAACCTTGTTCCATTATCATTCTAATGTTATAAAGGAGAGATGAATCGTGTCGATTCTCGGCAAGAATTTCATCAACGGGCGCTGGGTGGATTCTCACTCGGCCGAAACCTTTGAGAGCCGCAATCCCGCAAACCGGGACGAGGTATTGGGAACCATTCCTTCATCCGACGGAGCTGACGTGGATGAAGCGGTGCGCGCGGCCCGGAATGCCTTTCCTTCTTGGCGGGCCATGTCCCGGATCAAGCGCGGCGAGATCTTCGACCGGTTCGTCCAGCTCGTGAAAAAAGACCATGAGGATCTGTCGCGGCTGATGGCCCGGGAATGCGGCAAGGCGATCAATGAATCCCGCGCCGATGTGACGGAGGGGATTCACATGGCCCAGTATGTCTTCGGCGCAACGCGGATGCCGGCCGGGGATGTATTGGCGTCCGAGATCGCCGAGAAGGACGCCTATATGCTCCGACATCCCAAGGGCGTCGTCGCGGCCATCACTCCCTGGAACTTCCCGTTTGCGATCCCGCTCTGGCTGCTCGGCCCCTCGCTGGTCGAGGGGAACACGGCGGTTTTCAAGCCGTCCGAAGACACGCCGCTCGTCGGCCAGAAGATGGTGGAATATCTGGAGCGCGCCGGGATCCCGCCCGGCGTCCTGAATCTGGTTCAGGGCGACGGCGAGCGGGCGGGCCGTCCGCTCGTGTCCCACTCCGACGTCGACGTGGTCGCCTTTACGGGATCGTTTGAGGTGGGCTCCGAGATCCGCAAGGTCTGCGCCGACAGCCCTCATAAGTTCGCGGTCTGCGAAATGGGCGGGAAGAATGCCGTGATCGTTTTCGAAGACGCCGATTTTCCGATCGCGCTCAACGCGGCGGTGCTGTCGGCCTACAAGACGACCGGCCAGCGCTGCGTCTCGTCCGGAAAGCTGATCGTGCACGAGGCGGTCTACGACCGGTTCTGCGGGGAGTTCGTGAAGCTGTCAAAGCGCGTCGCGGTTGGCGATCCGCTGGACGAGAAGACCTTCATGGGGCCCTTGATCAACGAGGCCGGCCGGAAGAAGATGGAATTCTACAACGACCTCGCGCGGAAAGAGGGCGGCAGGGTCCTGCTCGAAGGCGGGGCGCTCAAGGGGAAGGAATGCGACCGGGGTCATTTCGTCTCGCCCTTCGTCTATCAGATGGACTATTCCCCGAAGTCCCGCGTGCTCCGGGAAGAGGTGTTCGCCCCGAACGTGGCGATCGTCCCGTTTCGAACGACGGACGAGGCGATCCGGATTTACAACGACACCGATTACGGACTGTCACTCGCCGTGATCACGGAGGATTACCGGAAGGCCCGGCGGATTCGGGAGGAGTGCGAATACGGCCTCGGCTACGTGAACCTGCCGTCGATCGGGGCCGAGGTGCATCTTCCCTTCGGCGGCGTGAAGAAGAGCGGGACCGGGATGCCGTCGGCTTCGGCCCTGATCGACGCCGTGACGCACAAGACGGCCTGGACCGTGAACCATGCCAAAGAAATCAAGATGGCGCAGGGGCTGAAAGCCGAAATTGAGTAAGCGTGTCGGAGATAAAACCTCCATGGTTTCTGAAACCGTCGAGCTCGAAGGTCACATCATCGACTCCCTGACCCTGCCGAAGGTCTTGGATGAAGTGATGAACTACGGCGGGACGTTCGAGATCCTCGAGGTCGCGATCGGCCATCGGCGCGAGGATCCCAGCCGGGCCCGCATTCAGATCTCCGCGCCATCCCAGGAGGGTCTTGACACGATCTTGAGCCGGATCCGGCAGCTCGGCGCGGTCCCGATGCTGGAGGAAGAGGCGGTGCTCGTTCCGGCCGACCGGGACGGCGCCTTTCCCGAAAATTTCTACTGCACCACAAACCTCCAGACCTTCGTCCGATCCCGCGGCCAATGGCTGGAGGTGGCCCGGCCCGAGATGGACTGCGGGATTTCGGTCGATCCGGACCGACGCGAGGCGGCCACCATTCCGATGCATCGCGTCAAAAAGGGAGACCGGATCGTGGTCGGCCATCCGGGGATCAAGGTGATCCCGCTGGAGCGCTCGGCGGACCGAAACGTGTTCGAGTTCATGGCCAGCAGCGTCTCGTCCGAGAAGCCCAAGGGCGTGGTGATCAAGGAAATCGCGGCCCAGATCCGTGCGGCGAAGAAGAGCGGGAACAAGGTGATGGTTGTCGCCGGTCCGGCCGTCGTACATACAGGCGCCGGCATGCATCTGGAGCGGCTGATCGAGAACGGCTGGGTCGATATCCTGTTTGCCGGCAACGCCCTGGCGGTTCATGACATCGAACAGGCGCTCTACGGAACGTCGCTGGGCGTCTATTTGGAAAAGGGCATCCCGGCCAAGGAAGGCCATGAGCACCATCTGCGCGCGATCAATACAATTCGTCGCGCCGGAAGCATCCGGGCGGCCGTCGAGCGCGGCATCCTGAAGTCCGGCATCATGGCCGCGAGCGTGCGGAAGAGGATCGAGGTCGTCCTGGCCGGATCGATCCGGGACGACGGGCCTCTGCCGGAGGTGATGACCGACATGGTGGCGGCGCAGGACGCGTTGCGGAAGCTTCTGCCCGGGGTCTCGGTCTGCGTGATGATCGCCACGATGCTGCACTCGATCGCGGCCGGAAACCTCCTCCCGGCCTCGGTAAAGCTGGTTTGCGTGGACATCAACCCGGCCGTGGTGACGAAGCTCACGGACCGGGGAAGCTTCCAGGCGCTCGGGCTTGTGACGGACGTCGAACCCTTCCTGCGGGAACTGTGCAGGAATCTCACGGAGTAAATGTACGGACCATGCCGTCGTTTTTAATGTGTCCGCCGGACTTCTACCAGATTGAATACGAGATCAATCCGTGGATGAACCGGCGCCGTCCGGCGGAAACGGCCGCGGCCATGCGGCAGTGGCAGGCGCTTTACGACCTCCTGACGGAGAAACTGGGCGCGACCGTCGAGCTTCTGAGCCCGGTGAGGGGACTTCCGGATATGGTCTTCACGGCCAATGCGGGGCTGGTGGCGGGCGACAAATTCATTCGAAGCAATTTCCGTTTTCCCCAACGCCGACGCGAGACGCCGGTGTTCGAAACCTGGTTTCGGAACCGGGCCTATCGGATTTTCCCGATTCCCGAAGACGCCTGTTTTGAAGGGGAGGGGGATGCGCTGCCGTTGGGAAAAACCCTGTTCGCGGGTTACCGGATGCGCTCCGATATCCAGTCTCACCGCAAGATCGGAGAGATCCTGGGATGCGAGGTGTTGTCGCTGGAACTTGTGGACCCTCGATTTTATCACCTGGACACCTGCTTCTGTCCCTTAAGCGACCGGGCCGCCCTGTATTTTCCTCCGGCCTTTGACGACTACGGCCGAAAGGTCATCGCGGAATCCGTACCGGAAGCGGTGCCGGTTGTCCAGGAAGACGCGCTTCGGTTCGCCTGCAACGCGATCGTTGTGGGGAGCGACGTGGTGCTGCACGCCGGTTGCGAGTCGACAAACCGCGAGTTGAGACGTCGTGGTTTGAAGGTCCACGCACTGGACCTGTCCGAGTTCCACCGGGCGGGCGGAAGCGCCAAGTGTTTGGTCCTCCGGCTTTCGTAAAAAGGGTGCCGGGATGAAGAAGACGATACATAAATCGACTCTGGAACTGGTGGAGGGGGATATTACCTTGCAGGACACCGAGGCGATCGTCAACGCGGCCAACACAATGCTGCTCGGCGGCGGCGGCGTGGACGCCGCCATCCATCGCGCGGGCGGTCCGCAGATTCTGGAGGAGTGCAAATGGATCGGCGGCTGCCCGACCGGAGAGGCCCGCATCACGACCGGGGGCCGGCTTAAGGCCCGTTACGTGATCCACACGGTCGGACCGGTTTACCGGGACGGCCGCCACGGGGAAGCGGAACTTCTCGCCTCCGCCTACCGTTCCAGCCTGCGCCTCGCCGCACAGCACAAGATCAAGTCCGTCGCGTTTCCGTCGATCAGCACGGGCGTCTACGGTTATCCGATCGAGGCTGCGGCGCAGATCGCCCTGACCGCCGTGCGACAGTGCTTGGAGGGCCCTTCGGGAGTCCAGTTGGTTCGCTTTGTCCTTTTCGGCACGATGGCGTATGAGGTCTATGAGCGCGTGTTGAAATCGATGAGAGGAAAAGACGCGTTGAAGGCGGGCGGACGTGCGTAAAAATGATGCCGTCCAATCTATCGTCGCTGTCCTGCGGATTGAGGGGTCGCTTGATCCCGGTTCATGACCCACGTCCCGCTTTTGTCCAACACCCGCAGCAGCTGCACGGCGTTGTGAACCTTCAGCTTGGCGTAAATATTGGCCCTGTGGGTTTCAACCGTTTTTACGCTGATCGAAAGACGCTGGGCAATCTCCCGGTTGTTCGAGCCCTGTGCAAGCAGACGGGTGATTTCGTGCTCCCGCTTTGTAAGGCGATCCTGTGAAGGGTCTGTGCCGGAATTTTCCGGTCCTCCGGTCGGTTTAAATATTTCCGGGTCGGCGGTCATTTCAATGAAGCGGGGATTCTTGAGTCGGGTTAGGGGAGATGACAGATGAAGTCCGTATACCGTGATCGCTCCCCATTCCCGCTTCCACAGCACCCGGCCGTGAAGATATTCGATCACGACCGGCTCCGGTGGATGGCTCATGCCGAGTTCAAGAACCACCTCCGAATCCAACGATAAGGAGGTGCTTGAATAGAAGCAGAGTCCTTGACGGCTGATGTTGGCCGTGTAGATGACCCCGCTCTCGGACGACCGGAGCGCCACGGCCTTTCCTCGGCCGGCAAAAGGAATGCGCACAACAGCCCTTTTTTCCATCATCCCTCAAAAACCGATAAAAAAGGTTCCTTCCTCCATTTTCCATAGAGACGGCGTCTTTATCGCCATCGGACGTCCGTTCGGCACACCGGCATCCCTTCAAACCGAATCCTGTCCCATATGAGGGGAAAGAACCGACCCCATGGCGTCGCGACCCTTCTTTACGGCCGGATGTGTTTTTAACGGCAAGGGTCGTAACTCTTTTAAAGATTAACGAACTTTTACAGTTTGTCAAGCCCGATCCATCGGTTCGCACCCCGGTTCCGGAGGAGGGATCATAGGATTTTTTACTTGAATTCTTCATTAGGGTTTGTTATATTGACTACCGCAACGTATGAAAGTTTTGCAAGGGCTGAACAAGTCGCCCCTGCGTTGTTGGTGAGGGGTGAGAAATTTTGACCCAACGCTTTGTCTTGGGGAGCCATGCCCTGGGAATGGTGTGCAAGCCCCACGGTAACGAGGGGAAGCCTAAAGTTCTCATCACGGCGCCCACCTGGTCAACCGGGTTCAAGACATTCCACTCAGCCACGGCAACCGCGGGGGCCTTATTAAAACGGGAGAAAACGGGTTTCGGGAAATGATTTTGACGATTCTGAAGAGAGACAGCGAAGGCAGGGAAAGTCTCGAATTGATCGACAGAGATTTTATCCGGTTACGACCTCGATGCCATCGAGGTAATCCGGAGAATTTTGACGCTTGAAAAGGCAGGAGGAATGAAGACGGTTTCGGATTCGACCGGGCGGCCAGAGCATAACGGCCATGATCCAGCGCGAGCCCTATCCTTGGCGACGGTCGGAACACGTATCGGCAACCGATACCGCGAACCATAGCCTTTTCTCCGGCGTTTATCCCGTCCCTTGTGTCCCCTCAGACGTCCTCATCGGCCCGTCCGGGTTTATCCCTCGCACAACAAACTGCATCGAACGAGTCTCTTCAACAGGACGAGGAGGGGGTGACGATTATTATTACCTGGATCATAGCAGTCATCGCAGCGATCGGAACAGGTTCGGCCGGCGTGGCGATCGGGTTTTACCTTCGTCGAGAGGGAATTTCCAGAAAGCTGCAGGAAGCCGAAGAAGCGGCCGCTCGCGTCCTCCGCAACGCGGAACAAGAGGCGGAGAACAAGCGGAGGGAAGCCCAGATCGAGAGCAAGAGCCGGATTTTACAGGAGCGAACCGATTTTGAAAAAGAAATACGGGAGCGCCGGTCCGAGTTGACCGCGTTGGAGCGTCGTTTGGGCCAACGGGAAGAGCAGCTGGATAAACGGGCCGGCCAGTTGGACCGCCGTGAAAGCGACCTGAACCGGAACGACCGGGACCAGGTGGCGCGTGAAAAAGTGATTCGCGAAAAAGAAAAGACGTTGGAGAACGGCCTGCGCGAGCAACGGCAACAATTGGAGCGCTTATCGGGCATCACGGCGGAGGAGGCCAAGAAACAGCTCATGCACGCGATGGAGGAAGAAGCCCGATACGATGCGGCCAAGATGATGAAGCGGATCATCGAAGAAACCCGCGAGAAGGCCGAACGGGAGTCGAAGGAAGTCATGGTGACGGCCATGCAGCGGCTGTCCCGGGACTACATTGCGGAGGCGACCATCTCGGTCGTGAATCTGCCCAACGAAGGCATGAAGGGGCGGATCATCGGGAGGGAGGGCCGGAACATCCGGGCCTTGGAGAGCGCCACGGGCATTGACCTGATCATCGACGATACGCCGGACGCCGTCATCGTTTCCGGCTTCGATCCGTACCGTCGGGAAATTGCCAAAATCGCCCTGGAGCGCCTCATGGCGGACGGAAGGATTCATCCGGCCCGCATCGAGGAAATGGTGGAAAAGGTCAAAAAGGAACTGGACAAACTGATGCGGGAAGAGGCCGAAAAGATCATTTTCGATCTCGGTCTTCAGGATATCCATCCCGAAGTCGTGAAGACCCTCGGTCGTCTGAAATACCGGACCAGTTACGGACAGAATAACCTGGCGCATGCGCGGGAGGCGGCCTTCATCGCCGGCATCATGGCCTCGGAACTCGGCATGGACGTGAAATTAATCAAACGGGCGGCGCTTCTTCATGATATCGGGAAGGCGATCAGCCATGAAGAGGAAGGATCCCACGCGGCCTTGGGGGCGGATCTGGTCAAACGCTACGGGGAATCCCCCAAGGTGGTGAACGCCGTCGCCGCGCACCACGGAGAGGTCGAGGCGACGTGCATCGAATCGGTCCTCGTAATGGGCGCCGAGAGCCTTTCGGCGGCGCGGCCGGGTGCGCGGAGGGAATCCGTTGAATCCTACGTGAAGCGGTTGGAAAAGCTGGAACAGCTGGCCACGTCGTTTAAAGGCGTCGAGAAGGCCTACGCGATTCAGGCGGGACGCGAGATTCGGATCATCGTCAAACAGGACGAGGTGTCGGATGCCGAGTCGGCCATGATCTCGAGAGAGATCGCCAAGAAAGTGGAACAGGATTTGACCTATCCCGGCCAGATTAAAGTGACCGTGATCCGTGAGAATCGGTATATCGAGTACGCGAGATAACAGAACGGGCATCGCAGGGGCGATTCAGAAATCGCCCCTGCCCTTTTTAAGGGAAACGTATCGTGAAAATTTTATTGATCGGGGACATCATCGGAGAGCCGGGACGCAACATTCTGGCCCGCCGCTTGAGCCATCTCATCGAAACCTACGAGATCGATTTCGTCATCGCCAACGGCGAGAATTCCGCGGGCGGATTCGGGATCACCCCCAAGATTGCCGAAGAATTGTACCTTCTGGGAGTCGATGTCATCACCACCGGAAATCACGTCTGGGACAAGAAGGAGATCGTGGACTATATCGCGCAACAGCCGCGTCTTCTCCGTCCGGCCAATTATCCCGACTCGACACCCGGTGTCGGTTCGGCCGTGATCAGCCTCAGCCGAACGGAAAAGGTCGCGGTGCTCCAGTTGATGGGTCGGGTCTTCATGCCGACTCTGGACTGCCCGTTTCAAGTCGGTAAACGCGAGATCGCCCGCCTGCGGGCCGAGACGCCGATCATCATCGTGGACATGCATGCGGAGGCCACCTCGGAGAAGAGGGCGATGGGGTGGTATCTGGACGGCGAGGTCAGCGCGGTCGTGGGGACTCACACCCATGTTCAAACGGCGGATGAAGAGATCCTGCCCAAAGGCACCGCCTATCTGACCGATGCCGGGATGACGGGGCCGATGCATTCGGTCATCGGAATGAATAAAGACCAGGTGATCCACAAGTTTCTGCGCCAGATGCCGCAGCGCTTTGAAATGGGCGGGGGTCCCTGCGTGATCTCCGCGGCGCTCATGACGATCGACGCCAACGGCCGGGCGCAGTCCATTGTCCGTCTTCAAGTGAAGGATTCGGAATAGAGCGCACCGTCCTTTGGACCATGATGTTGAACGCTCCCCATGATCCGATTCTTTCGGTTTCGGCGCTGACGCGGTTGATCAAGCAGCAACTGGAGAGTCGTTTTATCGCCGTCTGGGTCGAGGGGGAAGCCTCCAACCTGAAAATGCCGAGTTCCGGTCACCTTTATTTCACGCTCAAGGATGAAAGCGCGCAGCTGAGGGCGGTGCTCTTCCGCTCTTCGGGCCGTTCCGTGAAATTTGTTCCGAAAGACGGACAACAGGTCTTATGCCGCGGGCGCGTGTCGGTGTATGAACCGCGCGGCGAGTATCAAATCGTCATCGACTACATCGAGCCACGGGGCGTCGGAGCCCTTCAGGCGGCGTTTGAGCAGCTCAAAGAGCGCCTTCAAAAAGAAGGGCTCTTCGATCCTTTGCGGAAAAAGCCGCTGCCGGCTCTCCCCCGCCGCATCGGCATTGTGACATCGCCGACGGGGGCGGCGATCCGGGACATGCTGAAGGTTATGAGCGGCCGCGGAGCGAATCTGGAGATCGTGATCAATCCGGTGCCCGTTCAGGGGGAAGGCGCGGCGGCGGCCATCGCATCGGCCATCGACGAATTGAACGACCTGGGCGGCTTCGATCTGCTGATCATCGGGCGGGGCGGCGGGTCGTTGGAAGACCTCTGGGCTTTCAATGAAGAGGTTGTCGCCCGCGCGATTTCCCGGTCCCGGGTTCCGGTCGTTTCGGCCGTCGGCCACGAGGTGGATTATACCATATCGGATTTCGTCGCGGACCTCCGGGCCCCCACGCCGACCGCGGCGGCCGAAATGGTCGTCCGAGCCCGGCGAGCCCGGCGGGACCAGGTCGAATTTCAGCGGGTCCGCCTGGACCGGGGAATGCAGCACGGTCTGGAAATGACCCGCAGCCGGCTGCGGGCCGTGCAACGATCGTTCCGCGATCCCCGCCGTCTCGTCGAGGCCCACCTCCTGCGCCTGGACGAGTTGGAGGTGCGCATCCGTCGGGGACTGTTCAATACGATGCGCCATCAAGCCCAGCGGCTGCGGCATGTCCGCGAGAGTCTGGGCCACCGCAGTCCGGTGGAACGACTTCACCGACTCGCAACGCAGACTCAGGAACTCGTGAAGCGGTTCGAGCTTCAGACGGGTTTTTATCTCCGCCAAAAACGCAATCGCCTGGATTCCCTGCTGACGGCGCTGGACGGCTTGGGCCCGCTCGCCATCTTGAGCCGCGGCTACAGCGTCACGCGAACGCTTCCGGAAATGCGCCTCTTGAAGGAGGCTCAGGGAGTGAACCCCGGCACGCGCGTCCATGTCCGCTTGCATCGGGGCGCCCTGATCTGCCGCGTTGAAGAAACCGAGGGATCGTCGGATGGCCCAATTCAAATTTGAGGACGCCCTGGCTCGGCTCGAGACCATTGTGGGCCAGCTTGAAAAAGGCGACCTCCCTTTGGAAGAGTCGTTGAAAATCTTCGAAGAGGGGGTTCGGCTTTCCAAAAATTGTTTAAAGACGCTCGAGGAAGCCGAGCGAAAAGTAGAGATCCTTTTGAAGGACAAGGACGGCCGAAAACGCCCCAAGCCTTTTGCGATGGGAACGGAAGCCCGGGAAGACCTTCACGAAGACGTCCGTGACACTGAAGACCAGGACTGACCAGGAACTGAAACCGTATCTTGCCGACCGAAGGGCCCGGATCGATCGGACCCTCGAGGCTTGCCTGCCGACGGTGACAACCGTTCCGGAGCGGCTCCACGAGGCGATGCGCTACAGTCTTTTTGCCGGCGGGAAACGGATTCGGCCGATTCTCGCGATCGCGGCCTTCGAGGCGGTAACGGCAGCCCATCGGTCCTCCCCTACGATGGACGACACGCTCCTTGTCGCGTCCGCGATCGAGCTAGTCCATACGTATTCGCTGGTGCACGATGATCTTCCCGCGATGGACAACGACGACTACCGTCGCGGCCGGCTCACCAGCCACAAGAAATTCGGCGAGGCCGCCGCCATTCTGACGGGCGACGCCCTTCTGACGGCGGCCTTCACCCTGCTCTCGGATCGGCACTTGAATCGGACGATTCCACCGGATATACTGCTGGCGGTCGTCCAGGAACTGGGGCTGGCCGCCGGGAGTCTGGGAATGGTCGGGGGACAATTCGTGGACATCGAGTCCGAAGGAATAAACGGATCGCAAACCGTGTCCGAAGAGACCCTTCGCTATGTCCATTCCCACAAGACCGGCGCGCTGATCCGTGCCTCCGTCCGCATCGGGGCCATTCTGGGAAAGGCCGGGCCGGAGGCGTTGTCTTCCCTGACGGTCTTCGGGGAGAGGGTGGGGCTGGCGTTCCAAGTGGCGGACGACATTCTGGATGTGGAAGGAACGCAGGAGGAAACCGGAAAACGGGTTCGAAAGGACGACGCCCGCCGCAAATTGACCTATCCGATGATTGTGGGTCTGGAAAAATCCAAGCGGCTCGCGGACCGGCTGATCCGGGACGCGCAGGAAAGTTTGTACGCCTTCGGCCCGGAAGCGGCTCCCCTCCGGGCGATCGCGCGCTACATCGTCGAAAGAAAGTCGTAAGATCAATCCATAGAAGGAGAACGAATGCGCTTATTGGACAAGATCGACGGCCCGGAGGATCTGAAAAAACTTCCGAGGACGG
>Ga0335079_10006248_pt1 | contig 13626 bp, 10 predicted proteins | sample Lox_Sample_33_FD_206719 | JGI IMG/M metagenome (GOLD analysis project Ga0335079, IMG submission 206719) | Soil microbial communities from Loxahatchee National Wildlife Refuge, Florida, United States - Lox_Sample_3.3 | ecosystem: Environmental > Terrestrial > Soil > Wetlands | place: USA... | reverse complement strand
GTCGACGGTCTTCGGCACGCCGACGCAGGTGATGGCGTAGCCGAGCGAGGCGCCGATCTGCGACACCTTGAGCGCGGTGTCCATCGAGTCGTTGCCGCCGTTGTAGAAGAAGTAGCGGATGCCGTGCGCGCGGAATACGTCGATCAGGCGTTGATACTCGGCGCGGTTCTGTTCGATGCTCTTCAGCTTGAAGCGCGCCGAGCCGAAGGCGCCGGCGGGCGTGTGCCTGAGCGCGCGGATGGTGGCGGCGCTCTCGCGGCCGCAGTCGATCAGATCCTCGGTGAGCGCGCCGACGATGCCGTCGCGCCCCGCGTACACCTTGTCGATGTGCTTCGAGCGCAGCGCGGTCTCGATGACGCCGCACGCCGAGGCGTTGATGACGGCGGACACGCCGCCGGACTGCGCGTAGAAGGCGTTGCTGCGGATGGTCTGCTTCATGCTGTTGGTGCTCGGCCAGGCGAGGGCGCGCCAAGAATAGCGCACGCCGCGAGCGCTCGGGGCGTCGTGTTTGACCTGCCGGTAGGCGCTTAGGTAGTGTGACCGGCCTTTGTGCTGCGAGCGCAGCGCTCTGACTGCCGGGTAACATGCGCATCATCCTGTTGGGGGCTCCGGGATCGGGCAAGGGCACGCAGGCACAACGCCTGGTGGAGCGTTACGGCATTCCGCAGGTCTCGACCGGGGATCTGCTGCGCGCCGCAGTGGCCCGCGGCAGCGAGCTCGGGCTCAAGGCCAAGGCGGCCATGGACGCCGGTGGGCTGGTCGACGACTCACTCGTGCTCGGCCTCATCCGCGAGCGCCTCGCCGAGGCCGACGCGCGCGCCGGCTTCATCCTCGACGGCTTCCCGCGCAACCTCGCCCAGGCGCGCTCGCTCGATGCGCTGCTGCGGGACCTCGGGCAGCCGCTCGATGCGGTGGTGCAGCTCGAGGTCGACAACGAGGAACTGGTGCGGCGCATCTCCGGACGGCGCAGCTGCGCCGACTGCGGGCGCGTGTTCAATCTTTTCACGGCGCCCCCACCGGGCGGTGCGGCCGCGATCTGCCCCAGGACCGGCGCAGCGCATCGACTCGTTCAGCGTCCCGACGACAACGAGGCCACGGTCGCCGAGCGGCTGCGCGTTTACCAGGAGAAGACCGCGCCGCTCATCGACTTCTATCGCTCGCGCGGCATCCTGCGCAGCATCGATGCGCTCGGCGAGCTCGATGAGGTGACACGGCGGCTGATACAGGTGCTGCCGCCGGCCGCGGCGGCGCCGGCCGCCGTGCGCAAGGCACCCAAGGCGAAGCGCGCGTCGCGGCGGCCGCCGGCGCGGGCCGCCCGGCGCCGCCGGCCGGCCACGCGAGCCGTCACGCGCCGTCCGGCGCGCAGCAAGAAGACGCCCGCGCGCGCGGCGCGCAAGCAACGCGTGTCGGGCCCGCGCCCGGGCAAGAGCCGCGCGCGCCGGCGCACACGACGCCGCGCGGCTTCGCGCTAGAGCTCCGTCAGCAGCCGCTCCCCGAGCACCGTGCGGCGCCAGCCGCGCAGCAGCGCGCCGTCGCGCCGGCCGTCGGCGAGCTGCTCGAGCTCGCGCCGCGGCGCCAGCACCTCGGGCGCCAGCCCGAGCTCGGCGGCCACCGTCTGAGTCAATCCGCCGAGCTTCCTCACCAGGGCGCTGCGCTGCGGGTCGGGCCGCGGCCTGTCGGGCGCGGGCGGCGGCGGGTCGGGGACCGCGGCCGCGGCAACGCACTCGAGCAGCTCCGCGCCGCGGTGCTTCACGACCCCAGGGGGTAGCTCGCTGATCGCGGCCAGCTCGGCGAGATTGCGCGGCACGCGCAGCACGATCTCGCGCAGCGCACCGTCCTCGAGGATCCAGCCGCGCGGGCGATCGTGCTCGAGAGCCACGCGCTCGCGCCAGGCGGCGAGCGCGCGCATCAGGCGCTCGCGCCCCGCGTCGAGCCCGCGCAGCCCCTTCAGGCGCTGCCACGCGTCCTGCGGGTCGGTGGAGAAGCCGCGCGCGTCCTCGAGAGCCGCGAGCTCCTCGGCGAGCCACTCGAGGCGGCCGAGCCCGGCGAGCCGCCGCTCGAGCTCGGCGGCGAGCGGCAGCAGGTAGCGCACGTCATCGAGCGCGTAGGCGAGCTGCGCATCCGACAGCGGCCGCCGCGACCAGTCGGTGCGTGTGTGGGACTTTGCGAGCTCGTGCTGCAACAGCCGGCGCACCAGCTCGGCGTAGCCGACCTGAGCGGGGAAGCCGGCGAGCGCGGCGGCGATCTGGGTATCGAACACGGGCCGCGTCAGTCCGGCGAGCGGCAACAGCACCTCGAGGTCCTGGCGCGAGGCGTGCATGACCTTGACGATGCCGGGGGCGGCGAGGAGCGAGGCGAGCGGCGCGAGCTGCGTCACGCTGAGCGGATCGACGCACTGCGCCTCGCTCCGACCGGAGAGCTGCACCAGGCACAGCCGTGCGTGATAGGTGCGCTCGCGCAGAAACTCCGTGTCCAGGCCGATGCGCGCCTCCGCGGCGAGGCGCGCGCACAACTCCTCGAGGGCCGGCGCGGTGGTGACGATGTGCTGCAAACGATGAGCGCGATGATCTGTACAATCGTGACCGCCCATTATGCGCAGGCGGCGCCGGTTCGGGAAAGTCATGCGGGAGCTCATCGGTCTGTTCGTGGAGATCGCGCTGCTGCGCCGCGGGCCGCAGGACCTGCCGGCGTCGCTCCTGCTGCTGGTGCTGACCGTGGGCGGCTACGTGGCCGTCGCCGCGGTGGCGAGCATGCTGCTGCCGCCGAGCGCCGGCTGGCCGCTGACGCTCGCCATCGACGTGCTGTTCACTCTCGGCTGGTACGCGGCGCTGCTGCAGCTCGCCGGCCGGCGCGAGCGCTTCCTGCAGACCGCGACCGGCGTGTTCGGACTGCAGCTGCTGCTGACGCCGCCGCTGATCCTGTTCGAGTGGCTGGTAAAGCATCTCGCGCACGATGAGACCTGGCAGACGCCGGCCGCCATCGGCGGCTTCGCGCTGGTGATCTGGCTCATCGCCGCCAACAGCCACGTCGTCAAGCAGGCGCTCGAGTGGTCGAGCGCGGCGAGCGTGGCGTTGGTGATCCTGCAGATCGTGTCCGGCGAGCTGCTGATGTTCACGCTGGTGCCGCCCGCCGGCAGCTGACGCGCATGCACGTGCATATTCTCGGCATCGGCGGCACCTTCATGGGCGGGGTGGCGGCGATCGCGCGCGAGGCGGGTTGGCGCGTCACCGGCTCCGATCGCGACATGTATCCGCCGATGAGCACCCAGCTGGAGGCGCTCGGCATCGAGGTAACCGCCGGCTTCGGCGCCGAGCAGCTGGCGCTCGCGCCCGACATGGTGGTGGTCGGCAACGTGATGACGCGCGGCATGCCGGTGATCGAGGCGCTGCTCGAGAGCGGCCGGCCCTATCTCTCGGGCCCCGAGTGGCTGTCGCGCGAGGTGCTCAGGGACCGCTGGGTGCTCGCCGTCGCCGGCACCCACGGCAAGACCACGACCGCCTCGCTCCTCGCGTGGATCCTCGAGCATGCGGGTCTCGCGCCCGGCTTCCTGATCGGCGGCGTGCCGGAGAACTTCCGCGCCAGCGCGCGCCTCGGCAAGCCGCCGTTCTTCGTCATCGAGGCGGACGAGTACGACACCGCGTTCTTCGACAAGCGCGCCAAGTTCGTGCACTACCGCCCGCGCACGGCGATCCTCAACAACCTCGAGTACGACCACGCCGACATCTATCCCGACGTCGGCGCGATCCAGCGCCAGTTCCACCACCTGGTGCGCATCGTGCCCGGGGGCGGGCGCATCGTGTGGAACGCGGCGGACGAGCGGCTGCGGGAGACGCTCGCCATGGGCTGCTGGACGCCGCTCGAGGGCTTCGCGCGCGCCGCGCACGCCGGGGCGCTGTGGAGCGCGCGCGCCACCGGCGCGCAGGCGGACTTCTCGCGCTTCGAGGTGCTCGAGGCCGGACGCGCGCAGGGCACGGTCGAGTGGCAGCTGATCGGCGCACACAACGCCGACAATGCCCTCGCCGCGATCGCCGCCGCACGCCACGCGGGCGTGCCGGTGGCGCGCGCCATCGAGGCGCTGGCGGGTTTTCGCGGCATCGCGCGCCGCATGCAGCTGCGCGGCGAGGTGCGCGGCATCCGCGTGTACGACGATTTCGCGCATCACCCCACCGCCATCGCCACGACCCTCGATGGCCTGCGCCAGCGCGTCGGGCGGGGCGCACGCATCGTCGCGGTGCTCGAGCCGCGCTCGCACACCATGCGCATGGGAGTGCACCGCGATACGCTCGCGCCGAGCCTCGCCGCGGCCGACGAGGTGTGGCTGTACGCGCCGGCCGATCTCGGCTGGGATACCAGTGCGGTGCTCGCCGGCTTTGGCGCGCGCGGCCACGCCGCGACCGAAGTCGGTGCGCTGGCGCGCGAGCTGGCGGGCGCGCTGCGCCCGGGGGATCACGTGCTCATCATGAGCAACGGCGGCTTCGGCGGCCTGCACGGCAAGCTCCTCGCCGAGCTGGCGAGCAGCGGCACCTAGACCGGCCGGCAACGCGCCGCGCGCGCCCGGCGGACGAGCGCGCCCATCACGCCAGCAGCTGTTCCAGCGCCCCGAGAACCTCTTCCATGCAGTTGCGCACCTGCTGCACGCCGGCGGCCGGGCCGAGGTGTGCGTCGGCGGAGGTCTCCTCGAGCGCCCGCACCACCGCGCTCTCGATCGCTCCGGCCTCGAGCTCGGCGCGCACCGCGAGCCCGGCACGCGCGCAGCGCTCGATGCGTGCCGCCTGGTCGTGCGCGATCGGTACCGCGACGCACGGGCGCGTGCAGGCGAGCACCTGCAGCAGCGTGTCGCCGCCATTGGCGACCACCAGGCGCGCGGTACGGATCAGCTCGCAGAGCTCCCGCATCGGCAGGCGTGGCGCCACCCGCAGCAGCGCCGGCGCATTCCCGCCGTCCGCCTCGCTCACGCCGACCAGCAGCGTCGGGTAGCCGCGGCGGGCGATGGCGCGCGCGGCCGCGGCGACGATCGCCGGCGCATTCTCGGCGCCGCGATGACCGCTCCCCCCGCCGGGCACGATGAGCACGTACTCGCGCGCCTGCAGCGCGAAGCGCGCGCGGCCGGCCGCGGCCTGCGCGGGATCGGAGGGCGGCAGCAGCGTGTCGACGTAGCGCAGCCGCGGGCGCTCGAGGAGCCGGAGCTTCAGGCGCTCGAGCCGCGTCGGCGCGCCGGCGATGAAACGCGGGTAGGCAATCCAATGCTCGTCGATGAGGCGCATCCACTTGAGACGAAACGCCCGCGCCCGCTGGCGGCGCCGCGAGCTCACGTAGACGACGCGCGCGCCGCAGGCGTGCGCGGTGCGCAGCTGCGCCGTGCGCCCGGCGTTGTCGAACAGCACCACGCGCGGGGCGAGCTCGCGGATCAGCGCGCACACCTCGCGGGAGTGGAAGGTCGCGGAGGCGGGCAGGAGCGTCGTGGCGAACGGCGTGTCCGCGGCATACGGCGCCTCGCGGCTGAGGACGAAGCGCATCTCGAGCGCCGGCAGGCGCTGCGCCAGCGCCGTGGCGATGCTCAGGCAGCGTGCGTACTCGCCCATGCCTCGCGGGCCGGACACGGGGACGAGCAACAGCCGGGCGTTCGGTGACGGCATCGGCACGAATGGTAGAGTACCGCGGCCCTATGGTCCCGCTGTTGTTCTTCGACCCTGTGTGTCCGCGCCCCTACAGCGCGGCGAGCCTGCGCGAGGCGGGGCTCGCGGGAACCGAGGCGAGCACGGTGCGCGTCGCCGAGGCGCTCGATGCCTGGGTGGCGCAGCACAACCGCACACAGACCGAGGGCCGCTATCGCGCTCCGAGCGCGGTCGCGCACGTGCGGCACGTGGTGGTGCTGCGCGATCCGCGCGCGCTCGGCGCGGCGGCACGGCTGTTTCCCGGAGCACGGCTGACACTCTGGGTGCACGATCGCATCGAGCCGGGCTCCTCGCGCGGGCGCTGGTTCGCTCGCGCCGCAGGCGACCTGCGCCGGCTCAAGCCCGACATCGTCTGCGTATCCGATTACCAGCGCGTGCACGTCGCGGCGACCGTCGCACGGCTGCCGGGATGCGAGCGGCTCGAGGTGCGGCGCATCTACAATCCGGTGGACGATGCGCTGGTTCCCGACGGCACGCCCTTCGATCCCGGCAAGCTGGTGTTCTTCTCCTCTCCCAACAAGGGTCTGGCGTTCGCGCTGGATGCGTTTCGCGCCCTGCGCCGGCGCATGCCGGACCTGCGGCTGTGCGTCGGCAACCCGGGCTACAAGAGCTTCGGCGCCGCGGCGCTCCCCGGCGTGGAATGGCTCGGGTCGCTCCCGCACGCGCGCGTGCTGGCCGAGGTGCGCGGCGCGCTCTGCACCTTCAGCCCGAACTTCGTGATCCCGGAGACCTTCGGCCTGGTGTTCGCCGAGTCGCACGCCGTCGGCACCCCGGTACTGGCCCAGGACTGCGGCGCGGCGCGCGAGGTGCTCGGCGACGAGCGCCAGCTCCTGCCGGTGAGCTTCGCGCAGCGCGCCTACGAGGCGCCGCTCCACCGTCTCGAGCCGCGCTGGCGGGCCGTGCCGGCGCGCCTGGCGGACGCGCTCGGCCTCTTCGACCGTTACATCGAGCGTGTCGGCCGCTGGCGCGGGGGCGAGCGCCCGCAGGCAGGTCCCGATCCGCGCTTCCGCCTGTCAGCGATCGCCGGCGAGTGGCGCACGCTCCTCGGTGCCTGAGCCGATGCGCGCCTTTCTCTGGTTCCTGCTGCTGATTGCCGCGGCGCTCGCGGCGATCGGCTGCCTCACCTATCCCGCGTGGCTGCTGCTGCATCCGCATTTCGATTTTCCGTTCCACCGCATCGGCGATCGCATCGCCATGCTCACGCTCCTCATCGGCTTCCTGCTGGTGGCACGGCACCTGAAGCTCGCCGACCGCGCGAGCCTCGGTTACGGCCTCGCGCGGCGCCAGTTCCTGCGCGAGCTCGGCCTGGCTGCAGTGCTCGGAGCCGGCACCATGCTCGCGGTGGTCGCCCTCATGTGGGGGCTCGGACTGCTGGCGCCGTCCGGCGCGAGCTTCACGGGCGCAGCCCTTGGCCGCCTGATCGTGGCCCGCGCCGGGAGCGCTCTCGTGGTGGCGCTCATCGAGGAGACGTTCCTGCGCGGGGCGATGCACACCGCGATCGAGCGCGAGTCGGGCAGCCGCGCCGCGGTGCTGCTGACCGCGCTCGTGTACGCGGCGAGTCACTTCCTGGCGAGCTATCACATCGCCGCGAGCGAGGTGACGCCCGCGAGCGGAGTGACGCTCCTCACGGGGAGCGCGCGGGCGCTGGCGGATCCGCTCGGCGTGGCCGATGCCTTCCTCGCGCTGTTCGCCGTCGGCGTGGTGCTCGGCGGGATACGCGCCCGCACCGGCAACATTGCCGCCTGCATGGGGCTGCACGCCGGCTGGGTGTGGGTGATGCTGGTGGCGCACGAGCTCACGCGCCCGGACCGCAGCGCCCCCCTGGCGTTCCTCCTCAGCCGTTTCGACGGCTTCGTCGGCTGGCTGGTGCTCGGCTGGACCGTGCTGCTCGCCGTACCGCTGTGGCGCTTCTACACGGCACGCGCGCGGGCGCAGCCGTTTTGACATAACACGCGGCTGCGGCCGGCAGCCCGTATCTCGTTGTCCTCGAACGGTCATGCCACAATGTTATGACGCTTGAGGCGGCCGGCTGAGCCGGCCGACGACACGAGAAGAATTGCGTCGGCCGCTGCGACGGACCGAACAACGAGGCAGGGGGATCCATGAAGTCCGCAACCGAAGCCCGGCGGCTCGCCGGCTGTTACGCCGTAGCCATCTCGGGTCTGCTCGCCGTCACATCCGGACCGGCGAGCGCGCTGAGCGCCAACTACACCTATACGTTCATCGAGATGCCGAACTCGAATCCCAACTGTCTGTGGACGCCGGGGTTCAACGACCTCGGCCAGATCATCATCGGCGACTGCCCGATCGGGAATGCCAACGTCGCAATCTCATATCTGTGGACGCCCGGCACCAACGGACAGCCCGGCACACTGACCCAGATCCAGTACCCGGGCGCCGGTATTTATGGGACGGAAGCCGAAGGGATCAGTAATGCCGGTGAGATCGTCGGCACCTACTGGGATGCGAACAACGCCGAGCACGGGTTCACGTACCTGAACGGCGTGTGGACCAGCTTCGATCACCCGCTGATCTCGGGCCAGGGTCCCGTGTCTACCGAGTTCTCGGGCATCGCCCCGCGCGCTGGCGAGTCGGTCGGTATTCCCGGTGACTTCAATTCGCCCGCCACCGGACTCACTGCCACCATCTACAACGCCGGGCGCACGGTGATCGATCCCAATGCGACCGATCTGTGGCAGGACCTGAACGGGGACACCGATCCCATCAACGGCGCGCTGAACTCGATCCTCGGGTATCCGGCAACTTCCGCGCCGAACTACTCGCGCGGCATCAACGACCTCGGTGTGTTCGTCGGACGGCGGCAGGCGCCGTTCTGGGATGGCTGGGTCTACCTCGGAGGCAGCGCGATCCAGACCTGTCCGCTCCTCACGCTGACGAGTCCGACGCCGCCGCCGGGTTGCACGCCGCGGTTCTACACGTTCACCGTCCCCGGGACGACACCCGGTGTCGGGATCACGGCCGCACGCGGCATTTCTCCGGCCGGCGATGTCGTCGGCTGGTTCGCTCCCGATACCCGTGGGGTGAATGACGGGTTCGTCCGCTGGCACGACGGCTCGTTCCAGATCCTCAACGTGGTCGACCCCACTACGGGTATCTCCTACCAGGGCATGACGGACGCCTACAGCATCAACTCACTCGGCGCCATTGCCGGCACGGTGTTCTCGCCGGCGCAGTGGGACGGCGCGGCCGTGGGCGGCCGCATTTTCATCGCGACCCCGCAGTCGAGCTCGACGCCGGCGCCTGCCTCGACCTGCGCCGCCCCGAGCGGCGGCTGCGATCTCTCGAACGGCGCGATCCCGCACCAGGTCGTCGGCGGCCCGTCGCCCCTTCCCGGCACGGTGTCGGAGAGCACGTGCACGGTGATACCGGATCCGCGCATCGCGGAATACGGCACTTGCACGGGCCACCCCCTGCCGGTCGCTTCGGTATGCCCCGGTTTCGGGACCACGGTCATTCCTGACTCGCTGTGCGGCGGCGCGGGACCTGCCAGCAACGGCTTCATGCTGGTGCGCACGGTCGCGGAGGGGGTCGATGCGCTCTCGGGCATCCTGGTCGATTCGGAGGCATTCCCCGATATCGCCCTGGGGGGCACGGCGCCGTCCTGCCCGCAGACCGTCGGCGCCTGGGCGCCGCGCTCGGACTCCGCGGTCGAGGGCACGGTGCCCGAGGGCAGCAATCTCGTCGAGATGACCTCTGCCTGCGGAAGCTCCAAGACCGGGAGCCGCGGCCTCTCGCTATACGCGATCGGACTGACGCTCAACACAGATGCGCTGCCGGGAGGCACCCCGGCGCAGAAACTCAAGCTCTTCACAGGGGAGAAGTACGCTCACTTGTACGAGACGATCGCCGCGGGCCACATGACACTCGCCGAGCGGCTGCGAGTGAACGCCTGCGTGGCGGTGAGCGAGGGCTTATTCGTGCTCGACAAGCCGGCCTGCGCGGCGCGCACTCTCGTCGACTGCGACGCGCAGGTGGCGGCAGCCGTCTCGAGCTTCGCCAGCTCGCCGAGCAATCCGAACGTCTACGGCGACATCCGCGGGCGGCTCGGCAACCTGTATCTGACGATCAACACGCGGATCCTGGGGAATCCGGCGAACAGCAGCTGGCCGGTGTCGCCATCGTCCGCGCCGGCCTGCGAGGTCGAGCGCGAGCGGCATTAGTCAGTCGAGCTGCTGCGGCGCGAAGCCATCGTGGCGCAGGGCCTCGAGCAGGCCTCCCTGGCCCACGAGGTGCAGCGCGCCGACCACCACGAGGCTGTCCTCGCTCTGCCCGAGGAGCGCCTCGATCTGCGGCAGCCAGCGCTGATTGCGCCCGGTGACGAGCGCGCGGTAGAGCCTCGGGAAGCTGCGGTATTCCTGCGCCAGCAGCGTCCCGAGCTGCCGGGCGTCGCCGCGGCGCCAGGCGGCGAGCACCGCCTGCGTGTCGCTGTCGGCAGCGTCGAGATCCGCGAGCACCATGTCGAGGAAGCGCAGCTGCTCGGCGTCCGACAGATGCGCGAACACACCGAGCTCGTCGCCGAAGGTCTCGAGGCCGCCGGTGGGCTTGTGGTCGGCGCGCGCGCGCTGCACCAGCTGCTGCTCGACACCCTGCTGCGGGTCGAAGCCGAGGTGCACGTACTCGAGCTCGGTGAGCTGCAGCCCCACCAGCCACGGCGCGGCGCGATCGAGCATGCCCTCCGGCAGGCCGAGAGCTGCTGCAGCCGTGCTCACCCGCCGGTAGCGCGCCGCGCCGATGCGCTGCTCGAGGGTCGTGCCCTCGGGGAGTCGCGCGTGCTCGGCCATCGAGTGCGCCATCTCGGTCGCGTCGAGGCGCGCGAGATCGACCTCCATGACGAGCCGCGCCGCGCCCGAGTAGGCGCGCGCAAAGCCGGGAGGGAGCGCCGCATCTGCGGCACGCAACAGATGAATTGAGCCGGCGAGGTAGACGGTGCTATGCGTGCCGCGGATTGCCCACACGGGGCTCGCCGCCTGAGCGCTCAGGCAGCCGAGGACACCGAGCGCGAGGAGCCACCGCGTTGCTGGGCGATCCACACGACCTCCGTGAGCAGCGAGCCGTCGGCACGCAGCTCGAGCGTACGATACGCCGGTGGCCGCGGATCGACCGCAAAGTCGTCCGCGTTGGGCAGGAACTGGGCGCAGGTCGAAGGGGTAGCGAGCAGCCGCACGCCCTTGCGCAGCCCGTCATAAGTCTGGTGCACGTGGCCCCACACGATGGCGCGCACGTTGGCGTGCCGCTCGATGGTGGCAAAGAACTGCGCCGCATTCTCCAGCCCGACGCGATCCAGCCAGCGGCTCGCCATCGGCACCGGATGATGGTGCAGGCACACCATGCAGTGGCGCTTGCCGGCGCCCGCCAGCGAGGCTTCGAGCTCGGCGAGTGCCGGCTCGCTCAGGCGCCCGGCGGCCGAGCCCGCGATGCAGCTGTCGAGCAGCACGATGCGCCAGCGACCGAGATCCACGTGGCCGCCGAGGGTGAAGGGCGCCCCGGCGAGCTCGCGGGACATGGCCTGCCGGTCGTCGTGATTGCCGGGGATGCACAGCACCGGCAGCCCGAGCGCGCCGAACAGCCCGCGGAAGTGCGGGTAGCCGGCGGGATCGTCCTGCACGATGTCGCCGGTGACGAGCAGCGCATCCGGCGGCCAGTCGCGCTGCTGCGCCTGCGCGAGCGCCTGCCGGAGTGCCGGCAGAGTTGCGACGCCGCGCAGCGTCTCCGCCGCGTCACCATAGAGATGCGGGTCGGTGAAGTGTGTGAGGCGCACGACGCTCATGATCGGCGCAGCCTAACAGGCGGCGCCTGAAGGCACAGTGAACCAGGTCGCCCGTACGGCGACCGCGCGGCGCCGCCCGCGCCCCTGCCTGGCCGGGTGCGCGTCTCGCGGCGCGCATAATGTGAAGCATGCCCGTGGCCTGTACGCATTACCTGGAGCTTAAGTCGTGTCGGCCGGCCGCGACGCCGCGGCTGCGGATCGGCGCCGCTGCACAGCCGTGGTGCGCCGTGGGCGCAGCGATTTGAGGATCTGGCGCGTCTGATGGAAAATGCGCGGCCCCTCCGCCCGCAAGGCCAAGCATGACCACTCGCCGCGAGCTCGCCAACGCCATTCGCGCGCTTTCCATGGACGCCGTGCAGCGCGCAAATTCCGGTCACCCGGGCATGCCCATGGGCATGGCCGACATCGCCCAGGTGCTGTGGAGCGATTTCCTGCGCTACAACCCCGGGAACCCGGCCTGGCCCGACCGCGACCGCTTCGTGCTGTCGAACGGCCACGGCTCGATGCTCCTGTACTCGGTGCTGCATCTCACCGGCTACCCGCTCACCATCGAGGACCTGAAGGCCTTCCGCCAGCTCGGCAGCAAGACGCCGGGGCACCCGGAGTACGACCTGCCGCTCGGCATCGAGACCACGACCGGGCCGCTCGGGCAGGGGCTCGCCAATGCGGTCGGCATGGCGTTCGCGGAGAAGCTGCTGGCGCTGCGCTTCAATCGGCCGGATTTTCCGCTGGTGGATCACTACACCTATGCCTTCTGCGGCGACGGCTGCCTGATGGAAGGTGTGTCCCACGAGGCCTGCTCGCTCGCCGGCACGCTGGGCTTAAGCAAACTCATCGTCCTCTATGACGACAACGGCATCTCCATAGACGGCAAGGTCTCCGGTTGGTTCACCGACGACACGCCGGCGCGTTTTGCCGCTTACGGCTGGCACGTCGTTCCCGGAGTCGACGGACTGGATGCTGCGGCCGTGACGGCCGCGCTCAAAGCGGCGCGCGCCGAAACCTCGCGCCCGTCCCTCATCTGCTGCAAGACCATCATCGGCTACGGCGCACCCCACAGGCAGGGCACCAAGGAGGCGCACGGCGAGGCGCTCGGGCCGGAAGAGGTGGCCGCGGCACGCGTGACCCTCGGCTGGCCGTACCCGCCGTTCGAGGTGCCGGATGAGATCCGCGCCGGCTGGGACCATCGCGCCCAGGGCGCAGCTCTCGAGGGCGCGTGGCGCGAGCTCTTCAAGCGCTACGCCGCCCGGTACAGCCAGGACGCGCAGGAGTTCGAGCGCCGCATCCAGGGCGAGCTGCCCGGGAGCTGGAGCGCCTTGCGCGCGCAACTCATCGAGACGCTCGCGAAGCAGAGCGCGCCGCAGGCGACGCGCGCCTCCTCGCAGGCGGCGCTCAACGTGCTCGCCCCGGCACTGCCGGAGCTCATCGGCGGCTCGGCCGACCTCACCCAGTCGAACAGCACCTTCTTCAAGGGCGCGCGCACCGTGACGCCGCAGGACGAGGCGGGTGACTACCTGCACTACGGCGTGCGCGAGTTCGGCATGACCGGGATGATGAACGGCATGGCGCTGCACGGCGGCGTGATCCCCTACGGCGGCACCTTCCTGGTGTTCTCCGACTACGCCCGCAACGCCGTGCGCCTCGCCTGCCTGATGCAGCTGCGGGTGGTGCTGGTGTACTCGCACGACTCCATCGGTCTCGGCGAGGACGGTCCCACGCACCAGCCGATCGAGCACTTGGCGACGCTGCGGGCGCTGCCGCACCTCGAGACCTGGCGGCCGTGCGATGCGACCGAGACCGCGGTGGCCTGGGCACGCGCCCTCGAGCGGCACGGGCCCACGGCGCTCGTGCTCACGCGTCAGGCGCTGCCGCAGCAGCCGCGCACGCCGGCGCAGCTGACCGGGATTGCGCGCGGCGGCTACGTGCTCATCGACTGCAGCGGCACGCCGGAGGCGTTGGTTCTCGCCACCGGCTCCGAGATCGGCATCGCGGCGCAGGCGGTGAGCGCGCTGAATGCGGCCGGCCGGCGCGTGCGCCTCGTGTCGATGCCGTGCACGGAGACCTTCGACGCCCAGGACGCGGCGTACCGCGAGGCGGTGCTGCCGCGCGCGGTCACGCGGCGGCTGGCGGTCGAGGCCGCCGCCAGCCAGAGCTGGTGGCGCT
>Ga0335079_10006247_pt1 | contig 13626 bp, 10 predicted proteins | sample Lox_Sample_33_FD_206719 | JGI IMG/M metagenome (GOLD analysis project Ga0335079, IMG submission 206719) | Soil microbial communities from Loxahatchee National Wildlife Refuge, Florida, United States - Lox_Sample_3.3 | ecosystem: Environmental > Terrestrial > Soil > Wetlands | place: USA... | reverse complement strand
CACCGCTCCAAGCGTCAGCGCCTCGCGAACGATTTCAGCCTGCTCTTCCTGATGCCGCTTCAGCGAGCCGGTGGCCGGGCTGGCGCTCTCCGGACGGCCCACATAGCGCAGTTCGCGGCGCGTGGGTTCGAGCAACGGGCGGAACTGCTCCGCCACAAACCTCCAGGCCCCCATGTTGCGCGGCTCTTCCTGGGCCCAAACCACTTCGCATGTGACCGGGTAGCGCAGCAGAATATCTTTCACCAGCGTCTCCGCGAACGGGTACAACTGCTCGATCCGCACGATCGCGACATGGTCCAGCTTCTGTTCGTCGCGCGCCGCGGTGAGGTCGTAAAAGACCTGGCCCGTACAGAAGACCACCCGCCCCACGCGTCCCGTATCCAGGCTGGCCGTGTCATCCATCACCTCGCGAAAGCCGCCGGTTAAATCGGCAAACGTGGAAGTCGCGCGCGGATGCCGCAACATGCGTTTGGGCGTAAATATGATGAGCGGCTTGCGCATGCCCCGCCGGTCCGCGCCACCCCGCATTTGGCGCCGCAGCAGATGGAAATATTGGGCGGGCGTCGTGCAGTTCGCCACCTGGATATTTCCTTCGGCGGCGAGAACCAGAAAACGCTCGATGCGCGCGCTCGAATGCTCCGGCCCCTGCCCCTCGTAGCCGTGCGGCAGCAGCAAAACCAGCCCGCTGGGCTGCCCCCACTTGGCTTCAGCGCTGGCGATGAACTGGTCGATCATGATCTGCGCCCCGTTGGCGAAATCGCCGAACTGTGCCTCCCACATCACCAGTGTCAGCGGATCGGCCACGCTGTAGCCGAACTCGAATCCCAGGACCGCAAACTCGCTGAGCGAACTGTCGAACACATCGAATCGCGCCTGGTTCCTGGCGAGATGCTGCAGCGGAATGTACTTGCGCCCCGTCTCGGCGTCATAAAAACAAAGGTGGCGCTGGCTGAAAGTGCCGCGGCCGGAATCCTGGCCGCTCAGCCGCACCGGCGTGCCTTCCAGCACCAATGTCCCGAACGCGAGTGTCTCGCCGAACGCCCAGTCGATGGGCCCGCCTTTTTCCAGCGCCTCTTTGCGCTTGTCGATGAAGCCGTGCAGCTTGGGGTGCAGGTGGAAATTCTCCGCGAACCTGGTGGCCCCGCGCACCACCCGCTCGAGTGTCTCCTGGTCCACGTCAGGCGCGTGCGGGATGACGGCGATCTCGTCTTCGGGCACGGCGCTCAGCTCCTGCACCTCGAAACGCTCCGCGTTTTGCTGCGCGGCGTCGAAGGCATCGGAAAGCCGCTGCGTCTCGCGCTTGCGCAGGGCCGCCACCTCGGCCGCGGTCACCACTTCGTCGCGCGTCAGCCGCTCACCGTAGAGCGTGGCCACCGAAGGATGGTCCTTGATCTTCTTGTAAAGCAGCGGCTGCGTGTAGCTCGGATCGTCAGCTTCGTTGTGCCCCCACCGCCGGTAGCAGAACATGTCGATCACGACATCTTTCTTGAATTCCTGCCGGTAATCGAACGCGATCTGCGCCACGCGAATCGCCGCTTCCGGATCGTCACCGTTCACATGGAAGATGGGCGCCTGCACCATGCGCGCCACATCAGTGGAATAGGGCGTCGAGCGCGCTTCGTCGGGCAGAGTGGTAAAACCAATCTGGTTGTTGATGATCAGGTGGATCGTACCACCGGTCGAATAACCATCGAGCTGCGACAGGTTCAGCGTCTCCGCCACCACCCCCTGGCCCGCAAATGCCGCGTCGCCGTGGATCAGCAGCGGAATCACGCGCGCGCGTTCCGTGTCTCCGAGCCGGTCCTGTTTGGGGCGCACGATGCCTTCCACTACCGGGTCGACCGCTTCCAAGTGGCTCGGATTCGGAGCCATTGAAACCACAATCTCTTTTCCCGACGCCGACCGCCGCACGCCGCTGGCGCCAAGGTGATATTTCACGTCACCCGAACCCAGCGTGCTCGCGGGATCCACGTTGCCTTCAAATTCCGAGAAGACCTGCCCCAGCGGCTTGCCGACCACATTGGCCAGCACCGTCAGCCGGCCGCGATGCGCCATACCCATCACCATTTCGTGAACGTTGCGCTCCGCCGCCCGGTCCAGCAGCTCATCCAGAATCGCGATCGCCGTTTCCGCCCCCTGCAGCGAAAATCGTTTCTGACCCACAAAACGTGCGTGCAGAAAATGTTCGAACTCCTGCGCGGCGATCAGCCGTTCCAGAATCTGCGTCCGCACTTCGCGGTCCAGCGGCCAGTTATTCGCTTCCGGCTCCATGCGCTGCTGCAGCCAGCGCTTCTCTTCCGGATGCTGGATGTTCATGTACTCGCACCCGATCTTGCCGCAGTAAGTCTGGCGCAGCGTTTCCAGAATCTCCCGCAGCGTGGCCACGATCTTGGGCGCACCCTCGCCAATGGCTTCGCCCAGCGTCCCGGTGAGAAACTCGCGGTCCAGGTCCCAAATCGTCAGGCCGTAACGCAGCGGATCGAGCTCGGGATGATAACTCGGTTCGCCGCCCAGCGGATCGAGATCCGCAATCAGGTGCCCGCGCACGCGATACGCATTGATCAACTGCAGCACCGCGGCCTCTTTGGCGACCTCCGCCGCATGTCCCGTCACGCCCGGCAGGCTCACCTGGCGGTCCGGCTCCCATCGCACCGGCATGTAGGGCAGCTTCAGATGCTCAAAAATTTCTTCGTAGAATCCGTCATCGCCATTCACCAGCGACTGCAGCTTGCCCAGGAACATACCCGATTCCGCGCCCTGGATGATGCGGTGATCGTACGTGCAGGTCAGCGTCATCACCTTGCTGATGCCCAGCGTGGCGCGCATTTCCGGCGCCGTGCCCTGGTATTCCGCCGGATAGTCAATCGTACCGACCGCGATGATCGAGCCCTGCCCGCTCATCAGCCGCGGGATCGATTGCATCGTGCCCACCGTGCCCGGATTGGTGATGGAAATCGAGGTTCCCTGGAAATCTTCCGGCGTCAGTTTGCCGCCGCGCGCCCGGCTCACCAGGTCGTCGAAAACCGTGACATATTGCTGGAAATCCAGCTCGCCGGCATTCTTGATATTCGGGACCAGCAGGTTGCGCCCGCCGCCCTTGCCCGGCACATCCACCGCAATGCCGAGGTTGATTTTTTTCCGCACCACGCGAAACGGTTCGCCGTTCTGTTCCGCGTACGCGTGATTCAGGCCAGGAAAATATTCAAGCGCGCGCACCACCGCCCAGCCGATGATGTGCGTATACGAAACCTTGCTCTTGCCGAGCAGCGAGCGGTGATGATTGATGATGCGGCGATTCTCATCGATGACCTTGACCGGAATCGTCCGCTGCGACGTCGCCAGCGGAATCTCCACGCTCGCGTTCATGTTTTGCGCAATGCGCGCCGCCGCTCCGCGCATGGGAATCTTCTCTTCGGTGGCCGGCGCTTCGGTGGGTAACTTGACTTCCGCCGGTTTCGCGGGGGCCGGGCTCCCATTGCCCTTCGCCCCCTCAAACACGTGCCGCCAGCTCTCATCCACCGCGCCGTGATCGTTTAGATATTGTTGATATAGCTCGTCTTCGAGCCAGCTATTAATGCCCTTTTGAGGATCGGATTCGACTGCCATCGAGGAAGCGTGCCTTCTTTAATTGATGATACAGGAACGGATAGATGAGCGCGTGAAGTTACGGCTCGTTTTGCCTCTACCCGCGCCGCGACCCGACAAAGCGGTCGCGCAATCGTGACTTAAGACGCGTACTCCTTCGCGCTCGCCGCCAGTGCCAGAATCACCTTGCGCTCCGGCACCGATCGCCTGAGCATCTCGATCTCATCCATTGCCCCGCTCAATGGCAGCGCCACTTGCCCGCCCTGCGCCGCCGACCGGCAGAACGCCATCATGATCTCGAAGCCCTTGTACGCGCTCGCGAAGTTGCAGGCGTGCACCTTCTTGTCGTCGTCCAGCCAGTCCGCCATCTCCTGAATATACGGCGGCATGTCCAGATCGTAATTCATCGATCCCGCGCCTGAATGCGCGCCCGTCTTCGTCACCGCGCGCCATCCGCCGCCGGTCAGCACTTCCGCGAACCCGTCCACGCCCTTGGCGCCAATCCTGCACTTGCGCCACCAGTAATCGACCTCAGGAACATCGGGCGCGCCCGCGCCGCACTCGATCACTCCATGCACGCCGTTAGCGAAATGGATGAAGCCCGCGATGTAGTCGGGCGACGGATGAATGTCCGTCAGCTTTCCCCGGCCCGCCGCCTGCGCCATCACCCATTCAGCTTCCGCATCGTTGTTGAACCAGCGCAGGTAGTCGACCAGATGCGACAACATGTGCATCATCCAGCCGGTCGCGGTACCGTAGACCGTCTGAATTCGCCCCAGCGCGCCGCTGGCTATGAGTTCTCCCACCTTCTTGTAGTGTGCGCCGTAACGGTGCTGATGGCTCACCACGCACTTCACTCCGCTCCCGGCCAGCAGATCGCGCACCTGAAAACCCTCGGCGCTGGTGAGCGCGATGGGCTTCTCCATGGCGATGAGCTTCGCCCCGCTCTCGATTCCGATGCGCACCATGGACGAGCGTATGTTCGGCAGCGTGCAAAAGCAGAAAACGTCCGGCTTCACGGCGCGGGCGACTTCCGCCGCATCCGTCCCCTTCACGCTCACGCCGAGCTTCGCCGCCGCGTCATCCAGCCGCTTCTGGTCTATTTCGCAAATGCCCGCCACTTCAAACCGCGGGTTGGCCTGAAACGCCGTGGCATGGTGCATGCCGCGCTTACCCATGCCGACGACGACAACCTTGTACTTGTTGGCCACGCTCACGCCACCGTCCGATCCCACTCCAGAGTCTTCGCGATAGTCGCGTCCACTTCTTCCTGAGTCAGTTCCGGGAACATCGGCAGTGAAATGCAGCACCCCGCGTTGCGCTCGGCGTTGGGAACCGGTCCCGCGATGCGCGCCTGCTTACCCCACGGGTACCCTTCTTGCTGATGGATAGCGATGTCGTAATGGCACTTCGCGTCGATGCCGTTCTTCACCAGAAAATCAAGCAGCGCCTTGCGATGCTCCGGCCGCCTGGTCTCGATCACGTACAGATGGAAGACGTGATGGTAGCCCGGCATCGCATACGGCAGCGTAATATTCTGCGCGTCCTTCAAGCACGCGGTATACCGCGCCGACCACTTCCGCCGCATGTCATTCCATTCATCGATGTGCTTCAGCTTCGCGCTGAGCACGCCGGCGTGGATGTCGTCCAAGCGGCTATTGAAGCCGTAGCTGTGACACGAGCGTTTTTCCGACCCGTGATTGCGCAGCCGGCGCACCACGCGGTCGACGGTGTCGTTGTTGGTGACCACCGCCCCGCCATCGCCAAACGTCCCGAGGTTCTTCTGGATAATGAAGCTCGTGCAAACAGCATCCGACAGTTCGCCGATCTTGAAACCGTCGCCACGGGCGCCAATGCCCTGCGCGTTGTCTTCAATCACGAAGAGCTTGTGCTTGTCCGCAATTTTGCGGATCGCTTTCATGTCGGCGCACTGGCCGTAGAGGTGAACGGGCACCAGAGCCTTGGTCTTCGGCGTGATCGCCGCTTCAATCTTGCCAGGATCGATGCAATTGGTCTTGGGATCGGAATCGACAAAGACGGCCGTAGCGCCCGCAATCCAGATCGCTTCCGCCGTGGCGAAGAAAGTGTTCGGATGCGTAATGCACTCGTCGCCCGGGCCAATGCCGAGGGCCATGAACGAAAGCCAGAGCGCGTCCGTTCCGTTTCCCACGCCCACGGCGTGTTTCATGCCGTGATAATCCGCGAACTCTTTTTCGAATCGCTTGAGCATTGGCCCCATCACGTACTGGCCGCTCTCGAGGACATCGTTGAGGTTTTTGTCGATCTCAGATTTGATGTTGTGGTATTGCCTGACGTGGCCGTAGAATGGCACGTTCATAGGTGGGTCTCCTTGATTTGTGGTGAAGCTTTAGTATATCAATAGCCCGTTATGCCCTGTTGCCTGGTCATCGCGGTCCTGATGTTCCCGCGCATTGTGCTGGTGTGCCTGTACCTTTTCTCACACTACCTGCAGCACGCTTACCACAACATCATCATTCCGGTCCTCGGCTTCTTTTTCCTGCCCACCACCACCCTGGCCTACGCCTGGCTCACCAACACCCACCGCCCCCTCGAAGGCGTCAATGTGCTGATCCTCATCCTCGCGGTGCTGATCGACGCCGGCGGCCTGGGCAGCGGCGAGTATCACCGGCGCAACCGTTAGCTCGGGGACTGGCTTCACTGTCCCCTAATCGCGCCTCTCAGCGCTTCCGACGCTTTCTCTGTGGACGCAGTCGCTTCTGTTGAAAATACCTGTGACCGACTCATTCCCCGAAGCCGCACCTTCGCGAGAGGGGGACTGGCTACTGTGTCCCTAATCGAGCGCTCCTCAAACGTCCGACTCGCTCTATGTGGACACAGCGGCCTGTCCCCGTCTCGCCCCTTGCACACTAATCATGGTTGCGGCTCCGCTCAATTCTCACCCTCGCCGATGTCGCTCAACTACCCCACCACGCCTTCTCCTCCTCAACTCCGCATTCAGATCGCCCAGCGAGGCGAACAATCCAACGTAGCTCGAATCGAAAACGCTCGGCGCGCGGTTCGCCGGACGAAAATCGCGCCTTTTGAAAAGGTCAGTCACCGCGACGATCGCCGTCCCCGCCGGACGCGACTCGTACGTCCCCTGCGCGAACGCCACGTCATCCACAATCCACAGCGAAAAACTCATCGTCGTAGGAAATTATATCGGTGCCATGCCTGCGAATCAGAGCGAGCACCGATCCAAGCGTCGACCGCTCTTGACGACGTACGGTACAACCGTACATACTGGGAATGGTGAAGGGATGCGATGCGGCTTACCCGCTTTCGCCACAAAGGGCTGAAGGAACTCCATGCAGATGACAACAGGAAGGGTGTACCGCCTGCGCTAGCTGACAAGCTGCGCAAGCTTCTGTTCACACTGGAGACGGCTGCCGACCTGGACCAGGTGAATCGGTTTCCGGGTTGGAAGCTGCATTCGATGAAAGGCGACTTGAAAGGATTCTGGAGCCTGACCGTCACGAGAAACTGGCGCTTGATTTTCCGTTATGACCAAGAGGCGAACAGCGCCAGCGATATCGACTTGATTGACTACCATTAGGAAGCCTCGAAATGCCCATGAAGAACCCGCCCCATCCGGGCGACCTGATCAGAACCGAGATCATCGAACCTCTCGGCCTCAACGTTTCGAAGGCGGCAGAGATTTTGAAGGTCCGCCGCGCCACGCTCTCCGACCTTCTCCACGGCAAGGCCTCACTGACCGCGGAAATGGCCCTTCGCATTGAAAAGGCGTTTGGTCCGGACATGGACCACCTCCTGCGGATGCAACTCGCCTACGATGTCGCCAGAACCCGCCAGCACGCACGCAGCATCGGTATCAAGCGGTACGTGCCGGCGTAGCTCACACGGCGGTCGACGATAAACCGGTCAAATGGATTCTCCAATAAACTGAGCCGCGAAGGTGGCGCGCTAGAATCGGTTTGATGACTTCCTGTGGCGAGATATCTGCGCTCTTGAAGCTGGTCGTACTGCCGCTACTCCTGCTAACGCCGCCTCTTGCATCAGGTCAGATCACGCCGGCTCGCGCGAAGACTTATCCGCTATCTACCTGGAGCAACATGACGTGCCGCGCTAAGGGGAGATTCCAGGACCGAGGGTACTGCACTTCAGCAGTGATTGATCGAATCGTAGCCGATGGGAGATCCGCGATCCCTGTTTTGATTTCGCAGATCACGGATTCACGATGGATTCGGGAGCCAGTGTACGACTTTTGGCCCCCCATCAGGGCGGGAGAATTAGCCTACCTTATTCTTGAGAATCTATTCGTGGACGACACTTGGGAGAAAAGCACCATGCCCGCATTGTTTCCTCCTCAAGACTGTGAACAGCCCGCCTGGGTCTGTTGGGCGGACTTCCGGAAGAAGCATAGCCTGGAAGACCTTCAGGCGCGGTGGACTGAGTTCTGGACGGCAAACCGGGAAAGGATTCACTGGGACGCAAAGGCTCGCTGCTTTAGACTCTCAGACGCGAGGTCCAACCCTGGCAAGCACCAGTAATCAATCGGATGCAAAAACGCCGTAGGGGCGGCAAATCCCGCACGCCGACTTCGTGAAGTGTCTACCACCCGTACCGCTCCTCACTCCAAGGATCGCCGTGCATGTGATACCCGTTGCGCTCCCAGAAACCCGCCTGGTCTCTGTCCAGCAGCTCGACGCCTGAAACCCACTTGGCGCTCTTCCAGGCGTAGAGCCGTGGAACGATCAATCGCGCCGGTCCCCCATGTTCGCTGGAAATCGGCTCGCCATCGTGCAGAAATGCGACCAGCGCATCTTCAGCTAAGAAATCTTCAAGCGGCATGTTCGTCGTCCACCCGCCGTCGTAACCATAGGCCAGCGCGAAATGCGCATCAGCCAGCGCGCCGCCGGCCTGCTCGATCAAGTCGCGAGTAGACACGCCTTCCCAAAGATTCCCCAGCCTTGACCACCGCGTCACGCAATGGAAATCGGAAAACACTTTCACGCGCGGCAGCTTCTGAAATTCCTCCCAGGTCCACCCCACCGGCCGCGCCACGCGCCCGCTCAGCGAAAATTTCCACCGCTCGAGCGAAATCTCCGGCGCGCCGCTGGCATCGAGCACAGGCCACTTCAGCGTCCGCGACTGTCCTGGCGGCACACGCTGGCTGCGCCGCGTGTCCGGGCTCACGATCACGCCGGACGGCAATCCGTCCGGCGAGCGAATTTCCTTTTCCTGCGCCTTGGGATCTTTTGTGAATGAGAACATCAACCCACCTTCATCGAAATCTGCACCAGCTCCGCCGCGCTCTGGAACGACAGCACCCCCATCGGGCACACCGTCACGCAAATGCCGCATCCGATGCACGAGCTGTTCGCGTTGGTGATCGGCTCCTGCTTCAGCGCGTATGTCATCACGTCGATCCCCACCTGGCAGTTCCGCGTGCACTCCAGGCAGGCAATGCACTTCTCATTGGAATAGATGCTGAAACGGCTTGCGCGGAATCGCGTAAATGCCGCGCTGAACATCTGCATCAGCTTGGCTAGCGGGCACCAGTAGCGGCACCACACCTTCCCGCCGAAAAACGGATACAGCGTCACCGGGATGATGCCGACTAACCATACATCCGCGAACAGGTGATAATATTCCAGCCCGATTTGAGCCGGCTTGCCGGCGATGTGCAGCATGTCCCGCGCCAGCACCAGCACTGTAACTACTACGGCCGCAGCCAGTACGACGCCGTTCATGAATTCCCACCGGACGCTGGTTTTGCCCTTGGGCGCCAGGTGACGCCACCGGTCGCCCAGAGTCTCGGCCAGCCCGCCGCAACCACAGATCCAGGAGCAGTAGCGCTTTCCATGGAAAAGCACCAGCACCGGGATAATGACGAACGCCAGCAGCAGTCCCCAAACCACCCAAACCTCATGCGGATTCCCGAAAAAGGTGTAGAAGAAAAGCGGCCAGGCGTAAACCAGTCCGTAAGCACGCCAGGCTTGCCCGGCGAAGACCGGATCGTGCGCCAGCTTCGCGCCCACCCATTGATACTCCACCGCCCAGCGGAACAGGAACTCGGGGATCAGAAAGAAGAAGATCCACTGGAAGCTGATGAGCGAGGCATAACGCCAGATCTGAAACCGGTCGCGTTTGGCAAATCCCCAGCGCTTCATGGCCTGCAGGCCGAAGACCGTCATGATGGCCGTGTAGAGAACCGTGTACCAGAAGGACCAGGGCCGGTTCCAGAAGGTCAGCGCTCGGGCCCCCCAGCCGCGGTACGGCCAATACTCGAATCCCTCGGGCTGTTTGACTGCATAGATGGTGTAACAGATGACAAATGAGACAGCCAGCCACGCGAACCGCTTTCCGGTCCAGTCGTTTTCCAGTCGGACTCCTAGCGAGCGCAGGAATTTAGCCGGAGCATCCGCGCCAATCAGCACGAAGGCGTGGTGATACGGAAGTTTGAGGCTGCGCCGATCAACCTCGAGCGAACACTCGCCGCCGCCGAAGCTTGTGACCCGGCTGTTGAAGAAAACACGCAGCTTGCCGTCCGCGATCGCGGCATCCAGCTTGCGCCGGTTGTCCTTGAAAACACGGGTGAACTCAGATCCACGATAGGACAGTGTGACGCGGTTCTGTTCCGCCAGCGTCAAGGCTGCTTCGACCGCGCTATTTCCCCCGCCGACAACGAGGATGTCCTCATCTTTGTAGTGCTTAGGGCTGTACAGCCGGTGATAAACCTGCTCGAGATCCTCGCCCGGCACCCCCAGCCGCCGGGGATTTCCGCGCTGGCCCGTCGCCAGCACCACCCGCAGGGCGTGGTAGCGATTGCGCGCGGTGGCGATCTCAAAGCTGCCATCCTTCTGTTTCCGAACGGCTTCCACACCCTCTTCCACGTGAACGGCGAGACCGCTGTCGCGAATGGTGCCGTGCCATCGGGCAATCAAGTCTTCCTTGCGGGCGCCGTCGAGCCACAACTTTCCTTTCGGCGGGCGGGTGTCGGGCTCTGCGTAAATCCATTTGCCTTCAGGGAAATCCTCGATCGTGTTGGCGATCTTGTTCTTTTCGAGCACCAGAACCCGCAGCCCACGGTCCTGGGCGCCAAGAGCGGCGTTTAGACCCGCGGCGCCCGAGCCGATCACAACCAGGTCATAAATATTTGGATCTTTGCTCTTGTCGGGAAGCGTAGAGGCGATGTGCTCGGCCACATCACTGCCCTGCTCCATGGCCAGCTTCACAACGGGAGCGCCGGCGAGGTCGCCGATAATATATAGCCCGGAAATGTTGCTCTCGAAATTGGCGCGCAGCACCGGCCGCTGGCCGGACGCATTCGGACTCTCCAGCAACCGGCGCAGGATGTTCATCGGAGGCGCACACCAGTGTGTCGAATTTCTACAGAGAGCAACACCGGGAAGAGGTAACAATTGTGGATAGCGTGCGAAAAACTCGGAATGTGATTCTCAGGCAAGGTTTTGCTTGCAGTTTTGCAAAATTAGCAGATAATACCATTGTTATACGTTACGAGGAACCGTTTGGTTGTTCTCCTCCGCCCCTTGGAACCTCAGGTGCTGAGCCCGTGGTGATGAAAAGACAGAGCCGGTCGGTTGCCCGCTTATTGGTGACCCTTCTCGGCCTGTCTACGCTTGCCGTCACAGTGCTCCAGGCGCAGGTGGTGATGCAGGGGTCAGGCCCGAGCAGCCTCGTCCGTATCTTCAACACCGATTCCGCCGTCCTTGAAGCGCAGGAAGTTCGGAAAGACCTTCCGTGCACCGTGACTCCGATCAAACCGACGCTGGGCTTCGACCTGCGTTTCCATGCGGGCTACGAAGTGAGCATTCCGCTCCGCGATCTTGCGGGTTCCGAAGACTTGCTGACGATGATCTTCCGGGTGACGCCCGATGGCCATAAAGACGACCCGGTGTATTTCTCGCAGCGCCTTAGCGTGCCGGCTATCGAAGAGGGCGCCAAGGGGAATGCCTACCTGCAGGGCGCCTTCGATCTGGGTGAAGGCAATTACCATGTCGACTTCCTGATGCGCGACCGCAGCGAACGGGTTTGCTCCTTCTACTGGGATTCAGAAGCGGAGCTTCCGCTCAAGGACAAACAACTGGTGCTCATGATGGCTCCGGATTCCATTCAGGCAGCGGAACGGGAACCGTTCAAGGAAGAGCCCCGCATAGAGCGGGAAGGGGAGAGCGGTCCGCTCAACGTGAAGGTGATCATCAACTTCGCGCCGCAGGATTCCCGGTCCACTACGCTCCAGCCGCTCGATACCAATGCGCTGGCCTCAATCCTGAAAAGCATCGCACGGGAGCCGCGCATTCGGAAATTCTCGATCGTCGCCTTCAACGTGCAGGAACAACGGGTGGTGTACCGGCAGGAGAATACGGATCAGATCGACTTTCCGGCGCTGGGCGAGGCGTTGAATTCGCTCAACCTCGGCACAGTGGACTTGAAGCGCCTCAGCCAGAAGCACGGCGAGACCGAGTTTCTGGCCGGGCTGCTTACCGAAGAGTTTAACAGCGCCAAAAACCATCCGGATGCCGTGATTTTTGCGGGCCCCAAAGTGATGCTGGAGGAGAGTGTGCCGCAGGAGTCTCTCAACCGGCTAGCGGACGTCGATTACCCCGTTTTCTACATGAACTTCAACCCCAACCCCCAGGCAAACCCCTGGCGCGATGCCATCGGCAGCGCCGTAAAGCGTTTGAAGGGATACGAGTACACCATTTCGCGGCCTCGCGACCTTTGGTACGCATGGACCGAGATCATGTCCCGAATCGTCAAGTTCCGAGGGGGCAAACCGAGTCCGCAGCCAACGCAGTAGTTATTTCCAGGAAATTTGCGCAAAATCCCCGTACTCCGCTGATCCCGCCGGTCCGTATACTACAATAAGAGGGTTTTCCACCAGTCATTATGCGGGTTACTGCTCTCGTTGGATTCGCCGCGGCTCTGGCTCTCCTGATTTATGCACCCGCGCTTCAGGCGCAACGTTTCGGCAACCCCGACGTCCTCGCGCCGGATTTTCCCACTCCCGAAGTGGTCATACAGAGGATGCTGCAGCTTGCCCATTTGAAGCCGGGTGAGATGGTTTACGATCTGGGAAGCGGCGAGGGGCGCATCGTGATTGCCGCCGCGCGAGAATTCAAGGCCCGGGCCGTAGGCATCGAGCTTTCGCCGGAATTGTGCAAGCTGGCGACGTTGCACATCAAGGCACTGGGCCTGGAGGACAGAGTCAAGATCGTCCATGCCAACCTGCTGAAAGTGGATCTCAGCCCGGCGGACGTGGTGACCATCTATCTGCTCACGGCCTCCAACGAGCTGCTGAGGCCAAATCTGGAGCGCGATCTGAGACCCGGCGCGAGAGTGGTGTCGCACGACTATCAGATTCGCGGCTGGAAACCGTCCGCGGTGGAAAAAGTAGCCGCCGAAGGCCGCTCGCGCACCATTTACGTCTACGAAATCGGGCCGAAGAGGTAGCGGCTCGCCCTACTATTTCCGTTTCAAATCTTCGGGAAAAACAGCGTAGCCCTCGGGCGGGGGGAACAGCGAATGCAATAGCTCGAGCCGCTTACGCAGATAGCGGCTGGGCATCTGGCGGGGACCGGTTTCCACATCGATATCGCAACAAATGCCGTGCAGGTAAAGTGTGAGCGTGTCTTCGAAGGACTGGATGGCATATTCGCGAAAGAGCTTGGTCTCACGGCGCGTATTCGTCTGACGCCGCAAGAGCGCCTGCTTCAGGTGCCAGCTCTTCTCGTCTACCTCGCCGTGGACTTCGCTGCTCAATTCCTCGCGCAACACGCGAAAAAAACTCTCCTGGGTATCGGGCGGCCAGCGGCGCGCGGCGAGCGAAGCGATGGCGTTGTAAAAGCAGTAGTGGTAATCGGAAACATCCTCGTCCTTGATGGCAAACACCAGCGTGGCGGCGTCGGCGGTAATGACGCGTGAGGCCACCATATGCCGGTTTTCCGGAGGCCGCTCGTAGCTGACAAAGTCACCATCTTTCCCGTTGGCCTTTTCGAGATACGGGACGAGAATGATGCCAACCGGCGGCAGCAT
>Ga0335079_10006245_pt1 | contig 13630 bp, 9 predicted proteins | sample Lox_Sample_33_FD_206719 | JGI IMG/M metagenome (GOLD analysis project Ga0335079, IMG submission 206719) | Soil microbial communities from Loxahatchee National Wildlife Refuge, Florida, United States - Lox_Sample_3.3 | ecosystem: Environmental > Terrestrial > Soil > Wetlands | place: USA: Florida... | reverse complement strand
ATCCGCGTCAGTGCGGGAGAGCGCACCAGCAACTGGAGCGCCGTGACAGTGACCAAGAAGAACGCGTCCTGGTGTGGAGGCTCGATCGCTGCGACCGATCCCTCAGCAACCCGGTCGTGACCCTGAAAGGATGTCGGAGAGCTGGGCGTCGGGTTCGCCGAGCTCTGCTTGACGGGGAAGAGGCGGCGAACCAGGCGCTCTCCACCGAGGCAGGGCGAGTTCGCACCGCCGCCCGGCTTCCAGACCCTTCAGGGTGCAGGCGGGACCGCCCGTCGACCTCGGGAGGCCGACGGAAGCCCAAGCGAGCCGCGGTTAGACATGTAACTGCGCGTAATCACTACTGTATTGTTAGTAGTTGCCAAAACGATATACGATTCGTATATACGGAATGTGGACGACCCCGATTTCAGGCGACTCCTGGACGCGTACCTTGAGCCGCCGGCCGACCAGAACCCGAGAATGGCTGGAGTTCAGATCGAGTGGGTGCGCGGCAACCCAGACTTCGGGTCCCGTCACATGAAGGAGAAGCACAACGTAACCGAAGAGGAAGCGGAGCAGGTCCTTCTGGAAGTGCCGCTAATGGTGGAAGCGAGGCGCCATGGCAACTGGCCGGGCCGCACGGTGTTCTGGGGCGCGACTCGGCACGATCGCTGGCTCGTCGTCGTGTGTGAGGATCGACAAGAAGAGGGGATCCGGTACTTGAAACCAATAACTGCCTTCGAGCCAGATGATGGCGAGGCATATTGGAGGCGCCAATGACGAAACTGTCTAACGAAGAACTCGCGCGTGAAGCTGGTCGGTGGGTGCATCGAGATGTCGATCTCTCTGGATGGGAGGATGCGCCTGATGCGGTTCCCCGGAATGCGGAAAGCATACCGATAAGTCTTCGCCTCCCCAAGAAGATGCTGGAGGTCCTTCGAGAGTTCGCTCGGCGAGAAGGCGTCGGGTATCAGGTACTGATGAAGCGTTGGCTGGACGACCGCATCCGCACGGAGGCATCCGAAGTGCGGCGTCGCGCAAGCGTTATCGTGCTTCAGCAGCCGCAGTTTCTGCAAGTCGCCGCGTCGTTTCGTCCCCCCAAGGATGTGCTCTTCAAGGATCAAGAAGACGAACATGCTTAGCCGACAGTGGTTGCAAGCCTTTGTGCCCGTCGGCGTCATCAGTGGCCCGAGTCAATGGATGGCGACTGGTGCAGGCATTCTCTTCCTTGAGCACGACTTGCTGTGGCTGGTAACTGCGCGACACGTTGTGCTTGATGCTGGGAAAGAGCGCGTTGCCGCGCTGTTGAACAAGTCGGGCGGAAGTGTTCTGGTCCTACAACTCGCGGACATTCACCGCTCTTCAGGTCTCTCTTGGTTGGAAGACGAACCACACGATCTCGTTGCAACGCCCATTCCTGTTGCACCGGACCTGGCCGTGAAGGCTCTGACCAGGAAGGAGTGCATTCCTCTTCGAGAAGTTGTTCCATCAATGCCCGCCTACACAGTCGGGTGCCCGTACGGCGTTGCTGGGCTGGATCCGACCAAGCCAAGCCCCCTTGTACTCGGCGGCGTGGTGAGTGGGACAAGTGAGCAGAAAGGCGTAATCTTCACGAGCGCACCCACGCTCCCAGGAAACTCAGGCGGGCCGCTTATCGTTTGCCGGAACCCTCTTTGCTCAGCAGGAGGACTGGCGCTCGGGGTCCCTTCAGCGCTTCTTGCAGGCGTAATGCTCGCAACCGCCTTGGTCACAGACCCAAACCAGCAAGCAGGAATGCCACCCCTTCATCTTGGCGTCGCAAGGTCTTCGGACGCTGTTCTCGACCTGCTCCTGTCCGAGAACGGTAAACAGTTAGCGGAACGCCTCCGTTCTTCATCCAAGAACTGACCCCAAAGTTGCTTGGATGCCGCGGAGCTATTCGGCACCTGAGGCGGAAACAGCTGGCCGGCACGGCAGTCCGCGATCGGCTCGCTTGGCTTACGACCCGCACACCCATCCGTCCCCACCTTTGCCGCGCGACCGACGCGTCGCTTTCCCGCTTGGTTCCCTCGCTGGCTCAGCCGCCCCCGCCCATATCCACCCCAGTCGGCCGACCTCGTCCCTTGCCGGGAGCGATTGCGTCCATGGATTAGAATGCTTGCCTTCTTCCACCCTTACCGTTGGCCAAGAGCATGGCAGCAAGCACCCACAGCGACCGATCGGGCAAGCCACTGCGCGTGGCGGTCATTGGGCACGTTGAACATGTGACGGTTGGACGGGTGGCGGCCATACCCACGTCGGGCCAGATCGCCCACCTCGAGGACCCCTGCTTCTGTCCGGGCGGAGGCGGCGGCATCGCCTTTTCGCAGCTCGCGAAGAGCCCAGCCGAGGTGCATCTGTTCACGGCGATCGGGACGGGCGAGGCGGGTGCGCTGGTCGCCGCCGAGCTCGCCCGTTCCGGCGCAAGTATTCACGTGGCGCGACGAGCTGACGGTCACACGCGCGACCTCGTCATGATCGCTCCCGACGGGGAGCGAACCATCGTGGTGATCGGGCAACCTCTCCACCCGCAAGCGAGCGATCCGCTTCCCTGGCAAGTCGTCGCCGAATGCGACGCAGCATATTTCACGGCGCAGGATCCCGACGCCCTGCGCACCGCGCGCGCCGCGCGCGTGCTCGTCGTGACGGCTCGCCGACGCGCCGCCCTCGACCGCTCTGGCGTGCGCGCCGACGTGGTCGTGGGCAGCGCGTTCGACCCGCGCGAGGCAAGTACCCTCGCGGACTACCGCGTGCCCCCAGCGGCGCTCGTCTTGACGGAGGGAAGCAGAGGAGGACGCATCGAAACAGAGGAAAGCACGCTGCGCTTCGCCGCGCCGGCTCAGGCCTTGCGGGTCGGCGCCTACGGTGCAGGCGACAGCTTCGCAGGTGCACTCACGTTCTATCTCGCCGCGCACCTTCCCCTGCCCTCCGCCTGCGCGCGGGCTGCGCTTCACGGCGCTGCCGTGCTGCGCGGCTTCCATCCGCTGTCGCAGCAGCTCCCGCTCTCGCTCCCGTAGCCCTGGACGTTGGGGGTCGGCCGGAATCGGGCTACCAGCTTGGGGGTTTAAGAAGGGGGTCCCTGTCCCCGCCTGCCCTGCGCGCGTGCCTTTAACCTCCCGAATTCTTGCGTTTTGCAGAGAGAGGCCCCGTCCCGCGGCCCAGGTTGACAGTGCCTCGCAGCAAGAGTAGTTGTTTTCGCAACATTTGCTTATGCAAGAATATCTGGGACTACTCATCGCCGTGGCGCGACGGCTACTCAAGCAAGCGGTGCTCGCCCGCGCGAGCCAGCACCGCCTCTCGGTTCAGCAGTTCTGGATGCTCATCGGACTGAAGGAACACCCCGGAATGTCGCAAGGACAGATCGCGGAGCAGGTTCACGCGGATGCACCCACCGTGTCGAGAACGCTGGCCGCGCTGGAGAGGCGCGGTCTCGTCCGGACCACGGAGGACCCCTCCGATCGGCGTCGTACGCTGGCGGTACTGACGCCCTCCGGAAGGCGTCTCGCCACCCTGCTCGAACCGGCGGCGATCGAGGTCCGCAAAGCCTCTGTGAGCGGAATGAGCGATACCGAGATAGAGGCGGTGCGCCAGGGGCTCTCGCGGGTGATCGCCAACGTGGAGGGGTTTCTCTTGGGGGCAACGCCCCCCGAGAACGGCCGCCCGGCGGCGAACAACCCGGTCTTGCGAGCAGGTGGCCCTGCCGCGAACGGGCCTCCACATCGGGATCGCCCATGAGCCTGCGCCTCGCCCCGTTTGCCTTGGCCCTGTTCGCCTGGGCTCCCCTCATTGCGCACGCCCAGCCGACTCAGGAAGCGCTCTCCGCGAAGGCCCAGGCACCCGAGCCCTCCCCTCGTGTGCTCACGCTGGCGGAAGCCATTCGCACGGCGCGGGCCCACCAGCCGCAGCTGGTCCAGGCGCACGCCGGAACCATGGCCGCATTGGCCCGCGCCGACGAATCGCGAGCGGCCTACCTTCCGCAGCTGACGGGAACCGCCATTTACGAGCGGGAGACCACGAACTTCGTGCCGCATCCTGGATTCACTACCAGCAACCTGGTCAAGCCACCTCCCGGGAACTTCAGCACCGTCAACCTCTACCAGTTCCAAGCAGTTCTCTCGCAGCTCATCTACGACTTCGGCTACACGTGGAATCAGTGGCGTGCGGCGCAGGCGACCGCGCGCTCCCAAGACGAGACCGAGAAATACACTCGGGTTCAGATCACGCTTGGCGCGCAGACGGCCTTCTTCGGTGCACGCGCAGCAAGGGACCTCGTCGGGGTGGCGCGGGACACACTCGAGAATCAGAACGCGCACCTGCGACAGACCCAGGGGTTCGTGAGGGCAGGGACGCACCCGGAGATCGACCTCGCCCAGCAGAAGACGAACGTCGCGAATGCCGAGGTACAGCTCATCAACGCGACCAACACCTACGAAACGACCAAGGCCCAGCTCAACCAGGCCATGGGCGTGGAGGGTCCCACCGACTACGATGTCTCCAGCGACACGTTGCCACCGGTGGAGGGTGAGGCGCAGACCCTCGATCCTCTTCTTTCCGAGGCCCTGAAGCGGCGCCCCGACTTCGCCTCGCTTGCCGAGCAGGCCCGCTCCAAGGAACTCACCATCCGAGCGACAAGGGGCACCTACCTGCCGTCCCTGGGATTCTCCACCGGCTTCGCTGACCAAGGTCTGCAACTCGACGACACCGGCTGGAACTGGAACGCGCAAGTGACGCTCACATGGAACATGTTCCAGGGAGGGCTCACGCACGCCCAGGTCCAGGAAGCGAGGGCCAACCTCGATGCCGCGCGAGCCCAGATGAGCCAGCTCCAGCAGCAGATCCGAGTGGACGTGATCCAGGCCCAGCTCGCCGTGCGCGCGAACAAGGAAGCGCTCCTGGCCGCCGCCCAGGCGCTCGTCAACGCGAAGGAGCAGCTCCGGTTGGCCGAAGGGCGCTACCGGACCGGCGTCGGCAACTCCGTCGAGCTGAGCGATGCCCAGGTCGCCGTGACCAACGCGGCTGCCCAGCGCGTCCAGGCAGAGTACAACCTCGCGACCTCGCGCGCCCAGCTCATCCGAGCCTTGGGAAGGGAGATACCCGATGTCTGATCTCGCGCGCCCGGTCAATCCTCGACCCGCACCGATCGAAGAGCCCCCGAGGACGCCATCCGGCGGGCCGGGCAGGCGCAAAGCATGGCTGTCGATCGCGGTGGTGACGGCCCTGATCTTGGTCGCCATCTACGCCTTGCGCGGGCGCTCAACCGGAGACGGGACCGCCCACCCGACCCCGGCCATGGAGATGCGCCCGGTGCCCGTCACAGTCGCCAACGTGGTTCGGCGCGACGTGCCGGTGTACCTGGAAGGGCTCGGGAACGTCACCGCGTTCAAGACCGTGACGGTGAAGACGCAGGTGGACGGGATCCTGAATCAGGTCCTGTTCCAGGAAGGTCAGACGGTGCACCGCGGCCAGGTGCTTGCCCAGGTCGACCCGCGTCCCTTCCAGATACAGTTGCACCAGGCCTTGGGTGCGCTCGCCCGCGACGAGGCGCAGCTCAAGAACGCGCGGCTCAACGTGGAACGCGATCGGGCGCTGGTTGCCGAGAAGCTCATCGCTCCGCAGCAGTTCGACACCGACGTCGCCACGGCTGGCCAGCTGGAAGGCTCCGTCGCGATGGACAAGGCGACCATCGAAACCGCACAGCTCAATCTCGAGTACGCTCGCATCACCTCGCCCCTCGACGGCGTGACGGGCATCCGGCAAGTGGACCCGGGCAATGTCGTCCACGCCGCCGACACGGGCGGCATCGTGGTGATCACGCAGCTCGATCCCATCGCCGTGCTGTTCACGCTCCCGCAGGACGAGCTCACCCCTATCGCGAACGAACTCGCGCACGGTTCCCTCCCGGTGAGCGCCTACAGCCGAGACGGCAACGTGCTGCTCGGAACCGGTCAGCTCGCGCTCATCGACAACCAGATCAACCAGACCACCTCGACCATCCGGCTGAAGGCGATCGTTCCGAATCCGCGCCACGTGCTCTGGCCCAACCAGTTCGTCAACGTGCGCCTTCACCTCAACACGCGCCGGAACGTCCTCACCATGCCCGCCACAGCCGTCCAGCGCGGACCCAACGGCCAGTTCGCCTACGTGGTCGGGAGCGACCTGACCGTCTCCCCGCGACCCATCGAGACCGCGCTCACGCAGGGGGACATCACCGTCATCTCGAGCGGCGCGAAGGAGGGCGAGCGCGTGGTATCCGACGGTCAGAACCAGCTCAGGTCCGGGAGCCGGGTCGCGGTGCGCGAGGACAAGCCTCCCAAGGTCCCGGGCGGCAGCGAGGGGCAAGCAGACCGCCCCCGGGCCGGGAGCCCCGCACGATGAGCGTCTCGGAGCCGTTCATCCGGCGACCGGTCGCAACCGCTCTGCTCACGTTCGGGCTCCTCCTGGCGGGGCTCATCGGCTATCGCCAGCTCCCAGTATCGGCGCTGCCCCAGGTCGACTACCCCACGATCGTGGTGTCTACCCAGCTCCCCGGTGCGAGCGCCGAGACCATGGCCTCCGCGGTGACCACGCCACTTGAGCGACAGTTCGGGCAGATGCCGTCACTCTCCCAGATGACATCGGTCTCGAGCTTCGGCAACTCGCAGATCACCCTCCAGTTCAGCCTCGACCGCAGCATCGACTCCGCCGAGCAGGACGTACAGGCGGCCATCAACGCCGCCTCGAACCTGCTCCCCGCTGGGCTCCCCTCGCCGCCCACCTACAGCAAGAGCAACCCGGCCGACACGCCGATTCTCACCCTCGCCGCGAGCTCCGAAACCCTGCCGCTCGACCAGGTCGATGACTACGCCGACTCCATCCTGGCGCAAAAGATATCCCAGGTGTCGGGCGTGGGCCTCGTGACCATCAACGGCGGTCAGAAGCCGGCGGTGCGAGTGCAAGTCGACCCCGCCGCGCTGGCCGGCGCTGGGCTCTCGCTCGAGGACGTGCGCCAGATGCTGGTCCAGGCCAACGTGAACCAGGCCAAGGGCAACCTGGACGGTCCGCGCCAGGACTTCACGCTCGACAGCAACGATCAGCTCTTCAAGGCCCAGAACTATCGCCCGCTCATCCTCGCCTACCGGAACGGGTCCCCCATCCGCCTCGACGAGGTCGCCAACGCGGTGGACGGCGTCGAGAACGCTCAGCTCGCCGGATGGTCCGGAAAGGACCGCGCCATCATCCTCAATGTGCAGCGGCAGCCGGGCGCCAACGTCATCCAGGTGGCCGAGCGCGTGAAGGCACTTCTGCCTCGCCTCTCCTCGGCCCTGCCGCAAGGCCTGCGCGTGCAGATCCTGAGCGATCGCACCGAAACCGTGCGCGCGTCCGTGAACGACGTGCAGTTCACGCTCTTGCTCTCGGTGGTGCTCGTGGTGGCGGTCATCTACGTCTTCCTGCGGAGCCTGCGCGCCACCATCATCCCGGGCGTGGCGGTGCCACTCTCGCTCATCGGCACCTTCGGCGTCATGTACCTGTGCGGCTACAGCCTCAACAACCTGTCGCTCATGGCGCTCACCATCTCGACGGGCTTCGTGGTCGACGACGCCATCGTCATGATCGAGAACATCTCTCGCTATGTCGAGCGGGGCGATTCGCCCTTCGTGGGCGCACTGAAGGGCGCGAAGCAGATCGGCTTCACGATCGTCTCGCTGACCGTGTCCCTGGTGGCGGTGCTCATCCCGCTGCTCTTCATGGGCGGCATCATCGGTCGCCTGTTCCGAGAGTTCGCGGTCACGCTCGCCATTGCCATCGGCGTCTCGGCGGTGCTTTCCCTCACCCTCACCGCCATGATGTGCGCCTACCTGCTGCGCGCCCACGAGCAGCCGAGCCGGGTGGCTCTTGCCTTCGAGCGGATGTTCGACCGGATGATCGCGGGGTACGATCGCACCCTGCAATGGGTGCTCAGGCACCAGCCGCTGACGCTGGCGGTGACCATCGCGACAGTGGCCCTCACCGTTCTCTTGGCACTCCTGGTGCCCAAGGGCTTCTTCCCCATCCAGGACACCGGCCTAGTGATGGGGGTGTCCGAGGCGCCTCCCGACGTCTCCTTCGAGAACATGATGACCCGGCAACGCGAACTCGCCGAGACCGTGATGGCGGATCCCGACGTTGCCACCGTCTCCTCCTTCATCGGCGCCGACGGCACCAACGCGACCGCGAATACCGGCCGGCTCTCCATCTCGCTCAAGCCGCGCGATGCGCGCAAGGCCGACGTCGAAACGATCATTGGCCGGATCAAGAGCCGCGTCGCGTCGGTTCCGGGCATCAGGCTCTTTCTCCAGCCCGTCCAGGACCTGCAGATCGAGACCCGGGTCAGCCGGACGCAGTATCAGTACACGCTGGAGGACGCCAACCTCGAAGAACTCTCGACCTGGGCCCCCAGGGTCCTCTCTAAGCTCCAGTCGCTTCCCGAACTGCGCGATGTGGCGAGCGACCAGCAAACGTCGGGTCTCCAGCTCAAGCTCACCATCGATCGCGATACCGCCTCCCGACTCGGGATCCAGCCCCAAGCCATCGATGACGTGCTCTACGACGCCTTCGGGCAACGCCAGGTCTCGACCATCTTCACGCAGCTCAACCAGTACCGGGTCATCCTGGAGGTGAAACCGGAATTCCAGACGAGTCCGGAAGCGCTGGCCCACATCTTCGTGAGCTCCTCGACTGGCGACCAGGTGCCGCTGGCCGCCTTCACGCGCTTCGAACGCACGACCTCACCTCTCGCCATCAGCCACCAGGGGCAGTTCCCTGCCGTCACCATCTCGTTCGACACGGCGCCCGGTGTATCGCTCGGTGAGGCAGTGGACGCGATCCACCGCGCCGACCGGGAAATTGAGCTGCCGCCCAGCATCTCCGCCGATTTCGCCGGGACGGCACAGGCCTTCCGCGACTCTCTCGCGAGCGAACCCCTCCTCGTTCTCGCGGCAGTGATCACCGTCTACATCGTGCTGGGCGTGCTCTACGAGAGCTACATCCACCCGGTCACCATCCTCTCCTCGCTGCCCTCCGCCGGCGTCGGCGCGCTGTTCGCACTGATGGTGTGCCGGACCGAGTTCAGCATCATCGCCCTCATCGGCATCATTTTGCTCATCGGCATCGTGAAGAAGAACGCCATCATGATGATCGATTTCGCGCTCGAGGCGGAACGCGAACAGGGCCTCACCGCCAGGGACGCCATCTATCAGGCGTGCCTGCTCCGCTTCCGCCCCATCATGATGACCACCATGGCGGCGTTGCTCGGTGGTCTCCCGCTTGCTCTCGGCACCGGGACGGGCTCCGAGCTGAGACGGCCGCTCGGCATCAGCATCGTGGGCGGCCTCATCATCTCGCAGCTGCTCACCCTCTACACGACGCCTGTCATCTACCTGTACATGGAACGCCTCGGCCGGCTCCTGAGGCGCGGCCGCGCCCGCGGGGACCAGCCCCGAGCCGTGACGAGCGGCACGTGAGCATCTCGGAACCGTTCATCCGGCGCCCTGTCGCCACTGCCCTCCTCTCGGCCGCGCTGCTCCTCTCCGGCGCGGCTGCCTACACCCAGCTGGCGGTGGCGCCGCTCCCCCGGGTGGACTTCCCCACCATCAACGTCAGCGCCGCTCTTCCTGGCGCCAGCCCCGAGACGATGGGGTCGGCGGTCGCCACCCCCCTCGAGCGCCGTTTCGGACGTATCGCCGGTCTCTCCGAGATGACCTCGGTGAGCTCTCTTGGCCAGACCAGCCTCACCCTCCAGTTCGACCTCGACCGCGACGTGGACGCCGCCGGGCGCGACGTCCAGGCGGCCATCAATGCCGCCACCGGCGATCTCCCCACCTACCTGCCCACCAGGCCCAACTACCGGAAGGTGAACCCGTCCGACGCCCCGATTCTCATTCTTTCCCTCTCGTCGGACACGCTGCGGCTTGCAGAAGTCTACGATGCCGCCAACGCCATTCTGGCGCAGAAGATCGCGCAGGTAGATGGCGTGGGCCAGGTCTTCGTGGGCGGAGGCCAACAGCCCGCGGTGCGCGTCCAGGTCGATCCGACGGCGCTGGCCGGAGTCGGACTCGGGCTGGAGAACGTGCGCGCGGTGCTCGCGCGCTCTACCGTCGACACCCCCAAGGGGTCGATCTCGGGCGCGCAGCAAAGCCAGGCGATCGCCGCCAACGATCAGCTCTTCCATGCCGACGAGTACCGCCCCATCATCATCGGCTACCAGAACGGCTCCCCGGTTCGGCTCGGCGACGTGGCGACCGTGCGCGACAGCGTCGAGAACACGCGCATCGCGGGCTGGGCCGATGGACGGCGCGCGGTGCTCATGATCATCCGGCGCCAGCCCGGCGCCAACATCATCGATGTCATCGAGCGGGTCAAGGCGCTCCTGCCACAGCTTTCGCGATCCATCTCCCCAGCCATCGACGTCCGCGTGGCGATGGACAGGAGCCAGACCATCCGCGCCTCCGTGCACGACGTGGAGTTCACCCTCGTCCTGAGCGTCCTGCTCGTGGTGGCCGTGGTCTACATCTTCTTGCGCAGCGCGCGGGCGACCGTCATCCCCAGCGTCGTCGTACCCGTCTCGCTCGTGGCCACCTTCGGCGCGATGTACCTGCTCGACTACAGCATCAACAACCTGTCGCTCATGGCACTCACCATCTCCACCGGTTTCGTGGTGGACGACGCGATCGTGGTCACCGAGAACGTGACCCGCTACATAGAGGCGGGCGACTCCCCCCTCGACGCCGCCATCAAGGGCGCAAAACAGATCGGCTTCACCATCGTTTCGATCACCGCCTCCCTGCTCGCCGTCTTCATCCCCATCCTGCTCATGGGCGGCATCATCGGACGCCTGTTCCGGGAGTTCGCGATGACGCTCAGCGTCGCCATCGCCATCTCTGCCGTGGTGTCGCTGACGCTCACACCCATGATGGCGTCGCGCCTCCTGGGGTCGAAGAGCGAGGAGCGCCAGGGCCGGTTCCATCGCACCTCACAGCGCTTCTTCGACGCCATGCTGCGCGGCTACGATCTCGCGCTTTCCTGGGTACTCGACCACGCCTCGCTCATGCTGGCGCTCACCATCGGGGCCGCCATCGTCACGATCTTCCTGTTCGTGGTGGTGCCGAAGGGGCTGTTTCCCCAGCAAGACACGGGCTCTCTCTCGGGGATCTCGGATGCACCGCAGGACATCTCCTTCCCTGCCATGCGCGATCGCCAGCAGCTCATCAATCAGGTCGTGCTCACCCATCCCGCCGTCGCGCACATGGTCTCCTTCACCGGGGGGTTCAGCAGCATCAATACCGGGACCATGTTCATCGAGCTCAAGCCCGGAAGCGAGCGCAAGCAGAGCGCCGACGATGTCATCGCCGAGCTCCGCCCCAAGCTGGCGCGGGTGCCAGGAATCACTCTCTTCTTGCAGTCGGTGCAGGACCTTCGCATGGGCGGCCGCAGCACGCGCACTCAATACCAGTACTCCCTCCAGGACGCCAACCTCGACGAGCTCAACCTGTGGGCGCCGCGCATGGTCGAGAAGCTGAAGACGCTTCCCGAGCTTCGGGACGTGGCCACCGACCAGCAGACCCAGGCGCTCCGACTTGTGGTGAATGTGGACCGCGATACCGCCTCTCGGCTCGGGATCACCTCTCAGGTCGTCGACAACACGCTCTACGACGCCTTTGGACAGCGGCAGGTCTCGACCATGTTCACGCAGCTCAACCAGTATCGGATCGTTCTCGAGGTCAAGCCCGAGTACCAGAACGACCCCGGCGCGCTGACCAAGGTGTACGTCCCCACCCCGAGCGGTGGCCAGGTGCCGCTCCCCACATTGGCCAGCTTCCATCAGGTCCCGACGTCGCTGTCGGTGAATCATCAAGGTCAGTTTCCCGCGGTCACGCTCTCCTTCAATCTCGCGCCTGACATATCGCTTGGGCAAGCGCTGCAGGCCGTGCATCGCGCCGAGCAACAGATCGGCCTTCCAGCCAACATTCAGGCCTCCCCCCAGGGAACCGCGCAGGCATTCGTTCAATCGCTGCAGAGCGAGCCCTACCTGATCCTGGCAGCGCTCCTCGCCGTCTACATCGTGCTCGGAGTGCTCTACGAGAGCTACGTGCACCCCGTCACGATCCTGTCCACCCTCCCCTCGGCGGGCGTCGGCGCGCTGCTCGCGCTCCTCCTGTTCAGGACGGAGTTCACGATCATCGCACTCATCGGCGTCATCCTGCTGATCGGCATCGTGAAGAAGAACGCCATCATGATGATCGACTTCGCCATCGAAGCCGAGCGGGAGGAACACTGCACCGCCCGACAGGCCATTTACCGCGCCAGTCTTCTACGCTTCCGTCCCATCATGATGACCACCATGGCGGCGCTCCTGGGGGCACTCCCGCTCGCGCTCGGCACCGGCGCAGGCGCCGAGATTCGCCGGCCGCTGGGCATCACCATCGTGGGCGGCCTCATCCTGTCGCAGGCCTTGACCCTCTTCACCACTCCGGTCATCTATCTCGCATTCGATCGACTCTCCAACAAGCGACGACGCTCTACCATCGAGGCGGCCGCGGCCCAGATCGGATAGCAGTTGGGTGCAGCTCCTTTACGGCGACACTTCACCGTCAATGACTCGGAGAGGGGTTGATCCGGCGTAGCGTGAGGCATGGTTTCTCGCTCGGTCTCGATGTGGAAGCGCCAGTGGTCGTCAAAGTCGTCGGAGGCGACGCATGAGGTGCGGCGCCTTGCGACGACCACGCGAGGCTTGCTCGATCTCGCGGACAGGATTCAGGCGAGCGGGTGTAGCACGTGTCTGGCACGTGTTGGAGACCACGCCGAGCTGGCACTGGGGAACGCGGCCCACATCAGGAACGTAAGAGCGATGTGAACGAAGCGGTTGGATCGCGGACGTCCCCGCGCACGGGAAGATCCGGGCGAGCCACCTTGAGCTGTCGTGGGTGGTCTCCGAGGTGCTGGGGATGAGCGGGCGCCGCATCCTCGCGGCCCACGGAGAGTCGGACCCGAAGAAGCTCGCAACAGTTGCGCTGCTCGCACACAAAGCTGGTCGAGACGCTACACGGGCGTGTCGCCGACCATCACCGCTTCATGCTTCGCCAACACTTTCGAATGGTGGAGGACCTCAAGCGCAGCGTGAGCGAGTTCGACCGGCGTATCGAGGCTGCGCGCTTCGCGACGACATCGTGCGGTTGACGGCGATCCCCGGCGTGAGCACGACCGCAGCCAGGTCATCCTGGCCGAGATCGGTCCGCACATGAGCCAGTTCCCCTCGGCGGGTCACCTGGTCTCGTGGGCGGGGCTCTGCCCTCGGCTTGACGAGAGCGCCGCTCGACGCGCGTGCGCAAGAGCACGCAGCGGCCCCAGGACAGCGCCGCCACCTTGCCATCCATCGCAACCACCCCGAATGGCAATCCCACTGGTTTGAGTGCCTTCCGACGCCTGGCGGTGGAAACCAGTTGGTGCAGCCTCCCCCGTATCTCGTCGAGCGACACTCGGCACAACGTATCTCGCGCACTGGTATCGGGAACGCGCCGGGGCAGACCCAGTTGCCGTCGCATCGGGGTCGAAAGGCGCTCCGTGAGCTGCTCTGTTTCCCACAGGCTGTGGCAACCCGCCAGGATGCCCATCAGAGTTG
>Ga0335079_10006243_pt1 | contig 13632 bp, 10 predicted proteins | sample Lox_Sample_33_FD_206719 | JGI IMG/M metagenome (GOLD analysis project Ga0335079, IMG submission 206719) | Soil microbial communities from Loxahatchee National Wildlife Refuge, Florida, United States - Lox_Sample_3.3 | ecosystem: Environmental > Terrestrial > Soil > Wetlands | place: USA... | reverse complement strand
CGACTGCCGGTGGTTGTTCAGGGGATTCATGGCTTTAGAACTCCAAGTTATTGTTTCTACGGGGCCGGGTGGCTCGCGGGCGTTTGAAGAATAGGCGAGGCACCCCCATAATTCAACGCATGCTCAAAAGACGGAGTACGGCTCGCGGCGCGGCACCGAGGTAGGGGTGAGGGTCGATCCAACGCCCCCCGCGGTGGCCGAGCGACCGCCGTCCCCGTGCATCAATGTCTGCGCACTCGACGCTCAGGGCTTCTGCATCGGCTGCCTGCGCACCGCTGATGAGATCGGGCGCTGGATGTCGATGAGTCCCGCCGAGCAATGGCAGCTGCTCGCTGAGCTTGTGGAGCGGCGGAAACATACGAGGTAGTTCGCAATGGATGTCGTCGAGAGAATCAAGGCGGAGCTCGGCTCGAGCCCCGTGGTACTGTTCATGAAGGGCACGCCGGACTTTCCGCAATGCGGCTTCTCCGCGCAGACGGTCGCTGCGCTGCGCGCCGTGGGCGCCGAGTTCAAGCACGTCAACATCTTCGAAGAGCCGGAGATGCGCGAGGCGCTCAAGCGTTACTCGAACTGGCCCACCTATCCGCAGCTGTACGTGCAGGGCGAGCTGCTCGGCGGCTGCGACATCGCGCTCGAGATGCTGCGTAGCGGCGAGCTGCGCAAGCTCCTCAGCGAAATCGGCGCGGCAAAGTAACGCTCCTCGGGCGACCTGATCGCTCACCCCGCCCGGGGCGCACGCCTCGCGCGGCGAGCGGGCACCGTCAGAGCGGCGGGAGCTGCGCCTCCGCCTCCTCGGGGGCGGCTTCCGTAACGCTCAGCCAACCGAGTGCACGCGCCCGCTCCTCGGCTGCCTGATGACTGGTGCGCAGTCGATTGCATACCAGGCAGAAGATATCGGCACTGCGCTCTGCGTCGTAGCGGGCGCTGTGCGCGCTGCCCGCATCCCAGTCGAGCCCTGCCACGGTGACCGCTTTGGCGAGCACGGTCTGACCGAGCGCGGCGCCCGCAAGGGTGGCCGTGTCGAAGCAGCTGAAGGGGTGGAAGGGGTTGCGCTTGAGGTCGGCGCGCGCGACCGCGGCATTGAGAAAGGCGAGATCGAACGCCGCGTTGTGGCCGACCAGGATGGCGCGGCGGCACTGGTAGGCGCGTACTGCGCGACGCACCTCGCGGAAGATGCGCTGCAGCGCCTCGCGCTCGGGCAGCGCCGGACGCAGCGGGTGATGCGGATCGATGCCGGTGATCGCGAGCGCAGCCGGATCGAGCCGGGCACCGGCGAATGGCTGTACGTGAAAGTCGTGCGTCGCGCCGCGCTTGAGCACGCCCTCGCCATCCATGTCGACCAGCACCGCGGCGATCTCGAGCAGCGCATCGGTCGCTGCGTGAAAGCCGCCACACTCGACGTCGATCGCCACCGGCAGATAGCCGCGAAAGCGGCGTGACATGAGCGCGGCAGCCGGAGCCGGCGCGACCGGCTCGCTGCAGGGCGTATCCCCGGGCAACGGCTCACTCATGACGCGATTCTACGGTACGTCTGCCGTGGCGAGACGCCAGGCGATGCGCTCCCCGGCACGCAGCGGCACCAGCACGTCGCTGCCGAAGGGGTAGCTCGGGGGTACCTCCCAGGGCTGCGGCAGCAGGGTGATCGTCGCCCGGTTGCGCGGCAGGCCGTAGAAGTCCGCACCGTGGAGCGCGGCGAAGCCTTCGAGCTGCTCGAGCGCGCCGGCGGCGGCGAAAGCCTCGGCGTACAGCTCGATGCCGCCGTGCGCCGAGAAGATGCCGGCGCAACCGCAGGCGCTCTCTTTCGCGTTGCGGCCGTGCGGGGCGCTGTCAGTGCCGAGGAACAGGCGCGGGCTACCGCGCACGACAGCGGCGAGCAGTGCGGTGCGCTCGGCTTCCGCCTTGAGCACCGGCAGGCAGTAGTGATGCGGCCGCAGGCCGCCCGCGAACAGCGCGTTGCGATTCATGAGCAGGTGCTGCGGGGTGACGGTCGCGCCGATGCCCTCACGCGCCGACAATACGAACCCGAGCGCGCTGCGGGTCGAGATGTGCTCGAGCACAATGCGCAGCCGCGCATGGCGCTCACTGAGCGGCGCGAGCACGGTTTCGACGAAGCGCGCCTCACGGTCGAAGATGTCGACCTGCGGGTCGGTGACCTCGCCGTGCACCTCGAGCACCAGTCCGAGCTCCGCCATGCGGGCCAATACCGCGTCGAGGCGGCGCACATCGCGCACGCCGGCCGCGGAGTGGGTGGTGGCCCCGGCGGGGTAGAGCTTGCAGCCGATCACCTGGCCGCTGCCGTGAGCGCGTTCGATCTCGGCGACCGGAGTGTCGTCGGTGAGATAGAGCGTCATCAACGGCTCGAACTGTGCGCCGGGCGGCAGCGCCGCGAGGATCCGCGCGCGGTAGGCGAGCGCCGCCGCGGTGGTGGTTACCGGCGGCATGAGGTTCGGCATCACGATGGCGCGCGCGAAGCGCGCGGCGCTGAAGGGCAGTACCGCGGCGAGCGCCGCGCCGTCGCGCAGGTGCAGGTGCCAGTCGTCGGGGCGGCGGATCGTCAGTGCGTCCGCGCTCACGGGGTCCTCAGCGCCTCGAGCACCTTCTGGTGCAGCAGCAGCTCGAGCGAGAAGCGCACGCCGAAGCCGGTGACCTCGGTGTTTACGTGCGCGAGTCCCCCGCTGCGCGTGGCCGCCGACAGGTCGACGTGCGCCCAGGGCGTCCCCTCGGGCACGAAGCGCGAGAGAAAGCGCGCCGCGAGGATGTGATCGCCCTTGCCCTCGAGCGCGCATTGCACGATGTCCGCCACCTTGCTCTCGAGCTCGGCGTCATAGTCCGCCTCGAACGGGAAGTTCCAGACGCGCTCGCCACTCGCCACGCCGGCCGCGAGGAGCGGCGCGACGAGCGCGGGGCGGTTGGTGAAGATACCGCTCATGCGCTCGGTGAGCGAGTAGACGCAGGCCCCGGTGAGCGTGGCGAAGTCGATCATGAGGCGCGGCCGGGTGCGGCCGGCGAGCGCGAGCGTGTCGGCGAGCACCATGCGCCCTTCGGCGTCGGTGTGAATGACCTGGATGGTGACGCCGTTCGCTGCACGCACCACTTCCTGCGGGCGATAGGCGTGCGGACCGATGCGATTCTCGGTGATCGCGAGCCAGGCATCGGCCTTGAGCGGCGAGCGCAGCTCCGCGAGCGCGATGAGGGTCGCGAGCGCCACGGCGCTCCCGGCCATGTCGGTGTGCATGTCGAGCATGGAGCGGTGCGTCTTGAGATTGACGCCGCCGGTGTCGAAGAGGATGCCCTTGCCGATCAGCGCCACGTCGGGCCGCGCCGCACGCGCCGTGCGCGCTGAGCGCGCTGAGCGCTGCGGACGGTAGCGGAGATGCGCGATGCCGGCGCCGCCTTCCGCATTGCCGGCCGCGACCGCGAGAAAGGCGTTGGCACTTACCGCGCGCAGGGCACGCTCATCGAGCCAGCGCAGTGCGAGCCCATGGATGCGCGCGAGCTTCGCGATGGCGAGGCGATAGGCGCGCGCATCGAGGATGTTGGGTGGCAGCGCGGTCAGCCAGCGCACGAGGTTGGTGCCGCGTGCCGCCGCCGCGGTGTAGCGCGTATCGCTGCGCCCCTCTTCGAGCAGCACGATGCGGCGGATGCGCCGCTCCTCTTCACGGGAGGGCGCACGAAAGCTCGGCAGGGCAAACGCCTGGGCGAGGGCTGCGCTCAACAGTGCCTCGAGCGCCGCCCGCGTGGCCTCGGCCGTGCCCGCGGCGGCGAGCGCTACGACTTCGGGATTGCGCGCCGCGGCCTCCTTGAACATGCGCCCGGCGAGCGCGAGCTGCTCGAAGGCGCTCGCGTCGCTGCCGAGGTAGCCGAGCACGGCGAGCGTGTGGCGCCGGTTGCCGAGCGTCGTGGTGCGCACCGTGCCGGCGCGCGAAGGCGCGCGCGCATCGAGCTCCCGCCAGCGCGCTCTCTCGGGCAGGCGGCGAAACGCGGCGTCGCCGGCCGGGTGCGGCACCATGGCGAGCACGGCGTCGAGCTCGTCGCTGTCTCCCGGGTAAGCGCTGACGATGGCCGGGGCGTGTGCGGCCGGCAGCGGGAGGCCGCGCGCGCGGGACGCGCCGGAAGCGCGGGACCTCACTTGCTTTACCTGCCGCTGCTCGCCATCATTACTCATTCTAACGCGCCATGGCACGGCACGCGCGCGACCCTCCAGTCGACGACCGCGCCGACACGTTGTGCGCACTGCGCGGAGCGAACACAGCGCATGACCGAACCGCCGAAGCTTGAAGATCTCGACCCGGTGGAGACGCGGGAATGGCTCGAATCGATCGATTCGGTGCTCAAGACCCACGGCCCGGAGCGTGCCCACTTCCTGCTCGAGCGACTGATCGACTACACGCGCCGCAGCGGCGCCTACCTGCCGTTCAAGCCCAACACCGCCTACGTCAACAGCATTCCCGCCGGGCGTGAGCCGGAGTACCCGGGCAACCGCGCGCTCGAGCGGCGCATCGAGGCGTACATTCGCTGGAACGCGCTGGTGATGGTGCTGCGGGCGAACAAGAAGTCCACCGAGTACGGCGGGCATCTCTCGAGTTACGCCTCGTCGGCGACGCTCTATGAGGTGGGCTTCAATCACGTCTGGCGTGCACCCTCGGAGCAGCATCCCGGCGACATGGTGCTCATCCAGGGACACTCCTCGCCGGGCGTCTACGGCCGCGCCTTCCTCGAGGGCCGCCTCACCGAGGATCAGCTGCGCCACTTCCGCCAGGAGGCGGATGGCCCGGGGATCGGGCTCTCGTCCTACCCGCATCCGTGGCTGATGCCGGATTTCTGGCAGTTTCCCACGGTCTCGATGGGCCTCGGTCCCATGATGGCGATCTTCCAGGCGCGCTTTACCCGCTACCTCGAGAACCGCGGGCTCGTGAAGCCCTCGGATCAGAAGGTGTGGGCGTTTCTCGGCGACGGCGAGATGGATGAGCCGGAGTCGATGGGCGCGCTCACCATGCCGGTGCGCGAAGGACTCGACAATCTCATCTTCGTCATCAACTGCAACCTGCAGCGTCTCGACGGCCCGGTGCGCGGCAACGGCAAGATCATCCAGGAGCTCGAGGCCGCCTTTCTCGGCGCCGGCTGGAACGTTATCAAGGTGCTGTGGGGCTCGCGCTGGGACCCGCTGCTGGCGCGCGACACGAAGGGACTGCTGCGCAAGGTGATGGACGAGTGCGTCGACGGCGAGTACCAGAACTTCAAGGCCAAGGGCGGCGCGTACACGCGTGAGCATTTCTTCGGCAAGTACCCCGAGCTCAAGGCGATGGTCGCCAACATGTCCGACGACGAGATCTGGCGGCTGAACCGCGGTGGTCACGATCCGCTCAAGGTGTACGCCGCCTACGCGGCCGCCATGAGCCACAAGGGTCAGCCGACGGTCATACTCGCCAAGACCGTGAAGGGCTTCGGGCTCGGCAAGGGCGGCGAGGGCCAGATGGTCGCGCACCAGCAGAAGAAGCTCTCCGAGGAGGATCTGCGCGCCTTCCGTGACCGCTTCAACATCCCGGTCCCCGAACCGGACCTCGCCAGCCTGCCGTTCGTCAAGCCCGACCCCGCCTCCGACGAGGCGCGCTATCTCATGGCGCGCCGCGCGGCGCTCGGCGGTTTCCTGCCGCGACGGCGCCGTACCGCGCCGGTGCTCACCATTCCGCCGCTCGAGGCGTTCGCCTCGCTCCTCGAGGGCACCGGCGAGCGTGAGATCTCCACCACGATGGCCTTCGTGCGCGTGCTGCAGCTGCTGCTGCGCGACAAGAATATCGGCCGCAACATCGTGCCGATCGTGCCCGACGAGGCACGCACCTTCGGCATGGAGGGACTGTTCCGCCAGATCGGCATCTACTCCTCCGTGGGGCAGCTGTACACGCCGCAGGACGCCGAGACCCTCATGTCCTACCGCGAGGACAAGAAGGGACAGATGCTGGAGGAAGGCATCAACGAGGCGGGGTCGCTGTGCTCGTGGATGGCGGCGGGTACCGCCTACAGCAACCACGGCATCAACATGGTGCCGTTCTACATCTTCTACTCGATGTTCGGCTTCCAGCGCGTGGGGGATTTCATCTGGGCCGCGGGCGACATCCAGTCGCGCGGCTTCCTCCTCGGCGCGACCGCCGGACGCACCACGCTCGCCGGCGAGGGGCTGCAACATCAGGACGGTCACAGCCAGCTGGTGGCGACGACCGTGCCCAACTGCGTCGCGTACGATCCGGCCTTTGCCTACGAGCTCGCCGTGATCATCCACGACGGGCTGCGCCGCATGTACGTCGAGCAGCAAAGCATCTTCTACTACATCACGCTCATGAACGAGAACTACGCCCAGCCGGCGATACCTTCCGGCGTGCAGGCGGGGATCCTCAGCGGGGGCTACCTGCTGCAGATCGGCGGCCGGGGCAAGGTGCGGGCGACGCTGCTCGGCTCGGGCACCATCCTGCGCGAGTGTCTCGCGGCGGCGAAGCTCCTCGAGAACGACTACGGCATCCCCGCCGACGTGCTCTCGATCACTAGCTTCAGCGAGCTGCGCCGCGAGGCGCTCGAATGCGAGCGCTGGAACCTGCTGCACCCCAGTGAGCCGGCGCGCATACCGTACGTGCGGCAGCTGCTGCAGGGGCGCGAAGGCCCGGTGGTCGCTGCGACCGACTACATGCGCACGGTTCCCGACCAGATCCGTCAGTGGGTCGAGGGGCGCTACGTGACGCTCGGTACCGATGGCTACGGGCGCTCGGACGCGCGGGCGCCGCTGCGGCGGCATTTCGAGATGGACCGTCACTACATCACCGTCGCAGCGCTCAAGGCGCTCGCCGACGACAAGCAGCTCGACCAGAAGACGGTGGCCCACGCCATCAAGACTCTCGGGATCGATCCCGACAAGCCGGTGCCCTGGACCGTCTGAACCTGAGGCGACATGAACGCCGCCAGCGGACTCGTGGAAGTGCGCGTGCCCGACATGGGCAGCTTCAAGGACGTCGCGGTCATCGACGTGCTGGTGAAGCCCGGTGACGCTATCGAGATCGACACGCCACTCGTGACGCTCGAGTCGGAGAAGGCCACCATGGACGTGCCTTCGACCGCGGTGGGTGTCATCGAGAAGCTCCACACCGCCAAGGGCGGTAAGGTCAATAGCGGCGATCTCATCGCCACCCTGCGAGCCGACGGCGCGCAGCCGGCGGCCGCTGCGCCGCAGGTGCCTTCCGCACCTGCCGCGACGCCAGCGGCGCAGGCGGCGCCGACGCCACCCCGCGCCGCGCCCGCCGCGCCAACAGCCGCCGCGCCGACAGCCGCCGCGCCAACAGTGGCTGCGGCACCCGCGCCCGCCACCGGCGCGCCAACACCCGCCGCGGTACCTCCGCCCGCTGCGGCACCCACGGCGGCATCGTCACGGCCCCTAGCGCCTGCCGGTAGGCTCGTCCCGCGATCGCTCCTTGGCGTGCCGACCTCGTACCGCAGCGATCTTGCGCCTATCGACGAGCCGGGATTCGCGCGCGCCCACGCCGGACCGTCGGTGCGCAGATTCGCGCGCGAGCTCGGCGTCGATCTCGTGCAGGTCACCGGGCGTGGCTTCAAGGACCGTATCACCCACGATGACGTCAAGGCATTCGTGAAGAAGGCGCTGGCCGGCGCCGCGCCGAGCGGTGCCGGGGCAGCGAGCGGCGCGAACGGCGGTGCCGCTGCTGCTGCAGCCGGGGCCGGCGCTGCTGCAGGCGCGGCCGCCGAGGTGGCCCGCCCGGCGCTGCCCGCGGTTCCCGTGGTCGATTACACGCAATTCGGGCCGACGGCGGTCGAGCCGTTGTCGCGCATTCAGCGCATCTCGGGTCCGCGGCTGCACGCGAGCTGGGTGAACATCCCGCATGTCACGCAGTTCGACGAGGCCGACATCACGGAGCTCGAGGAGCTGCGGGCGAGTCTCAAGGACCGCGCCCAGGCGGTCGGGGTGAAGCTCACGCCGCTCGCCTTCATCATGCGCGCCTGCGTCAAGGCGCTGCAGGAGTTCCCGCGCTTCAACTCATCGCTCGATGCGAGCGGCGCGAATCTCATCGTGCGCAAGTACGTGCACATGGGCTTCGCCGCCGACACGCCCAACGGCCTCGTCGTGCCGGTAGTGCGCGACGCTGACCGCAAGGACATCTACGAGCTCGCGCGCCACCTCGGCCAGCTCTCCGAGAAGGCGCGCGCCGGCAAGCTTCCGCCGACCGACATGCAGGGCGGCTGCTTCACGATCTCGAGCCTCGGTGGCATCGGCGGCACGGCCTTCACGCCGATCATCAACGCACCGGAGGTGGCGATTCTCGGCGTCTCGCGGTCGTCGACGCGCGCGGTATACCGCGATGGCGCCTTTGTGCCGCGGCTGCTGCTGCCGCTGTCGCTGTCGTACGATCACCGCGTCATCGACGGCGCGATGGCCGCGCGCTTCACGACCTGGCTCGCTCACGCGCTCGCCGACCCCAGGAGTCTGCTCGAGGCGGTGCCGTGAGCGTCGATCTGACGATTCCCGACATCGGCAACTTCAGCGACGTCGACGTGGTCGACGTGCTGGTCAAAGCCGGTGACGCCGTCGAAGTCGACTCGCCGCTCGTCACCCTCGAGACCGACAAGGCGTCGATGGACGTGCCGTCGACCGCCGCGGGCACCATCACCGAGGTGCTGCTGAAGCGCGGCGACAAGGTCTCCAAGGGTTCCCTGATCGCGCGCGTCGATGCGGCGTCGGCGCCCGAGAGCGCCCGCGCGCAGAGTGCGAACGCTGCGGCGTCCACGGCCGCCGCCGCGGCTTCCGCCGCCCCCGCGGCTTCGCCCACACCGCCGAGCAGTGCGGCACCGCTGCGCGGCGGCCAGGCAGCGCCGCAGAGCAGCGCGCCACCGCCCGCGCCGGCGGCGCGCGCCGAGCGCGCCGGCGACACGGTCCGCATGCCTTCGCCGCAGGCGCCGCCGACGGACCGCGCGCCGGGCGATCACACCGTGCAGCTCCTGGTGCTCGGGGCGGGCCCGGGCGGATACACCGCGGCCTTCCGCGCGGCGGACCTCGGACTCAAGGTCACCCTGGTCGAGCGCTGGCAGGAGTTGGGTGGCGTCTGCCTCAACGTTGGCTGCATTCCCTCCAAGGCGCTGCTACACGCCGCCAAGGTGATCGAGGACGCTGCGGAGATGTCCGAGCGCGGCATCGCCTTTGGCTCACCGCGGATCGATCGGCGGCGGCTCAACGCCTGGAAGGCGTCGGTGGTCGCGAAGCTGACGGGGGGTCTGCGGGTGCTGGCGAGACAGCGCAAGGTCGAAGTGGTGCGCGGCGCCGCCCGCTTCGTCGGCGCCCACGAGCTCGAGGTGCTCGGCGCGAGCGGCCCGCTGCGTATCCGCTTCGAGCAGTGCATCATCGCGGCGGGCTCTGAGGCTGCCCGGCTCCCGGGGCTGCCCGACGACCCGCGCATTCTCGATTCCTCGGATGCGCTCGAAGTGCCCGACTTCGCCGGCGGCCTGCTCGTCATCGGCGGCGGCATCATCGGCCTCGAGATGGCGTGCGTGTACGATGCGCTCGGCGCCCGCGTGAGCGTCGTCGAGCTCACCGCGCAGCTCATGCCCGGCTGCGATCCGGACCTGGTGCGCCCGCTCGAGCGGCGCATCCGCTCGCGCTACCAGCAGATACTCCTCTCGACCCAGGTGTCCGGCGTCGAACGCCAGGCCGAGGGGCTGCGCGTCGGCTTCGCCGGCGAGAAGGCGCCCGCCCCGCAGCTCTTCGAGCGCGTGCTGGTGGCGGTCGGCCGCGTGCCGAACGGCCGCGCCATCCTTGCCGAGCGCGCCGGCGTCGAGGTGTCGGAGCGCGGCTTCATTCCGGTCGACCGGCAGATGCGCACCAACGTGCCGCACATCTTCGCCGTCGGCGACATCGTCGGGCCGCCGATGCTCGCGCACAAGGCGATGCACGAGGGCAAGGTAGCCGCCGAGGTCGCCGCAGGGAACAAGAGCGCGGCGGACTGGCGCGTCATACCGTCCGTGGCCTACACGGATCCGGAAATCGCCTGGGCGGGCCTCACCGAGACCGAGGCACGCGCCAACGGTACGGCCTACCGCAAAGGCGCATTCCCCTGGGTCGCCAACGGCCGCTCGCTGTCACTCGGGCGCGATGAGGGCTTCACCAAACTGCTGTTCGACCCTGACACGCATCGCGTGTTGGGGGGCGGCATCGTCGGCACGAACGCCGGAGAGCTGATCAGCGAGGTCGCGCTTGCGATCGAGAACGGCTGCGACGCCGCCGACATCGGCCTCACGATTCATCCGCACCCGACGCTCACCGAGACCGTGGCAGGTGCGGCCGAGGCGTTCGAAGGCACGCTGACGGACCTCTATCTGCCGAAGAGGTGATGTACGCGGCGCGCCCCCGCTTGGCGCCGCCCCTCGCGATGCCGTAGGACGTCAGCGCCGGAGATGGCATTCCTCCGCGAACCGCCGCAAGGCTAATGATGCCTACCCAACGCCGTCCTGCGGCGTGGTGGGACATGCGTGCGGCACGTCCACCCTCAGGACGGGCGCGTGTTCGCGACACACCGCACTGAAAGTACGAGGGCACCCATGCCCTGGCGCCATGAGCGAGTCTGCGCCCCCGCGGCTGCGGTGCGCGCATGACCGAGATCTACACTCTGGCGACGCTGTGGCTCGGCCTGGCGTTACTCGCGACGCTGCTGTCGATCTGGCTGCGCATCGCCACCGCCATGGCGGAGATCCTCGTCGGTACGGTCGCGCAGCAACTCATCGGCGCAGCGCTCGGCGGTGCCGTTCTCGGCAGCAGCGCCCCCATTATGGTAACTGTCATGAGCGAGAGGGCGGCAACGAGCCGCGTCGAGGGACGGGGTTGCCTCAACGCCGTCGCTCACGGGCGCGGCCGGCGTCCGGCGCGGATCCGCGAGGGTAGCGGCAGCCGTCTGGTCACTGCCCGCGGGGCGGGTGTCTTGTGCTTGTATTCGCACAGGTCACGGATGATGCACGTCGGGCACTTCGGGGCACGGGCGGTACACACGTAGCGGCCGTGCAGGATGAGCCAGTGATGCGCGTCCTTCCTGAACTGCGGCGGTGTGTTGGCGATCAGCGCCTCCTCGACGGCGCGCGGCGTCTTCCCCGGAGCGAGGCCGGTGCGGTTGGCGACCCGGAAGATGTGCGTGTCGACCGCGATCTCCGCCTGGCCAAACACCATGTTGAGAATGATACTGGCGGTCTTGCGTCCGACGCCCGGCAGCGACTCGAGCGCGGCGCGGTCCGCGGGTACCTCACCCCCGTGTCGCTCGAGGATCTGCTGCGCGAGGCCCGCCAGGTTCTTCGCCTTGGTGTTGTAGAGTCCGACCTGTTTGATGTAGGGCTTCACGCCCTCGACGCCGAGGGCGACGATCGCCGCCGGCGTGTTGGCCACCGGGAAGAGCGCGCGGGTGGCGGCGTTGACGCTGCGGTCGGTGGTGTGGGCGGAGAGCATGACCGCGACCAGCAGCTCGAACGGCGAGCTGTGCAGCAGCTCGGTCGTCGGCGCAGGATTTGCGGCCTGGAGCCGGCGGTAGATCGCCCGGCGGGTGGCGGCATGCATGCGCGTGGATACTCCGGTCAGCGGCCCGGGGCAGCGGCCGGGGCCGCGTGCTTGCGCTCCGCGAGCAGCATCGCGCGCTCGCTCGAGAGCGCGGCGAGGCGCTCACCGTGCGCCGTGAAGTGTTCGCGGTTCTCCCGTGGCGAGGGAGCAGGCGGTGCCTGCGGCAGACTCGCCCGCGACACCATCGCGATGCAGTCGACCGGGCAGGGTGCGACGCACAGCTCGCATCCCGTGCACAGCTCGAGCACGACGGTGTGCATGTGCTTGTGTGCTCCGATGATGGCATCGACCGGACAGGGCGGCAGGCACTTGGCGCAGCCGATGCAGGCGTCCTCGTCGATCTGTGCGACGAGCAGCGGGCCCTCGGCGCCGTTCGCGGGGTTGAGCGGCAGCGGTGCTCGCCCGAGGAGTTGGGCGAGCGCGGCGATGGTCGCGGCGCCGCCCGGCGGGCACTGATTGATCTCCGCGCCCCCGGCGAGGATCGCCTGCGCGTAGGGGCGGCAGCCGCCGTAGCCGCAGCGCGTGCACTGTGTCTGCGGCAGCAGGGCGTCGATCTCGTCGGGGCTTAGCATGGCTGTGCAGCGGCGCACGCCGCTTCAGGTGATCCTCATCCCGGGCGTCGCGCCCGAGTCGGGCGACAGCAGGTAGAGTCCCGGTGCCTCCCCGCTCGCGGCGAGCACCATGCCTTCGGAGACACCGAACTTCATCTTGCGCGGCGCGAGGTTCGCGACCATGACGGTGAGACGCCCCTTGAGGGCGGCCGGATCGTACGCCGACTTGATGCCGGCAAATACGGTGCGCACCTCGGTGCCGAGATCGAGGGTCAGCTTGAGGAGCTTGTCGGCACCCGTGACTGCCTCGGCCTCGACGATGCGTGCGACGCGCAGGTCGACCTTGCGGAACTCATCGAGAGTGAGCGGGGCGGAGGCGGCGGCTCCTGAGGCGCCCGGCGCCGCGCCGATCGCCGCCGCGCCGGCCGCCGCCGCGGTGGCCGGTGTTGCCGGCGGGGTCGCCGCTCGTGCGGCCGCGGGCCGCTCGCCGCCGCGAGCGGCGCCCGGCTCTGCAGCGGGGGCTGCAGCGGGGGGCTCGGTATCGAACAGCGCCTCGAGCTGTCGTGCCTCGACACGCTTCATCAGGTGCCGGTAGGGATTGATGCGCTCGGGCAGCACCGCGGCGTCGCTCCAGCGGAAGGGCCGATCGAGCCCGAAGAGCTGCTGCGCGACGCGCTCGGTGAGATCGGGCAGTACCGGCGCCAGCAGCACCGAGAGAAGCTTGAAGCCCTGCAGTGCGCGCGAGCACACGTCCTGAAGCTCGGCCCGCCGGGCGCTGTCCTTGGCGAGCACCCACGGCTGCTGCGCGTCGAACTCCTGGTTGATGCGATCGGCGAGCGCCATGATCTCGCGCAGCGCCTTGCCGAACTCGCGATTCTCGTAGCTCTGCTGCACCTGGAAGGCGTGACTCGCGGCGAGGGCGGAGAGCCGCTCGGTGTCGCCGCGAAAGGTGAGCTCACCGCCGAAGTGCCTGGTGATGAAGGTCGCCGCCCGGCTCGCGATGTTGACGTACTTGCCGATCAGGTCGCTGTTGATGCGCGCCACGAAGTCGTCTGGATTGAAGTCGAGATCCTCGACGTTGGCGTTGAGCTTGGCGGCGATGTAGTAGCGCAGCCACTCGGGGTCCATGCCGATATCGAGGTAGCGCAGCGGGCTGATGCCGGTGCCGCGCGACTTGGACATCTTCTCGCCCGAGACCGTGATGAAGCCGTGCACGTACACGTGGTCGGGTACCTTGTAGGGCGGACCGGCGAACTTCAACATCGCCGGCCAGAACAGTGTATGGAAGTAGATGATGTCCTTGCCGATGAAATGGATCTGCTCGGTGTCGGCCGCGGTGAGGAATTCGGCGAAGGTGCGCGGCTCGCCGTTGCGGCGCGCGGCGCCGCTCTCGAAGTAGCTCTCGAGGGCAGCGAGGTAGCCGATGGGCGCATCCAGCCACACGTAGAAAAACTTGCCCGGCGCGTCCGGGATCGGAATGCCGAAGTAGGGGGC
>Ga0335079_10006242_pt1 | contig 13633 bp, 10 predicted proteins | sample Lox_Sample_33_FD_206719 | JGI IMG/M metagenome (GOLD analysis project Ga0335079, IMG submission 206719) | Soil microbial communities from Loxahatchee National Wildlife Refuge, Florida, United States - Lox_Sample_3.3 | ecosystem: Environmental > Terrestrial > Soil > Wetlands | place: USA... | reverse complement strand
TGGACGGGGATTGTTCATCGGACTGGTGCTGGACACAAAGGCGCGGCCCTATTGCGAATCGCTTGCACGGAATGGCGTGCTATGCAAGGAAACACACGAAAATGTGATTCGGTTTGCGCCCCCGCTGGTCATAACAAAAAAGGAAATTGACTGGGTCCTCACGAGGATTGCCGAGACGGTGAAGGAACTCGACTCATGACGGCTCTGAACCTCCTGGAACCGGCCGACAGAAATACTTTTGCAAACAATACTCACCGTACCTAAGCATAGAGAGGTTAGCATGATTCGTCGATTTTTTGCGCTCGTGATGCTGCCGGCAATCGTGCTGGCACCGTGGTCCAACGCTCAGCAATCGCTCGAAACGATGGTCGACCGCGATCTGTCATCCCTGGTCGGGACGTACAAGATGCTTCACGCCATGCCAGAATTGTCACGCCACGAAGAGAAGACGTCTGCCTATATGGCGAAGGAATTGCGGGCATTGGGCTATGATGTCACAGACCACGTGGGAAAGTACGATAATCCAGAATGGGTTGGCTACGGAGTCGTTGCGGTCCTGAAGAACGGCAGCGGGCCGACGGTTCTTGTCCGTACAGAACTGGATGCCCTGCCGGTCGAGGAGAAGACCGGATTGCCGTATGCAAGCAAGGTCAAAACGAAGGACGATGCAGGCGAAGAAGTCGGTGTCATGCACGCGTGCGGACACGATATTCACATGACCTCGCTGCTCGGGACCGCAAAGATGCTTGCCCGGCTTCGGGACCAATGGCACGGAACGCTCGTGCTAATCTGCCAGCCCGCAGAAGAGACCGTCCAGGGGTCAAATGCGTTGCTAAACGACGGACTGTACACAAGATTTCCGAGACCGGATTACGCTCTGGCATTGCACGATGCCAGCGATTTGGAGGCTGGAAAAGTGGGGTACGTTCCCGGGTACTGTCTCTCCAGCTCGACGTCTGTGGATATCACGATTCGCGGACTGGGCGGACACGGTTCGAAGCCCGAAGCAACGAAAGACCCGATCGTGGTCGCGGCACAGGTTGTTCTCGCGCTCCAAACGATTGTAAGCAGGGAGATCTCCCCGTTCGATCCGGCTGTCGTGACGGTCGGCTCGATCCACGGCGGTTCGAAGAACAACATTATACCAGATGAGGTGAAGCTCCAGCTTACCGTGAGGGCTTACAAACAAGAAGTGCGGCAGAAAATCCTCGCCTCCATCGAGCGAATTTCCAAGAATATTGCTCTCGCGGCTGGGATACCTGCAGACCTTGCGCCGATCGTCAGCGTCATTGAAGGCACCGATGCAACATACAACAATCCGGCGTTAACAGAGCGAGTGGCCGGTGCGATGAAAAAGGCGCTTGGCGCCGATAACGTTTTGAAGCTGGACCCCGAAATGGCAAGCGAGGATTTCTGCCATTACGGCCTGGAGGGAAACAAGATTCCGATTTGTATGTTCCGCCTGGGAGCCATTGACCCCGCAAAAATCGCTGAGAGCAAAAGAACAGGGATCCCTCTCCCGTCGCTCCACTCAAGTCTGTTCGCGCCTGTGCCGGAGCCGACGATTCGAACAGGCGTGATCGCGATGACTTCCGCTGTGATGGAGCTGATGGTGAAATAGAGAGTACAGCGCGAGGTTTGTTGAGTTTCTGAAGACTTCCAAGAGGGGGGACCTTGCCGCGTCTACCGTCCCGGACATCCAATGCTGACGATGCGAAGGCAACAAGAAGGCGTCGGATTGCCGAGAATCGGCTCAAAGTCCGAGTAGTTTCTTGAAGTGCACGTTTCCGAGCTTGCCGATGATGGCATTCAACGCCGATTTTATCTGTGCGCTGTCCTTTTCAAGGACCTTGATGTGCTTCTCGCTCAATTCGCTGATGAGGGCACCCAATTCGCCTTTTTGTTTCTCGACCAGCCCGGTCAATTCCGCCCTCTGTTTTTCGGACTGGGTTTTGAGTTCCTGCAGTTGCTTCTCGATCGACCCTTTGAGTTCCTGCACGGCTTTGCGCAACTCCAAGGTGTTTTTTCCTTCACGTTCAATCGCTTGCCGTTGTTCCTCAAGAGCTGCTTTTTGAGATCCCCCCAGTTTCTCACATCCATCAATTCGCGGCGATAGATTCTTCACCAAAATGTCCTGGTTTTGCCGGAGGCTGGCAGCGCTTGTATTCACCTCCTTGTGGAGGGTCTCGTTCGTCGCGTGAAGTTCATCGGCGATCGCTTTCAACTTTTCCTCAAGCTGCCGGCCGAGCGGCTCCACGGTCTTTTGAACCAGACCGTCGATTGAGGCGATCCCGTCTGCGAGTTTCTTGCTCAGCTCGTCGAGCTCCTGTTTTTGATCGACGATGGGTGTCAGGAGGGCGTCGGCCTTTTGAGATACGAGCTGTAACTTCTTCAGGTAGTCGACAAGGTCTTGTTCATGACGGCTTAATTCATCTTTTTTCTGATTGAGAGAGCCGACGATTTGCTCAGCATCTTCTCTCATGGAGCGAAGCGCCTTCAGAGCAATCTGGGATTGATTGATATACGATTCGAGCTCCTGCGCCCGGTTGATGACATCGTCTGATTGAAGTGTTTCGCTCATGCGTTCACCTTTTGCGTGAAGTTCTCCTTGACTACTCAACGCGGAGAATGCATCGAACTCTGCATCGTCCGCAGCTTGGCTCGCCCACTAGTGGACAGCGACGGTTCAAGGACTAACACAAAATCAGTACCGTACTTTCACAAGCGTTGTCGTGACCTGCGAGAAGACTCAGCCGAGGTGATAGGTCAATCACACGCCAAAAAACGCGCATTGCCCGGTTTCTCATTCGTGAGAATGTGGGGCAGTCGCAGGAATGGGAAATGGTGCGTCAATTTTTGTATTCGCTCAGGAGACGACGGAAGTGGAGAAAGGCAGGGCTGGAACTTGTTTACGGAAATGGCTGGTCAGAAAGCTTGAACTCGGGTCGCTTCTCCGTAAAGTAATTCAGCGACCATTCATCCGGAAAGAAAATGACCGGCTGCTCGTTGAGGTCGGTCGCGTGTGCGCTTCCTGTCGGCAGAGGAAGAGGATACAGCTTTTCAAGGTCGGCTGCCGGATCGACCCAACGAACAAATTTCCAATTTGATAGTTCGAGATGTGTTGGCGCTCCGTATTCGTTTTCCAACCTGTACTGCACCACTTCGAACTGCAGCGGGCCGACTGCCGTGAGGACGGGAGAAACCGAGCCGGAATCCTTCAACTGGAATAGTTGCACCACACCTTCCTGTCTCAACTGGTTCAACCCGTCGCGAAATCGTTTAAAGTTGGACGGGTTTGGATTATGAAGAATCGAAAATACTTCCGGCGGGAATCGCGGGATCTCGTTGTAGACGATTGCTGGATCCTCGGTGAGCGTGTCGCCGATGCCGAACTCATCGTGGCCAACCAGACCGATGATATCGCCCGGATAACCGACCTCGACCGTTTCGCGTTGCTGGCCAAAGAGTTTCGAAGAATTGGAGAGCCGGACCTTCTTTCCCGTTCGCGAATGGATCGCCGGCATGTCGCGCTCGAACCTCCCGGAACACACCCGCAAGAATGCAATGCGGTCACGATGCCTTGGATCCATGTTCGCCTGGATCTTGAAGATGAACCCGGAGAACGCGCTGTGATCCGGCGGAATGATGCCCGCCGAACTGAGCCGGGCGTGTGGTTCCGTGGCAAGACTGAGAAAACCATCGAGGAGGAGCTGGACGCCAAAATTGTTTTTTGCGCTGCCAAAGTAGACGGGTGTTTGCGTACCTCTCATCAACGCATCGCGGTCATACAGCTCGCCTGCCCCTTCGAGCATGTCAATTTCTTCCCGAACGTGATGGTACGTTCTCTCGCTGAGCTGGGAACGGACGAACTCGTCATCCAGCCCCGCGACGGCGACGGGAGCCCGGTACGCTCCTCCGACCGTGGGCTCAAAAATGTGCACTTTCTTTTCCTGCCGGTCGTATACGCCGCCGAACTGCATGCCATTGCCAAGGGGCCAATTCATAGGATATGCGCCGATCCCCAACACGTGTTCCAACTCGTCGATCAGCTCCAGCGGCTCTCTTGTTGGATGATCGAACTTGTTCATGAACGTGACGATCGGTATTCCCCGTTTGCGGCAGACCGTGAACAGCTTTCGTGTCTGTGCTTCAATTCCCTTGGCGGCGTCGATGACCATGATGACGGCATCGACAGCCGTGAGAACCCGGTACGTGTCTTCCGAGAAATCCTGGTGACCCGGCGTATCGAGCAGGTTAATGCGGTATCCGTTGTAGTCGAACTGGAGCACGGTCGAGCTGATGGAAATGCCCCGTTGTCGTTCGAGCTCCATCCAATCCGAGCGCGAAGCTCGTTGGTTCCTGCGCGCCGTTACCGAACCGGCCAGTTGCACTGCCCCGCCATAGAGCAGAAACTTCTCCGTCAACGTCGTCTTTCCGGCGTCCGGATGCGAGATAATGGCAAATGTCCTGCGTGGTAGAATTCCGTTCATTTTCAAAGGGGCTTTCTCATAAACGCAACAGCGCCAAGTCACTGAACGTATGCTGGAACAGCGGCTTGGCGCTCTAGGTTCTTTATCAAGATACGGAAATCCGTTCGCACATGCAAAACGGCGTGCCTGTGGTTCCAGAAACGGGAATGAGAGAAAGCCTTCGCACACTCCCTGCAAGCGTGGAATGATAACTTGCATCTTGATGAAGCAACACGGAAATTGGAAGAGGTTCTTCCCTGTCCACTGAACAATCGCAGGGAAAACGCCCCCCGATCCCGACCAAACTATGGAGACGCTCATGACAACGTCAACAATTGTTCCCATGACACTTGGCGACATCTTCGATCGGCTTTTCAAGCTCATCGGCAAAACGTGGATTCGAAACCTCATTCTCGCTTCCATCATCCTTATTATTCCAGTGATTATCATGTCGTTTGGGGTGGAAGCCATGTTTTCGAGCATTGCTGCAATAGCAAAACAAAATGAGACGGGCAACCCACTCAGTCCCGAAGAACTGTTTTCAATGTTTGGCGGGATGGCGTGGTCCTGTCTCGGTTTCCTTGCGATTCTCGTCGGATCGGCGGCAGCCACGCTTGGCGTCACGATGGTGGGCTGTGCCGAAACAAGCGGACTGACGATGACGTGGCAGGAAGCGCTGAAGAGGTCGTTTGGGGTCCGGCTCGCACGGTTGCTTGGATTGTACATCGTCCAAGGAGCGGTCTTCATCGCGCTGTTCTTTCCCCCTTACATTCTCCTGATTATTGCGATCGCAACACGATCCATCGCACTCGGTCTCCTGGCAGGCCTCCTGCTTTTTGCGTGCGTACTCGTTGTCATTTTTCTGTTCATTCGCTGGGCCTTTACAGTCCCCGCAATCGCCTGGGAAGATCTCCACATCATGAATGGTTTCCGACGGAGCTGGGCTTTGGTCAAAGACCACTGGTGGCGTGTGTTCGGCATACTTCTGCTGATGGGGATTATGCTGAGTTTCGCGGTCTCGCTGATTATGACGCCCGTCTATGTGGCTGCCCTTTGGAAATTCTTCACCTCCTATTTCGACACGATAGGGTCGATGGGATCCCGCCAGATCGATCCCTCGGTGTTCCTCGAAGGATTTAGCTCCGTCGGATTCGCGATCGGCCTTGCCAGTGGGCTGGGTTCCTTGCTGCAGATGCTCGTCGCCCCTCTGTACGTTGTTGTGCTCTATTTCGACCTGCGCGCACGCAAGAACGAATTCAGCGGGGAATCTGCTTCCGAAGTGCAACCGCTCGTGTGAAAGGGAATTCCGTGGACGCCCACCTGCAATCCCCGATCGAACCGCCTTCGGTATCGTCCGATCTTCTTCTGGACGGCACGTGGGAGCGGAGCGGACGGAGTACGAATGTCGCCGCGCTCATCGGACTTCTCGGGATTGGAGCGGTCTTCTTCAACGCTGAATCGATTCTGGCAGTAGTGGGGATTGGCGTGAAGCTCGTACTGTACGGTAGACCCGAGGCGACCGGCGGCTTCCTGGACAAGCTCGCGACATCGATGAGGTTCTATGCGGGTCCCGTTCGGGCTGCAGTGCTTATCGCGGAATTCGTCTTCCTGCTCGCACCGGCGCTTTGGTTGGTGAAGCGCTGGCACTCCTCAACGGTCCGGCAGTATATCCGGTTGAAAAGCGCATCAACGGTCGAAATCGTCCTTGCCGTGCTCACCACGCTCGCCGTGATCCCTGCAGGAGAGCTCATAGCCGGCAAGCTCATGCACTTCATGCACGTGCCGGAGAGGCTGCTAAAAGTCAACGCAGAGATTTTTACGGCACGGTCCAGCGGCGAATTTGCCTGGCTTATTGTCGTTGTGTGTCTGACACCAGCAATCTGTGAGGAAATCTTTTTCCGCGGCTACATCCAGCGGACGTTTGAGCGCACCATGCAATGGAGGAGCGTTATTCTCGTCGGCATCCTCTTTGGCCTCTTCCACTTCCAGCCACTCGGGCTGGTGACACTGGCGATTCTTGGAATTTTGTTTGGCTACTTTTTCTACCGCAGCAAGAGCCTGTTCCCTTCGATGGCAGCGCACTTTACGAACAACCTGATTGCAATCGCGGTTCTCTTTCATCCCGGACGTGCCGACGATGTGAGTGCACAGCCGAACGTCCCATTTCCTTTTTGGATCGTGGGGGGATCGTTACTGGCAGGCACAGGATTGCTGTTCCTATTTCATACAGTGACTTCCAGGCGCAACACTGCTACAACGCAGGTTACTGTGACGTGATCAAAAAATACACGGTGTCCTCCCGGAAGAACCAAAGTCTGACAACAAACGAAAGGAGGTTCGGTCTTTGAGCAACCAACGTCCATTTCTTCAAAGCACACTCTGGAAAGCGGGCCTGTTTCCCATTATCCGCTTGATCCTTGCGCTGTTGTTCGTTGCAATACCGATTGCGATCATCCAGCCGCTTGTGAAATCACTCGCACCGGCTGCATTCGGCGAATTATTCTTTACGCTCTTTGTGGTACCAGCGACCTTCGCTGCCTATTGGGGCTACGTGCACCTTGTTGAACGAAGGCCCGTCGCCGAACTTGCAATAGCAGGAAGCCCGGGGGAATTTGGGTACGGCTTAATCCTCGGTGCAGGACTCTTCACCGTCACGATAGGAATTCTCTGGGGGGCCGGTTTCTATCACGTCACAGGAACCAACGGATGGTTCGTCCTGGTCCAATCCGTGAGCATGGCTGTTCTGTCCGGCTTCCTTGAAGAGCTCATCACGCGGGGAATCATCTTCCGAATCCTTGAGGAGTCGTTGGGGACGTGGATTGCCCTTGCCCTCTCCGCACTTCTCTTCGGGGCAATGCATCTCGGGAATCCACACGCATCGCTGACCAGCGCCACCGCCATCGCGCTTGAAGCCGGATTGCTCCTCGGCGCATCGTATGTCCTGACCCGGAGGCTCTGGCTCGCAGTCGGTCTCCATCTCGCGTGGAACTTCACGCAAGGAGGGATCTTCGGCGTGTCCGTTTCCGGTACCACGGCGAACGGAATTCTGCAATCGACCCTCACCGGCCCCGACGTTCTCTCCGGCGGCGCTTTTGGTGCGGAGGCCTCTGTTGTCGCCGTTGTCGTGTGCGTGACAGGCTTTTTGTTCATCATCGTCAGGGCATATCGGCAGGGGCACATTATGCAACCGTTTTGGGTTCGACAAAAACAGGAAGTTGGGGCTTGACAATTTTGAGCCTCTTGCTTATACTGTAGACGCAGGTATGAACTCAAGAGGACGATACTACTTTTACTTTTATCCGACGGCGCGTGATCGTGCGCTTTCGCCGGGGTAGGCCGTCCAGGGCTTGAAACTCCAGAAGGTGGAACCGCAGATCAAAGCGCTTCCACCTTTTTCGTTTTATGAGGATCGTGGAAGCGGCTGTCCACGATTTTTTTTGACCGTTGTCGAAGAGATTCACCACAGAGTACGCCGAAAACAGGCGGAACAATGAAAACGACATCATAGGAAACAACAACGAACCACAGGATTCAGGGAAGGGAAAAGCACATGACCAATTTGAAACTGGTAGCCTTGGAAAAAAAGGAACGGACGGTGATCTCCGTCGGCAGTGTACGCTTTGGCGAGGGATTCGTGATCATCGCAGGGCCGTGCAGCGTGGAGAGCGAAGACCAAATGGTCGAAACGGCCCTCGCCGTCAAGAAGGCCGGTGCCGACATGCTGCGGGGAGGCGCCTTCAAACCGCGGACATCGCCATACGCTTTCCAGGGACTCGGACTCGAGGGACTGAAGATACTCGCGAAAGCGCGCGAATCAACGGGACTCCCGTTTGCCACCGAGGTGCTGGATACCCGCGACGTTTCCTGGGTGGCCGAATTTGCAGACATGATCCAGATTGGCGCGCGCAACATGCAGAATTTCTCCCTCCTCAAAGAAGTGGGAAAGCTGCAAAAGCCGGTCTTGCTGAAACGGGGGATGTATTCGACCCTGGAGGAATGGATGAACTGTGCAGAGTATATCATGAACGAGGGAAACCCGAATGTCGTCCTTTGCGAGCGCGGAATCCGGTCGTTCGAAACGTACACCCGCAACACGCTCGACATCAGCGCTGTGCCGGCTGCCAAAGAGCTCAGCCACCTCCCCGTCATCACCGACCCGACCCACGGCACGGGGAAAGTCAGTCTTATCGAACCAATGAGTCTCGCCTCCGCTGCAGCCGGATCCGACGGTCTGATCATCGAAGTCCATCGCAATCCTGCGGAAGCGTTGAGCGACAAGGACCAGGCGTTGACGCCTGCTCAATTCTCAACCCTGGTGAAAAAAGTACGTTCACTCGCAAAATTCATGGAGGGCATGAAATGAATTCCGCAATGCACCCACCGACATCCCGCGAAAGGAGGCTCCCGTGAACCTGAAAGAAGTCAGGAACAACATTGACAGTATCGATCAGCAGATCCTTATTCTGCTGAGACATCGGCTGGAATATGCCTTGCAGGCGGGAAAACACAAGAATGCGGTCCACGATCCCTCGAGGGAGGAGTCAGTCTTGAAGAATGTGACGGCCCACGCGTCATCGCTGATGCAAGAACCGTTCATTCGTCACCTCTACGAAAGGATCATGACAGAATCCAAAGAGCTTCAACACAGGGGATTGAAGCTCGTGGGATTCCAGGGAGAGCACGGGGCGTGGAGCGAGATCGCCATCCATTCGTTGGGCAACTCCTCTGTGCCGATCCCCTGCCTCGAATTTGCCGATGTGTTCTCGGGCGTGGCCAACCGCGATTTTGAGTTTGGGATGGTGCCTATTGAAAATTCCCTGGAAGGCTCAGTCACCGAAGTCAACGATCTTCTTGTGGAAACCAACCTCAAGATCATCGCGGAAGCAGTCATTCCCATTCATCATAATCTCCTCGCATTGCCGGGAACAAGCCACCAGGAAATCAAATCGGTGTATTCGCATCCCCAGGCGCTCGGGCAATGCCGGGCGTTCCTTTCCAGGAACAAGCTCGAGCCACGTCCCTTTTACGATACGGCGGGAGCTGCCCGATGGCTTGCCCGCGAGCAACAACGTGCTGCCGGCGTCATCGCGAGCAGTCTTGCCGCAGAACTCCACGGTCTGGAGATCATCAAAGAGAACATCGAGGACCACCCACAGAACGCGACGCGTTTCGTGATGCTCTCAACGGAACAAGCAGGTGGGAAAGCGAACAAATGCACCATCACTTTTTCCACGCAGCATCGTGTCGGTGCATTGTTCGATGTCTTGCGCATCTTCGCGGAGAACAACATCAACCTGACCCGGATTGAGTCGCGACCGATTCGCAGGAACCCCGGCGCGTTTGCATTCCTCGTCGATTTCCAGGGAAGTCCCGATAACGAGGTCGTGCGGAAGACCCTTGGATCGGTTGAAAAAGAAACGACTGGTTTTAAAAATCTCGGATTCTACCAGGAGGCATCAGCATGAACATCTGTGTCCTCGGGACGGGCAAAATGGGATCGTGGCTGGCGAAGCTGCTTTCGACGGAGCACACCGTGTCCGTGTACGATTCGGTTCCATCAAAGGCGCAGGCCATTGCCGGTGTCAGCACGTTGAGCGACATCAAGGAAATCCGGAGCGCCTCGCCGCAGCTGCTCATCAATTGCGTCAGCTTGCAGAACACCGTCGAGAGTTTCCGCGAGGTGCTTCCCCTGCTGCCAAACAACTGTCTGCTATGCGACATCGCATCCGTCAAGGGAACGTTGCCGGCGTTTTACCGGGAAGCCAAGTTCCGGTTCGTTTCCGTCCATCCGATGTTCGGTCCCACATTTGCGGACCTGAACGATTTGAGCAGGGAGAACGCCGTCATCATCAGCGATTCGGACAGCGAGGGAAAGGAGTTCTTCCGTCGGCTGTTCGAGCGCTTCAAGATCACGATATTCAATTATTCATTCAGCGAGCACGATGTGATGATGGCTTATTCGCTCACGCTGCCATTCGTGTCGTCAATGGTCTTTGCTTCGTGCGTAAGCACGGAGACGGTGCCGGGCACAACCTTCAAGCACCATCTCGACGTTGCGCGGGGATTGCTTTCGGAGGACGATTTTCTCCTCTCCGAGATTATTTTCAACCCCCACTCCCTGGCGCAGCTGGAGAAAATCAGCGGCAGACTCAATTTTCTCTGGCACATCATCCGGAACCGGGATACGGGAGAGGCCGTACGGTTCTTTGAAGGGTTGAGAAAGAACGTGCGGGAATGAAATCGGAAATTCCGAACTCAAGATTGCAAACAGCATCAATTCAAGAGATCGATATGCCGGAAGTCAGGTGGTCGGCACAGTCGGGCACTTGACACGCGAGTTTGGAGAGCGTATATTAGAACAGTTCTTTTAGAGCTAACGAAGTAAATAGTTTCCGTTAGGGGTGTCCCGCCGATTCCGACAACAAGTGCTTGTCGGGACCGGGGCTGAGATCAGACCCTAGAACCTGACCTGGGTAATGCCAGCGTAGGAAAACGAGAAATCGATTTTGTGAAAGCCGTTTTTCGTTGGGTTCTGTCCTTCGGAAAGCGGCTTTTTTGTTAAATGTACTTAGCAGGTGAACAATGAAACTCGTTGCAGTGATGATTGCTTTTCTATCCCTGTCGAACCTTCCTGTAGAAGCACAAACCGGCTCGATCAAAGGATCCGTCTTCGATTCCGAATCGAAGCAGGCGCTCGCAGGGGCAAGCGTGACCATCGCCGGCACAACCCTCGGTTCGTCGACCTTCACCGATGGAACCTTCATCATCGATAATGTTCCGACGGGACGCGTTGTGGTTTCCGTGACGTACGTGGGATACAACCCGTTCCGGACGGAGCTCGACGTCGCCGAGGGGAAGACAACAGAGACAACGATTTTTCTGGATCCTGTCGCAATCCCGCTCATGCCCGTCATCGTCTCGGCTACGACAGCAAAGGAGCGGCAAACACCTGCGACATTCTCTGACATGAACCGGCTGGAGATCAAGAACCGGTATTTTACCCAGGATGTCCCCGCCGTCCTGTCCTCACTTCCTTCCATCGTGACGTATTCCGAAAATGGCAATGATATGGGGTACACGCATTTGATCATGCGCGGATTTGACCAGCGTCGTATCGCCGTTATGGTGAACGGCATTCCTCAGAACGATCCCGAAGACCACGATGTGTATTGGATCGATATGCCCGACCTTCTCAGCTACACGCAGAATGTCCAGGTGCAACGCGGAGCGGGGAACGATTTTTATGGACCGGGCGCCATCGGCGGCTCGGTGAATTTCGTCACCACACCAATCAGCAGCAAACCCGGCGTCTCCGTCACCACCGAATTCGGTTTCCAGCATTTTGGCGACCTCGACCGGACGATCCTGAATACGCACCGGTACGATATCGCATTCAATTCCGGCTTGATCGGTCAGAAGTACGCTCTCTTTGGGAATTTCTCTACAACGAACAGCTCGGGATACCGCGACCATTCGTGGATTGATTTGAAGAGTTATTTCATCGGCGCAGCCCGGTTCGACGATAATATGACGACGCGGATTCACATTTATGGCGGTCCGCTCCAGGACGGTCTTGCCTATAACGGCATTCCGAAGTTCTACAACGACAACGTCGACCTTCGGAGGATCAACTACAATTACTTTGAATTGAATGCAACGGGCGACACCGTTGAGTACCCCACGCTCCGGAGATCCGAAGAAAATGAAAGTTTTTCCCAGCCACACTACGAGTTGCTCAATGAATGGAGAATCTCACGCACAGTCAAGCTGGAGAATACGTTTTTTTATATCGAAGGAAACGGCTACTTCGACTATGACGGAAGCTGGATCCCTTATCCCGACCCAACAACGGGCAAACCGACAGCAGCCATGCTGTACTTCATGCACTACGTTGGCTATGATTCCACGTTCGGCACCACGACGGTCCCGGATTTCTTGATCCGCGGATTCGTGGGCAACAAACAATGGGGATGGCTCCCACGCGTCGAGATCGATCAGGGTTATGGCTCGCTCACGATCGGAGGCGAGCTCAGGATTCACCGCTCAGTCCACTATGGGACAATCCTTTATGCTTCGATCTATCCGCCAGACTACCAACCAGATTTTCGCCTCTACCAGTACAACGGCCAGAAAGACATGGCGTCCATTTACGGCCACGAAATGTTAAACCTGGATGAACAAACGACCCTCATGGCTGATCTGCAGTTTGCGTACAACCGGTACGGATTTGTCAACGAAGAATTCCTCGACAATACGTTCAGCGTTCCCTATTTCTTTGTGAACCCCCGCCTCGGCGTCAACGAGAATTTCACACAGGATTTTAACGCCTACGCATCGCTGAGCTACACGTCGCGGGAACCGACGATGCGCAACCTGTATGCCGGAGAGGATGCGTACTTCGGCGCAACGCCCCAGTTCGAAGGGACCATCGTCAACGGCACGGCTGTGTACGATTTCACGAAACCGCTCGCCAAACCGGAACGTTTGCTCGATCTCGAGCTTGGCGCGGCCTTGAACGAAGAAACCGGAAAATTTTCGGCAAGCTTCTATTGGATGGAATTTCGGGACGAGCTGGTGGACAACGGTAAGCTCGACATTTTCGGCGTTCCGGTGACCGGCAACGCGGACCGGACCCGGCACATCGGGATTGAACTCACCGCCCGCCAGAAGCTGAGCGAGAGCTTCGACGCAAGCGGCAACCTGACGCTTTCGAGCAACCGGTTGATCAAGTATCAGGATTACGACGAGAACGACCAGCTCGTCTCGCTCGACGGCAATCCGATTTCCGGTTTCCCGGATATTCTGGCGAACGTACGCGTTGCGTATCATACAGCGGACTGCTCCGTGGCGCTGTCAGGACGGCACGTGGGTTCGTTCTATACGGACAACACAAAGGACGGGCAGAAGAAAGTGGATGCGTACACGGTCTTCGACCTCGACGGTTCGTATGAGATACGGCGGGACGTTTCCGGGCTTTCTTTGACGGTTCGGGGACAAGTGAGGAACCTTTTTGACAAATTGTATATGGCGAGTGGACAGGGAATTGAATTCTTCCCTGCCGCCGAACGGAATTTCACGATCGCATTAACGTTCGGATTCTAGAAACCGTGAACCACGGATCTGCACAGAAAGAGCAAGGGAGAAAACGGGTTGTTGTGCCCGAG
>Ga0335079_10006237_pt1 | contig 13640 bp, 13 predicted proteins | sample Lox_Sample_33_FD_206719 | JGI IMG/M metagenome (GOLD analysis project Ga0335079, IMG submission 206719) | Soil microbial communities from Loxahatchee National Wildlife Refuge, Florida, United States - Lox_Sample_3.3 | ecosystem: Environmental > Terrestrial > Soil > Wetlands | place: USA... | reverse complement strand
GGCACGACGTCCGCTTTTCCGGCAACGGTGGAGGACCGCTTTCACCAGCCCTACCGGGAAGCGCTGGTTCCCGGGCTGCACGAGATTCTCCGGCTGCGCGCTCCCGGCCTGCTGGGCTGCTGCCTGAGCGGCGCCGGCCCGTCGATTCTGGTGTTCTTCGAGCGCGGCCACGAGCCGGTGTGCGACCTGGTCCGGCAGATTTTCCGCCTGCACGGGCACGAATCGGAGACGCTGTTCTGCACGATTCCGGAGCAGGGGTTCGAACTCAAGCGCGAGTCTCTACCCTCCCAAGGCCTCGAGTAGCTCGCGAAAGCGGCGCCGGCTTACTTCCAGGCGCTCGCCATTTTTCAGACGCACTTCGCCGGACCCGCCGGGCATGGGATACACCTCCGCCACGGCGCTCAGACTCACCAGCGCCGCGCGCGAGATGCGGAAGAAGCGCGCCGGGTCCAGGCGCTGCTCGAGGTCGTTGAGAGTCGGATCCATCCAGTAGTTGGCGCCATCGGCCACCAGTTTGGTGAGGCCGTCTTCGCTGGCGAAGTACAGGACGCGGGACTCGCCTACCACGGTGTAGTGGGACGCGCTTCTCACCAGAAATCTCAGGGGTCGCAAGGGCGGGGCGCCGGGGACCGAGGCGGCGGCTGCGCCGGCCGCTCCGCGCACCCGATCGAGCGCGCTGGCCAGGCGGGCGCGGCTGATCGGCTTGAGCAGATAATCCACGGCGTTCAGCTCGAACGCGTCCACGGCGTACTGATCGAAGGCCGTGCAGAAGATGATGTGCGGGCGCGGCTCGGGCAGACACGCCGCCACGTCGATCCCGGTGGAGCCGGGCATCTGGATATCGAGCAGCAGGAGATCGGGCTTCAGCTCGCCGGCCATCTCCATCGCCTGTATGCCGGTCTCGGCTTCGCCGGCGATCTCGACGTCAGAGTGCGCCGCCAGCAATTGCCTCAGACGCGCGCGCGCCGGCGCTTCGTCATCGGCGATCAAGGCCCGTATCATGTCGCCACCCGCTTCCGGGGAATCCGCAGCCGCACCACCGCGCCGCCCGGCTCGTTGTCGCAGGTCAGGCGCGCGGAACTGCCATAGTAACCCGACAAGCGGTCCGCGATGTTGCGCAGGCCGTGAACGGGGACCAGGGGCCGGGGGCCGGGGGGGAAGCCGGGGCCGTTGTCGCGGACCTCTACTACGAGGGAGTCGCCGTCCAACGATGCGATCACCGATACGCGGCCGATGCCCTCGACGTTTGACGTTCCGTGCTTGATGGCGTTCTCTACCAGCGGCTGTACGCACATCGCCGGCACCGACACAGCGCCTGCCGCGGGTTCCACGGCAATCTCTACCGCCAGGCGGTCACCGAAGCGCGCCTGCTCGACACGCAGGTAGGCGGTGACGAATTCGATCTCCTCGTCGAGGCGCACCCACTCCGTCCCGGCTTTGCGCAGGGTGTAGCGGAAGACCTCGGCCAGGTGTTCCACAGTATCCTCGGCCGCCGCGGCGTTGATGTGGATCAGGCCTGCGATCGCGTTCAGCGCGTTGAAGAGAAAGTGCGGGTTAATCTGGGCCCGCAGCGCCTTGAGCTCCGCGCGGTCGGCGAGCACGCGAAGGTGGCGCTCGCGCTCCCGGTAGCGCACGTTCTCCAGCACCACGCCGAGGGTCCGGGCCAGCGATTGCAGGAGGTGCCGGTCGTCGCTGAGATACGGCATGCCGTTGCGGCGCGGTCCCAGCCAGAGCCAGCCGTGCCCGCCGACATCGGCGGCGATTTCGGCGGCAGGCGCCCGGGGGGCAGCGAGGTCCGCGGCGGCCTTGGCTTCGAAGATCTCTTCGAGCACCGCGGCCGCGCGCACACTCAACTCCTGCTCGGTCTCCGCCGCCTGTACGGCTGCCGCGAACCGTCGCTCCGCTTCGGCCGCGGTGAAGCGCCTGCGGAGCCACTTGCGATCCACCGCGGCCGAGATTCGCGCGTAGAGCCACGGCGCCGTCAGCCACAACACCGCGAACAGGGCCTGTACGGCTGTCGAGGGACGCAGGAGGAACAAGAAGAAGATCGAAAAGACCACGAGCCCCGCCGCAAAGTACGCGCCGCGCCGCAGCAGCACGTCGAAAAACACGAGGCGCTCCTTGTAGTAGAGCGTTACACAGAAGACGGCCAGCAACAGATAGTCCGGCGCCAGCCCGAAAATGGGGCTGGGCAGCCAGATGCTGGCCGCGGCGCTGGCCGCGATCAGGCCGAGCAGCACGCGCATCCACAGCCTGTAATTGGGATCGCTCTCGCTGCGAAGCGCGGCGATACCGCAAGCGGTCGCCGCGACCAGCACCACGGCGGGCGCGGCCTCAAGCCGGTCGGCCCAACCCGGCGGAAGTATCCCGGCATCCGCGGCCGCCATTGCGACCGCGACTGCGCCACCGACCGCGTAGGATGCGCGCGGCATGTTGGGCCACGCCAGGTGCAGCAGCAGCGGGGGGAGCATTCCCGTGATCAGGTCCAGCAACGGGGCCACCCATACGAGTCTCTGGTCGACCTGCTGCGCGAGATTCAGAACGAACGCCGCGGCGCAGACCAGCGTAAATACGGGAAAGACACCGCGCGCGCCGGGGGGGACAGGCTGAAGCCTGTCCCACAACTGGCGCCAGTAGAACCATGCCAGGGTGGAGAAGGCCAGCGCTCCGAAGGTGAAGGTCAGCAGGGACACGGCCCAGGCCAGACTGTATCCAAGGGTCGTCATGGCGCGTTCTGTACCGGCTTTCCCGTGACGGTCTTCAGCACCTGAAGAATCGCCTTGTAATTGTTCTTGTCGGCTTCCAGCAGCACTGCGCCGGGTTTGCCGTCATCGGTTTTGAATTCGATGCCCACGAAATGCGCCGTGCTTTTGTGCAGGATTCCGAAGAGGGCGAGCGGCGTTGCCACGACGCTGAGCGCCACCATGTCGGCGACCCGCCGGTGGGCCTCCTGGCCGTAGCTCAGCGCCGTCACCTGCTCGGGCTTGAGGCGCACGGTCACGCGGGGCCCGATCTGCAGGGTGATCAGGCCGCTGCCCACGGTGAGCGTGGTATTCCAATCGAACGGATTGACCTTCGCCTCGACGGTGCCTCCGCCGTAACGGATTTTGTTCCACGAGTTGCCGTCGCCCCATGAAACAGCGGGCGCCGCGACTGCCAGAATCGTCACCCATGCGACGGCTGTACGCATTTGCGCCTTCAGTATAGGAAAGGGCGCCCGGGCGCGGCCAACCGTTTCCGGTGAGCGGCTGTAAGGCCGGATGAGCGGCAACCAGCCGCCCATCGCGCGATTCCGCCGGTCATCGGAAAGGGGTGGCGGCCGGAAATGACTACCTTTAACATCACATCAACAGTTATTCATGCTAGGAGTGATACAGATGAAATCAGCTCCGATACTACTGCTGGCTGCGTTTGCCGCGTCCGCGCAGAACAGCGATCTCGGGTTGCTCGCCGGGATCTCCGGGCCCAGCTCGCAAACGATCACGGGCACGCAGGTCAAGATCTCGGGCAGTGTCGGCGCCAGCGCCCAGATCAACTATGCCATGCAATTGAAAGAAGTGAGCGCGGGGCGACTGTACCTGGAGCTGCCGCTGCTGATTGGCGCACGGGCGTCGGGGACGAACATCACGCCCGGCACTGTGATCACCGGCTCGGTGCAGACCGGCATATACTTCACGCCGGGCGTGCGCTTCAACTTCACGCTGCACCCGCGGGTGTCCTTTTACGCGATGGGCGGCGTGGGGCTGGCCTCGTTCGACGAAAACCAGACGACGATCAGCAAGGGCACGGTGGCGGTCAATACGGGATGGAGCACCAGCTTCGCCGGCGCATTCGGCGGCGGCCTCGATTTCCGGCTAACCCGGCTGATCAGCCTGCGCGCCGAGCTGCGCGATTTCGTCAGCCGCGCCGGACTCGGCCTCACGGATGGGCGCAATCACCCGGTGTTCGGCTTCGGCATGGGCTTTCACTGGTAGCCCTGGGGGCGGTCAATCGGCCTGTTTGATCGTCAGGGCGGTCACCTGCCGGACCCAGCGCGCTCCACGCTTCTCTCCCGGCGCAATCAACTCGAACGGTCCGTCTTTCTCCGAGAGCGGTTTTCCATCCCGCTTCGTGACTACGTACACCGCCTTCTCCATGAACGACGGGTCGAGCTCAGCCCAGGCGAACACGGCTTTGTAATTGTCGCGCGCGCCCGCGACCAGGTAATACGATGCCGCCGTACTGTGAAACTTCTCTCCAGCCGGCGTATCGATTTTCGCAAGGATATCGGACAGCAGCACGCCTTCAAACGTGACCGAAGTTCCGTGGTCCATTGTTTTGACGGTCTGTTGGGGCAGTTTCGCGAGGTCCGCGGCGGAGAGCGTGGCCGCGCTGCCGCCGACGCCGCGGACGGACAGAGTATTTGCGGGCTGACCAACCGCGACCACCACACAAAAAGCCGAACTCAAGAAGAGTCTCATCACCCGACATTCTATCCGAGAGCCTTCTACCACAGCGCCTCGAACAGCGCCTGCTTCCATTTGCCCACATCGATCGTCCAGCACACACGGGCGAATGGCGCGTCTTTCCAGACGTCGCGATTGCGTTCGTCGCCGGCCACGTTCAGGCGATCCACCACGGTCATTCCACGGGTCAGTTCGCTGGCGGTTTCGATGCGGACGGCGTGCCGGCCGCGCGCGGTGCAAATCGAGGGATCGAGCGCGATCGACATGGCCACGGGGTCGGGCAGGGAAATGCCGGTCTCGCCGGTTTGAGTCCGGTAGGCTTCCATCGCGGTGGAATTGCATTCGATGGCGAATCTCGCCAGCGGCGTGCCAAAAGTCCGCACGTGGGCGATATCGGCGGCGGACAGCACCGATTCGCCGCGGCAGAGGTGCCAGCCCACGAGGTCCACCGGCATTGCGGAGCGCAGGACGATCGATGCGGCTTCGGGATCGCACCAGACGTTGTACTCCGCGGCGGGCGTGACGTTGCCCTCGCAGCACGGGTTTCCACCCATCAACACGCAGCGCGCTACGTTTGCGGCGATCTGCGGCCGGAGTGCGACGGCCAGAGCGACATTGGTCAACGGTCCCAGCGTGATAAGGGTTAAGCCGGGATTCGCCCGGATCGTCTCGATGATCGCGTCCACAGCATGCGCGGGCTCGACTCCGCGGCGCGGCGCGGGATAGCCGTGATCGCCGAGTCCATCGCTTCCGTGAAACCAGTGCGCGCGAACCGCGGGCCGGCACAGGGGCGCTGACGCGCCCGCAAAAACCGGCACCGAAGAGTCGCACAGATCCGCAACGTACAGCGCGTTCTTCGAAGCCTGCTCCACGCCGACATTTCCGGCGACGGTGGTGATCGCGAGCACGCGGACATCCGGCGAGCGCAAGGCCATGATGAGAGCCACCGCATCGTCCGACGCGGTGTCGGTATCGATCAGCAGTGCCCGCTGCATCGCATCAGCTTATCACCTGAATCCGCGGCAGACCCGGCCTGGCCCGGCTCGCGCCTCATGTTCTAATCAGGTGATGAGACCTATCGCGACGGTGCTGTTCGATTGGGACGGCACCCTCTGCGACTCCGGGGCCGCGCTGCACCGGGCCTTCGCCAAGTCGCTGGCGGAGTTCGGCCTGTCCTTCTCATTGGCCGAATACCAGGCGGTTTACACGCCGGCCTGGTATCGCATGTACGAAGCTTTCGGACTGCCGCGCGAATCGTGGAAGCTGGCCGACCAGCGATGGCTGCACCACTACGACGGCGAGGAGCCCCCGCTGCTGCCGGGAGCGGGCACCGTGATGGACCGATGCCGCGACGCCGGACTGCAGATCGGGATCGTCACCGGCGCGAACCGCGACCGTATCCTTCGCGAGTTCCAAAGACTGGGCCTGACCTTTGGGGCGATTGTCTGCCACGAGGACGTGGTTCATCGCAAGCCTCACCCGGAAGGCATCCATCGGGCACTGGCGCAATTGAGCGCCGCGCCCGAGGGTTGCTGCTTTGTGGGAGACGCGCCGGAGGACATCGAGATGGGAAAACGCGCGGGCGTGTTCACCATCGGAGTGGTGAGCGAGTACATCCAGCGCAGACGCATCGAGGCGGCTGCGCCGGACCTTCTGATCGAGCACATCGAGCAGTTGCCAGCCGTGCTCTTCAGGCCACCATCGCAGTAGGCGGTTACTGCGCTTGCGCTCGCGAAATCGAGACGCCGCCGTTGTTGGTGGTGATGTGAATCAGGGGACCGCCGGCGCCGACGTTGAAATCGACCTTGCGCGGCCGGGTCGAGCTGTCCATGGCGAAGGGAAAGTCCGAATGGATGTTGCCCATCCCGGTTTCCGCCTGCACGTGCGCGGAATAAGACGCCGGCATGGAGACTTTCACGCCGCCATTGCGGGTGCTGAGCTCCATCTGGCGGCCGTCATACATGGTGCCGGTGAGTTCCACGTTGATGCCGCCGTTGACGGTGGAGCCGCTGACATCGCCGGCCACGCGCTTGAGGTTCACGCCGCCGTTGTTGACTTCGAAGTGGATCTGCCCGCGCACGTCGGAGATGTTCATGCCGCCGTTGTGGGTCTTCAGGTTCAGGTCGGTAACCTGCGGCACGAAGATTTCGTAACTGACGCTCCACGACGAATTGTTGGCGGATTCCGGCCCCATGGCGCGAACCTGTCCGCCGGAGCCGTCGATCGACACCTGGCTGGCCAGCATGGATGCGGCGGCTTCGGTGTCGGCGGACGCCTCGACGCGCGCGCGCACCAGCACATCGCTGCGCAGCCAGCCCTTGATGCTGGTGCCGCCGTTGCGGCCGGCATCCACGCTCAAGCGCCCGATCGAGGGTAAACTCTGCTCGCGGATGTCGCAGTGGCGGGCGTGGTCGGTATCATAGCCGCCGTTCTGGCAAGTCATTTGTTTTTCGCTGTTGTCGCGCAACTGAGCGAGTGAAGGAACGCTTGCGGTGGTTACGGCCAGTCCGATCCACGCCGCGCCCATAAGTGCCGATCTCATCGAATCCTCCTTTGCCGGACCGGAACCCGCGGCCGGTGATTGCCGGGTGCGCCGCGCGTTTCGCCGTCGGTTATCCTACCGGCGGGGCCGAAAAAGGTTACAGCGATATGCGCGAAAATGAGTCTTCAGACAAGATATGCGGACCCTAGCTCTCTTATTTCCGTTGCTGACGTGCCTGCCGCCGGCGCCGGCACAGAGCGGCATTCCCACGTTCCGGGCAACCGCCGGGACGGCATCCTATACCCTGGTTGGCCGGGATCCGGCGCGCGGCACCACCACGATCCCCGTTTTGCTTGTTCCGGTGGAACTCGCTTTCGAAGCGAAGAAGACCGCCGGCAAGCCGTTCCTCATGGATGCCTCGTCCGACGTTTCCGCGATTCTCCGGTCGCCGGTTTTCACCCCGTTTGCCTTCCCGTCGGGCGGCACCGCACAGTATGCGGACGCGATGCTGCGCGCTACGTTCCCGGCTCCGGATTCGTGGCACACCGTGCTGGCGAAACCGGAGGTGAGGGCCGTCAAGATCGCCGTGCCGCTCGGTTCGGGATACGTGCTGACGTCGAAGAAGAGCGGGCGCTCGCTGGCCATCGCGGACCTCGAGTTTCTGCAGAAGGAACTCTTCCGCCAGATCGGCAAGCAGGAGGGCCGGCTGGTGATCGCGGTAACGCGCAACACCGCGTACTACGCTTTGGGCGATGCGACCGTGTGCTGCTCATGGGGAACGCACGGCGTGGATTCCGCTACCGGGGATTCGTTCGTGCTGGGATCCTTTCTCCGCGCGGCTCCTTCGGTGGTGCAGGATTCGGATATCCAGCCGCTCACGCAGCAGCTCGCACAGTTCGTCAAGGATCCGCTGCACGATCCGACGGCGCGGGGAGGACGGAACGCGACAGTTCCCGGCAACGTGTTTCCGGCGTGGATGCGGCCCGGAGCCCAGGCGGGGTGCGGCGGCACGGCGGCCTCCACCACGTACTTTCTACTGGAGCCGACCAACACCAACCCCAAGAACAACCTGCCCGCTTCGCCGGCATTCCTCGCCGGGGCCGGCGGCGCGACGTACCATCTTCAGAACGTGGCCCTGCTGGGCTGGTATACGGGCGCCTCGGAAGGCCTCGGCAAGACGTACAGCTTCCCGGACGCCTCCGCGCTCACGGCTCCCGCGACGCCTTGCCCGCCGCGCGGCGGACGGTCGGGAGGTATGTCCCAACCCACGGTGGCTGCCGTGCCTCGAAGCGGTCCGGCCAACGGCCACGAGCTCATCGGTTATTGGACGGGGTACGGCGCCGCCGGCACGACGATCCCGGCCTCGGAGCTGTCGCCGCAATGGGACGTGGTGCTGGTTGCCTTTTCGACTCCCGATCACAACGCGCCTGAAGGCACTATGCAGTTCCGCACGCCGGCGGGCATGGACACGGAACAGTTCAAAGCGGGGATCGCCTCGCTCAAGAGCCAGGGCCGGAAGGTGATGATCTCTCTCGGGGGAGGCGGACAGCACTTCACGCTGGCCGACGCCAAGGCCGTACCCAACTTCGTGTCGTCGGTGGCACGCATCGTGACGGAGTACGGGTTCGAAGGCATCGACATCGATTTCGAGAGCCCATCGCTTTCGATCGAGGCCGGAGATACGGATTTCCGGCGTCCGACCACGCCGTCGATCGTGAACCTGATCTCGGCGATCCGCCAGTTGCACGACAAGCTGGGACCGAAATTCCTGGTGAGCCTGGTGCCGGAGGGAACGCAGATCCCCTCGGGATATCCCAGCTACGGCGGACAGTTCGGGTCGTACCTGCCGATCGCACACGCGCTGCGCGACATCCTGACCTTCATGGACGTGCAGGATTACAACACGCCGCCGCTCCAGGGGCTGGACGGCGAGATCTACCAGCCCGGCACGGTGGATTATCACGCCGCGATGACGGAGCTGGTGCTGCACGGGTTCAACGTGGGAGGAGATCCGAACCGGTTCTTCGAGCCGCTGCCGGCCAACAGGGTGGCTGTCGGGTTCCTGACGGGAGACACCAACCCCACGATCGTCGGCCAGGCGATGGACTACATCATCACGGGGAAGGCGCCCGCAGGTACGACTTACAAGCTGCGGCAGGCGGGCGGTTATCCGGGGATGATCGGCGCCATGTTCTGGACCATCGATGCCGACCGCCGCGCCAACTACAATTACTCCAACGTGATCGGTCCGCAACTGCACGCGTTTCCGGCGGCACGATAGGCGCGCCACGGGAACAGAGCAGTGCGTATCGACGTCAAAGGATGCAGAGGTCTGAAAATGATCAAGACGTCTGGTGCGATAGCGTTGTCTCTGGCCCTCTGCACCGCCTGGGGCCAGCCTGCGGCGCCGCTCTCATTCGAAGTCGCTTCCGTCAAAGCGTTCGTTCCCGGCAGTTCTCCGGGCCAGCGGCGCGCGAATATGTCCGGCGCCGACCGGATCGAGTGCCACGGCGTGACGCTCTGGTACCTGATTACTTATGCATACGGCATGAAGAGCTACCAGGTGTTCGGGCCTGACTGGCTCAAAGACGCGCGTTATGACGTCATGGCCAAGGGTCCCGCGGGAACGACTCGCGAACAGCTTCCGAAGATGACGCAGGCGCTGCTGGCGGAGAGGCTCAAACTGCAGGTCCGCCAGGAAACGAGGGCTCTGGAGGCGCTGGCACTGATCGTGGGCAAGAACGGGCCGAAGCTTACCGAAGCGGCGCCCGAATCGGGCGACGGGATGGGCGGCGCGCAAATCGGGATGAGCACATCGCCGACCGGTGGAGAGCGCCTGGACGTCAAAGGCGCGTCCATGGCCTCGCTCGCGACCACACTGACCGGCCTGCTGGGCCGGCCGGTGGTGGACAAGACCGGGCTAAGCGGGCGATACGATTTCGTTCTCGAGTTCACGCGCTCGGAAACGGCGGGACCGAAGGGCACGGGCGGGTACAACGAGCCGCCGCCGCTGCCTCCGCCTCCGCCGGGCGCCGAGCCCGGACAGTCCATCTACAGTTCGATCCAGCAGCTCGGACTTAAGCTCGACGGGCAGAAGCTGCCGCTGCCGATCCTGATCATCGAGAGCGCGGAAAGGACGCCGGTCGAGAACTGATTGGGCCCGGCCAGCGGGACTAAAGTCCCGCGCAGGCTGAAGCCTGCCCCACAGGTCAATGCACTAATCTTAGTCTAGTCTGGTTTAGTCTAAGTCTAGGGTTCCGGATCCAGAGTCGAAGCTGCGAGTTGGTATTCGTACCCTGCGGAAAGCGTGGCGCTGCCGGCGCTGGTGGTCACGACCACGTCGGCTTTGCCGGGCGAACCAGGCGGGGTGAGGCAGGTGATCGTGGTTTCATTGTTGCCGTTGGGCACGGAGACCATCCCGGTGACGGGCTTGCCTCCAATGGTGACCTGGGTTTGCGCGGGATGGAAAAGAGACCCCTCGATGGTTACGGACTGACCACCGTAGGCCGGCCCGGCGGCTGGAGAGATGGAATCGATCAGGGGCGGATCCATGGCCATGTTGAACGCGTTCAGTTTGACGACCATGTCGGGCCAGGCCGCGGGGTTGAGGTTACGCATTCTGTCGAGGAAGTCCGGAGTCACCGGTTCGGAGGCCTTCAGGGCGTGCAGAGGGCCCCAGATCGTGGATTTGAAGCGGCTCTTGACTCCGGGATCCTTGATCCAGGAGGCTGTCTGGGTCACGTCGCCGTTCCGGCTTCTGGGGACGACGGGGGTAGGCGACGCGCTGCCTACCACGAAGCTTTTGAACACGCTGATGACGCCCTGCGCGAAGGCTCCTTCCACTGCGAGGCCTTGATTAGGCGGAGTGGGGCCGAGCGGGACACGCCGGCTGCCGTCGCGAACGGTGCTGCTACCAGTGAGACTCATCGAGGAGGGCTCAAAGATCCCCTCGAAGATTTCGGCCCAGCCTTCGATCACCGCATGGGTCCAGTTGCTGACCATATCCTCGTAATGCTCCATGCAGAGGCCCTGCGGGTCGATCACCTGTCCGACGATGTCCAGGCTGGATATGCCGACCTCTTTCCACATCACCTGGTGCGACAACTCATGAATCAGGGTGCCACGGTCTCCCCACCAATCCTGGGTGATATGGACGGACCCGACCGGCCAGGAGTATGCCGAGTCGCCAAAACCGTGCGTATTGATCTCCAGGTTGGGCACACCGGTCCATGCGCCGTCGGTGAGGTGAAAGAAAAAAGCCGCGTGCTCGTAGAGCATGGTGAGAAAGAAGAGCGCGACGTGGCGTTGATTGATGGAGCAAGTCAGCAACTCCGGACTGGCTTGCGTTCCGATGGAGGTATTGGAATTGCCGGGGAAGAACTTCTGATCGGCATCGGACCAATTGGTGAACCAGGCGCCGGCGAGCTCGTTGGTGGCGGCCGTCGCAACCGGCAGATGGATATCCGGATCCTCGATGTTGAAGGCAACCTGGAAGAACACGTCCGCGGCGCCCTCCGCGTCGAAAGACAAGCCGTGGACTTCTCCATCGGCGTCAGTGCGGCGCCACTCGACGCGGCCGGCGTCGTCGGCGGCATGCAGGCCGACCCGCAAGCCTTTGGGCGCGAGATGCGGCTGCGAATCTTTGGGATCCTTAAAGAGGAACCGGGCGTGGTAGTCGAGTCCGATGCGGTAGACCAGGGGATCCGCCGCGCTGGCGCCGGCCAGCGAGCCGCCCGCGACAAACGCGGTATTGGGGAAAAAGCCCAGCTTGCCATTCTTGTCGTTCCATTTTTTCGTGGACCACTCGTCGGGCAGCGACACACCGCCATGCGTGAGCCCCTTGGGGCGCGCCTTGAAGTAGAGATCGGGTTTGTCTTCTCCGGATTTACGCTGGAGATCCGCCCTGGTCAACGAGAAGCGGATCAATCCGCTGGAATCGGTGGTGCGGGTTTCGATGCGGGTGTCGGACAGCACGCGATTGAAGTCCATGAGGTCGACGGGCAGGTTACCAAGCGGCTCGAACTTCTTGTCGATCAGGTTCCAGACCTCGAACCTCGCGAAGATGTCCATCTTGGGAAAGGTGACATTCACCTGCGCGGTGCGCGCAGTTCCCGCCAACGGAGCCGCGGAGCGGACCGGGTTGCTCACGATTGGTCCTCGGGCGCGGGCGCGGACATCGACTCATCTTTGAGGCTGTCGAAAGGAGCGCCCTGCACGATGGCGATTTCGGTTCCATCGCTTCCGACATAGGTGAGCGAATAACTGGCGGCGGTGGGGACGTCTTCGAAGAGCACGTCGACGGTATTGGCCTCCACCGGATTGGCGACGAAGCTGCCGGCGATGGCCAGGGTTTTGTCGTACCCGGTCGAGCCAACCAGACGGAAGCTTCCGGGCTCTTTCGCGGCCTGCTTTTCCGTCAGGTCCAGGCGAATCCAAAGGGGGGCAGTTTGGGCTGTGATTGCCGGTGCTGCTGCCGGCGCGGATCTGGAGAGATCGGGCCCGTCGTCGCGCCGGACAGGCGTACCTCCGCCGCCTCCGCTTTCGTCGCGTTTTTTCTCGCGGGCAGCCACGACGAACCGGCGGGAATGAAGCAGGACCGCCAGACGATCGATCACCTCGTGATCCGTCAACAGAAAGATTTTTTCGTGCGCGGAGTAGCGAGCCAGATATTCGCGGAAGCTTTGAATCCGATCGGGATGCCGGGACCACAGGGTTCTCAGGTAATCGAATGCGTGCTCCCGGCCGGCGAAGGTAAGGGTGCCGGAATCCCGAAATCCGCTGTGGAAGATCATTGGCCGCTCTCGTCGTCCGGAGCGGCATCGGATTCGGGACCGGAATCGGAATCTTCCACGGTTTCCTCGGGGAGGCGCTCGTGCAATTCGTCGTGGCGGTGCAGAAGCAGGTCGAGGGTGTCATCGTCCGGCTCGCCGGTGACATCGAGGCCGGTGCGTGCCTGGTAGGCCGCGATGGCTTCGCGGCTCTGGGGCCCGATCTTGCCGTCCAAGTCTCCGTGGTAGAAGCCCAGGTTGGCAAGGCGCTGCTGGATTCCGATGTCTTCGCTGCCCGGGTCGAGCGCGCCCAGTTGCAACTCGAAGCGCAGCCCCTCGATGTCGAGCACTGCCTGGGCAGCTTCTGGTGCGATGGGCACTTCCAGGAGGCCTTTGTCGTCGGTGGTGCCTTGGCGGATCTCGCCGTCCACGGTCAGGATGTAGTCCGCATTGGAGACCGGCTGGTCTTCGTATTCGACCACCACGCGGAGCTTCGCCGGCACGCCACGCTTGAGGTAGCGGTGGTGCGCATCGGTGGCCGCGGGCACGGTCTTCAACTGGCGTTCGGGAACCATGACCCGATCGCCCACGAGCAGGAGTCCGGGGTCCTGGCGGGCGTTGCGCAGGTCGGCGTTCTCGGGCAGATTCCAGAGGGTCTCCCAGAAAAAACCGCGCTGGTGGGCGATGCTGAGGAGGCAGTCGCCGCGCTCCACCACGCGCCATCCGCTTCCGAGGGGTCCGGTGTTGCGAGTCGTTGGGGTGTCCGTCCTTCAATGGAGCGTGCGGAATGCGGCGGGGAAGTTGGAAGGCGGAGGGGGAGATTTCACACGAATGCGGGGGCAAACCGGGGTCAGCCCCTTAATATCGGCAAACTCCGTTGGTGGCGACGGTGGCGGACGCATCGGGCAATCCGGTGACTGGCTCACTGGTGAGGTTCCAGACGCC
>Ga0335079_10006236_pt1 | contig 13641 bp, 10 predicted proteins | sample Lox_Sample_33_FD_206719 | JGI IMG/M metagenome (GOLD analysis project Ga0335079, IMG submission 206719) | Soil microbial communities from Loxahatchee National Wildlife Refuge, Florida, United States - Lox_Sample_3.3 | ecosystem: Environmental > Terrestrial > Soil > Wetlands | place: USA... | reverse complement strand
GATGGTCCGCAAAGCTGCAAAGCTGCGTGATGGCGGCAGGATCTGGTGCGGAGGCCCGGTCCATCTGAATATCTCCGACATACTTGAGCGCGACTTCGGATCCCGGAGCCGATTCCGCCGCATGCACGAGGAGACGGCTGGCTTCATCGTCGCTGCCTGCGAAGTACTCGACCATGCCCTGGGCAAGCAGAATTCGCCATGAATTCGGGAAAATCTGGCCAGCTTGCTTGAGAATGAGGCGGGCAGCGTCAAAATTCTTGTGGCGAATCAATTCAACGGCAAGGGAAAGGCGATATTTTTCCTGGTCTGGAGCGAGCGCCACAGCCGCCTGATAGCTCCGGGCGGCGGCCAGGTTATCCCCGCGGGCTTCCTGGATGTCACCCAGCAGATCCTCGATCTCGGCGCCATCGCCAAGGGCTTTGCAGCCTTCGGCACTGCCCAGTGCATCGTCCAATCGGCCAGCGCGAAACTGCGCGAGGGCAAGATTGAAACGCAGATCGGCGCGCTGGGGGTCAAGCTCGGCGGCTCTCTTCAGTTCAGCAACAGACTCGGCATATTCGGCGTGAGAGATGAGGATTTCCGCCAAACGCTGGCGAAACGCGAGTTCGTCTGTTGGAGATAGCTTTGCGGAACGAAGCGAATCCAAAGTCGGGTGAAAGTCAGCATGCATTCCCAATTGGGCTTCGAGAAGAACGAGTCCAATCCCCGGATCGTGCGTGCGGGAGAAGAGTGGCTCGGCAAGGCTTTGTGCGCGCTGCCAGTGGTCCGCCTGGGCCTGGGCGATGGCGGTCGCCGTGATGAGCCCCGGATCATCAGGCTTTAGAGCGAGAGCCTTTTCCATTTCGGAAGCTGCGGCCGTGTTGCTCCCGAGACCGAGAGCCACGGAAGCTTTCAGCCTGTGAAATTCGATGAGCTGGGCAGGGCCAGTTGGGGGCGGCAAGCCGGCCAGCGCGCTTTGCGCTTCCTTGTATTTGTGGAGGCGAGCGAGAATGACGGCCCATTCGGTGCGAATCTGCGGATTGCCGTGGCTGAGCTTCGCGGCGCGTGCCATCAAGGGCTCGGCCTTTTCCAATTGACCCGCTCGCGTATCAAGTTCGGCGAGCGCCGCTAGGGCGATGTAATTGCCGGGAGCGGCTTTCAATACTGCTTGAAACTCTTCTTCGGCCTGGGCGTCCCGGCCAGCGCTGGCATAAGCCTGGCCGAGCATCAGAAGAGCGGAGGTATCGTTCGGATGCGACTTAAGAAACGCGGAAAGAAGCTGAATGGCGGAAGCCGGATCGCCGCGAGCAAGAGCCGATTCCGCTTCCGCGAGGGGTTCGGACGATTGTGCCGATTTCATCTGCAGCAAAGGCAGGCTCCGCGCAACGGCAAATGCCGGGGAAAAGCAGAAGAGCAAGACACAGCCAGAACGCAAGATCCTTCGCTGAAGTTTCAAACGCAATTTCACGCTGATGGCCGCTCCCTTTCCTAATTTCATCCTAATCGCAGCTTGCGCCGGGGACAATCCATGTTGGAGGTGTGAACGCGCTTACCAACTTCCCGGAGCGTCAGGATGAGCGAGCCAATTCTCGATCAGCTTCACGATGGCGTCTTCACTGATCTGGACCAATTTGCGCCCCTTTTCCGGAGAAGCCTCGCTTACGTGGCCGGAATATCCCGGCCAATCGGCGGCCATTGATTTTTGCAGAAAATACGGAGCGCCGCCGGAAAGGTCAGGCGGCTCAGGCAGATCCCGCGCCTTATCGAGGTGGACCAAGTCAGGGCGGAAGGCGGCAACTGCGGAAGTTTCGAGCGGTCCGCCGTGGCCGTGACCGCCGTTGGCCTGGTGAAACATTCCCGTCGCTCTCATCATTTCCCCGGAGAGGAACTCCCACCAACTCGCAAACATCAGAGCCGAATCCTTTGTTTCATCGGCAACCTGGGCGATTGCACCACGCCCAGGGCCGATGTTGCCGTCGTGCCCGTTGAGGATGAAGACCTTGCGAATTCCGAGGTGGAGAATATTGCGAAGGATGTCCGCGAAGTACATAGTCATGACTTCGGGACGTATGGAGATCGTGCCGCGAAAGTGGGCGGTGTGTGAAGGGCACTGGGTGAAAGTCACTGTGGGGAAAAGAAGGCCCTTGGTGCGAATCGCGACGCGTTCGGCGATTCCCGAGATAATGATGGAGTCCACTCCCAGGGGATTGTGAGGCCCGTGGTACTCCAGGCTGCCGAGCGGGAGAATCGCGAGCGATTGGGGGGAAAAAGCTTCCTCGACCTGGCAGCCGATGACTTCCTCGAATCGTTTCGGCTTTTCCGGGCGTTCGCTGTCTGGAGCGCCGGAGTAAGCGGCCTCGACGATTCCGGGCAATGCGATTCCCGCCCGCAGGACTTCTCTTCTGCTGAAAGATGTCATGTTGCCTCGCCTTGATACCCGTGGGAGGTTAGCGCAAGGCTGTGGAGGTGTCCACGTAGAATTGTCTCGAAGAATCGGGATTAGCCGGACGGATGGTCCTGCTCGTGAACGAGCAGAACGGTGCCGAAACGTTTCAGTATTTTGCCGCGTTCCGTGCTTGCCGGATGGCACGGACGCTGCTATATTGCCGCCTCGCCGTTTTCGTTCGTACTAAGTCCAGGACACCCAACTTGGCCGATAACGCAACGCCACATCTTCCGCCTGAAGTCGCCCTAACATCCGAAAAACTTGTGCGCGGGATGGGCCTGATCCAGTCCACCGCGGTCAACATGCTGGAGATGATCGGGATCGGGCCTTTCATCACTATCGGCGTGATTCTCTCCGCGATGGGAGGACCGCAGGCAATCCTGGGCTGGTTTCTTGGCGCGCTGTTTTCTGTTTGCGATGGGATGGTGTATGCGGAACTGGGCGCAGCGATGCCCGGCGCAGGCGGATCGTATATCTATTTTCAGGAGGCTTTTAACCCCCGGACCTGGGGACGCCTGGTTTCGTTTTTGTTTCTTTGGGAAACCATTTTTGTCGCGCCGCTGGCGATTTCCGCGGCGTGCGTGGGCTTTGCGGAGTATTCACATTATGTCTTCCCCGGACTAAATCACGCAGGGGTGGGATCGATTGCCGCAGCCGCGGTGATTTTGATCACTTTCCTACTCTATAGGCCCATCAAAACGGTGGGGCGTTTATCGGTGGTGATGTTGGCAGTGGTGTTGTCGGCCATGTTTTGGGTCATCGGACCGGGGCTCATTCACATGAATGCGAAGATGGCCTTTGCTTTTCCACCCGGCGCGTTTCATCTTTCGAAGGCGTTTTTTTACGGGCTGGCGAGCGCGACGTTGATTGCGATGTACAACTACGGCGGGTACAACAACATCACTTATCTCGGAGGTGAGGTAAAAAATCCGACGAAAAACATTCCGCGGGCGATCGTGCTGTCGGTTCTGGCGGTCGCGGTCCTGTATCTGCTGATGAGCACGGTGATTATCGGGGTCATCCCGTGGCGCGAGGCAGCCGCATCCCATGCGGTTGTTTCCGAGTTCATCGGCAAGCTTTACGGATCCCGCGCGGCCTCCGTGATGACCGGCTTGATTTTGGCGGCAACGCTCGGAGGAATATTCACGATGAGTTTAGGTTATTCGAGAATTCTCTATGCCGCGGGAGCGGAAGGAAATTTCTTCAAGGTTTTTGGCCGAGTCCATTCGAAGGGACACTTTCCCACCGTTTCGCTGCTGGCCATCAACGCGCTGGCAATTCCTCTGTGCTGGTTTTCCCTGGAACGGCTGCTGTCCGCGTTGATGATCATTCAGATCGTGTTCCAATTTATTCCGCAGATTGTTGCGGTTTTTGCGATGCGGATTTACCGCAAGGAAATTGAGCGCCCATACAAGATGTGGCTGTTTCCGGTGCCGGCCCTCGTTGCGCTGATCGGTTGGGTATATGTGGCGGCAACGCCGGATCAGCGACAGTACTTGGGCACGGCCCTGCTTCTCTTATTACTCGGCCTTGGTGCCTATGTGCTGCGGGCCAAACTGATCAAGTCCTGGCCATTCGGAGAAGCACCCGATCCTCGGGCGACACAGGCCAAGTAAACCTTAATGAACAGAAATGCGTTTCGGTGACTCTTGCGGCGTTCGCAAGAATGAGGTGATCCGTCAACGGGGTTGGGGCTTCTTCGGCGGGCAGCACGAATCCCGGACGATGAGCTGCGTTGCAAGCAAGGCGGGCGTGGGGATGCTGGGACGCCCCTCGATGTGGTCAATCAACATCCGAGCGGCGATCATTCCTACTTCGCGCGCCGGCTGGCGAACTACCGTGAGTCTCGGGCGAAGCAGGGTCGCCCAATAAAAATCGTCGAAGCCCAGCAGGCTGATATCCTCGGGACAGGCGAGGCCAATCTCCTGTATGGCGGCGAGCGCCCCCAAGGCCATCATGTTATTGGTGCAGAAAATCGCTGTTGGACGCTCGGTTCCTGTCAGTAGCTGCATGGCATGAAAGTGGCCGCTTTCCATGTCGTTGTGACCCCGGTGAATCATCGCGCGGTCCACACGGATCTTGGCGCTGCGAAGCGCTTGCGTGAATCCCTCGAGCCGGTCCACGGATGTTCCACTGGAAGGATCGCCGGTGATTACGCCGATGTGGCGATGTCCCAGGCTGAGGAGATAGCGAGTCGCGCTGTCCGCTGCGCGGCGGTTGTCCACGCCAACTCTGCCGACGTAGGAATCGCGCACGAGGGGGTAGCGGTCCGCGTACACGACAGGCAGGTTACCCAAAACTGACTTCGCTTTTCCACCCGGCGCGTCGATTGCGGGCACCCGCACGACTCCATCAACGCGGCGACGGTGAAAGGAGTCCAGATAGTTGCGCTCCTCTTCCCAACTCTCGCGTGAGTCTCCGATCAGGACGGTATAGTTCGCGGAAGCCGAGTAGTCTTTGGCGCCGCGCACGACTTCAATGTAGAAATTGTTGGAAAGATCGGGAACGACGATGGCAATTGTATGGGTTTTCTGAAGACGGAGCCCTCTGGCCAGATCGTTGGGACGATAGCCAAGTTCCTTGATCGCCTCCTCGATGCGGCTGCGAGTTTGCGCGCTAACATAATCAGAATTGTTGAGAGCAGCCGAGATTGTAGAGACCGAGGCACCTGCCGCCTTAGCCACCTCGCGAATGGTAACGTGGCGTCCCGCGCGTTTCGTTTTTGATCTCAACTCGCTTCCTTCAACTCGTTATCTGTCGTGCGTCGTTTGCCCCGACACCTGCCATCGCTGCATGAGCCGGCCCTTACTCGCTCCCCGGGTCCCGCAGAGGCGGCGAGCGAACGGTTACGGAAGAGCATGATACCCATGAACCGATTTGACCGAAACATTTCGATATTGGGCCGATAGACTGCTGACCAAAACATCTTAATATTCCGGGCGGGAATTGCCTAGCGCTCTGCAGTTTTTCGTCACTGTCCGGTTTTTTCCGCTCGTAACACCCCATGGCCTCCAGAGCGCACTGCACCAGCTCTCCCGCGCCGGGCTCAACTTTTCCAAGAGCGCGGGTGCAAGAGGCGTGGGACTGCAAGTGCGCCGGACCCTCGCGCATGATTAGCTAAAAGGCCAATAAAAAACGTTTCGGGACGCCGTTGCGCAAAATGCGAAGGGTGTATACTACCCCGCATGGAAAAGCGGGAATTGGTCCGCGTCTCCGGACTCGTCTGACGAGGGGACAACCTGCAAAGCAGCGGTGGCTTGCCGCGGGGCAGACGAAGTGATCTGGAAGAGGAGAAGGTTATGACGCAGCTCGTAAGATTCAAAAGCCCGCTGCATGAAATGACACAGACAACTCCCACCTGCCTCTGGAACGATTCGGCATCCATTCAGGAATTGAACTATTCGATCGAACACGGAGCTGTCGGGGCCACGTGTAATCCCGTAATTGTGGGAGACGTGTTGAAGAAGGAGATGCCTCTTTGGAAGGACCGCATCCGGGGACTCATCGAGGAAATGCCATTTGCCACCGAAGACCAAATCGCCTGGAGGGTGGTGGAAGAGATTTCCATTAAAGGCGCGGCGCTCCTCGAACCGGTCTTCAAGCAGTTTCGGGGAATCAACGGGCGGCTATCCATTCAAACGGATCCACGTCTCTATCGGGATTCGAAAGGGATTCTTGCACAAACTCTGCGTTTTAACGAGCTAGCGCCGAACATGATTGTCAAGATACCGGCGACCAAGGCAGGAATTCCCACCATGGAGGAAGCGACTTATCTGGGAATCAGCATTAACGCCACGGTTTGCTTCACACTTCCACAGTGCATCGCAGTAGCGGAGGCGGTTGAACGCGGCCTGCAGCGGCGCGAAAAGGAGGGCAAAGACATTTCCTCGATGGGGCCGGTTTGCACGATCATGGTCGGGAGGCTCGACGATTGGCTTAAAGTCCTGATGGAACAGAACAACATCACGATAGATCCGGGTTACCTCGAGTGGGCGGGGGTCGCCGTGTTCAAGAAAACCTACAAAATCTTTCGCGAGCGGGGATACCGCATCCGGTTGCTCTCCGCAGCATTCCGCAATCACATGCACTGGAGCGAATTCATCGGCGGCGATGTGGTGATCTCTCCGCCGCACAAGTGGCAAGTGCGTTTCAATGCGAGTGACGTCGAGGTTGTTCCTCGAATTGACAATCCGGTCGCCCCCAAAATCGTCAATGAGTTACTCTCGAAGTTCGCGGATTTCGAGCGCGCTTATGCGGAGAATGGTCTTTCGGTAAACGAATTCGACTCCTTCGGCCCAACTCGGCGCACGCTGCGGCAGTTCATTGCCGCGTGTCATGATCTTGATGGCACGATTCGCGATCAGATGCTTCCCAACCCTGACCAGAAATAGGCTCAGGCTCCAGGGGCAGCCTGCGCGCTAGATCCCCGCATACCAGGAATACCCGGCTTCGGGTTCCGCTGAACCCAATCCTTTGCCGAACTGTTTCACGCCATCCGTCATCGTCAGGCGGGTGATGTATTTCAAGCTCTTGTACCCGAGCTGCCTCGGCACGCGCATGCGCAGCGGTCCCCCGAATGGCACCGGCAGTTCGCCCCCGTTCATCCCCAGCGTCAGCAGCGTCTGTGGATGCAGCGCATCGGCCATGTCCATGCTTTCCCACCAGTCGGTTTGAAATGAACGATAGACCACGTACCGCACCTGCGGAAGCGCCCCCACCAATCCCAAAATGTGCGAGAGCGGCACCCCGCTCCATTCCGCGATGTACGACCAGCCTTCTTCGCATTGGATCATTGTGATGTGGCTGCGGCGCGGAAAGCTCTTCAGCTCCGCAAGCGTGAACGTCGCCGGCCGCGTCACCATGCCATCCAGTGTGAGCCGCCAGTCGGCAAACGCGCTCTGCTGCAGGCGCTGAAACTCTTCCCCCAGCGGCGCCACTTCATTCGCAAACGGCTTTTTCGAAACCTGGCTCGCCGAAAATTCGCGCGCCATCGAATGCCGCGTCAAAAGCCGCTGCGCCGCGTACGTCAGCGTCTCGCCCGGCCCGTAGATTCCCCCCGAATCCGGCGGAATCAATCCGTAACGCTTCGCGAGCTTCGCGGCCACCACCAGCCCCGATACGCCCGCCGTGGCCGCGATTCCGCTCGTAATCAATTTGCGTCGCGAGATCGTGCTCATGCTCGCTCCAGTGGCTCGGCCGCGCGCCCCGTGATCATCGCGCGCATCCGGCTTCGGAATCCTGCCAGAATCACCATGAAAATGTGCACCAGCAGAAACAGCACCAGCGCTAGCGTCAGAAAAAAGTGCAGCGTCCGCGCCGATTGCTGCCCTCCCAAAATATTCACCGCCCCCGGCACCGCCGATACGAACGACGGAGACATCGCCAGCCCCGTCCAAATAATCATCGGGAAAAGCACGAAAATCACCACGAGATACGCCATCCGCTGCACCACGTTATATGACCATGCTTCTTCCGTGCCTGGTCGCTTGAATCGCAAGTGCTCAATCACGGATCTCGCCAGCCGCTTCGGCGAAATCTCCACAAGCGCCGGAAGCAGGTTTCTCCGGAAATGTCCGTTGAACAATCCGATCGCCACGTACAGCAGCCCCGTCAGCACCAGCACCCACGCCGATTGAAAATGCAGATACCGGCTCCAGCCGTTCTGGTCCGGCATCACGTAGCCGTAACCCGTCGGAACCAAGTCACGTGACGACGGAATCGGAATCTTGAACAGCGTGCCGGTGTTCACGTTCCCCGTTTCGCCCCGGTAAAACCGCGGGTGCGACACCACCAGCTCCAGCCCGCTCACCAGCAGCGCCAGGAACGCCGCCGTCATCAGCCAGTGCGTGACGCGAACAAGAAAGGTATGCCGCTTGCGTGCCGCTTCCGCCATTTCCGGATTTGTACCAACCCCCGCCCCCTTCCGCAAGCCCTATCTCAATGTTCTCGGGCTTTGTAGGTGGGGCGGGAGGGTCCTGCTGACCTAGCACTAAAATCGAAACCAATTATTTCTCACCCGTTCATGTTGGGCAACTCCGCCCATCCGCAACTCTTACATGTCCTATGATCAATGCATGAAACGAGTTGTGTTTCCGTTGACCGCAGTATTAGCCGCACTGCCTCTACTCGCGGCTGCGAAGGCCGCTCCTTCTGCAACGGATTGCCTCCAACAGCCTCCCCTGAGACCCCTTCATCGTGTCTGCGGAGTGGTCTTCTGCGTCTCTGGCGACCGTATCCCAAACGCCAGCGTATCGGTTCTGCAGGGAGACAAGGAAGTTGCTGCACAAATCACCGATGCCGGCGGCCACTTTTCCTTTGACCAGCTCAAGCCCGGGAAATACGAGCTGCGCATTCTAGTCCGCGGCGTCCCGGGCGGGGCAGCTACAAAGATCGTGCTCGTTCACCCCAACGCCAAATCCAAGCAGGAAATCGCTGTCAATATTTTCCTTACTTTAGCCAATTGCTCCAGTTTTTCCCTCGTGAACGCGAAGAAATTCGAAGCCCAACTGAATCCTGCCGATTCCGAATAATCTGAATGAGTGTGTTGAACGAGCAGGGCTCGCTGCGCCACTTCATCTCGGAGGTCGCGACCTGTCGCGCCCTCAGCCACTCGGGATAAATCCATTCTGTCCATTTTCGCGAATCCCAACGGCATCAAGGCCCACCAAAAATCAACCTGACATTTCTGACTTGGCAGCCAAACGTTTTCTCCCAACCGGCGGCCAAGCAGGAGATCAAGTTCGCCTTCGGCCACGGCGCCTGGGACCAGGTCCTCCGCGCTGCCTTCGAGGTTCGCGATGACGAGTCCGCCTCCGCTGATGGAAAACAATTGCCCGCGGAAGCGCTTTCCGCCTAGAGCAGGGCTGACGAACCTGAAGCAGACGAAAATCGCGCATGCAACTCTATAGTATAAAGTACTTGACAATGCCAATCGAAAACGCTATCTTCTTCCCGCGGCGGAGAAACCGAAGGTCTCACCCATGATCAAACGCATTGTGGCCATCGTCTTCATTTTCGTGTGCACCACTATCGCCTGGATGGCTCTTGGCACCTCCATCTTTATCCGCACCAACAATGCCGGCTCCGTCCTCTCCTCCCGTGTCGCCTCCACCTGGGGCGCCCAGCAGGAGCAAAAACCCCTCGCCGTCAATTACTCCCGTCAGGAACTAAAAACCGTGGAAGTGGAAGAGAACGGCAAAACTGTTACGAAAACTCAGTTGACTGACGTTCCGGTATACGTCCCGCTGGATTCGAGCCGCATCAACGCCGATCTGCACGTGGACTACCGCCAAAAAGGTCTCCTCTGGTACAGCACCTACAAGGTCGCTTTCGCAGGAACCTATACGTTTCGCAATCCCACTGGCCAGCGGCAGAATTTCTCCATCCAGCTCCCGCTTCCCGCGAAGCAGGCCGTCTACGACGGCTTGGAAATCTCGCTGGATGGAAATGTGCTCCCTCTCGACTTCGGCGGAACGCAGGTCACGGCGCGTGGAGAGATCGCTCCAAATGCCCTGGGAATGGTCATTGTCGGCTATCGCTCTCAGGGAATGGACAATTGGAGCTACACCTTCTCGAGCGGCGATGAAGTCTCCCGCATTAAGGATTTTCATCTGCTCGTGAAGACGGATTTCGGAGGCTTCGACTTTCCGGAAAATTCGCTCTCTCCCACCGAAAAGCATGCCACCGCCAGCGGCTGGGAACTCAAGTGGGATTACCAGAATCTCGTTTCCGGATTTAACATCGCCCTCAAAATGCCTCAGAAATTGCAGCCCGGGCCGCTTGCCGGCCGCATTTCTTATTTTGCGCCGGTCTCGCTGTTCTTCTTTTTCTTTCTCATCTTTGTTTTGACGACCCTCCGCGGCATTGATCTACATCCAATGAACTATTTCTTTCTGGCTTGCGCCTTTTTCGCGTTTCATCTCCTGCTCGCCTATCTCTGCGACCACATCTCCATCCACGCCGCGTTTGCAATTTCCTCTGCCGTTTCGATCTTCCTGGTGGTCAGCTACTTGCGCCTCGTAGTGAATCTGCGCTTTGCGCTCGGGGAAGCGGCGCTGACGCAATTCATCTACCTCGTGCTTTTCTCGTACGCATTCTTTTTTGAGGGATTCACCGGCTTGGCCATCACCATCGGAGCTATCGTCACTCTTTTCGTGGTCATGCAGATGACGGGAAAAATCAATTGGGAAGAAAAGCTCGCCAAGAAGGAGCTGCAGAGAGCTCCAGCGTAAGGTTGCGGAGGACGCGAGTAAGCCGCCTGAATCGAAAGCCCCATTTATCAATCGAGATCCCTGCGGTTTTCAGGGGTCTCACAAATTGTGCTACCGTAGCGGCGAGTCGGGCCCGGCGCTAACGGGTCAAGAGGAAAATGCCCATCAAGACCATCATCGAGCCGTTTCGCATCAAGAGCATCGAGCCGATTCGCCAAACGACCCGCGAACAGCGCGAGAAACTCCTCGATGCCGCCGGCTACAACCTCTTTCTTATCGCTTCGGAAGACATTTTGATTGACCTGCTCACCGATTCCGGAACCGGCGCTATGTCCAGCGGGCAATGGGCCGCCATGATGCGCGGCGATGAATCCTATGCCGGTTCGCCAAGCTTCCGCCGCTTCCGCGAATCGGTGCAGGCCATCATGGGCTTTCGGCACGTGATTCCCACGCATCAGGGCCGCGCCGCGGAGCGCATCTTGTTCAATGTGATGTGCAAGAAGGGAGACGTGGTCCCCAACAACACGCACTTCGACACTACCCGCGCCAACTGCGAATTCGTCGGCGCCGAGGCGCTGGATTTGCCGATCGCCGAAGCACTTGAGCCTGCGAACCGCCATCCCTTCAAGGGCAATATGGACACGGCACGCCTTGAAGAGCTGATCGGTCGCGTGGGAACGAAACGCGTTCCCCTGGTGATGCTCACGGTAACGAACAATTCCGGGGGTGGGCAACCCGTATCACTCGCGAATATCAAGGCGGTAAAAGAAATCTGCGTGCGCCACAAAATTCCTCTGTACATTGACGCGTGCCGCTTCGCCGAAAATGCATATTTCATCAAGCTGCGCGAGCCGGGATATGCCCAGAAAACACCCAGAGAGATTGCGCAGGAAATGTTTCGCTCCGCTGACGGCTGCACCATGTCCGCGAAGAAAGATGGAATGGCGAACATCGGCGGGTTTCTCTGTACGAACGACGACATTCTGGCACAGCAAGAAAGGGATCTGTTGATTCTCACCGAAGGCTTTCCAACGTACGGCGGTTTGGCCGGGCGCGACCTGGAAGCCATTGCCGTGGGGCTCAACGAAGCGCTGGAAGAAGACTACCTGCAATATCGCATCGCTTCGACCGCGTATCTCGGGAATCACATTTCAGCGCAAGGAGTACCGATTGTGCAGCCGCCGGGCGGACACGCTATTTATATTGATGCGCGCGCATTTTTGCCGCACGTTCCGCCGCTGCAGTTTCCCGGAGTCGCGCTGGCCGCGGAACTCTACATTGAAGGAGGAATTCGCTCCGTGGAGATTGGAACATTGATGTTCGGCAAGCGCGATCAAAATGGCGTCGAGCATCCCGGCCCGATGGATTTGTTGCGGCTCGCGATTCCGCGCCGCGTGTACACGCAATCGCACATTGATTACGTCGTGGAAGTGATTCTGGAAGTGTGGCGGCGCCGCGAAAAAACCCGCGGCCTCGCGCTTACCCATCAGGCTCCGTTCTTGCGCCACTTCACCGCGCGCTTCCGCCGCCTCGCTGAGAACGGGTAGGAAAAATCACAGCTACATCTTATGTTGCGCGGTCGGCGGAAGAACGTCGTTCAGCCGCAAGTACATGGCCTGCGCCGAATAATGATCCGCCCAGTCGTCCGAGAGAATCATCATCGCCGCAGCCTTAGTGAAAGAGCGGCCTCCGAAGAGGGTCATCGTGTCGCTGAGTCCTTTGTCGTCCACTTTGGCCAGCGCCGTCGAGCAGTACTCGAAAGAGGACTTCAGGGCAGCCACCAACTTGTCCTTGCCATCTGTGTCGCTCAGTTTGGGCCCCTCGGGAGCAGGCGTGCCGGAGATCTTGGAGCACATGAACGTATTGGACATCGCGATGTGCATAGTGAGGTGGGCGAAGGTCATCTGCGCAGGCGTGGGGTGGTACTCGAATTTGTCCGCAGGCATCGCTTCCGCTGCCGCAACCATGTTTTTCGAGGAACGGGCGAGGCCATCTCGGAGGGCGTCGCTGACGGGATTGGCAGAAGGAGTTTGCGCAAGAAGGAAAAGCGGAGAAGAAAGCAGAATTGCGGCGAACGAGAGAATGCGCTTCATGAAAGCCTCCAGTGAAACTTGTTGCAGTTCGCGAAATATCGTACGCCGATAGGAAGAGACTAGCAATGAAAGAAGAAAGCACAACGAAGACAAAAAGAGCCGTTCGCATCAGTGCGCCTCGGAACGGGTGCGAAGGCGGTACCAAATGGTGATGAGAAGAATCGAGACGAGAAGAATGAGCGTGGAAATGGCGTTGATTTCGGGAGTGATGCCGCGGCGGAGACGACCCCAGATTTCGAGGGGAAGCGTGTTGTCGCGCCCGATGAGGAAAAATGTGACGGCAATTTCGTCCATGGAAAGAGTGAAGATCAGCAAGCCGGCCGCGACGAGAGAAAGCTTGAGATTCGGAAGGGTCACGCGCCAGAACGTATGCCAGGGTGTGGCGCCGAGATCGAGAGAAGCTTCTTCCTGTCGGCGATCGATTTTCTGAAGTCCAGCAAAAATCTCGGTAGTGGCGACGGAAATCAGTGCGGTACCGTGGCCAAGAAAAACGGTGACGAGGCTGAGCTGAAGTCCAGCGAACACAACGAACATCAGCAAGGACAGACCCGTGATGATGCCGGGGAGAATCAGAGGAAGGAGGACGAGCCGGCGGAAGATTCCTTTGCCGGGAAAATCGGCGCGGTCGAGAGCGAGCGCGGCAAGAAGGCCGAGGGTCAGCGAAAGTCCCACGGCACCGGCGGCCACGATCAGGCTATTGAGCATGGAATCCCAGATGGAAGAATCAGCGAAGAGCTGGCGGTACCAATTGAAAGTGAAATGGTGCGGAGGAAAACCGCCAACGCCATCACGGTTGAAGGAGTAGAGCACGAGAACGACGATCGGGAGATAGACAAAGGCAAAGACAAGGGCGGAATACAGCGCGAGGAGGGGAGCGCGATTGTTCTTCGGCCGTGTCAGCAACCTTGTGGCG
>Ga0335079_10006234_pt1 | contig 13644 bp, 13 predicted proteins | sample Lox_Sample_33_FD_206719 | JGI IMG/M metagenome (GOLD analysis project Ga0335079, IMG submission 206719) | Soil microbial communities from Loxahatchee National Wildlife Refuge, Florida, United States - Lox_Sample_3.3 | ecosystem: Environmental > Terrestrial > Soil > Wetlands | place: USA... | reverse complement strand
CGCATGTAACACTCTTACCTCCGTGTTTTGCGAAGAGAATTGGTCGATTACGGCTCGAGTCGCAGCTTCAGAACCCAGGGAATCGTCAATTGCAAGAAGAATTTTCATGCGATTCTCGTTCTTACTTTGCCATTCTCAACGCACCAGATTGGTATGGCTGTGATTGGGGTCACGCCGTGCAACGGCCTGACATCCCCCATTCTCAATACCGAGGACCTATGGATGGCGACGTTCGACTGCCAATTTTCATGCACTAAGAGCGTTCTTTTTGCTCACGTTCTTATGCCTGTGGCTGTCTATTCGCAGGGCACATGTGGTTCTACCACTGCGATTGCTCCTCCTGGTTCGGCGTCACGAAATAGTCTCGCTCGATTACTTTCGCGAGTTAAGGGCAGGGAGAACGACGGGATTCCGGCACATGGACATGTGAGCTACGTCACGGCAGCTGCCCGGCTGGTCAACAAGAATGGCTGGTGTAACGCGGAGGACGAGGATGAGAATTGTGCTCGCCGTCGATGGTTCGGCGTTTTCCGATGCTGCCGTTCAAGCTGTGATCGCACAAGCTGGGTCAAAGGACGCTGAAATTCGAGTGCTGCATGCCGTAGAACCGCCGACACTACTAGCCACGCGGGAGATGGGCGGATACGACTCGGCTCTTGAGAAGGCATGGGAGGTCGAGAAGAAACACGCGCAGCTGCTGGTAGAGAAGACGGTCGAGCTATTGCGTACCAAGGGGCTGAAAGCGAACGGCACAGTCGAGAACGGCGACGCAAAGTCGAAGATTCTGGAAACCGCCAAGGAGTGGCCTGCGGATTTAATTGTCCTAGGATCACATGGCCGAAAGGGTCTGGAGCACTTTCTGTTGGGGAGCGTTTCGGAGGCGGTCGCTCGTCACGCCGATTGCTCGGTAGAAATCGTGCGCATACGAACGAGACACTGAAAGACCAACTGGTCTGCGCAAGGTCTTGCCACGCTCTCTGTTGGCTTCTGATGGAGGTTCCAACGACGGACATTCGTTATTTTGCGGGCGTGCGCCAAAACGCCCTAGCCTGTGATCGCGGTCACGAAAATGGCTCAACGGGACCTCTTAGTTAGTCCCGGGAAAATGCCGAAGAACGCTTCACGCCAGCGCCAACACCTCAGCTCTGGCCCTGGGCTTTGCGCTGTGCGCGAGGCTTGTACCATTTGAAGTAAACGAGAGCAGCGATACCTCCCAATATGGCGAGCACAATAAGAGCATACAGCGCTGGCCGATAATACCATGCAAAGAAATCGATAACGGCTTGGCCAAACTGCCGACCCAAATAGGCCATGGCCAGGAAACGTACACTGCGTCCAGTTGCGAGGGCAGGCAAGAACTTGTTCTTCGGATAATGGCCTACGCCGGCGGCCGTTAGCACGGGAGTAAATGGAAACGGCGGCGGCAGAATTGCTCCGACCATGACAACCAGACCCGTGCCCCTTTGCTCAAACCACTCGTAGACCTGCGCTGTGCGCGCCTCCCCAAATCTCTGCTCGAGCGCTTTCTCTCCGCCTTTCTCGGCGAAACGGTACGTGAGATACCCTCCGATTACTTCGCCAACGGTTGCCACCAGCGCGTAATAAACCCACCATCCGCGGTTGTGCCATGCGAGTAGGATAACAATCGCGTCCACACCGCCTGCCGGAGTGGAGAGAAATGGCGCGTTGTCCAATATTCCTAGCAGGATCAATCCCGGCACGCCCAAACTGTGAATCCATTTCCAGACGGGACTGACTGAGAGGGCCGAAATGCGAGCAATCAAAGATAAAGCTGGGCTGGGCAACTCGCTGCTCCTGGGTTCCTCGATTCTGCCCAATCCTAGACGACAAACCGTTGATTTATTACAACAAATGCGAAATAACTGCCGGGTGTGACGGCCGTCACTGGCTGTCGGAGTGCTCTGGTATTAAAAGTTCAAAATGGCGACGGCGGCACCGCAAGCTGAGCGCAGCTCGCTCGCAACATCTGCGATGGAAGGATTGACGTCGCGGGAGGCCGCTGAAAGGCTACAGCAGTTTGGCCCAAACGATCCGGCGCCCCCGCGTCGCTCTTCCGCCCTGCTCGATCTGTTGCGCCTTTTCTTGAATCCCTTGGTGTTGGTCCTGCTGGTCGCTGCCTCTGTCTCCGCTTTTCTCGGAGAAGCAGTTGATGCCGGGATCATTATCACCATCGTTCTGCTGAGCGTAGGAGTTGACTTCGCTCAGACCTATCGTTCGAACCGGGCAGTTGAGCAGTTGCGCCAGCGGGTCGCACCCACCGCGACCGTGCTGCGGGATGGGCAGTGGCGGGAAATCCATAGAGCCGACATTGTCCCGGGTGATATCGTGCGGCTCTGCGCCGGAGACATGGTCCCCGCCGACGTCCGACTCCTCACTTCCCGCGATCTCTACGTTCAACAAGGAGCGTTAACAGGCGAATCGCTGCCGGTGGAAAAGCAGGCGACCGGATCGGAAAGCTCCACAACGGCCGACGCCATCAACATGGCCTTCCTCGGAACCTCCGTCGTAAGCGGAAGCGCGACGGCGTTTGTTGTGGCCACGGGCCTCCGAACATCCTTCGGCGACATCGCGGCCCGGCTTGGCTCAGCTCCCGAGCTGACTGCGTTCGACCGTGGCCCGAAGGACTTCAGTCTGCTGCTCACGCGCACCGTATTTTTCCTGGTCCTGTTCCTGCTCACCGTCAGCTTGGCTCAGCATCGGAATCCACTGCAGTCACTCCTGTTTGCCGTCGCACTGGCGGTCGGCTTGACCCCGGAATTCCTTCCCATGATTACGACGGTGACGCTCTCGAACGGCGCCCGGGTCATGGCGCGGAAGAAGGTGATCGTCAAACATCTTTCGGCGATCCAGAACTTCGGCAGCATCGACGTACTTTGTACTGACAAGACTGGAACGATAACCAGCGGACAGATGAAACTGGACCGCTCTCTAGATTCTTTCGGGAACGAGTCGCCGGCAGCTTTCACCCTGGCTTATCTCAACAGTAAGTTCGAGACAGGCATCCGAAGTCCGCTCGACGCAGCCATTTTGCAGCGCCCCGAACCGGAAGAAGCGAAAAGCTACGAGAAGCGGGACGAGATTCCGTATGATTTCGAACGAAGGCGTCTTTCGATCGTTGTAGAGCGCGACGATACGCGCCTGCTCATCACCAAGGGTTCGCCGGAGGGCATCTTCCCGCTTTTGGCCTCCTGCGAAGTCGAGGGTCGAGCCGTTCCAATTGACGCGGACTCGCTCTCTCGCTGCAAGAAGGCATACCAGGACCTGAGCGCGCTCGGGCTTCGCACTCTTGCCGTCGCCTATGTGAAAGTCGAGCCCAAGCAAAATTACTCGGTGAACGATGAGCGCGACTTAACACTCGTGGGCTTTCTCGGCTTCGCGGATCCACCTCTGGCCGATGCCGGAGAGGCGCTTGCCGCACTCCGACGGGATGGTGTCGAGGTCAAGATCATCACCGGCGACGGAGATTTGGTCACGCGTCACGTGTGCGATCAGGTTGGCCTCGACGCTGGCAAGACCGTGCTCGGCGGCGACCTCGATCAAATGACGGATGCGGCGCTGCCACAAGTCGCCGAAACTACCACGACTTTCGCGCGAATCTCCCCGGCGCAGAAAAACCGGATTCTCCTCGCGCTCAAGCATCGGGGCCGCGTTGTCGGCTTCATGGGAGACGGAATCAACGACGCTCCTTCACTCCATTCCGCCGATGTCGGCATTTCTGTGTCGAGCGCCGTGGACGTGGCCCGCGACGCCGCGGACATTATCCTCGTGGAGCCCGGCCTCAACATTCTCGACAGCGGTATCGAAGAAGGGCGGAAGGCTTTTGGAAACGTGATGAAGTATCTGCTGATGGGCACAAGCTCGAATTTCGGGAACATGTTCAGCATGGCTGGAGCCTCGGTCTTCCTGCCGTTTCTCCCCATGCTGCCCACGCAAATCCTGCTCAACAATTTCCTGTACGACTTGTCGCAGATTACGATCCCGACCGACAATGTGGACGACGAATACCTCCGCAAGCCCCAGCACTGGGACATTCACCTGATCCGGAATTTCATGCTGCTCATCGGGCCGATCAGCTCGATCTTCGATTTCTTAACATTCTATGTATTGCTGCACTTTTTCCATGCGAATGAAGCGCTTTTCCACACGGGGTGGTTTGTTGAGTCGATTGCGACCCAGACGCTGGTCATCTTCGTAATTCGCACGTCACGAAATCCGCTACGCAGCCGGCCGAGCTGGCCGTTGATGTCAACCACGCTAATCATAGTTGCCGTGGGCGTTCTTCTGCCGTTCAGCCCTATCGCGCGCCTACTGGGATTTGTGCCGCTGCCGGGAATCTATCTCGCTTTCGTGGCAGCGGCGACGCTCATCTATCTCTCCCTCGTCGAAGTGGGCAAACGCGTTCTTCTGCGACCCGCCAAGTGAGATGCGTTTGGGTTGCTTTGCACTGCGGGAATGTTCATTCATCATTGCGCAAACTCGACGCGGGCTCGCGTAATTACTCCCTTTGCTTATTCACCGAGCTCCTCTCGGTGTGATTTGTGTCACAGCACAGACTGCTGCCCAGCTGATACATACAGTGGGCAGTAGCGGGCGCCGGACTCACTTATGACAGACCCAGTCCTCTCAGTTTCGGCCCTTACCATTGTCTTTGGAAGTCGCGTGGTCATTCAGGACCTGAATTTCAAAGTCAACCAGGGCGATGGTGTGGCGATTATCGGACCGAATGGCGCCGGGAAAACGGTTCTGCTCAAGGCCCTGCTAGATCTGATTCCCTATCGAGGGGAGATTCGATGGAGCCAAGGGGCCCGGCTCGGATATGTTCCCCAAAAAATTGTCGCTGATCGTCAGCTTCCTCTCAGTGCCAGAGATTTCCTCGCGGCGAAGGTCCGATTCCTAAAGCTCCCGAGTGATGAACTAGAGCAGGTCTCGACTGAGCTCGGTCTTACAACGCAGCTTCTGGACGCCAACATCGGAATCTTGTCAGGCGGACAATTTCAGAAAGTGTTAATTGCCTTTGCCCTTTTGGGACGGCCGAACGTACTGCTGGTTGATGAGCCGACCGCAAGTCTTGACGAATTAACTGAAGAGCGGATTTATGAACTCCTTCAGTCCTTACAAAAGAAGAGGGGCATGACGATCCTATTGGTCTCCCACGACCTCAGCGTCGTTTATCGCAACGCTGGTCTTGTCCTGTGTCTCAGCAAAGGCAAGCCTTGTATGGGCCCTCCTAAGGAGATTCTTACGCCTGCAATGCTTGAGGAGCTGTACTCCGCTCCGTCGCTATACTACCGACACATCCATGAGCATGAGCCGGTAATTCCGGGAGCGAAAACTACGCCAGAGGGAAAGAAATGCTGAGGGTTCAGGGGCTCCTACTGGTGCTTGCGATGTTCTTTTCGCTAGCCGCTGCGCTGGTAGGCTGTCTTGCCCTGATGAAGCGAATGCTTCTGGCCAGCGATGTCATCTCACACCTCGCGCTCCCCGGTATTGGTATCGCACTGCTTCTAAAAAGGAGCCCAATCGTGGGCGGCGCCGCGACGTTATTCCTCGGAACATTCCTCGTGTGGCGACTTCAGAAGAAGACAGGACTAGCCACTGAGTCTGCCGTCGGTGTTATCTTCGCAACGGCGTTGGCTATCGGAGCTGCCGTCATACCGAATGAGGATCTTGCGGAGTCCCTCTTCGGGGAACTAGGGAAACTTTCTCTTGTCGGTTTTCTTTCGGGCATGGCGGCAGTAGTGTTCGTCATCGTTTCGATCCTTCTGCTCCGGGACCAGTTGTCGCTCAGCATCCTCTCGCCCGACCTAGCCGCCGCCACGGGTGTAAATGTTTCCCGCCTTGACCTGCGTTTTCTACTTCTCTTTAGCCTGACGGTCCTCGTCGGCCTACGCTTTATGGGCGCTCTCCTGGCCAGTTCCCTGATCATAATGCCAGCGGCCACCGCGCGGCAACTGGCCGACAAGCTGACGAATTTCGTTCTGGTGGCCGGTGCAGCCAGTCTGCTTTCCGTGATAGCAGGATTTCTTCTTAACGCGTTTCTATTCAAGTTCTCCACTGCCGGGCCAACGATCACTATGTTTTCGGCCCTGCTATTTGGGGCAAGTCTGCTCGTGAAAACGAAATGAACCTCCAGATAGAGTAGGGCCACGCCGATTCCCTCCCGCACTGAAGCGGTGTCGGGTCACGGATTTCAACTCCGGATTCTGTTCCGAATGCTAGGGTCGGATTGCGCTTGTCGTTGTAGACGCCGAGGGTCTGATTGCCGTCGCGCTGGCAAGCAAGCAGAAACTGCAACGCGGCTTTCCGCAGGAATTGATTCACCTGTTCATTCTCGTCCGGGGCCGACCAATCGATGGACCGGTGAAGCTCTTCGATGGAGCTGGCCGGCGCCTGAATTTGGCAGTTCGCCGGGCTTGCAATGCTTCAAGGTCTCGATGTCATCGTCGTCGAACGAAAAACCCCTGCAGATCGGAGGGTTGTGGCGGATTGGTGAACATACTGAGCGCCAGATAGCTGGTACCTTGCGCAGCCGGTCACAATCGGGCGTATTGAGCGTAAGCCTCAGGAGCAGCGTGGACGTAGACCGCGTCAAACAAGAAGACCTCATCACGCTTGCGAGATGGCAGCGCTTTCGCCACCGCCTGTCCATTTCGAATGGCGGTGATCTGATCCTGATTCAATCCGACGTTCTGCTGAAAGAATGTTTCAACGCTTGATTTTCCCTGAGAAACGCACGGCGCCGATGCCGCGGCGATGGCGGCAGCCAGCGTCGTGATTTGGGTGAATCTCCGCATGGCCAACTAACGCTCAGGCTGCACCTGCTGCGTCCAGTAGTCGCTCTGGGCCGGTCTTTCCTGAAACAGCTGCGGCAGCAGGTCCGAAAAATTGCGGCGCCAGACGGCCCACCAGTGCGAGCCGGGCGACTCGACCCAGTGGACGTGAATTCCTTTGCCGACGAGCCAGTCTCGGAATTTCTTGTTGTCCTTCAGAAAAAGATCGTCTCTGCCGCAAGACATCCACAGCACGCGAATCTTCGAAGCGGCATTAGGTTCGAGATGGGCAAATCTCGTTGCAAACTCACCGGTAATGTCGCTGCTGAACGCCCCAACATATGCAAAAGGGTCGAGTTCTTTCAATGCCACGAATAGTGATTCGGAGCCGCCCATGGAGAGACCGGCGTTCGCAACGGAATCGCGGCCCATGTCCACGTGGTATTTGCTTGCGGCCATCGGCATGATTTCCTGCACTAGCATCTCGCGGAATTTCTCGTACTTCGGGGCCGAGGGCCCGCGAAGTTGCGGCACAAGCAAATCGTGGCGAACGGTCTCGTGCGTACCGTAGCAGAGGGCATGACCAATATCATGGGCTTGGCTTTACCTTCGGCGACTAGGTTGTCGAGGATGATGTTTGCGCGCCCGATTACAGTCCAGGCGCTCGCGTCGTCGCTGAAGCCGTGCAGCAAATACAAGATGGGGTAGCGCTCGTTTCCTGAAGCATCGTATTTCGGAGGGGTGTAGACGTAGACATCGGGATTGTCGCCGGCGAGATACGAATGATAGACGTGGTGATGAACCTCGCCATGCGGCACGTCATTCATTTCCCACGGCAGGGTGGAAGGTCCCGGAACATGCGCGCTGTTGTCAGACACGAAGAGATTCGGACGCACAGCGGAGTTGCTGGGGTCGAGTCGAAACAGTCCGTCCTTCACGATCGAATAGCCGTAGAAGTCGGGCACGAGCGGGTCAGTCGTGACGCTCCAGACGCCGCTTTGGTCCATGGTCATGCGGAGCGGCTTGCGGTAGCCATCCATGGACACCCACACTTTTTTCGCCTTGGGAGCGCGAAAGCGGATCGTTACGCGACCGTCGACACTAACTTCCGGCGAAGCGATTCGCTCGGGCGACTCTTGAGCGAGCGCCGCCGGATGCATAGAAAGGCAAGTCAAGACTGTTAAGGGAACACATCGTACGATTAGGCGGACTGTGCTCATGCTCTGCTTTCGCTACTTGACCAGCTCGCGTGCGGCCTTATGTGACACCGGCTGCTAAGCCTTCTTCTCTTATCCCCGCAGCCTGGCCCCGAATGCTGCATAAGGTGCCTATTTGTTCGCTCTCAGGCAAGTTGAAAAACTCTGGTCGAAGCGGGTGATCGACGATGTGATTTGCGTCACCGACAAGCCGTACTATCTGACAGAGTATCGCGACGAATGGCCCCCCTCTCAAAGAGGCGCACTTTTGAATCTGAGATAGCTCGTTCGAGCAAGGAGGCAGTTATGAGTGACCTCAACCTGGTTGTGTTAACCGCGAATTCCAAAGATGGAGCGACGAAAGCTCTGGACGTGGCGAAAAAACTTGATCGCGACGGTTGGATTGAATTGATGGACTACGAGCTCATCCGCAAGGATGAAAAGGGTCGCATCGCAACGCGAGAAATGGACGACGACTTATCGGAAAAGGTAGCGGCCGCGAGCGTAGGGGTGGCTGGTGGCTTCGTCGGCGCGGCTGCCGGGGTCGCCGCGGGAGCGTTGGTCGGAGCTGGATCGATGCGGCTAATGGAGGGTATTGTGCGTGACACACTTCCCGCGGAATTTCTGGAAGGCCTTGATGCCGATAGCTCCGCGTTGGCGGTGGTCGTGCAGGATCGCTATGCAGAGCGGCTCGACGAAGAGTTCCAGAAACTCGGGCGCACAGTTCAACGGGAGCTGAAACGGGCTCAGCGCGATGCCGAATTTGAAGCCTACATGCGACGATCCAAAGACAAAATCCGTTCTATCCAGGACGACATCCAAGCTCGGTTGGCGAAAGCCCAGACCGCTACGGCAGCCGAAAAAGCCAAGATTGATGCGGACGTCGCCGCCAAGCGGGCTGAACTCGAGGCCGTGCGAGAGAAACTGGAAGACCGAATCAAAGCGGCGAACAGCGACTTGAAGTCCGAGATTCGAGAAATAAACTTTCGGTTGGAGCTGGCCGGACTCAGAGCAAAATCCGGAATCGCGGAGGCGATCGACGATCTTCACCGCCAACTCAATCACTACGAAGACGAACTCGAAGACCTCATCGAGCACCAGATCGACGAGTTGAAGGCCCAGGCTGCGGATTTGAAGGCGAGAGCCGCGAAGGCGAGCGCGGAAACGAAAGCTGCCATCGAGAATCATCTCCTGGCCGTCGAGCGGAATCACGACAAGTGGCGCGCCGCGCTTCAGGACAGTTTTGAGGAACGGCTGTCGGACTTGAAGCTGTGGTTCCAGACCCTTCCGATCCAAGCGGGGTTGCTGCAGGCCAACGTACGGGACAAAGTTCAAGCAACCATCAACACGGCTCAGCATTCCCTCGCAGAACTGAAAGCTCAGATGCGCACGAGAAGACGCGAAGACGAACGGGCCTGGAAGGACATCCGCGCCGGCTTCAACAAGGCCGCGAAAGATCTGGAAGTTGCATTTGACCGGGCAAGGCACGAACGGGCCTCGTAGCAACGGCACAGATCTCCAAAGCGGACGACCCGCAAGAGCAGAAGTATTCAAGTGGGAGTTGCATTTGAACCCGAATAGGTGTAGGAGCGAGGCCACAGGTCCCCCAATTGATCGGAGTAAAGGAGGATGGGCTCATGGGCACTACGTCTGCGGCTGCATTTGTGAAAAAGTCCGTTGGATGGTCAATCGCACTCAGCGTGCTGATGATTGTGGCAGGGGTTCTGGCGATCGCCTCACCGCTGGCGGCCGGGATCGCAGTAAACGTTCTCGTGGCGTGGCTGCTGGTTTTCAGCGGAGCCGTTCACCTCGTTTTTGCTTGGTACAAGCCGAGCACCGGCGGACTCATCTGGGAAGTGCTCGTCGCGATTCTCTACGGTTTCATCGGAGTGTACCTGCTCATGCATCCAGTGAGGGGATTGGAGTCGCTGACGCTTGCGCTCGCAATTTACTTGCTGTTTGAAGCGATTCTGGAATTTGTGCTGGGACTCACGCTACGGCCGCTTCCGGGATCAGGATGGCTTTTCCTCGATGGGATCATCACCCTGATTCTCGCGGTGATGATCTGGAGGACGTGGCCTTCGAACACGGGTTGGGCCATCGGCACACTCGTAGGGATCAGCATGATTTTCAGCGGCACATCGCGTCTAGCGCTCTCTCTAGCCGCGCGAAGCGTTGTAGCAAAGGCGGCCTAGGCGCTCGAACAACTGTCCGCGCCCTCGCCCGCTGCACGTTTGGGTCAAGGGCGCGGACTGTGAATTGAGGAGAACCGAGTGGGAGGACTGATCCCGTTAACGGATGCGTCGCGACGCCCGACGCACATTCCGGTTGTCACGGCCTGCATCATTGTTGTGAACTTCGTCGTTTTCGGGCTTGAAATCAAGGGTGGCGACGCCTTCGTACTCAAGTGGTGTGCCGTCCCAGCGGAGATCACTGCTGGTCACCACTTGATCACCATCCTCAGTGCGATGTTCATGCACGCCAGTTGGTCGCACATTCTTGGGAACATGGTGTTCTTGTGGGCCTTTGGTCCCGAGATCGAAGATGCGATGAATCCGCTGCGGTATCTGCTGTTCTACCTTGCGGGCGGACTAGCGGCCATGCTGGGCCAGATCGCCCTCACTCCGCACTCCACGGTACCGGACCTCGGAGCGAGCGGCGCCATCGCTGCTGTCATGGGCGCATTCCTGGTGACTTACCCCCGCGATCGGATCAAATCGCTTTTGATTATCTTCGTGTTCGTGAATGTGACCTTCATCCCGGCAGCGGTGCTAATCGGATTTTGGTTCATTACGCAGCTTTTCAATTTGGGATCAGTTGTGGCGCAGGCCCAGACTGGCGGCGTGGCCTACGCTGCTCACGTTGCCGGTGCCGTGTTTGGGGCGCTTACGGCGCGTTTCGTTGAAGACCCGGATCGCCTCGCCGGTCAGCTCTAGGTGCACACCTAGCACTGGACTGAGTCCGGACTGTGCAAGAATCCAATGTTTTTGGCGAGTTGGGGTCGGCTTTTGAGCGAAAGCAGGTGCCCCGATTTATTGGAAATGCTGGTGTTTAAAGGTCACCAGCGCGGTTGTTGGAAATGACTAGCGCGCTTTGCAAGCAGGGGGCAGGCGTTCGAGTCCCCTGACGTCCACCATTGCAAAGAACTCGAGCCCCTCTCCCCACCGTCGTTTTCAATCAGCGGAGCCACTCGTGCCATCTTGCACTTGTCGCTTGCACAACTCAGCGTGATAGAGTTCGCGAACTTGAAATCACAAATTGTGATTTCAAGTTGTGGCGGGGGCATTGCCCTATGCTTTCATAGAGTGCGGCGTTGCCAACGTCCGCAAACGGCAGAGCGAAATTGAAGGTCATGAACCTGGCGATAGGACACCCAATGAACAGACTCCCTCGAAAACTCCCTGTCGGCCAAGCTGCTAGATGCGCCGAGTGCACCGAAGGACCAATTAACAAGGGTTCTCGATGGTCTGATAACCTCCTAAAAAATGAGCAACGTACGTACGATCAAGTCATACGTCACCCCATAAGGCGTCTGCCTGGTTGGCAGAGGGTTAATCGCTCCCAAAGTGCGTCGTAAATGGTTTAGAATCAGATTAGACCGTGCGCCCGTAGCACAGCTGGATAGTGCATCTGCCTTCTAACAAGGCGACGCAAATTACCTAAGTGCCGCTGCTGGTGTCGCTTATACAGTAACGCACGGTGCAATCGACGCATCGAGTTGCACCGAAGCTGCACCGACTCTGGCCTAGGTTCCTACTCCTGAAATGAAGAAAACGGGATCCGGAACCTGTCCGAAGGATCATTTTGAAGCCCGCTTCCTGTTTTCTTTGCGGCTTTTCCGCTTTCTCGAAAACTCTGCAGCGACTTTCGCGGTGACCTTCGAAGCGTCCACCTTGTAGCGGGCAGATGCTTTCATGAGATTGGCCTCTTTCGACAGAGTCTCGGCAGAATTGTAGCCAGGACAGTACAGATCGGGCACGAGCGCGCAAGTGACAAGGAAGCGATTGAGGCCAGCGGTAGTCATTTCCCGGATTTGCGCTTCGGCCAGCTTCTCATGATCCACTGAGGTTCCGCCCCAGGATGTCTTCGTCTTCTTTTCTTCCCAACCATAGACCTGGAACAGCCGATGGTGGTTGTCGTGGCCCACGCGCCGGAAATAATCGAGTGCCACCATCTCGAAGTCCGCGCGCGCCAATTCTCCAGGAAGCTTCTGCCGAACGGCCTGCAAGATGCGCGAACGAGATTCTTTCTGAACCCGTACCGCAAGCGCGAGCTTTCTGCGCTGCTCCCGCTCCTGTGGCGAAATCTCGTAGTGAGAGAATTGTCGATGTGTCTTGCAATTCTCATCCGCACAAATGCGCAGGATGGTCCCCGCCTTGCGACCGTCTACGATGATTGCAGCCTGTGTCTGCGGGCATTCTCCCTCCCGTTCTACACGACGATACTGACCTTCGTACAGAGTGTTCGGAGCTTTGGATCGCACCTGCCAGGAAGGAATCTCGGATATCTGAACGGGTGTTTTCCCCTCCTTCACCAAAGGCTCAACCCGCAGTTGAACGAGCGCCTCGACCTTCGATTGGTAACAGCGTGGATCCGTGCACAGAGACTTGTTGCGTATTTCTGGGAAGAGCAGGGGATTATTCCCGGTCCGCTTCGGGCACGCTGAACATGCTCCCGCTGTCGGCAACAGGAGGGCGTCATCCCTGTCGAATGGCGCGTTCTTCAAGTCGAGGTGAATTTCGCGGTCGATCCAGTCGCGAAGCTGTCGGACTGTCAGTGCTTCTGCCTTGCGATCCTTGAGAATCGAGTTGGTGCTGCGGTGGCCAGGAAAGCATTCCATAAGAGCGCGTTCTTGGTCATTCGCCTGGAGGCGGGCGAGCTCCAGGGCGTGAGCCACGGTGAGCTTGCCCTCGTAGAACGCCGATTGCGCGGCCGAAATCAGATCTGTGAGCGAGATGCGACCCTTCACATAGGAGGGACTCTTTGCAACCTGCACCGCGATCGTTTCGACGGTGTAGAAATCGGGCTTCAACTCCATTAACGAGCGAAAGCCGATGCCCTCGTCCAATTCATGAATATCGGCCCGCTGTAGATTCTCGATGAGCTGAATCTCGCGGCACTCGGCGTCGGTAAGGTCCCGCACTGTGGCTGGGATCGTGTCTTTGCCCGCCAACTTGGAGGCACGAAAACGGCGCGCGCCAGCGACCAGTTCGCACTTCCCCTCTGTGCCGCCGGGAGCCCGTCGGACAAGGATCGCTTGCAAGACACCATGCAGTTTGATGTTGTCGGCCAACTCCCTAAGCTTCCCATCATCAAAGGCGCGACGCGGATTGCTGCTGGATTCGCGGATTCGATCGAGCGGAATATCCCGAACGCTCGAAATCGCGCGAAGTGTCGGATCGACATAGCTAACTGACGGAGTGATATTCATCCTGTTTATCCTCCTTTGGACATGGCTTGGGAACATCGGAACGATGAGGATGTGGAGGTAAAATCCGGATTGCCGGAGAATCCACTAGGGAGATGGGGGCTCCCCATTCCACATAAACTCCGATTTACTTTCTATATTAACTGCGGTTAATATGGTGTGTCGCCCAGCGATAGTTCGTCGAAAGCTTCCCATTTATGGGCTTCACCGCACTCGCAGCGTTATCGTT
>Ga0335079_10006233_pt1 | contig 13645 bp, 11 predicted proteins | sample Lox_Sample_33_FD_206719 | JGI IMG/M metagenome (GOLD analysis project Ga0335079, IMG submission 206719) | Soil microbial communities from Loxahatchee National Wildlife Refuge, Florida, United States - Lox_Sample_3.3 | ecosystem: Environmental > Terrestrial > Soil > Wetlands | place: USA... | reverse complement strand
CGACCTACCCGAACCGCTGCGCTCGTTCTTCGACAACCATCAGCCGGTATTAATTTCGGCTGGGCAACTGGAACCGGAATACGATCTCGGGTTGCAGATCGACGTCATGGGACTGGTCCGCGAGAAATTTCCCCATGCTGGTTTGCTGCTGCTCGGACACGGGACTCTCGAAGGCAGTCTGCGCAAGCGGATTGAGGAAAAACCGTTTGCCAGACACATCCTGCTATGCGGCGATGTTGCGCACGCAGTGACCATGAAGGCGATCGCCCGGGCCGACGTCATGGTGCGCACGACTCTCTACGATGGCGACGCCATTTCGGTAAGAGAAGCTCTTTATCTTGGCACTCCGGTGGTGGCTACCGATAACGCCATGCGTCCTGCCGGGGTTCAACTTGTTCCCGCGTCCGACCCGGACGCGCTGCTTGCCGCCGTAGAGCGCACATTACGGAGTTCGGCTGCGAAATCGGGGAAGAAAATGCCCCTTCCAGACGAAAGCAATTTGGCGGCAGTTCTGCGAGCCTACGACGAACTGCTGAACTAACTTCGTCCGAAAACAATCCCTTCACTTCGCGCCCCGGCCCAGCATGACGATCTTGATAGTCTGAAACATGATCAACAGGTCCAAGCCAATGGACCCGTTCTTGATATAGAAAAGGTCGTACTGCAGTTTCTCTTTGGCGTCTTCCAGAGTGTTGCCGTACTTGTAACGAATCTGGGCCCAGCCGGTGATTCCGGGGCGTACGGCATGCCGCACCGGGTAATAGGGAATCTCTTTGGTCAGCCACTCTACAAACTCTGGACGCTCCGGCCGCGGACCCACAAAGGCCATGTCGCCTTTCAGCACGCACCAGACTTGTGGGATCTCATCCAGCCGCGAAATGCGGAGAGCTTTTCCCATGCGGGTAATGCGGGGATCATCGTTGTCCGCCCAGGTGGGTCCGGTGTCGGCTTCGGCGTCCTGGCGCATGGTCCGGAATTTGTAGCAATAGAAGATTGCCCCGCCGCGGCCCATTCGCTTCTGGCGATAAAGAACTGGCCCCGGTGAATCCAGTTTGATGGCCAGAATCACGAACGGAATGATGGGCAGCACCAGCAGCAGAAGCAGTGCCGAAACCAGGATCGACAGCAGCCGCCGTACTGCCATGAATCCTGCGTTGAAGCGAAAACCCTCCGCGAAGATCAGCCAACTGGGGTAGAGCTGCTCGACTTCAATCCGGCCGGACATTTTCTCCAGCCAGGAAGCGGCTTCCTCCACTTTGATGCCGTTCAACCGCAGCTGCAACAATTCACGCACGGGAAGCGTTCCCCGGCGGTCGGGCATGGCTACAATGACGCGATGAACGTGCTGATGCTGAATCTGCTCCATCAGGTGCGAGGCCACCGCGTCGCGGGTGGTGGCGCCCTCCATAGTTCCGCTCCATCCCACCACGTCAACCCCCAGTTCGGAGCGGCTACGCAGGCCATTCACCAAACGTTGCGCACGCTCCCCCGTGCCCAGCACGTACACCCGTTCGCGAAAATAGGGTTGTTGCACCAGCCAGCCATACAGCGCCCGCCAGCCAAACAGCCCGAGGGTGAGAATCACCAAGCCGGCGAGGGCCGCGTTGTTGCCGGGCAGAAAAGTCGGGGAAAAATAGGCGACACCTGCCAGGATCAGCGCGAGCAGGCCGGGCACCAGCAACAGTCTGAAATAGAGTTCTCCTTTTTCGTCGAAGGGGGTGGGAGCATAGAGGTCGAACCAATAAGAAAAACCCAGGACGATCAGCGTTACCAGGAGAATCTTGAAATATCCACCTTCATAATTCAGCGCCACGTACAGGTCGTCGCGGTGCTGCAGGGCCATTCCTAGCAGAAACGAAGCGCACACGATCACGGCCTCGCCAGCCATCAAGACGAGCGTGCGAATCGGGTAATACACGTTGAACAGACGAATCACGCTCTACCTCTGGGCCTTTCCCGCATTGCGCCCGCCAGGATGCCGTGCTAGTCAAGCCGGATCGGGCGGTAGTGCCAATTCAGGCCGATCGTCCCAATATACTGCTGCGACTGGGTATTGCACGGCGCAGTCACACAGACCGTGCTGTTAAATAACTGATCGTTGAACTGAAAGCTGAGGAAGAAATCGAAATAGTGTCCGAGCGGCCGCTGCGCAATTGCCCCGGCGTATAAGTACTGGAACGAGGTAGTGGTGGTGGGGATCGGCGCCGCTACCACGCCGGACTCGAGCTGGTCGTTGTGGGAATATCCGATGTCTGCGGTGCCAGTCCATATCCGGGTCAACGGCCGGGAGACGTCAAAGCGCACAATGTCGCTGGTCGCTCCCAGGAAATAGCCGGACCCACCGGTGTTGTAGCGATTGTAAGACAGTGTGAGCGAAGTCCGCGGAAAACGGTAGCGCAGAGAAGCCGTCGCGGTGGCGGTGAGTGTTTGGCTGGAACCGCCAAACAAGGGAGAGTTGTTGATGATGGTCACTTGCGGGCCGGCACCCAGCGAGAGATCCATTCTTCCAGAAATACGATGACTGTACATGAAGGTTCCAACGTGGGTGATGAAGGAACTCCCCGGAATATTTGGGTATTGAAATTGCTGGAATCCGTATACCACCGCGATCTGGGTTTTCCGGGTCACCTGATAGTCGTAACCTGCCTGGGCGGTGATCTGATTGCTGTTGATGAAGCCTGCCGCGTTGTCGGTGAAGTGTATGAGGCCGTAACCGCCAGCCAAGGTAATTGCCGATCGTTTGCCGAGACTCTGGTTAAGGTCAACAATCGCCAGGTTGTCAATCCGGGATTGCTGGCCCAGAGAGCCAAAATCACCCAGGGTAAAAATACCGCCCAGCCCCGTGCCCAAAGCGCCACCCTGGAAGCCAATCGATCCCAGACCCAGTGAGGAAGCGCCCGATTCTCCGTACGCTCCAAAACCGAACGTTCCCTGGGGCAGATAGCTGAACTGATCACGGAAGGTGAGTTGTCCGCTCCGCCACATGAACTTCTGTTCACCGTCGAACTGGTGAATCTGGCTGACGCTGGGGTCCTGCGACGGATAATAGATGACCCCACCCACGTAGTCGAAAGCCGTTAAGTAATGGCTGCCCATCTTTTGCAGCATGACACTCCCCATGGCACGAGTCACGCCGACCAGCCCCGAACTTATTACGTTGTTGCCCACGTTCGAGTCGAGCGATTCGCTGACGTGCGCACCCAATACCAGGTAACTGCGGGATGGGATCAGCCCAAGCGGAGGCTGATCCAGGCCGGAGACTGGAAAATTCTCCGTGGTCGCCGGTTCCGGTTCGGGAGCCGATGCCGGGGCGGGGGTCGGTGCTGTGGGGGCAGGGGGGGTCTGCGGGCCATTGGCAGTGGGATTCTGAGCCTGACCGTTGTTGCTCTGCGCCCAACTCGTGGCCAGCGCAAGCATGACCATCATCAGGGCACAAATCCCTTGCGGCCACTTGGACCCAACTCTTCTACGGGACGACAATGGTATCTCCTGGCTTGAGCGCGATGTCCTGGCCGCCGGCTTGGCCTTTCACCAGTCGTTTGTAGTTCACTGGGATTCTTTGCTCCATCCCGTTTTCCGTGCGCAGAATGTAGATATGCTTGGTGTTGGCAAACTGAGTGAAGCCTGCGTCCGCCAGCGCCTGCAGTACGGTCATCCCCGGCTGCAATTGCAGCGCGCCCGTATGCTGGACCTCGCCGGTGACGTAGATTCTCTTGCTATTAATCTCCTTCACCACCACTGTGACCCGGGGATCGCCGACGTACTTCTTCAGTTTTTCGGTGATAGCTGCCGCCAATTGCATGGGCGTCAATCCCGCCGCTTGCACGTCATTCAGCAAGGGGAGTGAGATGCTGCCGTCCGGTCGTACCGGCAGAGTGCTGGTGAGGTCCGGCTCCTTCCAGACAGAGACCACGAGTACGTCATCAGGGCCGATGACGTAGCTCGATCCCGCGACCGGCGCGGGCACGCTGGGCTGAGTAACCGGCGGAAATGGCTTGTTGCTTGCCTTAGATGCATCTTGTGCCGCAGCCGCCAACCCCAGCAGCACCAAGGTTGCGACGGCAAGCTTTATTCTCATGATTCGGTCCCTCTCTCAAATCGCGCAGCCTCACGCCGCAGCAGATTGTTTCGTCCCCAGACATTTCTAGCCCCGCATGGTCAGCGATAGAGACCAGAAGAAGCAGGCCAACCGGGGCCTTTCAGGGCACACATACCCTACAACAAAGCACACTCAAAGAGAAACGTTTTTCTCGAAAACGGCGGGAAGTGAAAGCCCATCCCTTGCAGGTAAGAAGCCGATCTCTCTGACATGTTTGTTGATCGCAACCTGGGCAAGGTGGGATTACACTTGCAGCGGAGCACGTGCCAGCAGCGTGTCTGCGCGGTACGATGGCTCTAAATCATTAGTGCTGCGGAGCGTGTCATGATACCTGCACTCGCAAATCTGGAACCTCAACCGTTATGGAAGCACTTTGACCGATTGGCGGCCATTCCTCGGGCCTCGACAAAAGAGGCCGCGGCGCGGGACTACGTCCGGGCGCTGGCCCAGAAGCTGGGCTTGGAACCGCTGCAGGACGATGCCGGCAATCTGGTGATCCGGAAACCTGCGCGGCCGGGACGCGAGGGAGCACCGATGGCCCTCTTACAGGGCCACCTCGACATGGTGTGCGAAAAAAACGAAGGGACAATCCATGACTTCGATGTCGACCCCATCAAGGTGGTGAGAAATGGGGACTGGCTGAAGGCAGATGGTACGACCCTGGGCTCCGATAACGGAGTCGGGGTGGCCGCTGCTCTGGCGGTGATGGAGAGCAATGACATTGCGCACGGTCCGCTGGAGTTTGTTTTCACCATTGACGAGGAGACCGGACTCACCGGCGCTTCGGCATTTCCTGGCGGGCTGCTTAAGTCCAAGTATTTCCTCAACCTTGACAACGAAGAGAAGGGGACACTCTGTATCGGTTGTTCAGGTGGCATCAAAACAACTGCTCGACGCAAAATCAGGCTTCGTCCCGCTGGCGCTGGATCGGCATGGCGGATCAAGGTGTCTGGTTTGAAGGGTGGCCACTCCGGTGTCGATATCCATCAAGGCCGCGGCAATGCCCTACGGATCATGGGTGCGGTCCTGCAGGTGTTGCTGGATCAGCTGGCGATCGAAATTTCCGAGATCAACGGTGGAAGCGCACAGAATGCGATTCCGCGCGAAGCTGCGGCCCTGGTGCTGGCGGATTCCTCTCGCCAGGGCGAACTGAAATCGCTGGTAGCCACAGCGGAAGCCGCCTACAAAACCGACTTGGGAGGATTCGATTCCGGACTGCAGATCACGGTCGAGAAAGCCGAACGTCCGGTCAACGTGCTGGATGCGACTGACGCGAAACAGACGGGGGCGCTGCTGGCGAGCTTGCATCATGGGGTCCTCGCCATGAGCCCCGATGTTGCCGGCCTGGTCCAGACGTCCACCAACCTGGCGACTGTCAACACCAAGGGGGAGGTGGTGGAGATCGTTACCAGTCAGCGGAGTGCGATCGAGAGCAGCATGCTGGCTGCCGCCCGCATGGTTGCGACGGTGTGCCGGCTGGCGGGGTTTGAAGTGGAGCACGGAGGCAAATATCCCGGCTGGAAACCCGAGCCCAATAGCGACCTGGTGCGTAAGCTCCAGGATGTGCATAAGAGACTCTTCGGTGAGCCCGCCAAGCTGATCGCGATGCACGCCGGCCTGGAGTGTGGCGTCATTGGCGAGAAATACCCCGGCATGCAGATGGTGTCGTTCGGTCCGACGATTGTAGATCCACACAGCCCGAACGAGCGAGTGCAGATATCGTCCGTGGAAAGTTTCTGGAACTACCTTAAGCTGGTACTTGAGAACCTGGGAGCATGAACTGGGATGCAAACCAGCCGAACCCCACGCGGCGGTTGCTTCTTCGCCCGCGGCGACGAATTAGGAAGGGTGTATGATCAGTGCACTGCCGAACCAAAGTGACGCTCGTACGACTGATGCAAGTGGTGGAGGCAATATGAGACGCAGAACGCCTCGATTCCTGACGCTGTGTGCCGCAGTTTGGCTTTGCGGTTTTTTTGTTCTGGCTGGAGTTTGGGTCCAGGCCCAGAATTCCGTCGCATCGTCCGCAAAAGACTCCAGTTCGGAACTCGTTGGAAAGTTGACCAAGGAACTCTCCATCACCCGGCCCCAGGCTCGCGGCGGGGCGGGCGCCCTGTTCGCTCTAGCCAAGAGCCGACTGACTGAAGACGAGTTCAGCAAGGTCTCGGCGGCTGTGCCGGGCATGAGCGGTCTGCTCAAGGCTGCCCCTGCCCCGGCCGAGCATTCCGAGTTCTCCAGCCTGGAGAGTGCTCTGCCCGGAAACATGGGCCGCATGGCGGAAGCCGCGGAAGCTTTCCACAAATTGGGGTTGTCGCCGGAGATGGCAGGCAAGTTCCTGCCGGTGATGACCAAGTTTGTGGAATCCAAAGGCGGCCTAAGCACTGCCTCATTGTTGGAAAAGGCGCTGAAGTAGGAGTTGGACGGTCCAACTCTGATCCATTGGCATGCGATTGCCGCTCTACGCGGCGGTTGCTTCTTCGGCCGCGGCGACAGAATTGAAAAAGCGGAAGAATTGCTCAACGCGGGTTATTTTGAGCGCGTTGTGAATGCGGTCGCTCACTCCCACCAGCGCCAAACTGCGGCCGTTGTTCTGGCGGCTGACGTAAGCTCCGACCAGCGCCCCGATCCCCGCCGAATCAACGTAGGGAACACCGCTGAAATCGATGATCAGGGCTTGGGATTGGTCGCCGCGGAGGGTCGCCTGAAAATCAAATACTGTGGCCAGGACGACCGCTCCGGTAAGGCGCAGAACGCGCTGTCCGGGCTGGGTTCCGGGCCGATCGTCGATGCGAAGAGAGTCCCCTTGCATGGGAAAGATATTATCTTAAAGCCGGATTAATTTCGAGGCCGGGATTGGCGGCGCAGCTCACTGACTGTCGCGCCAGATTGCCCCAAAAGTAAGGCGGGTTCCGCGCCCCCCACGGCTCACCGCCTGGCGCGGGTTAAAACGGCAATGTTCGCTTCAAGCGGACTTGGAAAGACAAAGCGGGAGGCTTCGCCTAATCCCCTGCGGCATCATACGCTGGAGTATCCCAGCAGTAGCCTTCTTCGCCATGCTGCGAAAGATCGAGGCCCTGGATCTCCTGACCCTCGGCGACTCGCAACCCGACGGTGACATCCACGATCTTGAGGGCGGCTAAGGTGCCAATAATCGCCAGCGCCCAAGCCACTCCAATACCTACCAGTTGGTTCATCAACTGATGCGCATTGCCGTCAATGAGGCCCGAGGGCAACGCGGCGCCTTGCGCATTCTTGAAGATGGGATTGATAGCGCTCGAGGCGAATACTCCGGTCAGCAGGGCACCCAGTGTCCCTCCGGCTCCGTGTACGCCGAAGGCGTCGAGAGAATCGTCGTAACCAAAGCGCGCCTTGACGGTGACCACCATGTGATAGCAAACCACTCCGGCGACCAAGCCGATGGCCAAGGCCGGCATCGGTCCAACAAAGCCTGCGGCCGGAGTGATGGCAACCAATCCCGCTACCGAACCGGAAATCGCACCCAACGCGCTGGGTTTGCCGTTACGCAGCCACTCCGCGCCGCCCCAACCCACGACCGCCGCCGCCGCCGCGAAATGCGTAGCCACGAAAGCGCTTGTCGCCAAGCTACCCGCCGCCAGCGCGCTGCCGGCGTTGAAGCCAAACCATCCCACCCACAACATGCATGCGCCGATGAAGCTCAGCACTACACTATGCGGCGGCATGGGCTCCTCGGGATATCCGACCCGGCGTCCTAAATAGAGAGCACAAACCAACGCCGAGACTCCGGAGGTGACATGAACCACCGTGCCGCCGGCAAAGTCGAGAGTGGGGAAACGCCCGCCCAGAGCGGCGTTCAGCAGCCCGCCCTTACCCCACACCATGTGCGCCATGGGATCGTAAACCAGCACTGACCACAACACCATAAACAACACCATGGCGCCGAATTTCATCCGCTCGGCGAAGGCCCCGGTGATGAGTGCAGGCGTGATCACGGCAAACATCAACTGGTAGATCATGAAAGTCTGCGACGGAATCGTGCCCGCATAATCACCATCGGGTGCAGTTCCGACGCCTCGTAAAAACAGGTTGTGCAGGCCACCCACAAAACTGCTCCCCGACCCAAAGCACAGGCTGTAGCCGACCAACGCCCACAACACCGTGATGATGGCCATCATGGCGAAACTCTGCATCATGGTTCCGAGGACGTTCTTCTTGCGCACCAGGCCCCCATAAAACAGCGCCAGCCCGGGCCCGGTCATCATCAACACCAGGGCGGAACTGGTCAGCATCCAGGCATTGTCGCCGGAACTTCTGGCCTCCGCGACCTGCTGCTCGAGGCTTGCCATACGGGCCTGCTGCGGATCGGCGGCCGACGAAGTTTGCGCTAATAGTGACGGAGCGATGGTGAGGAGGACGAGCGAGAGAACAATGAACAGCGCAACTCTATTCTTTCCCATGGATGCCTGATACCCCAGCGGGTGTGGTCCCGCTCCATGGCGTCACTTTACCCGCGCCGGTGTTCCTTGGGAAATTGAAAGTATTTATGGGACGTATCGGGAATAGTTATAGCGGATCAGACCGAAAGACTTTGCAGATTCAGTACTTTTTCTCCGCCACTTCCAGCCGGGTCTCGGCGCGTTGCAAGTCGGCGGTCACACGCTGGAAGTCTTCTTCAGTGGCTGAGCTCGCGAGATTTGCCTCGGCGCGTTGCTTCGCAGCTTGGGCACGGTTGGTGTCAATTTCCGCAGCCCGCTCGGCGGTTTCGGCCAGGATCGTAACCTTATCGGGCAATACTTCGGCGAATCCCCAGGCCACAGCCAGGCAGTGCGTGGCATTTCCGTTGCGATAGGTAATTTCACCCACCGCCAATTCGGAGATCAGCGGAGCGTGACCGGGAAGAACTCCCAGATATCCTTCTTTCCCGGGAATCTGGATTTCTTCCGCCACGTCCCGCACCACCATCTTTTCCGGGGTGACGATTTCGAGTTGGAAAGTGTCGGCCATTTCGTCGTCGGATCTTACGCTGCCTTCAGCTTCTCGGCCGCTTCCAGCACTTCATCGATCGTGCCTTTCATATAAAACGCCTGCTCGGGGATATGGTCGTACTTGCCTTCGACAATGTCCTTGAAGCCTTTCACGGTGTCGGCGATCTTCACATAGCGGCCGGGTGCGCCGGTGAATTGCTCAGCGACGTGGAAGGGCTGCGAGAGGAAACGCTGAATCTTGCGGGCCCGTGCCACCGTCACCTTCTGATCTTCGCTCAGTTCATCAATACCGAGGATGGCGATGATGTCCTGCAAGTCCTTGTAGCTCTGCAGCGTCCTCTTTACCATTTGCGCAACGTCGTAATGTTCCTGGCCGACGATGCGCGGATCGAGAATGCGTGAAGTCGAAGCCAGGGGATCGACGGCGGGATAAATTCCGATTTCTGTCAGCGCGCGCGAAAGCACGGTGGTGGCGTCGAGGTGAGCAAACGTGGTTGCCGGAGCGGGATCAGTTAAATCGTCGGCAGGGACATAAATCGCCTGCACCGAAGTGACCGAGCCTTTCTTGGTGGAGGTAATCCGCTCCTGCAGTTCGCCCATCTCGGTGGCAAGATTGGGCTGGTAACCCACCGCGCTCGGCATGCGGCCCAGCAGCGCGGAGACTTCGGATCCGGCTTGGGTAAAGCGGAAGATGTTGTCAATGAAAAGCAGCGTGTCGGCGCCTTCTTCATCGCGGAAATACTCGGCGACGGTGAGTCCGGTAAGCGCAACTCGCAGGCGGGCACCGGGCGGCTCCGTCATCTGACCATAAATCAGCGCAGCTTTGGATTTCGACGGGTCGCCAGGTTTGATGACCCCCGACTCCGACATTTCCAGCCAGAGGTCGTTGCCTTCACGGGTACGTTCGCCGACGCCGGCAAACACCGAAAATCCGCCGTGCTGCTTGGCCACATTGTTGATGAGTTCCTGAATAAATACCGTTTTACCCACGCCGGCGCCACCAAACAGACCGATCTTCCCGCCTTTCAGAAAGGGCTGGATGAGGTCGACGACCTTGACGCCGGTTTCGAACATCTCCGCCGTAGTGGATTGCTCGTCAAAGGCGGGCGCGAGACGGTGAATCGGCATAGTCATGCTGTGTTCGATTGGCCCCAGTTGATCCACGGGCTGTCCGATGACATTCATCACCCGGCCCAGCGTGCCGCGGCCCACGGGCACCGAAATGGGCCCGTTGAGGTCAGTGGCTTTCATGCCTCGCACCATGCCGTCGGTAGCCTCCATGGCAACGCAACGCACCCGGCCTTCGCCCAGGTGCTGCTGGACTTCAAGAATGACGTTAACCTCCGACGGGACCTTGAAGCCTTCGCTCACCACGCGTAGCGCCTCATAGATGGGTGGCATCTTGCCGGGCTCGAACTGCACGTCCACGGCGGGACCGGCGATTTGGATTACGTGTCCGATGTTTTCTGGCATATTTATTGGCTCTCAACTTCTAGCAATTAGCACTTGGCATTTGGCGCTTAGCCGTTCAAGGACCAATCCAATCGCTGCTCAAACCCGTCCTGGCTAAATGCTGAGTGCTAAATGCTAACGGCTCCTTACGACGCTGCTGCTCCGCTCACAATCTCAATGATCTCTTTCGTAATTTTGGCCTGGCGCGCCCGGTTCATGGCCAGAGTCAGGGAATCGATCATGTCGGTGGCATTGCTGGTGGCGGCATCCATTGCGGTCATGCGCGCAGCGTGCTCGGCGGCCACCGATTCCAGCAGACCGCGGAAAATTTGTATGCCCACATATTTCGGCAACAGCGAGCGAAATAGATCTCCGGCGGGCTGCTCGTAGATGTAGTCCACTGCGGCGGCTGCGAACTTGGCGGCCGTCGCATCCGCCTCCCGGGTGTCCGCAGGACGAATGCTGACGCCAGCGCCCTTGGCTGCCTCCAGGGCACGCTTTCGCTCCTCTTCTCCCATCGCTTCGGCCTGGGCAACACTGATCTCGCCGACCTGCTCGATCGGCAGCACCTTCTCCACCACCAGGCGCTGGGAAATCACCGATTTGAACTCGTTATAGACCAGATACACGGCATCAATATCGGTGTTCGCGTAACGTTCAATGACGCGGTCCGCTATCGCCGAAGCCAGAGCGTAATCAATCTTGCTGAACACACCGATTTGCTCACCGATGAGAGTAATGCCGGCGGGATCCTGCGAATCTGCCGTGCGAGGCGCGGCCGTCGGGTACCGGCGGCGGAGGAAGTCGCGGCCCTTGCGGCCTATGGCCTCGATTTCGATATTCTTCCCCGCCAGGGCTTGTAAGAATCGCATGGCAGCTTTCAGAATATTGGTATTGAAGGCGCCGGCGAGACCCTTGTCTCCGGTGACCACAATCAGCAGAAGGTTGTTCTCAGGCCGCTGCGCCAACAATGGATGCTTGGGCTCACCAGTTTCAGGATCGTAAATTTCGGCCCTTGAGACCAGCGACTTCAGCACGTTGGTCAACATTTGCGCATAGGGCCGCGCCGCCAACGCGCGCTCCTGGGCGCGGCGCAACTTGGCCGCCGAGACCATTTTCATGGCCTTGGTGATCTGCCGCGTGTTGGTCACGCTGCGAATGCGCCGCCGAATATCGAGAATGTTGGCCATAGTGCTTTTGCTATCAGCCTTTAGCGTTTGGCTCTTCCTGGTTTGGCTCCAAGCTAAGAGCCAGTGGCCAAGAGCTACCTCACTGCCTGCTTCTCCGCCACAAACGTCTCTTTACACTGCTTGATCACCTTGGTCATCTCGGCTTTCAGGCTGTCGTCGAGAATTTTCTTTTCCATGATCGAGCGCAGCAACCCTGGATTGGTGGTATCGACGAACTGGTACAGTTCTGCCTCAAAATCTCGCAGTTGATCTATGGCCAGATCGTCCAGCAACCCAGTCGTGCCCGCGTAGATGATCAAAATCTGCTTGGAGAACGGCAGGGGCGAAAATTGCTTCTGCTTCAGGACCTCAACCAACCGCTGGCCACGACTCAGCTGCGCCTGGGTAGCTTTGTCGAGGTCGCTGCCAAACTGGGCGAACGCCGCCAGTTCGCGGAACTGGGCCAGATCCAGTTTCAAAGTGCCGGCGACCTGGCGCATGGCCTTGATCTGGGCGCTGCCGCCCACACGGCTGACGGAGATGCCGACGTTGACCGCAGGACGAATGCCGCTGTTGAACAGATCCGTCTCCAGGAAGATTTGCCCGTCGGTGATGGAAATGACGTTGGTCGGAATATAGGCAGAAACGTCGCCTGCCTGGGTCTCGATCACCGGCAACGCGGTCAGAGATCCTCCGCCGTTCTTGTCGTTCAGTTTCGCCGCCCGCTCCAGCAATCTGGAGTGAAGGTAGAAAACATCGCCAGGATACGCCTCGCGTCCGGGCGGGCGCCGCAGCAGCAGCGAGATTTCGCGATACGAGGCCGCGTGCTTGGAAAGATCATCGTAGATCACCAAAGCGTGCCGCTTGGTGTCGCGGAAATATTCGCCCATGGCGCAGGCTGCGTAGGGAGAAATGTACTGCATGGGCGCGGGTTCTGAGGCCGAAGCGGCAACCACGATGGTGTATTCCATCGCGCCTGCGTCTTCCAGAATCTTTACCACCTGGGCAACGGACGACCGCTTTTGGCCGATGGCGTTGTAGATGCAAATCAAGTCGTTGCCCTTGCTGTTGATAATGGTGTCGAGAGCAACGGCGGTCTTCCCGGTCTGGCGGTCGCCGATGATCAGCTCGCGCTGGCCGCGGCCGATGGGGATCATGCTGTCGATGGCCTTGAGGCCCGTGGCCATGGGCTCACGCACCGGCTGGCGGTCGATGACGCCGGGGGCAAGACGCTCCAGAGCAATGAACTTGTCGGTGGTGATGGGGCCTTTGTCGTCGACGGGCTGCCCAAGCGAGTTCACTACGCGCCCGACCAGGGCGTCACCCACCGGCACGCTCATGATGCGCCCGGTGCGTTTGACCTCGTCGCCTTCTTTGATCTCGGTGTACTCCCCCAGCAATACGACGCCTACCTGGTCCTCTTCCAGGTTCATGGCGATGCCGGCCACGTCGTGGGGGAAAGACAGCAGTTCCCCGGCCATGACCTTGTCGAGGCCGTAGACGCGGGCAATCCCGTCACCCAAAGTGACCACCGTACCGACTTCGTCGACAGCGATCTTGGACTCGTAGCTCGAGATCTGCTGCCGGATTAACTGCGTGATTTCGTCTGCTTTGATTTGTGCCATAAAGTCAGTTGCGATACTTCTATCTCAATTTTTAATAGCACTTAGCACTTGGCATTTAGCACTTGGGCACCCTAGATTCCACATGGCCAAATGCCAAGTGCCAAGTGCCAAGTGCTAATTGCTTAGTAGTTCCCGAATCCTTTCCAACTGTCCTTCCACCGAGCCGTCGTAGATGGTGCTGCCGACTCTGACCACGGCGCCTCCCAGCAGCGACGCGTCGCGCGAATAGCGTGCGCGGACTTTCTTCCCCACCAGGGTCCGGATCTGGCTTTCGAGCGCGGTACGTTCGCTCTCGCCCAGTTCGCGAGCGCTGGTAATTTGGGCCTCGGCAAACCC
>Ga0335079_10006232_pt1 | contig 13645 bp, 10 predicted proteins | sample Lox_Sample_33_FD_206719 | JGI IMG/M metagenome (GOLD analysis project Ga0335079, IMG submission 206719) | Soil microbial communities from Loxahatchee National Wildlife Refuge, Florida, United States - Lox_Sample_3.3 | ecosystem: Environmental > Terrestrial > Soil > Wetlands | place: USA... | reverse complement strand
GCGGCCTCGGCGATGGCGTCCATCCGGGCGCCAGCCAGGCCCTCGCGGGCGAACTCGATCAGGGCGGCTTTCAGGATGGCGTTGCGGCTGGCCTCGGGTTGGCGGCGGCTGCCGCGGCGAAGCTCGATGGTACTGGAAGTCGTCAACATTTTTAATTAACCAGTTAGTTAAAATACTAGCAGCCGCGCCCTCGGTTGGCAAGCCGATTCCCCGCCGATTCTTCGCCGTTTCTTTGCCTCCGTCGGTTGCTGGTCGCTAGCTGCCCACCGTTGGAGTCGGGAGCGGCCAGGGCTGCCGAATGTCGGAATGTTCCCTGGCGATTTTAGACACTCGTTGCTGAGGATCGCGGATCTTTACAAATTCCTTATATGCCGGCTGCTAGACTGCCCCACCATGAAATCTCCCAGACTGTTACTCCCGGCCATGCTGGCCGTCCTGGGGGTCGTGTTGCCGGCGCAGCAGCAGCCGCCGCCGCAGCAAGTGTCCCAGTCCAAACCGAATTTCACCGGCCAATGGGTCTTCAACCCTCAAAAGAGCAGCCTCAAAACATCTGCCCCTACCAGCATGACCATGGAGATCGAGCAAAGTGATCCAGAGATCCGCTTCGCGCGCGTGCAGGTTTACGGTGACCAGACCTTCAAGTGGAACCTGAAAGCAGATGCCGACAGCCAGAAGGAAGTCGTGCAACACACTCCTCAATACACCGCCAACGTGCGCGTGTTTTGGGAGGGCAGTTCGCTGGTGCTCGATCAGCAAATCATCGCGCCCGACGGCACCCAGGCGGACGACGTGGTGACCTACAGTCTGGTCGATGGTGGCAAATTGCTTCAGGGCGTCGAGCGGCAGACGGTAGTTGGGGGGAAAGGCACGCTCACCAACACCTGGCTGTATGATCGGCAGCCACAGTAGCAGCCGCGCTGACGGCTGCGGGCTCGAACCAGGTTTCGGTAAGCAGCGTTGCGGTTGATACAATGAGCGCTCCGCCAAGGGCGCCCCATGAGCGTAGAGGCTGGCGATGCTGGAAACGAGGCAACGGGCCTCGCGCCGAGTCGCACCGCGACCGCGACCGCTCGCGCCTGGGGTTTTGCGTTGTCGGGGGCTCGGGCCCAGCTAGCGCTTGCGCTTCTGACAGTCTTTTGCCTGCTTCCCTTCTCCGGCAAGGCCTTTCACATCGACGATCCAATCTTCCTCTGGACGGCGCAGCACGTCGCGCAACATCCGCTGGACCCATACGGCTTCACCGCAACCTGGTGGTCGCGCGCGACGCCCATGTGGTACATCCAGCAGAATCCTCCGCTGGCGGCGTACTACATGGCGGCGATAGGCTCTATCGCCGGATGGTCAGAGCGAGCATTGCATCTTGGCTTCTTACTTCCGGCCATCGTCGTGGTCCTCGGTACCTACCGGCTTGCTTTGCGATTCACCCAAAATGCCTTCCTCGCCGCAGCAGCTACTTTGGTGTCTCCTGGCTTTCTAGTCTCCGCTACGGGGTTAATGTGCGACATAAGTATGCTCGCCTTATGGATGGTGGCCACACTGCTATGGGTCGAAGGCATGGACAAGCCAATGAGGCCTGCTTATTTAGCAGCCTCAGTCGTGCTGATCTCTATTTGCGCGCTGACCAAGTACTTTGGCGTCTCGTTAATTCCGCTACTCTTCGTCTACTCATGGTTCCGGCGGCGTGGCCTGGGAAGCTGGATTGCTTATCTTGTAATTCCTGTCGCCATTCTGGGAGCTTTCGAACTCTACACCCATCATCTCTATGGCGCAGGACTGATTTCGCTCGCGGTGCAGCACAAGAGCTACGTACGCGAATCTGAGACCCCACTTGGGCGCATGCTGGTGGGCCTGGCTTTCGCCGGAGGCTGCGCTCTGCCCGCGCTGGCCTTTGTTCCGCTGTTATGGTCGCGACGGCAGATGCTTTGGGGCGGCACTGTCAGCGCTCTCTTCGCGATTTGTTTCCTGAAGGGATGGGTCGACCTGGGCAGCGTCTATCAGTACGAGAAATGGATTCAGGTGCATCGTAGCTGGGTCAGTGAGCAAATGTTTTTCTACGTCGCCGGCGCAATTTCTATCGTGGCTCTTGCCCTGCTGGATTTCTGGAGGGACCGCGATGCTACGTCGCTGCTGCTTCTGCTTTGGGTTTTCGGAACTATGTTTTTCGCCGTTGTGGTGAACTGGGACGTCAATGCCCGCTCGATGCTTCCCATGATTCCGGCCGTAGCTATTCTGATTACGCGGCGCATGGAAGCTCAAAGCGTCGTCTCGGGCCAATGGCGAATCGCTTACATAGTTCCTATTGTAGTCTGCGGCGCAATTTCCCTTTGGGTAGCTGCGGGCGACATGACGCTGGCCGATAGTGCGCGAATGGCGGCCAACTACATTCACGAGAAAACAAAGGGCGAGTCGAGTACAGTATGGTTCGAAGGCCGCTGGGGATTCGAATACTATATGCAGCGGTTCGGCGCGCGTCCCGTCGAGCCCGGCGCCGAACAGTGCCGCTTCGGCGACCTGGTCGTTATACCGAAGTACAACACCGCACTGTTCAAGTTTCCGCTGAAGACCACGCAGGCGGAGATTGTCGACTTCGACGTGCCCACCTGGGTCACGCCCATGAACCCGGACGCGGGCGCGGGATTTTACTTCTCGGGCTGGGGAGCGCTGCCGTTCGCCTTCGGGCCAGTACCGCCGCAGCGCTATCTGATGGCGCGTGTCTTGCAGCCGCCCGACAACGACTAGCCAAACTCCGTTCGACGCAGCGCCCCGGTAGCGCCCGCCTCAGACGGCCGCCGTTTTCGTTCTACGAAGTTTATCGCTAGGGCTTGGGCGAGCCGCCTTTCGGCGCCGGCGCGCTCGATGAGGCGTTTTGCGGCTGGTCCAAATCGACCAACTGCGAGCCCGGGGGTTGCTGCAACACGAATTGTTCGTCACGTAGCGGCTCGTTGATCACCAGCTTCTCCACCGTAAGCCGGATCGAATACTCCTCTTGCGGGCGCTCGATCAGGATCACGTTGGGGAAGCTCACGCCGTTGTAGTCCTGGTAGACCTGGTAGGTGGCCTCGGTAGCGATGGCGCCCTGCATGTCATAGATAATCTGCTGATGTACGGTGAGGTTGGTGCGATCGAAGATGACTTTGCGCGCCAGATACCAGTTGTCGCCGGAGCGATGAATAACGTCGATTACGTAGTCCGGCTGCTCAAGGTTTCTCTTCTTCTTGGCGTCAAAGATGACTTCAGTGCTCTGTTCCAGCACAGTGATGTCGTTTTGCGCTTCAATGTCGGGCAGCAGCAGAGCGTCGTAGATGACCTGCGGGCGCAGGTTCTCCAGAGGATTGCCCTCGGGATGCACCACTTCGTTATGGCCGACGTAGAACTTGCTCTTGGCGGGGATTGACAGCTTGAACTGGTTGCCGTCACTCACCATGTCGAAGGCTTTGTTGCGTACGATGGGGAACAGGCCGATCATGCGCAGCAGGTTGGGCTTCCGTACCAGGATGTAGCCGCGAATCTCTTCGTAGGCGGTGACTTTGCCCTTCTTCTCACCGCCCACGGAGGCGGCGATGTTGACGGTTGCATTCAGCGTGCGGATTTTTGCGGCCTCGGACTCGATGTAGGTGACGAGTTGCTGCCTGGTAGCAGTCTCCAGCTTGGCCGTGCTGGTGCGCATCTCCACCGTGCGGGTGCGGAACAGGCACGCGGTTTCGCCGAACAGCAGGGCGAGTACAGCGACACAGGTAAGTAGCGGGGACCTCGTCATGAGCGAAGCGGCGCGGGCCGAAACCCGTAGTATACGGCAGGGCGCCAAATAAAAAGCCCCCGTCCTGACGGAGGCTTTCCCTATGATTTCAAACCAACTTACTTCTTTGCCGCTTCAGCCTTGGCGTACTTGCGGCGGAAGCGCTCGACGCGGCCGGCGGTGTCCACCAGCTTTTGCTTGCCAGTAAAGAACGGGTGGCAGGCGGAGCAGATTTCCACGTTGATGTCGCCCTTATGCGTCGAACGGGTTAGAAATGTATTACCGCAGGCGCAGTGTACGCGCACCTGGTCGTAGGCGGGATGGATAGCTGCCTTCATGAAAACTCCTGACTCGCTGGTCGCAGAACTTTGATTTTACCGGAGAGGGTGCAATCGCAGCAAACGCGACGGAAGCGGAAAGCGAACGTAGTAGTTTGATTCAGCACAGGCGAATTCGATTCCTCGAGGCGCGCCGAGGCTGGCCGGCGTCAACGGCGAGAGGGGAAGGCCTGCGCCGGGCATCCGGCTACCCTCACTTCTGCCGTGCTGCCACGTCGAACAGCTTAGGCCAATTCAGCAGGTTGGCATTACCAAAGTTTCCAAAGCGGTAAGTCTGACGCATCCCTAGCCTCCGTAATCAGTTATGCTGCGCCATTTGGGGGAAACACGGGTTACAATCAGGAGTAAGCCGGAATCGTAAATCCGGCGTGTGTGAGCGGCATCTAAGTAACCAGGCGCGGCGGACCGCGCCGGCCACTTGCATGAGGAGTTTTCAGTGAATTCGACGGTCAAAACGGTCGTGTTCTGGCTCGTGATCGTGCTCTCCGGCGTCCTGCTCTGGCAGGTCGTCAAGGGCGCGAATTCGGGCACGAAAGAGCGCGACATCACCTTTTCGGAGTTTCTCTCCCAGGTTGATCAGGGCAACGTCAGTGAAGTGACCATTGTCGGCCCTGACGTTCACGGTAAGTTCAAGAACGACAAGGCCACATTCCACACCACCGTTGTCGAAGGCTACCCTGACATGATCAAGGAGATGCGCGACAAAGGTGTGAACATCACGGTCAAGAATAACCAAGGGGGGGGCTGGCCGACGTGGCTGCTGAACCTTGCGCCATTCATCCTGTTGGGCGCGCTCTGGTTCATCATGATCCGCCAGATGCAGACCGGAGGGAACAAGGCGCTGTCGTTTGGCAAGAGCCGGGCGCGCCTGCTCTCCATGCAGCAGAAGAAAGTCACGTTTAAAGACGTGGCCGGCGTGGATGAGGCCAAGGAAGAACTCAAGGAGATCATCGAGTTCCTGCGCGAAGCGCAGAAGTTCCAGAAGCTGGGCGGCCGCATTCCCAAGGGCGTGCTGCTGGTCGGACCTCCGGGAACCGGCAAGACATTGCTGGCACGCGCTGTGGCCGGCGAGGCCAACGTTCCGTTCTTCAGCATCTCCGGTTCGGATTTTGTTGAGATGTTCGTCGGCGTGGGCGCAAGCCGCGTCCGCGACCTGTTCGAGCAGGGTAAGAAGAATGCGCCCTGCATCATCTTCATCGACGAAATTGACGCGGTTGGCCGCCATCGCGGCGCAGGCTTGGGCGGCGGACATGACGAGCGCGAGCAGACCCTGAACCAGTTGCTCGTCGAAATGGACGGCTTCGAGTCGAACGAAGGCGTAATTCTGATCGCCGCGACCAACCGTCCCGACGTGCTCGACCCGGCGCTGCTGCGGCCGGGCCGCTTCGACCGCCGCGTGGTGGTTTCGCGCCCCGATGTGCGCGGGCGCGAAGAGATTCTGCGCGTCCACACCCGCAAGATTCCCATCAGCGACGACGTCGATCTTGGCGTGCTGGCCCGCGGCACTCCGGGCTTCTCCGGCGCTGACCTGGCCAACATGGTCAACGAGGCTGCGCTCAATGCCGCGCGTCAGAACCGCAAGACGGTGCTGATGTGGGACTTCGAGCAGGCCAAAGACAAGGTCCTGATGGGCGCCGAGCGCAAGTCGATGCTGCTCTCCGACGAGGAGAAGAAGGTCACGGCCTATCATGAGGCGGGCCACGCGCTGGTGGCGGCCATGCGCGAGCACTCCGACCCGCTGCACAAGGTGACGATCATCCCGCGCGGCATGGCGCTGGGCGTGACCATGCAGCTGCCCATCGACGACAAGCATACTTACACACGCGACTACCTGGAGACACGGCTGGCCATCATGATGGGCGGGCGCGTGGCCGAGGAGCTGTTCCTGAACACCATGACCACGGGCGCAGGTAACGACATCGAGCAGGCGTCCGACCTGGCGCGCAAGATGGTCTGCGAGTTCGGCATGTCGTCGCTGGGGCCGATCACATTCGGCAAAAAGGAAGAGCAAATCTTCCTGGGCCGCGAGATCAGCCAGCACCGCGACTTCAGCGAGGAAACTGCGATGAAGATCGATGGCGAAGTTCGCCGCTTCGTCGACGACGGCTACAACTCGGCGCGCAGCATCCTGGAAGGCAACCGCCCGATCCTGGAGCGTATTGCCATGGCGCTGCTGGAACGCGAGGTCATCGATGCCAACGATATTCAGTTGATCATCGAAGGCAAGGAGCTGCCGGCCCGCGTCAACCCCAACCTGCCACCTCCTGCGAAGGACGACGTGCAGCAGGTGCTGAAGCCGGCTCCGGGCCAGCCCAACGTGGCTCCGGGAGAAAGGCCGGCACAGGCGTAGGAGCAGAGCCGTTAGCACTTGGTGTTAAGCGCTTAGCCAAGACCAAATGGGCGGCCTAATCGGTCGCCCAGAATTTTTGCAGCACGCACAACAAATCGTGGCAGTGCGACTCTGTCACATTACTCTCCCATCATGGCCAAATATGTTCCCATCGGCACGAGCGCCGCGGTCGAAAAGCGGGTTGAATTCCAGCACACATTGGCAGCGAGGTGGCCGGAGCTGCCATCGGTGCTCTCCACTCCGCGCATGATCGACTGGATGGAAGTCGCGGGCTTCGAGGCGCTGCGGTCATTTTGCGAGGGGGACGAGATCAGCGTGGGTACGGCAATCAATGTCAATCATCGCGCGCCCGTGGGCGTAGGTGAACTGGTGCGCTGCGAGGCCGTAGTGGAGTCGATCAATGACCGATTTATAACGTTTCGCGTGACTGCGCAGAGCGGGGGCCGGGTGTTCGGCGAGGGAACAATCGACCGCGTCATCGTCAACATGAGCAAGTTCGAAGGAAAATTTCGGACAGCTCGACGGAGCTGATTTGCGCATTTCGCAATGTGACCCGCTGGCCTCACTGCATAATCGTTCTCACCAGATCTCCGACCTTGAAGTCCCCCCGCGACCTACTTCGCTGTCGCAACTCCTCGGCCCGCGCGCATACAGCTTCCGCCCTGCACCGACGTCAGCACGCCGCCGGCGGCGGTGACGGTCTCATTCCAGCATGCGCCGTTGGAGTTCGAGTACTGATACGTCTCCGTGTTCGCCTGGCCGAAGGTGCTGGCGTTACCGTTGGCATCCACCATCAGCAGGTCCTTCGGCACAACCGCGTCGGAGAAGGTGCTGGAGTAAGCCGGGTTGCCGTTCACCTGCACCAGCACGCTCTTGTTGAACGCCTGGTTGGCGGTCGTGTACTGCTGATACGAACCGTCGGGATTTAGCGAGAAGCTGTAGGACAACGTCAGCGGCCAGGAGAACTGCGCCGTCGCCACCGTTGTATTGGCGCCGCTGGTGGTGGTGGTGGAGGAGCTGATCGTAGTCGTCTGTCCAATCGCCTGGTCGTAGACCGAACCGTCCAGGACCACGTAATATTTTTGCGAATTGCTGAAGTCGATGCTCTGCACGACCTTGGTATCCACCGTGCCGTGCGAGGTGTTCGCGAAGCCCTCGACGGTGAAACCGCGGTCCGAGGTCACCGACAGCGGTCCACCGGCGACCGTACCGTTGTTGTAGATTTTGCTGTCGTCGATCATCGGATCCGGCGGGTTGATGGTATTGGTGGTCAGCGCTCCCGTCACCTGCGTCGAGCCGAGGTCCTGGTATACGAGCAGGTTGGCGCAAGCGGAGAAGTAGCTGTCAGCGTTGTAGACGGTAACCGCAACCGTATGTTGCTGGCCGTCATCCAGCGTGGCCGCAAAGGGCGTCAGGTCCACGCGATAGGGCTCGAAGTTGAGAGTGTGCACGCCCGGAACCGGCCGCCACAGGAACGGGTCGATGCCGCCGGTAAAGATCCAGGGATAGACCGGGGCCACGCCTGCAGGATTGCCGTCGATGGTGACCTCGGCCTCGCGGAAAGACGAGGAGCCGCAGTTTTCCAGCTCGCTGGCAACATCGTTAGGCGCGCAGGTATACCAGAACTCGTCGGTGCTCTGGCCTTGCGCGAACACATTCAGATACAGGCGCTCAACATTCGTCGGGAAGGTGAAGGTCGCTGCGAGCTGGTCGGTGGGCGTGTTCAGCGTGACCGTGCCGCCGGTCGAGCTCGCCGACATCGGAAGCACCATGTTCGCCGCCGCCGGCGGGTTTTGCCCCTGCGACAGTGGATAGAACTGCAAATACGCGCTGCCGTGAATGTGGCTGGTGTACATGCTGTTCACCAGATTGCCGAGGTCGACGCGTCCCTGCTGCGCCGTCGTGAACAGCGCGCTCATCTCGGTGAGATTGCTTTCGGTGTGCCAGGTGCGCATCACGTTCGCCGAGGGTTCCGGCGTGGTGCCGAAGAAGATGTTGGCGCCGCCGATCCAGATTTCGCCGGTGCGGTCGAACTGGCGGCCGGCATCGACCGACCAATCGGCCTCAAACACCACCGCGGCCCACGGTCCGGGACAGTCGGCGGGAGGCGTGTAGTCGAAGAACTGGGGGTTGAAGTCAGCGAAGTCGAAATTCTGAAAGAGCGTCACCGTGCATTGTGTAGTGGTGGGGCGCGGCACAGGAGCGTTGGCGGTCACCGTGTTGCCCGACCCGATCACCGGCATGCTGGGCGCAACGTAGTTCTGCGCGACGGCCGCGCCGGTCAGAAGCAGGATCAATGCCAAGGCACAAAGTAGAGATGATTTCAGGGACATGGGAGTGACTCCTCGCTGGGCGTCGCGGTTGACCGCGCTCGTGTGGTCACAACAGGATATTGCCTTTGGTAGGACGAGTACAAGGAACGGAAGATAGCAGCAGCAGGATTCGGACAGACCTGTTAGTCCAGATTCAACCCGCCCGTCAATTCGCTAAGCTTCGCAATGCGATGCTCCAGGCACCACTTTTCCAGCGAGTCTACCAGCGTCTCGCTGGCGCACGGGTCCCAGAAGTTCACCGTGCCAACTTCGACGGCATTCGCGCCGGCGAGCATGAACTCGATGACATCCTCGGCGGTGCTGATGCCGCCCAGCCCGATGACAGGGATCTTCACCGCCTTCGCGGCCTCCCACACCATGCGCACGGCGATCGGCTTGATGGCCGGGCCGGAGAGGCCGGCGGTGATGTTGGAGATGCGCGGCTTGCGCGTTTCCGCGTCGATGGCCATGGCGACGAAGGTGTTGACCAGCGAAATCGCGTCGGCCCCTGCGTCTTCGGCGGCGCGCGCCATCTCCGGAATGCTAGTCACGTTGGGGGAAAGCTTCACGATCAGCGGACGCGCGGCAATCTTCTCGCAAGCGCTGACCACCTCGAACAGCATCTTGGGATCGCTGCCAAAGGCGATGCCGCCGCACTTCGTGTTGGGGCAGGAGACGTTCAGTTCGTAGCCGGCGATGCCTTCGCCGTCGTTGAGCATGCGTACCACGTCTTCGTATTCGTCCTGCGAGTGGCCGAAGACGTTGCACAGGAAAACGATGTCTTTGATATTGCGCAGCACCGGGAGCTTCTCGTCCAGGAAGGCGCGCGCGCCGATGTTTTGCAGGCCGATGGCATTCAGCATTCCGGCGGCGGTTTCGAACAGCCGCGGCGGAGGATTGCCCGCTATGGGCTCGCGCGACAGTCCCTTGGTGACGAATCCGCCGAGGCGGCTGAGGGTGACGATGTCTTCGAACTCCACACCGTAGCCGAAGCTGCCCGAGGCAGCCATCACCGGGTTCTTCAATACGATGCCCGCGACATTAACGCTCATGTCCACTGCGGGCTTTGCCGACGGAGCGGGACTCACTGCGCCTGCCTCTCGCGCGCGAGCGTGATCGGCTGCCGCACGCTGGCGGTGCGCTCCAGCTTGTCCCAGGCGAAGCCCCGGCCTTCCATGGCGCGCTTCAGCGTCCGGAACAGCACCAGCGAGAACAACTGCCGGTAGGCGAAGCGCTGCAGCCACACGTGACCGAGCAGCAAGAAATCGCGCTTGCGGCCGGGCTGCTGCCGCTCCAGCGTGAAGGCGATGGTTGACGCGATGAAGTCGATCACCATGAACAGCAGGAAGTAGGCCACCAGCTTGTGGAAGTCTGCCGGGCTGGCGGATTCGGGATGGAAATAGCGGTTATAGGCGTAGGTGGCTGCGCCCACGACAAACATGATGTCGATGAACGGCGAAACCAGCGGCAGCAGGATCTGGAAGACGATCATGTTGGGAATCGCCACCCAGCCCAGCGCACCCTTCTGCTTCACCGCGCCGAGGTGTTTGCGCACCGCTTGCATGATGCCAAAGGACCAGCGGAAGCGTTGCCGCATCAGGCCATTCGCGTTCGTCGGCGCCTCCGTATAGGCCAGGGCGCGGTCTTCATAGTTCACCCAGTAGCCGGCCTGGAGCAACGCCATGGTGAGATCGGCGTCCTCGGCGACAGTATCGCGCTGGTATCCCCCGGCCGCGCGTACGGCAGCGGTGCGCCACGCGCCGATCGCGCCGGGCACGACGCTGACAGCGTTCAGCGTGTTCAGCGCGCGCCGTTCGAAATTCTGGCTGGTGATGTACTCCAGCGCCTGCCAGCGCGTCCACAGGTTGACGCGGTTGCCCACCTTCGCATTGCCGGCCATCGCCCCGACTTTGGGGTTGCTGAAGTGCGGCACCAGCCTGGAAATCGCATCGGGCGCGATGATGGTATCGGCGTCGATGCCGACGAAGACCTCTTCTGTGACCTGCTCCAGGCCGTAGTCGAGTGCGTCCGCCTTGCCGGCGTTCGGCTTGCTGAGCACAGTAACGCGGCCGTCTTTGATTTCCCGGGCGAATGCCGTACGCGTGACCTCGAGCGTTGCATCCTTCGATCCATCGTCAATCACGATAACGCGCAGATGCGCATAATCCGAGTCCAGCACTGAACGCACCGTGCGCTCAATCACCTTCTCTTCGTTATAGGCGGGAACAAGGACGGCAACGGCGGGCCGGTAGCTCGGATCGAAGTCGCTGTCGCGCCGCCGCACGCGATCGTAAATGGCCAGGGCGCCCACCATGACCAGACGGCCGCTCATCAGCAGGTCGCCGACGAAGAATACGAAAATGATGAATACCTGCACGAACCCGAACAGCGAGAAATTCAGGCTATCGACCCAGGCCGCCCAGCGCTCATTGGCGGTAATCGGGGGCATGACCTCGGCGCGGGTCTTGCCCATCAGTTCGGAGACGGGCACAACGTGGTAACCGCGCTGCTCCAGCCCAGTCAGCATCATGTCCAGCGCGAGGACCGTCTGGCTTCGGTCTCCGCCGCCGTCGTGCAGCAGGATGATGTTGCCGCAGCGCAGATTTCCGGGCGCGCAGGGCGGCAGATTCGCGAGCACATCGTCGGCCAGGTCCTTCGCCGGGCGCCGCGGATTATCGCGCCAATCGTTGGGGTCGATCTTCTCACCCACCGCAATGTAGCCCAGGTCCTGCGCGATCTCCAGCGGGCGGACCTGATCGGCGGTGTCGGGCGCCTCGTCGATCGCATACGGCGGGCGCATCAGCACAGGTTTTACCCCGAACTTGCTCTCGAAGAGCCGCTCGGTCAGGTTCAACTCGACCTCGAAATAGCGCTTCGAAATGCTGCTGATGTCGGGATGAGTAAAGGTGTGATTGCCGATCTCGTGGCCCTCGGTGAACACGCGCTGCGCCACGCCGGGAAACTTTTCCACCTCGACGCCAATCTGGAAGAACGTCGCCTTGGCATTATGCTTCTTCAGCACGTCGAGGATCTTAGGCGTCCACTCCGGATCGGGGCCATCGTCGAAGGTGATGGCAACTTTCTTTTCCTGCAAACCGCCGTACATGTCGACCACGTAGGGCATCGGCAGGTTCTGGAAAATTTCATCGCTGATGAGGTGGCTGTCGGGATCGACGCTGATCTTCCGTTCGCCCGCGACCGGCCGAGACTGAATGCGCAGGATCTCGCCGTTGCCTTCCACGTCAACATCCTGTCCGGGAGGCACCGCGTCCAGGCGGTCGGTTGCGCCCGCCTCGTAAGGCTTGTCCCACACCGCCCACAGCGAGCGGTCCTCAGCGCCCAGGCGAAAGAGTGCGAAGGTACTGATGCCCAGAGCATGGGCGGCCCGCATCTGGTTTAGCGCGGTCACGCCGTCCAGAAACCACACGTCATGGCGAATGTTCTTCTCGTCGAGGTACGCGAAATGGGGGTTCATCGCGTCGTCATCGAAGTTGATGTCGGCCTCCGAATCCGCCGCCTCCAGCCATGCGTCCTGCGCCGAAACGTTGTGTACATCCTCCGGCGGTGTGCCCTTCTTCTGTCCCGGCTTCATCGCCCAGTCGTATCCGTAATTGGCGACGGCGCAGATGATCTTCTCCTTGGGCGCAACCTTCAAGGCGTCCTGAAGGTTCTTGACGAACCAGTCCTGACCCGCGACCGCGCCGGGCTCACCGCCGGGAAAATGTTGGTCGTAGTTCATCAGGATGAGACCGTCGCAAACCTTGGCCAGTGCGCCGTAATCGCCTTTGTCGTTGACGGGAACCGCGACATACAGCTTCAGGCCTTTAGCGTGGAGGTCGTTGTAGAGCTCCTCAACCAGCGTGTGGAAGTCGTCGCGCGCACTGTCAGGGAAGGCCTCGAAGTCCAGCGTGATGCCCTTGTACTGGTCCGTGGCCAGGAACTTCAGCAACTCCTCGCGGAAGCGCTGGCGTGCCTCCGGATTCGCCATGAACTTGTCGGTGTCAGGGTTCCACTGGTTGGTGACCGGGTCGATGTTGTTGACCAGCGGGAACACTTCGGTCTGCGCCTTCTCCGACTTCAGGAAGGCCATCACCTTGTCGTCGATGGGGCGCGGCTTGCCGTTGGGATCGATGACGTCGTAAAGGGTATTCAGTTCGGTCGCGGCCTGCAGCCGGCCATCGGCCGTCAGCACGTGCATCCATTCGGGGAAGAGCAGGTCGAGCTGCGGATAGTATTCCTTCAGCGAGGCGAAGCTGGCAGCGTCCCACTGCACATAGAACGCGCCGCGAATGCCTTCATCGGAGTTCAGCACCACCTGCGAGGCGGGCGCCTTGGTTTTGCGATGGGTGTTCTGCCGGCGCGGAGTTTTGCGCTTCTGGTCGGCCTTCAGCGCATGGTAAGGCTTCTTAACCTCAGGCAGCGCCAGGCCCGGCACCGCTGACCCGCGAAATACCGAGAGCGCAAACAGCACGATCAGCAGAGTGATAACGATGACGCTGCCGTCGATCAAGAGGCGCAGACGGCGCCAGCGCTTTCGCTCCGGATCGAAGAAGATTTGTTTGGATTGCGGCATGTAGCGAATTCGATTTAATCGTATCTGCAGGCAGGAACCAGAGCAAATGGCCTTCCATTTGACGGCCCAGATGGATTTTTTGCCCCTGCTTTTTCTTACCTTGGATGTAGGAACACTACTGGGAGAGAAGCCACTCGGTCGCGCGACAGGATTTCGGGCCTGCCCTCCGCCTTCGGCTTACCCCTTCCAGAGAAAAAGCGCCCCGGCAACGACCAGAGTCACCTCGATGAGCAAGACGAAGACCTTCGGCGATAGCCGTTGGACGATGTGCTTGCCGGTAAACGATCCGAGGACCATGGTCGGACCCAGAAACAGGCCAACAATTACCGCATGCAA
>Ga0335079_10006231_pt1 | contig 13646 bp, 14 predicted proteins | sample Lox_Sample_33_FD_206719 | JGI IMG/M metagenome (GOLD analysis project Ga0335079, IMG submission 206719) | Soil microbial communities from Loxahatchee National Wildlife Refuge, Florida, United States - Lox_Sample_3.3 | ecosystem: Environmental > Terrestrial > Soil > Wetlands | place: USA... | reverse complement strand
TCATCACCGGAGAGAGCGGCACCGGAAAGGAGATGGTGGCCCGTGCGCTTCACTACAACAGCTCCCGACGGGTCAAGCCGTTCGTGGCGTTGAACTGCGCCTCGATCCCGGACAGCCTGATTGAGAGCGAGCTTTTCGGCCATGAAAAAGGCGCCTTTACGGACGCCTCGGTCCGGAAAATGGGGCAGTTTGAAGCGGCGAACGGCGGAACGTTGTTCTTGGACGAGATCGCCGAGCTCAGTCCGGCGACCCAGGCCAAGCTGCTCCGTGTACTCCAGTCGAAGGAGTTCACCCGGGTCGGCGGAACGGAAACGATCGAAGTGGACCTGCGCCTGATCACTGCGACCAACAAGGATCTGGAAGAAGCCATACGCCGCAAGACTTTTCGAGAAGACCTTTATTACCGGATCAACGTCCTCCCCATCCACCTGCCTCCCCTGCGCGACCGGAAGGAAGACATTCCGCCTTTGGCCAATCATTTCCTGGCCAAGAAAGCGAATGAAGATGGCCGGACCGTAAAAACGCTGAATAAAGAAGCGCTGATCTACTTGATGCGATACGACTGGCCTGGAAATGTGCGAGAACTCGAGAACGTCATCGAACAAGCCGTTACCCTATCGGCGGGCCCGACGATCGGGCCGGGCGATTTGCCCGTGCAGGTCCAAACCCGACGGAGAACGAATACGCTGAAGGACAAAGCCATGGGCGGTCAGGTCTCTCTCTCGGACGCCGTCAAATCGTTCGAGCGCGAAATCATTGAGTCGGCCCTCCGAAAAACCAATTATATCCAGACCCGGACTGCTCGTCTTCTGGGAATCACACGGAGAGTTTTAAAATATAAAATGGATGCCCTCGGAATCACCCTTACCGGTCATACATCATTTTCTTCAGCAAAGACCTCTTCCCACCGTGAGAAAACGGGATAAAGTACGTCATTTAACACACAAGAATAGACGGGAATGCACAAAATGGAACAATGGATCTAAATTATCTATCCCATTGATTCCATTAATCTGTGTTATGAAGCCAAGAAGGACCGATCAAATATGTACATCGACCGTCGTGTCGCCGGCTTAATGACAATCGCATCAATGATGACCACTCCGTGTTTCCCTTGGAAAACCATGAGGTTCTCAAAATTCATAAAACCTTCACCCATGTCTCCTTCACGGCATAGGAGTTGCTATATTTAGAGTGAGAAACACTTTCAACCAATCATGCTGAATGCGGCTAGCCCCGCCAGTGGAGGTACCAATGGAATCGCGACACAGTATCTTGATCGTTGACGATGAGGCAGGGCCGCGTGAAGCCTTAAATATGATTCTGAAGCCCTTCTATGGGGTATACAACGCAGAAAACGGTCACCAGGCCTTGGAAATGCTACGAAAAGCGGATGTGGACCTGGTAATTCTGGACCTCAAGATGCCGGGCTTTCAAGGAACCGACATCCTCCGGGAGATCAAAAAGGAAAAGACCCGTGTGGAAGTGGTCATTTTGACCGGATACGGCAGCTTGAAAACGGCGGTGGACGCCATCCGTCATGGAGCCGCCGACTATCTTTTAAAACCGTTTAATGTCACCGAGATCATTTCCGTTATCAACCGGATTCTGGCCCAAAAGAAACAGCGGGACCACCTGACAAACTTCCTCAGTGAACTGGGCGGATTGGTCGGGTACGACAGCACCATCGAGGAAGTGCGTCATTCGATCACCGAAAAACCCGAATTTTTAGAATCGTTGAGAGAAGTGTTCGATCGGGTTAAAGAACCCGGCGGTTCGTTTCCATCGGGGAACCACCTTGAATTTGTCAGGGTCCTGTCGGAAACCCTTGAAAGCAAGGATCCCTTTACCCATGGCCATTCCAGTCGCGTCAATTACTATTCCAACCTGTTGGCTCAAAAATTGGAGCTGAGTCAAGCCGAGCTGCGGGACCTCCAGGTCGGCGCCTATCTCCACGACATCGGCAAACTGGGTGTGGATTCTAAAATCATCTACAAGGAAGGTTCGTTCACGAGACAGGAACTGCTCTTGATGCGCCAGCATCCTGAAATTGGAGTGGAGCTGGTCAGCCCCATCGGACTCTCGCACCGCGTCATCTCGATCATCCGCCATCACCATGAATTTTACAATGGGACGGGTTATCCGGACGGTCTGAAAGGAGAGACCATCCCTATCCTGACGAGGATTGTATCCACTTCGGAGTCCTTTGATGCCATGGTGACGGACCGACCCTACCGCAAGGCCCTTCCGATCAGTGATATCGTGGCCGAGCTGAAGCGATACGCGGGCGTGCAGTTTGATCCTTACCTGGTCCAACTCCTGTTGGAAATTATCGAGGAAAAAGGGGAGGACATCCTCCCGAAGCGTTTTCAAATGATCGGGCTTCAAGACTCGGCGAGCGAGTAGCGCTTTGCTTTAGAAAGGACTCCAGATGGGAAACACAGCGACCATTTTGATGGTTTGTCTCGTACTCGGTTATCTGATCATCGAAAAAGTCTTCGTCACGCCTCCGAAATTTCTTCCGTTCTATATCCTTCTTTCGGCCATCATGGTGATGATGACGATCTGAAGGTTTTGGGCGTTCGGAAAATACCCGTGAGAGAACCCGTTATTGCGCCGCGAGGTTAAGCATTTCCCGGGCGTGTTTAAAGGCCGTCGGGGTCAGTTCGCGTCCCCCGAGCATCCGCGCGATTTCCTCGACGCGGTCCTCCTTCTCCAACCGTTTGACCTTGGTCACCGTACGCCCGTTCGATAACGATTTCTCGACCGTGAAGTGAACCGCGGCCTGGCTCGCGATCTGGGGAAGGTGGGTAATGCATAAAACTTGGCGATGCCGGGCCAACGCTTTCAAACGCTGACCCACGACCTCGGCCACGCCGCCGCCGATTCCCGCGTCGACCTCGTCAAAAATCAGGGTCGGCACGCGATCGACGGCGGCGAGGATGGATTTCAAGGACAGCATCATCCTGGACAATTCCCCGCCGGAAGCGATCCGGGCCAACGGTTTGGCTTCCTCTCCGGGGTTGGGTGTCACAAGAAACTCGACCCCTTCCGCTCCGGTCGATCCGAGCGCTTCCGTCCCATCCCGTGACCCCATCCGGATCTTAAACTTCGTTCGGCCCATTTTCAGCTGAGCGAGCTCCTTTTCAACTTTTTTTTCCAGCGAACGCGCAGCGAGGGAGCGTTCTTGGGTCAGTCGTTTGGCCATTTCCGCGCATTTCGCACGCCCCTCTTCCAAGGCTCCCGCGAGAGACTTGACGCGTTCATCGTGCGTGGAAAGAGCGGCCAGCTCTTCCTCGGCTTTCCGCCGAAACTCCAAAAGGCCTTCAATCGTCGGGCCGTATTTCTTTTTGAGCGAGACGATCAAATGCAGCCGTTCTTCAATCTGCTCCAGTCGTTTTGGATCGTATTCGATGCCCTCCTTGTAATCCCGTAAACGTCCCGCGACTTCCCGGAGTTGGGCCGAGGCCTCGGAACAGAACGCCGAAACATCCTTCATCCGCTCATCGGTACGGGCCAGCTCATCCACCGAGGATTCGACCCGCGCGAGCTGGGTCATGATCGCGCCGTCCGCCGCATAAAGATCCTGATAGGCTTGGTCCGCCAGCATCGCCAGGCGTTCGGCATTGGCCAAGACGCTGCGCTCCCGCTCCAGACCGGCATCCTCCCCCGCAAAAAGGCCGGCCGTTTCGATCTCGCGCGCTTGGAAGCGGAGGAAGTCCTCGCGTCGGGAACGCTCTTGCTCCTGGGCTCCCAGCTCCGAGAGCTCCGACCGGACCGCTTGAAAAGCGAGGTAGCGGCGATGATAGTCTTCGCGAAGACGCAGGAGTTGGCCGAAGGCGTCGAGAAGATACAACTGCTGTTCCGGTTTAAGGAGCGATTGGTGCTCGTGCTGGCCGTGAATGTCCACCAGCAGATTGCCTACCTGCTGAAGCTGCCCGAGGGTCACGAGGCCGCCGTTGACCTGGGCGCGGCTTTTTCCGGAACGCGAGATGACGCGACGGATGATGAGGTCTTCATCCGCATTGCCGGAGAGACCCATTTCCACCAGTTGCGCGGCCACCGGACCGTCTCTTGAAACGTCAAAGGCCGCCTCCAGGACGGCCTCGTCGCAATCGGTGCGGATCTGCTCGGAGGACGCGCGGCCTCCCAACAGGAGATCCACGGCGTCCACCACGATGGACTTCCCCGACCCGGTTTCCCCGGTCAGGACGTTGAGCTGTTCATGAAACCGAATTTCGAGACGATCAATAATGGCAAAGTTTTGAATGCGCAGCTCGCGCAGCATGGAACTCTCGAAAGGGTGAGGACGCGGAGGCCCGTTTACTTCACCGCCAAGAGCGAGTCGATCTTGTCCTTGAACTGCTTCTTCGCCGCCGCACCCACGATCTTGTCGACCGGTTTTCCATCCTTGAAGAAAAGAAGCGTGGGGATGCCCATAATCTGGTACCGGCTGGCCACGTCGGGATTTTCATCCGTATTGAGTTTGAACACGCGCAAACGGCCCTCGTATTCCAGGGCCAGATCATCCACAACGGGAGCGATGATCTGACACGGCCCGCACCACACGGCCCAGAAATCCACCATGGTCAGTCCCTGACCTTTCAACACTTCTTGATCCCAGTTCTGCGAATCCACCTTCAGCGGTTTGGCCATGAATCTCCCCTTTCCGTCCCCCTTTTTGAAATGATAAAATTTTATACCACTTTCCACACGGTGTCAATCCACCGTTGATCCCCGCCATTGCGCGGAAAGAAAAAGCCCCCGCCGTTTGACGGGCGGGGGCTTTGATCTCCAACCGACCGCTCTTAGTACATTCCTTCCATTCCGCCCCCGCCGCCGGGCATGGGAGGCGTTTTCTTTTCTTCCGGCAACTCGGTCACCATCACCTCGGTGGTCAACATCAGGCTGGCCACGCTCGCCGCATTCTGAAGGGCCGTCCGGGTCACCTTGGTTGGATCGATGATCCCGGCTTCGACCATATCCACATAGGTCTCGCTGATGGCGTCGAAACCGACGTTGGTTTTCTCCTTACGGGTCCGCTCCACCACCACCGAACCTTCAAAACCCGCATTGATCACGATCTGCCGAATCGGCTCTTCAAGGGCCCGTTTGACGATCGTCACGCCGACCTGCTGATCGCCCTCGAGCTTGAGCTTATCCAGGGCCGGGATGCAGCGCAGAAGAGCCACGCCGCCGCCGGGCACGATTCCTTCCTCGACCGCGGCCTTCGTCGCGTGCAGGGCATCCTCGACGCGGGCCTTTTTCTCCTTCATCTCGGTCTCGGTCGCCGCGCCCACATTGATCACGGCCACGCCGCCGACGATCTTGGCCAGGCGTTCCTGGAGTTTCTCGCGGTCATAATCCGAGGTGGTCTCCTCGATCTGGGCCTTGATCTGCTTGACCCGCCCCTGAATCTTGGCATGGTCCCCGGCCCCTTCGATGATCGTCGTGTTGTCTTTGTCGATGTTGATCCGTTTGGCCCGGCCGAGATCCGTGATCTTCACGTTCTCAAGCTTCAGACCCAGTTCCTCCGAGATGACCTGGCCGCCGGTCAAAACCCCGATGTCCTCCAACATCGCCTTCCGTCGGTCGCCGAATCCCGGGGCCTTCACCGCCGCGCAATGAAGCGTTCCGCGCAGCTTGTTGACCACCAAGGTGGCCAAGGCCTCCCCTTCCAGTTCCTCCGCAATGATCAGGAACGGTTTCCCCAACCTTGCGATCTGCTCCAGAACGGGGAGGAGATCCTTCATGGCGCTGATTTTCTTCTCGTGGATGAGGATGAAGGGATCCTCCAGCGTGCATTCCATCCGTTCCGGGTCCGTGATGAAGTAGGGTGAAAGGTAGCCGCGATCGAACTGCATCCCCTCGACCACGTCCAGCGTCGTGGTCATGCTCTTCGCCTCTTCGACCGTGATGACGCCGTCTTTTCCGACTTTTTCCATGGCCTCGGCGATCAGCTCGCCGATGGTTTTATCGCTGTTGGCCGAAATGGTGCCGATCTGCGCGATTTCCTTTTTGGTCTGGCAGGGCTTGGACAGTTTCTTCAACTCCTCGATGACGATTTCGACCGCCCGGTCGATGCCCCGCTTCAGCTCCATGGAGTTGGCCCCGGCCGACACACTCTTAACACCCTCTTTGAAGATCGACCAGGCCAGCACCGTCGCGGTCGTGGTTCCGTCGCCGGCCGCGTCGCTGGTCTTGCTGGCCACTTCCTTGACAAGCTGCGCGCCCATGTTCTCATAGGGATCTTTGAGCTCGACTTCTTTGGCCACCGTCACGCCGTCTTTGGTGATGGTCGGCGCGCCGAATTTCTTGTCGATCATTGCGTTTCTTCCCTTCGGTCCGAGCGTGGCCTTGACCGCTTCCGTTAATTGGTTGACTCCTCGAAGAACGGCCGCACGGGCCGAATCACTGAACAGCATCTGCTTTGCCATAGAATCCCCTCTTTCCTTGGATGTGTCGAATGGAACGATGATGGTTCCATCCGATCGATCGGTTTATAATAGTGAACCGTCTTTACTTTTCAAAAATACCCAGGATATCCTCTTCCTTGACGATCAAGTAATCCGTTCCATCCATGTTGATCTTGCTGCCGGAATACTTGTCGAATAAAATGACGTCCCCGACTTTCAATCCCTTGACCTCGCTGCCCACCGCTTCAATTTTACCCTTTTGCGGTTTTTCTTTGGCCGCTTCGGGAATATAAATCCCTCCCGGCGTTTTTTCCATTTCTTCCGAATAGCTCACGAACACGCGGTCCTTGAGCGGTTTGAATTTCATCGAAACCTCCCCCTTCTTTTGCGTCGCCTGTACCGTCATGATCCATTCCTCCTTTTCTATTGTCTTATGTGCTATCGTCTCATGAAATTGATTAGCACTCCGTTCAAGTGAGTGCTAATCTACACCATAGAAACTATGGTGTCAAGTTTTTTTTTAAAAATCAGCTCGCCGTTTGTACCGGCTTGATGTCTTTAAATATTTCCCATGTTTTCAAAAGATCAATCGCCTTCTGAAGCTGGACGTCTTCTCCCTCGGGCGCCGGTGACCCTTCGCTCGATGGCGGCGCGGGTTCCTGTTTCAAGGCATTCCCGGAACGCGGCTCGGCGGTTTCATTTTTCAGATGTCTTTCGAGGTCCTTTTCACGCAGCACGGGAGGGGGTTGCCCGGACCCTTTGACCTGCAACGGCTTAACGACGATGTCCGGCGTAATCCCCACGTTCTGAATCGAACGCCCCTTCGGGGTGTAATATTTGGCGGTGGTCAACCGCAGGCCGGAACCGTCGGACAGCTGTAATATCGTTTGGACGGAACCTTTCCCGAACGTCTGCGTTCCAAGAATGATCGCGCGACCCCAATCCTGCATGGCGCCCGCCACAATCTCGGAAGCGCTGGCGCTCCCCTCGTTCACCAGGACGATCATGGGATAACTATCGTAGGGGTTCTTATTGCTGGATTGGTACTCGTCCGTTTGCTTCTTCGGATCGCGGCCTTTAATGGATACCACCACTTTGCCCGGCGGGATGAACAACTCGGAGGTCTCGACCGCCGCGGTCAGCAGCCCTCCCGGATTGTTTCGGAGGTCTAAAATGATGGACTGCATCTTATCCTCCTTCAACTTCTTCAACGCGGCGGCCAAATCCGTGGCCGTCATCTCCTGAAACTGGCTCAGCCGGATGTATCCGATGTGATTGTCCAGCATCTTGCTCTTGACGCTGTCGATCTTGATCGTTTCCCGGACCAGATCGAACACGATGGGCTCGTCGGCTCCCTCCCGCTCGACGGTCAGCTTGACCTTGGTGCCCTTCGGCCCCCGCATCTTTTCCACGGCCTCCATCAAGGTCATATCCTTTGTGGGGTCCCCGTCCACCTTGATGATGAAATCCCCGGCCTTGATCCCGGCCCGGTCCGCCGGCGTTCCCTCGATCGGAGCGATGACCGTCAAGCGGTTGTCCTTGATCCCGATCTGAATCCCCAGACCGCCGAACTCTCCTTTCGTGTCCACCTGCATTTCCTTGTACATGTCCGGAGACATAAAAGCGGAATGCGGATCCAGCGTGTTGAGCATCCCCCGGATGGCGCCGTACACCAGATCCTTGCTGTCTGTCGGCTCCACGTAGTTCTTCTGGATCAGGGACAGGACCTCCGCAAATATTTTGAGCTCTTCATAGACTTCGGCTTCCGCGGAAAGCGCGCTCCGAAGCCCCTGACCGACCATCAGGCCGGTGGCGAATACGGTGATCAGAAGGACGACGACAACGCCGATCAAGGTTTTTTGCTGCTTGTGCATGGTTTCCTCCCAAAAGAGAACGTCCGATAATTACGACGGCAGACTCACCGGCGCTTCAGCCAGGACAGGGGATCCAACGGGTCCGCGCCGTGGCGCACCTCAAAATAAAGATTGTTGTCGCTGGTCAAGCCGGTGTCCCCGATCTCTCCGATGATCTGTCGTCGGGAGACCTGGTCGCCGGGCGAGACCAGAAGTTTGGCCGCATGGGCATACAGGGTGAAATAATTTTTGCCGTGATCGATGATCACCAAGAGCCCGTAACCCCGGAACCAGTCGGCGTACACCACCGACCCGCTGTAAACCGAGCGGATCGGGCTGCCCTGGCTGGACTGGATTTCAATCCCTTTCCGGTAAATATAGACGTCAAATTGAGGATGCTTCTGACGGCCGAACAACGTGACCACCCGACCCGGCGCCGGCCAATCCAAATGACCGCGTTGAAGCGCGAATTCGCCGGCCGCGGGGTGTTCCCGCCGGGCGCGACGCTCGGTTTCCAGCTCCTGGATCAGGTCTTTGAGTTTGGTCGCCGACTCCTCCAATTCACGGAGGGTTCGCTCGGAGGTCGACTTCTCATCCCGAATGCTGGCCAGCAGCAGATCCTTCTTCTTCTTTTCGTCGTGGATCTCGGACAGCTTCCGGGTGATTTCGGTCTTATCGTCCAGAAGGTCGGCGCGGGCCCGGCGCAGGGCGGTTTCCTTCGGCTCCATCTGGGCCACCGCCGACTGGTAGCTCCGGAGCAGTTCGCCTTCCTTGTTCGAGATCCAAGTCAGATAATAATACCGCCTCAGAAAATCATAATGATCCTTCGATTCAAACAGAATCTTCAACGCGCCGAACCGCCCCTCCTGATACAAGACCCGGATACGCTCCCGGACCCGCCCTTGATTGGCCTCGATCTCGCTCTGCAGGGATCGCAGGTCGCGATCCAGCTGTTCGATTTCCTGGTCCCGCTCGATCAACTGGAGATTGACCACCGTGAGCTCTTTCTTTTTCAGCGTGCGCTGGTAATCGACCTCTTCCAGATTTTCCAGGATCGAATTCTCCCGTTTGACCGCGCTGCGGTTCTTCCGGCGTTGCTGATCGATCTCCTGCCTCAAGCGGTCCAGTTCCTGTTTTTCCTGCGTCATTTTTTTTGAAGCCGAATCGGGCTCGGACTCGGCGGACCGGCCGAGTCCCGTCAGCAAGAGAACCGGGACGAGAATCGCCAGACCCCACAGCATCCGGATCAAGACCCGTCTCATAACAATCTTCGGATCGAAAGCAGACTCCCCGTGCAGCCCAGTCCGACGCCGACCGCCAGGACCAGGAACAGCCAGGACGCCGGCAGAAACATCAAATCCATCTGGCCGCCCAGAAACCCGCCGGTTCCGGCCAGCCGCCTCTGGGCCAGTTCAAAGATCCCCCGCAGCAAAGCGATCGAGACGACGCCGCCGAACAAACCCATCAACGCCCCCTCCATAAGGAAAGGCATCTGGATATAGGCGCGGGTGGCGCCGATCAGCTGGAGCACCTCGATGTCCTCCAAGCGGGACCAGACCGTCAGGCCGATGGTGCCGTAGATGATCACCACCGCCGCCAGCCCGAGGATCAACCCGATCACGGCGCTGCCCACCCGGACGGTTTCCAGAACGGCGTTGACGGTGTCGACCCAATCGCGGCCGTACTGGATGTCGTCGACCCCGTCCAGCCCCTTCAAGCGCAGGGCCAGCCGCCGGACGGCCTCGGAAGACTGGTAGGCTTTTTCCAGCGTCACTTCATAGGAAGCCGGCAACGGATTGTCTCCCAGCCCCTTGAGAAGAATATCCTGGCCTTCCAGAGACCGGCGGAAGTTCTCCAGGGCCCGCTCTTTTGAAACGTACACGACATTGGAAACGCCGGGCTCCGCCCGAAGTTTTGTTTCCAGGTCGGCCTTCTCTTTTTCCGCGAGCCCGTCCCGGAGATACAGGATCACCTTGATTTCCTGCTGGAGCGAAACGACCATCGCGTCGAGGTTGAAATACAAGAGGAGAAAAACCCCGAACAGCATCATCGTAAAGGCGATGGTGGCCATCGAGATCAGCGTGGTCGACTTGTTGGCCCGGAGGTTTAAAAACGTCTCTTTCAAAAAATACCGGAGTTGACGCATCAGGCGCCCCCCTCGACGACTCTCCCCTCTTTGAGGCCGATCACCCGGCGACGGATGCGCGACACGACCTCCCGGTTGTGCGTCGCCACCAGCATGGTCGTTCCTTTGGCGTTGATCGTTTTCAACAACTCGAAGATCTCGGCCGTCAGTTCGGCGTCGAGATTCCCGGTGGGTTCATCCGCCAGCAGGATCATCGGATGATTCACGATCGACCGGGCGACGCAGACGCGCTGCTGCTCCCCCGCGGAGAGCATGGTCGGCATCAGGTCTTTTTTATGCTCGAGGCCGACCGAGCCGAGCACCTCGGAGACCCGTCTGCGAATTTCGGCCGGCGAGGCCCCCGCGACCTGGAGGGCCACCGCGACATTATCAAAGACCGTTTTCTTCTGAAGCAGTTTGAAATCCTGAAAGATGAAACCGATGCTTCGTCTGAGGAGCGGCAGACCGGACGCCTTCACCCGGGCCACGTTCCTGTTTTGGATCACGATCTGACCGGAATCCGGCTGTTCCAACCCGAAGAGGAGCTTCAGCAACGTCGATTTGCCGGCCCCGCTGGGGCCGGTGAGCCATGCAAATTCACCCTTCTCGATCCGCAGGGTGATATCCTCCAACGCCACGCGGTGACGGCCGTACGACTTGTACACGTGAAAGAGTTGGATCATTCGCTACGGTTTCTTGCGCTCCTCCCGGGCCGCCAGATAGTCCAGGATCATGTCGTCCAGACTCTTCTTCCCGCCCGATGCCGGCGGGGGGCGATGCTCGGGGGCCTTGCTCGCCGCGGGAGGCTGGACGGCGGCGGGCTTCGTCCCGGGCCGGCTCGTCTCCAGTGAAACCCGGCCCGTCTGGAGATCCTCGATCATTTTCTTGTGCTGCTCGTTCATCATGTCTTTCAGGGTGGCCGGCAGGTTTTCGGCGTTCACGATATCGGCGTAAGCGGTCTTGCGGGAGGCCAGGATCGCGCCGGCCTGAAAGAGAATCGTCACGATCGTCGCGGTTTTTCGGCCGGTGTCCTCGGTTTGAACGTGATAGATTTTGCCCTGATGCTCGACATCCGTGTTCAGCCCTGTAATCATCGTAAACGGGAATCCCCTCCGGCCTCGAATGCGTTCCGGATCAGATCGACCTCGAACGCCCGGTTCGTGAATCCTTGAATCAACACCAGGTCAAAACGGCAGGGACAATCCCGCAGCCGGCGTCGGGCCATATATCCCTCCGCAAGATAAGTTAGCTGCCGACGCTTTCGCGCGTCCACCGCCCACGATGCCCCGCCGTAGCGGTCGCCGCGCCGGGCCTTGACCTCGATGAAAACCAGGACGTCCCCATCGTAGGCGATCAGATCGATCTCGCCCCGCCCGACCCGGATGTTCCGGCCGACGATCCGGTAGCCGCGTCCTTCCAGAAAACGGACCGCCTCCGCTTCCCCCTGCTTTCCGAAGGCCCGCGTTTCAAGACTCATGATCCGCCTCGAATGAGCGTCCGGCTCCGCCGGTGCGAACGCGGGGGTTCGGGGGGCATGCGAGGACCTTGTTTCATGTCTGCCGCGGCGGCGCCCCGTCATCATCATCCCGGACGCGGCGAAAGCTTTGGCGGTGGATCGGGCAGGGCCCAAACCGGGACAGGGCCTCCAGGTGCTCCGCCGTGCCGTAGCCCTTATGGGCGCGGAAGTTGTACTGCGGGTACCGGCGATCGCATTCCAGCATCAAACGATCCCGCGTCACCTTCGCGATCACCGAGGCGGCCGCGATGCTCTGGCTCCGATCGTCCCCCCGGATCAGGGCCTTTTGGGGAATCGCGACGCCCGGGACGGTCAAGGCGTCGATCAGCAGATAATCGGGCGACACCGCCAGATCCTCCAGCGCCCGGATCATGGCCCGGACCGTCGCCTGCAGGATGTTGATCCGGTCGATCACCTCCGGGCCGATCACCCCGACGCCGACGGCCGTCGCCCGTCCGTGAATCGCTTCAAAGAATCGTTCCCGTTGCAGGGCGGTCAATTTTTTGGAATCGCGCAGGCCGGGAAGAACAAGATGCTCCGGCAGAATGACGGCGGCCGCGACCACCGGACCGGCCAGCGGACCCCGTCCCGCCTCGTCCAGCCCGGCGATGCGCCGAAACCCCTGCGCGAAAGCGATGCGCTCGAAACGGGTGCGATCCGGATCGTCAACGCCGGCCGACCCGGGTTCCGGTAAATCGGCCTTCTCCCTCCTGTTGGGGTCCAGAAACGGGGGCATTCCCACCGTAATGGGCGGACTAACCCATCCTCAGCTTTTTTCCGACTTGGCCGCGACGGCCTCCGGCTCCGGCTCGGAGGCCGGGGCCTTCTCGCCCAGGCCCGGCGCGTACTCCCGTTCCGCGATCTTGGCCTCTTTACCCTGCTTCGTCCGCAGATAATACAGCTTGGCCCTCCGGACGCGTCCCTCCCTCACCACCTCGATTTTTTCCAAGGTCGGCGAATGCAGCGGGAACACTTTTTCCACGCCGATGCCGAACGAGATCTTCCGCACCGTGACCGTCTCGCGATGGGCGCCGCCTTTCCGGGCGATCACGACGCCTTCGAACACCTGGACCCGCTCTTTCTCGCCTTCCATCACCTTGGCGGAGACCCGAACGGTATCCCCTACTTTGAATGCCGCAATCTGGGCCTTCTTCATTCCCAGCTCGATTCGATCCAACCGATTCATGACGACTTCCCTCCTCCCGATCCCCACCGTTCCACACGGAATGGATCCGCTCGGCGGGGGCCATCCCCGCCCGTTTCCCTCTTCAACTCCTCCAACGTATTCCGGTCCTCTTCCGTCAGAACCGTCTTCTCAAGCAGCTCCGGACGCTTCTGAAACGTATTCAGCAGGGCCTGCTTTCGCCGCCAGTCCTGGATGGCCGCATGATTTCCCGAGATCAAAACCTCGGGAATGTTCAGGCCGCGGAACAGCGCCGGACGCGTGTAATGCGGGTAGTCCAGCAGCGCTCCGGCGAATGAGTCTTCCCGCGCCGACTCCGGGTCGCCCAGCACGCCGGGCACCCACCGGACCGCCGCGTCCATCATGACGAGGGCCGGCAACTCGCCGCCCGTCAGGACGTAATCCCCGATCGAAATCTCCTCCAGTTCCAGGCCCTCCCGCACCCGCTCGTCCACGCCCTCGTAGCGGCCGCAGATAAAAACGAGCCGCCGCTCCTCCCGGCCGAACTCGACCGCCAGCGGCTGTCCGAAGCGCCTTCCCTGCGGCGAGGTGA
>Ga0335079_10006229_pt1 | contig 13647 bp, 11 predicted proteins | sample Lox_Sample_33_FD_206719 | JGI IMG/M metagenome (GOLD analysis project Ga0335079, IMG submission 206719) | Soil microbial communities from Loxahatchee National Wildlife Refuge, Florida, United States - Lox_Sample_3.3 | ecosystem: Environmental > Terrestrial > Soil > Wetlands | place: USA... | reverse complement strand
TCCTCCATCAGCAGCTCGCCGCGGTCGTTCATCGGGATCACGCGCAGCGTCGCGTTCTTTTCCTCGCAGAGCATCTGCCAGGGAACGATGTTGGAGTGGTGCTCCATGGCAGAGATGACGATCTCGTCGCCTTCCTTGACGAATTTGCGCCCCCAGGAGCTCGCCACCAGGTTGATGCCTTCGGTCGTGCCGCGCACGAAGATCAGCTCTTCGTTCTTTTTCGCGTGCAGGAATTTGCGGACCTTGGACCGCGTCTCTTCATACGCCGCGGTCGACCGCTGACTGAGCTCGTGAACCCCGCGGTGGATGTTGGCGCAATCGACTTCGTGGAAGCGGCGGATGGCATCCACCACCACCGACGGCTTCTGCGCGGTAGCGGCGGAATCCAGGTACACCAGGGGCTTTCCGTGGACGGTCTGCTTGAGCACCGGAAAGTCTTCCCGGATTGCGTCCACGTCGAAGCGGGCTTCCCCTGGACGCGGAGGCGCGGAGGCGCGGAGGTCTGCAGAGCTACCGGGCATGGAATTTCTCGAAGAGGGTTTTTTCCAGAGAATCCCTCAAACCGGGCACTTTGATCCGGTCGACAATATCCTGCGCGAAGGCGTAGATCAGCAGGCTGCGCGCTTCATTCGCACCGATTCCGCGCGAGCGCAGGTAGAACATCATCTCCGCATCAAGCTGGCCGATGGTAGCGCCGTGGGTGCAGCGAACGTCGTCGGCCAAGATCTGCAGCTCGGGCTTGGTGTCGATCACGGCCTCATCGGAGAGGACCAGGTTCTTGTTGGTCTGCTTCGAGTCGGTCTTCTGCGCGTCCTTGCGGACGATGATCTTTCCGTTGAATACCGCGTGCGCACTGCCGTCGAGGATGCCCTTGTAAAGCTCGTGGCTGGTGGCGTGCGGCTTGGCGTGGTCGATGGCAGTGTGATTGTCCACGTGCTGCGTGCCGTTCACGATGTACAGCCCGTTCAGGGTGGCCTCGGTCCCCTCGGAGAGCGTGGCGTTGGAATCGTGGCGGGCCAGTGCCGCGCCCAGCGAAATCGAGTGCGTGGAGAAGTTTGCGCTGCGGCCCAGCGTGGCGTGCATGGTAGCAATGTGGAAGGCCGCGAGCGATTCCTGCTGCACCTTGTAATGATCGACCACCGCGCCATCTCCGGCCACGACCTCGGTGACGGCGTTGGTGAAGTAGCGGCCGGCGCCTTTGTAGGTTTCGACAATCGTGCACTGGGAGCCGGAACCCACCAGGATTACGGTTCGAGGATTGTAGGACAGGCCTTCAGCCTGTCCAGCTTCATACGTAATCTGAATCGGCTCTTCGACCACCGTATTGCGCGGCACGCGGATTACGGCCGGCTGGTTCAAAAACGCCGTGTTCAAGGCCACGAAGGCGTTGTCTTCAAACGTTGCGTGCCGCCCCAGATGCGGCTCCGCTTGGGAGAGATCAACTCCGTACTTGCTGGACAGGCTGAAGGCCTGTCCCACCTTCCACATGCCTCGCGCAATCGGCGCCACGTTGGTGAAGCGCCATTCTTCGTTGTGGGTGGTGGGAAAGCCCAGCTCGACGAAACGACGGAAAGCTGCCTCGCGCAGCTCCTGAATCCACGGCGCAGCTTGCGGCTGTGCCGTGAATTGCTCCAGCCAGGCGCCGGTCTGTTCGGCGATCGCGCTCATCGGACGACCGTCTCCTCTTCGTCTTCGATGCCGAGCCCGGCATAGCCGCTCTCTTCGAGGTGCAGCGCCAGTTCCTTGCCGCCCGACTTCACGATCCGGCCCTGCGACAGCACGTGCACGAAATCCGGCACAATGTAATTCAGCAAGCGCTGGTAGTGGGTCACCACGATCATCGACCGCTCCGGCGCGCGCAGCGCGTTCACGCCGCCCGCCACCGTGCGCAGCGCATCGATGTCCAGGCCGGAATCGGTCTCATCCAGGATCGCCAGCCGCGGCTCCAGTACGGCCATCTGGAAAATCTCGTTGCGCTTCTTCTCGCCGCCCGAAAAGCCGGTATTCACGGGACGATTCAGCAGCGTCTGGTCCATGTCCATGAGCTTCATCTTTTCCCGGACCAGGTTCAGAAAATCCATGGCGTCGAGCTCCTCCTCGCCTTTCGCCTTGCGGATGGTGTTGAGCGCGGCCTTCAGGAAATACATGTTGCTCACACCCGGAATCTCCACTGGGTACTGAAACGCGAGGAACACGCCTTCGCGCGCCCGCTCTTCGGGGTCCATGTCGAGCAGGTCCTTGCCGAGGTACGCGACCGAGCCCTCGGTCACGTTGTAAATCTCGCGCCCGGCGAGGACACCGGCCAGCGTGCTCTTGCCGCTGCCGTTGGGACCCATGATGGCGTGGACTTCGCCCGGGTTCACGGTAAGCGAGATCCCCTTCAGAATTTCACGATCGCCTACAGTGGCGTGCAGATCTTTGATTTCGAGTAGCGACATTCCTTATCCAACACTTCCTTCTAAACTGACGCCCAGCAGCTTCTGGGCTTCCACCGCGAATTCCATCGGGAGTTCCTTGAAGACTTCCTTGCAGAAACCGTGCACGATCATGCTGACCGCGTCTTCGGTGGAGAGGCCGCGCTGCCGGCAATAGAAAATCTGGTCTTCGCCGATCTTCGAAGTCGAAGCCTCGTGCTCCACCTGCGAAGACGTGTTCTTCACTTCCAGGTACGGGAACGTGTGCGCCCCGCACTGGTCGCCCAGGAGCATCGAATCGCACTGCGAGTAGTTGCGCGCCCCGGTGGCCGACTTCAGAATCTTCACCCCGCCGCGGTACGTGTTCTGCCCGTGCCCGGCGGAGATGCCTTTGCTCACGATCGTGGAGGTGGTGTTCTTCCCGATATGAATCATCTTGGTGCCGGTGTCCGCCTGCTGCCAGTTGTTGGTCAGCGCGACCGAATAGAACTCGCCCACCGAGTTGTCTCCGATCAGCAGGCAGCTCGGATACTTCCAGGTGATGGCGGAGCCGGTCTCCACCTGCGTCCAGGAGATCTTCGAATTCACGCCCCGGCACGCGCCGCGCTTGGTGACGAAGTTGTAGATGCCGCCCTTGCCTTCCTTATCGCCGGGATACCAGTTCTGCACCGTGGAATACTTGATCTGCGCGTTGTCCAGCGCCACCAGCTCGACCACGGCTGCGTGTAGCTGGTTGGTGTCGCGCATCGGCGCCGTGCAGCCTTCCAGGTAGCTGACGTACGCGCCTTCGTCGGCGACGATCAGCGTGCGCTCGAACTGTCCCGTGTCCTTGGCGTTGATGCGGAAGTAGGTGGAAAGTTCCATCGGGCAACGCACGCCCTTGGGCACGTAGCAGAAGCTGCCGTCGCTGAACACCGCGGAGTTGAGCGCCGCGAAGAAATTGTCGCTGGTGGGAACCACCGAGCCCAGGTACTGCCGCACCAGCTCGGGATGTTCCTGCACGGCTTCCGAGAAAGAGCAGAAGATGATCCCCATCGCCTTCAGCTTTTCCTTGAACGTGGTGGCGACCGAAACGGAATCGAACACCGCGTCCACCGCGACGCCGGCCAGCAGTTCCTGCTCCTTGAGCGGGATGCCGAGCTTTTCGTAGGTTTTCAGCAGCTCGGGATCGACCTCGTCCAGGCTCTTCGGCCCGTCCTTTTGGGTCTTCGGCGCTGCGTAATAAATAACGTCCTGGTAGTCGATCGGCGGGTAGTGGACGTTGGCCCACGTCGGCTCTTTCATGGTGAGCCAGTGCTGATAGGCCTTGAGCCGCCACTCCAGCAGCCATTCCGGTTCGTTCTTTTTCCGCGAAATCAGGCGGATCACGTCCTCGTTCAGGCCGCGGGGGATGGCGTCGGCCTCGATGTCCGTGACGAACCCCCACTTATATTCCTGATTCGCAAATGTTTCGATCGTGTTGGTGGAATCGCTCACCCGGATGCACTCCTAACCTGTTGGGCTGCTTCTATTTTCTCTAATCTGTACTTCTTAGTCAAGATTACTCATTCAATGGATGCATCGGCGGGGCGAATGGGTGCAGGTTGAGGGCGGGTGGGAGAGAATATAGCCGGGGCAGGTCCTCAACGGGCCTGCTCCGGCCGGGGACTACTTGTAGGTGGCAACGGCAGCCGCTTCATCCTCGTACACTTCGAACACCGTGTACAGCTTGGTCAACAGGAGCAGGTCCTTGACGCGTTTCGTCAGGTTCAACAACTTCAGTTGCCCCCCTTGATTGTTGATGGTGGCAAAGCTGGCCACCAGGTCGCCGATTCCCGTGCTGTCCAGGGCCGTGACCCCGCCCAGGTCCAGCAGGATCTTTTTGTGCCCCGCCACCAGCAGGTCGCGGAGTGAGTGCCGCAGCGTGCCAGCGCCGTGCCCCAGTGTCAGGCGGCTCGGGGCGTCTACAATACTGACGCCGTTCACCTCTCGAACGCTCAATTCTGTGCTCATAAATATCTCCCTTTTCTTATTGCTGCTCCTCCGCGACCGGGGTCCACGACTGGTCGGGGTTGAAGCGTTCCATCTTATTGAATTCAGTTAGTGTTGCGGGCCCAAGGTCCTTCTGATAAACCACGCCGTCGTGACTGACGATGAAGGTTAGCACACCGGTCACGTTGTATTCGGCGGGCGCGGCGACGAGCGCAAAACCTCCGATCATGATACCCTTGACGACGAAGTCCATCTCTCCGAGCGGCGCCGCCGCACCCTGCCCTTTCAGGATCTTGAAGTAATACCCATGGTAAGGCTCCGCGCTGCTGGTGTATCCCTGTTCAATCGCCTTGGCGATGTTTTCGCCGATGGGACCACCCCAGGTGCCATCGGGGTTCTGCCAGGCCAGGCCGTCCTGCTTGCCGGGCGTACTGACGATGCGCTGGGCGTACTGGTTCACATCGTAGATCTCCCGTTGCCGCATGGCGTATTCCTCCTGCGCTTCCACGTATCCGTGGCAGACGTCGATGGCGTCGTTCTCGTTCGCGCCGATTCTGCGGTACAGCAACTCCTGACTGCCGGCCTTGGCATCGAAAGACCACTTGCCGCCCTTCTGCACCAATGGCACGGGGAATGGCCAGTCGTCTTCTCCCACCAGGAGAAATGCGCGGGTGCCGGTCTTCGAATCGATCGAGACGCTCTTCTTCTTGCGCGCTTCGGCGGCGAAATCGGTGGCATGCTTGCGGTCTTGTGCAATTTCCCCGCTGAACACAATGTCGTCGCCGTCGGGACCGAAGATTTCGGTCATTGCGCTGATGTCGAAATTCTCGGCTGCGTCGACCAGCGCGTCCGCGGCCTTCTGTGGGGTGTCAAAGAGTTTGGCCCCGGCAGAGGCGGCCGCGGCTGCCTGCGGAGATGATTTCGCCGCCGCCTTCGGAGCCGATTTTGCCGTGGATTGCGGGTCTGCAATCAGCACCACGGACAAACACGCCATGGCCGCACATAACAGGCCAGCACGTCCTGCGGAATAGGTCTTCAGTGATATCGATTTCATATCGGTGCTCCTTCGATCTCTCCCTCTACCGGCGCCGGCCTCCGCCGCCGCCCCTGAAGCCTCCGCCTCCGCCGCGAGACCCGACGCTGGAGGAGCCGCGGGAGCTATTGCTGCGCGCGCTCGATCCGCTAAATCCCCGGGAGCCCCCTCCGAAGGCGCTGCGGTCTCCGCCACCGCTCCGCGAGACGTCCCGGCTGCCGATGCGGTCTGCTCCGCCGCCAATACCGGAACTCCCGCGATTGCTTAGGCCGCCCCCGCCCGCACGGTTGGTCGCGCCGCTTCCTCCAGCGCGATTGCCGAGGCCGGAGGTGCCCGCCCGGTTGGATCCGGAGTAGCGCTGAGCGCCTCCGCCCTGCCGGCCTGCCCGCTGGGCAGCGCTCTGCCGTTGCGAAAGCGAGTCGCCGCGCGCGCTGCCGCCGAACCGGTCGGCGGTGGCCCGGTCCCGATACGGGGTGCCGCCCCGATGTGACGGGTTGTGCTGCCAGGCGTTTCTTCCACCGGCACCGCCGACGCCGCCCACGCCCCCAACACCGCCAGGACCGCCGACGCCACCGACTCCACCCACACCACCGACGCCGCCCACACCACCGACTCCACCCACACCACCGACGCCGCCGCCGACGCGGTTCCCGCCGCTGATGCTCGTATTGCGGTTGAAGTTGTTATTGACGTTGACGTTGACATAGCTGCCGCCCCAACCGCAGCCCCAACCCCAACCGCCGCTCCAGAAGGCTCCCATCATCATGCCGACGCCGAAGGAAATTGCCGCCGTCGCGACGTAGCCCCACGCCGGATAATAAATCGGCGGATAGGGATAGTACGCGGGCCCGTAGACCACCACGGGATCGTACGTGGGCACGTAAATCACCTGCGGATTGGCCTGTTCGATGATGATCACGCTCTTGCTCTCGACCACTTTCGTTTCCACCTTCTGCTGCTCGGTGGTTTTCAGAGTGCCTTTGTCCTGGGCCTTCTTGCGCATGCGCTGGACGGCGTCCATTACGTCGCTCTGCTGCGCCAAAAAGGCATTGCCCAGATCGGTAGTCCACTGGATTTCGCCGCTCAGCCGGTTGACGACATCGGGCAGACCAGCCAGAGCCTGGACGCTCGGATCCCAGGGTTGCTTCTTCACCGCGTCGGCGAGCGCCTTGTCTTTCAGGTTCTTGTTCTTCTCCAGCCACCGTTGCAGCAGAATGATTTCCAGAGGATAAGTGGATGCGGCCAGGATTTGAGCCAGCAGCGGGTCGGGATAAAGCGCAATGGGGGCCACCAACGAGTCGAGTTGCTCGGGTGGAATCTTGGCAGGCTGGCTGCCTGATGACGATTTCGGGGGCGACGATTCCTGCGGCGTGTACGCCAGGGTGTCCCCCGGCACGAGCAGAATCGCACACAGAATCGCCAGTAAAGATCTGACGCTAGTTTTCATGGGTATCCCTCCTGTGGCGCGGACGATCGGTCGTTGTCGTCCGCGCCACACTTGACGGTCAGCCTTCGCCGCCGCCTGACTACTTGATCTGAATCGTGACGCCATTCTGGCTGTCGTTCCCGCCCACGCTCAGAACCAGGCGCGCGGTTCCGCTGCCCACAGTAAGAGGCACCTGGATGTTCACCTGGTACACTCCGACCAGACCCGGCGCGGCTCCGGCATACAGAACGGTCGCCGACTGGTTGGCGATGGTCGCATTCACCGGCAAGGTCGCTACCGATAGCGGTTTCTGCGGCGCCGGCGTGCCTGCCGGAATCGCCGGGTTGACCGGTCCCAGGCCGCTCGCATATATCGAAATCACGCTGCCTCGCGGCGCCGGGGTGTCCGACCCGGTAATCGTCCCGTCGCCGTTCTGCGTCCCGTCCTGGTTGATCGCCCTAGCCTGTCCGCCGCCGCCCGCTTCCACGGTAAAGATGCCCGGGTTGGCCGGCACGATGGGCACCGACACGGTTGAGGTGGTCCCGGCTGAGCTCGTCACTTGAACGGTCGTGCCGGAACCTGGCGCGAGCGACGTGGGCGTCTGCACCGACACCACGTTGGCCGAGACGAAGAAGAGAGGCGCCGCGACTCCGTCGAAGGTGACGCTCGTCCCGGAGAGTGAGGTCGGCAGGTTGGTGGTAGCGTCGGCCCGGACTCCTGGCGTCGGGCCCAGGTTCACGCCAAAGATGCTGACCTGGTCGCCCGGCGCGATGGCCCCGCCATTGAAGCTCGTCGTGCTGACAACACTGTTCGGGCCGATGAAGGGAGGCCCAGTCGTCGTGCCCGTGATGGTGAGCGAGAACCCGGTCACGAGCCCGGTCTTGCTGTTGCTCCCGTTGTTTTCTGCCGCCAGGCGCCAGTATCCATAGGAGTTCTCGCCGTTCGAGTTGGAAAGGGGCTCATTGCCCCGGAAGGAGGTGCCGGTGCCTGCTTGCGGGCATGCGTCGGAAAACTTGCTCGGGGCGCTGTCGTCGAACGTGGTGTCGATGTTCACCAGCGATCCGCAGTTGCGCTCCAGCAGCTTGGTTCGCGTGCCATAGGCCGAATAAAGGAAGATGTTGAGATCGCCTGTTCCGGCGTATTGCACCTGGACGGACGCGGTAACCTTCGTAACTTGCAGGGCCCTCGGAATCCAGATCCTGACAACGGAGACAACATTCCAGTCATCCGGATAAAGGGGTAGGGGCAATCCGCTGTATGTGTAGGTGACTGTCTGGGATTGAGCACCGGCCAACGTGGCAAATGCCAGAAGGGCCAAAACGCTTTTCTTCATAAACGGTATCTCCTCATTGCAAACATAGATTTCAGTGCGCCACCAACCCGGCCGCGCGGAATTGCGCGCAGACCAGGTCGACCAGTGCCTTCGGTGGCGGTTCAGTGTCCTGGAGCTTGTACTCCATGGCAAGCTGCTTCCACTTGTGCGCGCCCATCTGGTGGAAGGGCAGCACATCGACTCGCTCCACATTGCCGAGGCCCGCGGCGAACTCCGCGAGGTGCTCGACGTCCATCGGATGATCGGTCAGGCCCGGCACCAGGACGTAACGCAGCCAAATGGGCCGCTTCCGCGCCGCCAGGCGCCGCGCGAAGTCCAGCACGGGACCCACTTCGGCGCCGACGAGCTGCCGGTGCCGCTCCTCGTCCCAACACTTGATATCCAGAAGCACCAGGTCGATGGCTTTCAGGTCGTCGTCCGTGAGCCGGTCCCCAAGATGGCCGTTCGTGTCCAGCGCGGTGTGAATCCCCATCGATCGCGCCGCCGAGAACAGCTTCATCGCGAACTTATGCTGCATCAGCGGCTCGCCGCCGCTGATGGTGAGCCCGCCGCGCATCACCTTCAGCCCGTGCTGGTATTTGCGCAGTTGCTCCACGGCCCGCGTGACCGGCACCGGGATGCCGTTGGTGAGCGTCCAGGTATCGGGATTGTGGCAGTAGAGGCAGCGGAACTGGCAGCCCGTCAGCCACGCCACCACCCTCACGCCCGGGCCATCCACCGTCGAGCCGGTGGTGAACGAGTGCATGAAGCCGATATCGCCGGAGGCGACGGACGTCCGGACGTCCGTCTCCGGCACATGGCTGCCCAGATTCACCCGCAGCTCGAACGGGCTATTCGCCGTGAGCGGAACCTGCTGTTGCTTTTCCTGGATGCTCATAGTCAGGCGCCGTGAAAAGTACGGTTGATGACGTCCATCTGCTGCTCGCGGCTCAGCCGCACGAAATTCACCGCGTAGCCCGAGACGCGGATGGTCAGGTTCGGATATTTCTCCGGATGGTCCATCGCATCCAGCAGAGTCTCCCGGTTGAGCACGTTCACGTTCATGTGGTAGCCCGTGACACCGAAGAACGCGTCCAACATGCCGGTGAGGTTCTGTATCCGGTCATGCTCGGTTCGGCCAAGTCCTTGCGGCACCATCGTGGCCGTAAGAGAGATGCCGTCCGCGGCGTCGCGATACGGAATTTTTGCAACCGAAGCCGCCGAGGCGTGCAGCCCATGCTGATCGCGCCCGTGCATCGGGTTGGCGCCCGGGGCGAACGGCTCCCCGCGCTTGCGGCCGTCGGGCGTGTCGCCGGTGTTCTTGCCGTACACCACGTTCGATGTGATGGTAAGTACAGATTGCGTGTGCACGGCACCGCGATACGTCGGGTACTTCCTCAGCTTGCCCATGAACGTGCTCACCACCCAGGCGGCCAGGTGATCCACGCGGTTGTCATGGTTTCCGAACTGCGGATACTCGCCCTGTGCCTCGTACCCGATGATCAGTCCGCTGGTCTCGCGAGTCACCCGAACACGCGCGTGCTTGATGGCGGAGAGGCTGTCCGCCACCACCGAAAGCCCCGCGATGCCGAAGGCCATGGTCCGCAGCGGCGCGTAGTCGTGCAGCGCCATCTCGAGACGCTCGTAGGCGTACTTGTCGTGCATGTAGTGGATCACGTTCATCGCGTTCACGTACACGCCCGCCAGCCAGTTCATCATCCGGTCGAACCTGGCGATCACATCGTCGAACTCCAGATACTCGCCCTTCACCGGTCCATAGGCGGGACCGACCTGGTCGCCGCTGATTTCGTCCCGACCGCCGTTGATGGCGTACAGCAGGCATTTGGCGAGATTGGCGCGCGCTCCGAAGAACTGCATCTGCTTGCCCACGAGCATCGGAGATACGCAGCACGCGATCGCGCCGTCGTCTCCCCAACTGCGGCGCATGATTTCGTCGCTCTCGAATTGCAGCGCGCTGGTATCGATGGCGACCTTAGCGGCGAACCTCTTGAACGCCTCCGGCAACCGCGGCGAATACCAGATGGTCAGGTTCGGCTCCGGCGCGGGACCCAGGTTGTATAACGTCTGCAGATACCGGAAGCTGGTCTTGGTGACCAGCGGCCGCCCGTCGTCGCCGACGCCGGCGATCGATTCGGTTACCCAGGTCGGATCGCCGGCGAACAGCTCGTCGTACTCCGGCGTACGCAGGAACCGCACGATGCGCAGCTTGATGATGAAGTCGTCGATGATCTCCTGCGCCTGCTCCTCGGTCAGCACGCCAGCCGCCAGGTCGCGCTCGAAGTAGATATCCAGGAAGGTCGAAGTGCGGCCCAGGGACATCGCGGCCCCGTTCTGTTCTTTCACCGCGCCCAGGTAGCCGAAATACAGCCACTGCACTGCTTCCTTGGCCGTGCGGGCCGGAACCGAGATATCGAATCCATACCCGGCGGCCATCTCCTGGAGTTCCTTCAGCGCCCGCATCTGCTCGCTCAGCTCCTCGCGGTCGCGTATGATTGCGTCCGTCGACATCTCGTGATCGAGCGCGCGCCTTTCCCTCTGCTTCTGTTCGATCAGCCGCGTCACACCATACAACGCGACGCGCCGGTAGTCGCCGATAATGCGGCCCCGGCCGTAGGCGTCCGGCAAGCCGGTGAGAACGTGCGAGCTCCGGCAGCGCCGGATGTCGGCGGTATACGCGTCGAAGACCGCTTCGTTGTGCGTCTTGCGGTACTTGGTGAAGGTCTCCTGTACGAACGGATCGACCTTGTAACCATAAGCCTTCAATGCGCTGGCCACCATGCGGAAGCCGCCGTTCGGCATGATTGCGCGCTTCAGGGGCGCTTCCGTTTGCAGGCCGACGATCACCTCGTTCTCGCGGTCGATATAGCCGGGGGCGTGCGCCGTGATCGAGCCCGGAATCTGCGAGATGTCGAGCACGCCCTTCTTTCGTTCCTCCACGAAGAGCTCGTTCAGGCGGTCCCAGATCTTTTTGGTGCGCTGGGTTGCCGGTGCGAGGAACGTTTCATCTCCCTCGTACGGCTCATAGTTCTGCTGGATGAAGTCGCGGACGTTGATCTCGCTCTGCCAGAGTCCAGGCCGAAAGCCCGCCCATGACGCGGTGAGTCCTTCCTGTGCCATCGTTGTTGCCATAGTTCCCTCCTTCAAATCACGTTCATCGTGGATTGGATATGCCGAGCAGCCGGCCGGTGTGCTGCGCAATCATCAGTTCTTCGTCGGTGGGGATCACCCAGGCCGAGACTTTGCTCGATGAAAGGGAGATCCGCGGACCCCGCTTTCCATTGGCGGCCTCGTCCAGCTCGATGCCGAGCCAAGCCGACGCCCGGCAGATCCTCTGCCGGATGTCGGCGGAGTTCTCGCCGATCCCTGCCGTAAGCACGAGACCGTCGATTCCGCCCAGCGCCGCCGCCAGCGCGCCGATCTGTTTGGCGGCCTGATAGACGAAGTAGTCCACCGCCAGCCGGGCCGCGGGCTCGGCGCTCGTCAGCAGATCGCGCATATCGTTGCTGATCCCGGAGATTCCCAGCAGGCCCGATTTCTTATAGAGAATCGTCTCGACCTCTTTTGCGTTGAGCCCGAGATTCTGGAACAGGTAGAGCATCACTCCGGGATCGACCGCGCCGGGCCTGGTCCCCATGCAAAGACCATCCAGCGCCGTAAAGCCCAACGTGCTGTCCATGCTCTTGCCGTTCTTCATTGCGCACATGCTGGCGCCGCTACCCAGGTGCGCAACAACGACCCGTCCCTTTGCGATCTCAGGCGCAATTTCGGGCAGCACCGATGCGATGTATTCGTACGACAGTCCATGAAATCCGTAGCGCTGCACGCCGCCGCGGCAGACGTCCCTGGGCAGCGGCACGATCTCCGCCACCGCCGGCTGGCCCCGATGGAAACTGGTATCGAAGCAGGCCACCTGCGGTACTCCAGGAAGACGCTCCGCGGCGGCTTCGATCGCCGCCAGGTTATACGGCTGGTGCAGCGGCGCCAGGGGGATCAGCCGATGGAGTTCAGCCAGCACCTCGGGTGTGATTACCACGGGGTTGGCGAAGCACGGCCCGCCGTGCACCACGCGATGTCCCACCGCCAGCACGCGCGCACCGCCATACCGCGACCGCAGCCATTCCGCCAGTGCATTGATCGCTTTCCGCCCGTCGCTGATGCCGGCGTCCAACTTTTGATCGTCCAGCGCGTGCCCCTCGGCGTCCTTGGCCTTGAGGCGCGGCGATGTGCCGATTCCTTCGATCTGCCCCTTCCCTTCCAGCCGCCACCACTCCGCCTCGGGACGCCGGTAGACGCAGAACTTCAGGCTGGAAGAACCGGCATTGAGAACCAGGCCGTAATCATCCATGGCTGGCCTCGTAAGCTTTCTGCCGCCGCGCGTGCGCCGCCAGCATCGCCACGCCGCAGCTCGCGATGCGCGACCGTACGCTGTCCGCGCGGCTGGTCAGGATGATCGGCACGCGCGCGCCCAGCACCAGGCCGGCGCTGTCGGCATTGGCGAGAAAACTGAGCTGTTTCGCCAGGATGTTCCCGGCTTCTAGATCCGGCGCCAGCAGAATGTCCGGATCGCCCGCCACCGCGGACCGGATTCCCTTGGTTTCCGCCGCCTGCCGGCTGATGGCGTTGTCGAACGCCAGCGGCCCGTCCAGAATTCCGCCCGTGATCTGCCCCCGTTCCGCCATCTTGCACAGCGCAGCCGCGTCCAGCGTGGCCGGCATCTTGGAGTTCACTGTCTCCACCGCCGCCAGGATCGCGACCTTCGGCTTCTCCAGCCCGAGCGAAACCGCCAGGTCGATCGCGTTCTGGCAGATGTCCACTTTGTCCTCCAGCGCCGGCGCGATGTTGATGGCGGCGTCGGTGACGATCAGAACCTTGTGGTAGGTGGGCACGTCCATGATGAATACGTGGCTGATGCGACGGCCCGTCCGTAGACCCGTTTCGCGAGCCACCACCGCGCCAAGAAGCTCGTCCGTGTGCAGGCTGCCCTTCATCAGCAGTTCGGCCTTGCCCTGCCGGACCAGTTCCACGGCTTTGGCAGCCGCCCCATGGCTGTGCGGCGCGTCGATCACCTGCGTTTTGCCGAGATCGATTTTCGACGCCTTTGCGATCTCTTCGATCTTCGCCGCTGGCCCGACCAGTATCGGCGCGATCAGCCCCAGCTCTCCGGCCTCGATCGCTCCGGCGAGAGCCGACTTCTCGCACGGATGTGCCACGGCCGTCGGGATCGGCTCCAGGCTCCTGCACCGTTCGACTAGCCGTTCATATTTACCTGTACCGGTTGTTGCAGTCATGCTTCCTCCTTAAGTGTTGATGGCCCGGTCTCTTTCAGGAGCAGGGCCAGAACGATGGCCAGCGCTACGCCGTAAAGCAGCGCGTGAAACGTTGCCTGGTAGTGCTCCAGCTCGGTTTGCACTGTTTCGCCTGATAGCTTCTGGAACAACCAGCCGAAGACCGGTCCCAGCAGGGCGCTGAA
>Ga0335079_10006228_pt1 | contig 13648 bp, 13 predicted proteins | sample Lox_Sample_33_FD_206719 | JGI IMG/M metagenome (GOLD analysis project Ga0335079, IMG submission 206719) | Soil microbial communities from Loxahatchee National Wildlife Refuge, Florida, United States - Lox_Sample_3.3 | ecosystem: Environmental > Terrestrial > Soil > Wetlands | place: USA... | reverse complement strand
TGAAAATCGGAACGATCGCCGCGCTGGTCATCGGCGTCATTGTCGTCAACCCAAAACTCCAGATGCCGGCGGTAACCGAGTTCGTGAACGGGGGCGGCCCGATCATACCCGGCAAGCTCTTTCCCTTCGTCTTTGTAACGATTGCGTGCGGAGCGATCTCCGGCTTCCATGCGCTCGTCTCTTCCGGCACGACTCCCAAGATGCTCAACCGTGAGACTGATGCACGCATGATCGGATATGGGGCAATGCTGATGGAAGGGATTGTCGGCATTGTTGCGCTGATCGCTGCCTGCTCGCTCCACCCGGCTGATTATTTTGCGATCAATCTTTCCCCCGACAAATTTGCAGCACTAGGTGTCAGTCCGGTTAATCTCCAGGAGCTCTCCCGGGAAGTGGGCGAAACGGTCGCGGGCAGACCCGGAGGTGCTGTCTCTCTTGCCGTCGGATTTGCACAGATCTTCTCCGCGCTCCCCGGCATGCGTACACTGATGTCATACTGGTACCATTTCGCCATCATGTTTGAGGCGCTCTTCATCCTCACGACGATCGATGCTGGGACGAGAATCGGCCGATTTCTTGTTCAGGAGTTCGGGGGGCGCATCTGGAAGCCGTTTGACAGAACCAACTGGTTGCCGGCATCGCTGGTTGCGACGGCTCTTGTAGTCTTTGCGTGGGGGTATTTTCTCTGGACGGGGAACATCAGTACCATCTGGCCGATGTTCGGAACTGCGAATCAGCTGCTCGCCGCAGTAGCACTCACCGTTGCGACAACAGCAATTATCAACGCGGGAAAAGTCCGGTATGTCTGGGTTACGCTTCTTCCGCTGGTATTCGTTGCGGTGACAACGCTCAGCGCGTGCTGGCTGAATATCACCGACAACTTCTGGCCTATGACACGTGTATCATCGACGGAGGTCCAGGGATATATTAACTCCCTCCTCACACTGGTGATCATGCTCTGCGCGGTCATTATCCTCGTCGAGGCGTTTCGCCGCTGGTATCAGGTTCTTGTGAAAAAAGAGTTCGTGGTAGGCGGCGAAATCATGTATGCCGCGGATGGTAAATTTTCTCCTCCCGATTTTGGCTGCTGCTGATTTTCCGGGTGGCGGTCATCCCCCGTTCGAGGGCAGTTTGAAGTGGGGGTTCTGGATGATCCCGAAAACATTTCCGAAGGGATCACGCACGGTGCCGACGATAATTCCCTCACCAACATCCGTAATATTTTCTTCCTCTTTCGCTCCCAGCTGAAGAAGCCGATTGTACTCCTCCCTGGCATCCTTCACTCCCCAATATGCGACGACATTACTTCCCTCTACTACACCTTTCATATTGGGATCCAGGCCTAATTCATATCCCCCCACATTGAATCCAACATAAAAAGGCTGATCAAAATACGGGGGAAATCCGAGAATTCTGGTGTACCATTCCTTCGCTTTTTCAATGTTATTCACGTGATAAATGACCGTGCGAAGTCCCTGTAGTGCGCTCATGCTTCTTTCCTGTCTGATTTGGGGTTGCTGGATGTGAACTGTCTGCGAGACGCTTGAATCCATACTACCAAAATCCCGGATTTCATGCAAACGTTTCTGAAACAACGGGGTGAAAGGAAATCCGTATCCGGGCTCTCCCATGCCGCGGATACGGATGTTTGAAAGGTTCAGAGATAACCACCCACACCGACACCGAATGTCAGATAATTGAATCCCGTGCGTTCGGTTGCATTATTGGGATTAAGCGTGATCGCAAGATACTGAGCTGAAAGGGAAACCAGAAAATGATCCACGACCGGTATCTTGAAACCGGCTTTTCCGCCAAAGCTGAAACCCGACTGGCTCTCGTTGCCGCTCGATATACTGGTATAGCCGAGATCCATTTCGATGAAGGGTGTTGCGTTATTGTCCTTCAGGAGAAAGTTGTACGCGGGCGAGAAGAAAAGCTGAACGACCGTCGTTGCATCCCCCTCCGGCGGAGTAATCACGGATAACCCGGGCAGAAGTGTAATGCCGGTCGAGACGCCCACTTCAAACCCGTCCTCCACAAAGTAGCCGACCTGCGGCCCAATGCTGAAGAGCGTGATGGCATCACCCGTCTTTCCGTTGCTCACCGGTGTGATGCTGCTGAATGCAACCGATCCGGAGAGCTCAGTGATTCCTTTCTCCGCGAAGCGGTGCTGCTGGGCGTACGTGCCGCTGATGCAGAGGAGAATGGAGAGTGTGGTCACCACCGTCCGCATCCTGAAGAAATGGCAAAACATATCATGCCTCCTCTGTTGTGATAGTGCGTGAATCATGGTGTGTTATTTTGCCAGTATCATTTTTCGGGTCTCGACCGACGATCCCGCAATAAGATGATAGAAATAGATTCCACTCGCCGCATTTCCGGCATTCCACCTGATTTCATGCGTGCCGGCGCGCTCGTCGTCGTTGACGAGCGTTGCCACCATTTGACCGAGCGTGTTATAAATGGACAACGACACGTGAGTACTTGCCGGGAGAATGCAGCTGATGGTTGTGGACGGGTTGAATGGATTGGGATAATTGTGTGAGCATTCGCCGTGGTTTCCGAACGCCAGATCATGATTGCAGTGCTCGTGGACGCTCTTGTCCCGGATTCGTCCCTCTGCGCGGTAATCGACGACCCCGAGTCTGCCGATGTAATCCTTCACGACCTCGAATTCAAAGGAGGGAAGCTCTTTGATATCAGTAATCGTTACACCCATCATTCCCAGCATGAGCGGAAGGCCGGAATTCGACGTGACGGAGTAGGTGTGGTGCCTGATGAGCGGGCGGCAGTCGATCTTCACCGAACCGTCCACAACCCTGTGACCAACGGCCTTCGCTGCATCGTACTCGAATGTCATGCCGGAAACCTGCGGACAGAGATCATCGCCGACTTCCAGCTGTGAGAGACTCAGCTCGAGACCGCGGAGGAAGTCGGATCCAAGGATATTAAAAGTCGCCATCTTGAAGCCGAACCCGGTAGCCGGATCGTACCCATAACTCATTGCGCGAAAGACGTCTGCTCCGACAATTGGACCGGCGTAGATCTTCTCTGAGATGAGGCCGTTGGCGGTGAAGCCGATATCCGTGTGCCCTTCCCGGCGGAAGGCATCAGCAACGAGATTGCCCAGTGGAGTGTCGCGCAGCTGAGTCGTGGTGTCAAATCGTTTCTCCAGATCATGCGCAGCCCTGCCCACGACGGTATGATAGAGATCGCCGAATTGTGCAGTAATTCCTTCCTTCAGGTAATCGATAACTCCCTGAATTGATGGTTCCTGGGGGACCGAAGCGTCGAGCGCAAGCATCGTGTAATCGTTCATTGCAACGGTCCCATTGTTGACCGTGAAATGAAGCTTGCCGATATGCTCGTAAAATTGTCCTGCCTGGAAAAGCAGCGTCTGCTTCCCGGAGGGATTCGTCAGCGCAATCGGCTGATTGAACAAATAATGATCGTGTGCTCCGATGATGAAATCAATCCCTGTAACGCTGGTGCCGACGATCCTGTCAAGGTAACTTCCGAGATGAGAGAGAAAAATAACGACGGCGACTCCCGAATCGCGCAGTGCGGCCGCCTGCAGTTGCGCAATCTCAACCACATTCTCTCTGATCACGACCGGCGCTGCCATCTCCATCGGGTCTCCCGGCACCGTCATCCCGAAAATACCGATTTTCACACCGCCGATTGTCTTAATGACCGAGGGTTGAATCCACTGTGTGAGCAGGGGATAGTCGGTCATGTCGACATTTGCCGACAGAAGCGGGAACGGAGATCCCGACGGAAAAGCCGTGCTCAATACGCCGAGGAGTGCATCCGGTCCATAACCGAATTCATGGTTCCCGACCGCCATCGCGTCAAATCCCAGCTGACCCATGATCTGGAGCTCCGGTACGCCGAAATACTTGTTGAAAAACGGGTCGCCCTGGAAAAGGTCGCCCCCGTGGAGTAAGAGAACATTTGGCTCCGTCGCCTTCACCGTGCCGATGATTGTCGCGGCACGGGCGATGCCTCCAAGCGTCCCATTGAGATTCTGATCCTTCGGTCCGAATCCGTCGATGTGCGAATGTGTATCGTTGACGTGAAGAAGTGTGATGGTTGTGCCCTGTGGAAAGACGAGTGTCGTCAGGGCGAGGAATAACACTATGGAAAAGAGAACATGACGTGATTGCAAGATGTACTTCATGGTTGATCCTCCTGTTTGTTGGAAAGAACTTTGGGTGCAGATTGTGCCTCCAGGCGGCATCACAGATCTGTCCGCCACCTCCGCCTCGCCGCCTGCTGGGAAATTTCAATCCTAATGTCAGAATCCGGCGGCTTGAATGTGTCACGAAAATGTCAAGGAAGGGTCACAAATCACGCGAAAAAGGACGTGTTTCCTGTTACCTGTGTCTTGTGCAGCGGGCAAGCCGCGGGAAAAGTAACGGGAGATCCGGTTAATCGTGGCCGGTTCAGAGAAATACTTGTCCACAAATGTGGGGACATGGTGGAATGGATGAAGCAGGGCGTGCCTGGAATGAACTACGACCGCGCCAGGCAGCGGTTATTCTTATTGTTGAATTTTTTCAGGAGGGTACAATAGACTGCGAGCTCTTTGCGGCAATCACCGGTGAAATCTTTCGGTGCAAAATCCGAGTGCGGGCAGGTGTAGTCACAAAATTGCGGAAGGGTCGATCGGTCGGAGAGGCGTTTGCCGGCAGATCCTTTTCTTACAGACTTCTTTTGGTGATTTGTTCTTTTCATGCGAGGAGAGAATCCTACCAAAGTCCCTCGATGATCGTGGCAATTCCCTGTCCAACGCCGATGCACATTGTTGCAAGACCATACCGGGATTTTTGTCTCCGCATTTCATGGACGAGTGTTGTCAGGATTCTCGCGCCGCTGCAGCCGAGCGGATGGCCGAGTGCAATTGCGCCGCCGTTCGGATTCACATTCCGGGGATCGATCGAAAGATCGCGTGCTACAGCCAGAACCTGCGATGCAAACGCCTCGTTTAGTTCGATGGTGCTGAGGTGCTGGACAGAAATCCCCGCTTTCTGTAATGCCTGTCGTGTTGCCGGCACCGGTCCGATTCCCATATACCGCGGGTCAACACCCGCCACGCCTGTTGATACGATCCTGGCCATCGGGGTGAGCTTGAGTTCCTTCGCCTTCGATGCACTCATGAGAAGTATTGCAGCGGCCCCGTCGTTGAGTGAGGATGAATTTCCTGCCGTCACGGTACCATTCTTCCGAAAAGCCGGCTGAAGTGAAGCGAGCTTCTCCAGGGATGTGTCGATACGAGGTCCTTCATCCAGGGAGACGACCGTTGGGGATCCTTTCTTCGACGGAATCTCTACAGAAACAAGTTCATCGCGGAATTTTCCGGCAGTTTGCGCCTGCACGGCTTTCCGGTGACTTTCCAGTGCGAACGCATCCTGGTCTTCCCGGCGGATCTTGTACTTCTCGGCCACATTTTCTGCCGTCTCGCCCATGGATTCAAGTGGGAAGAGTTTCTCGAGGGCGGGGTTCGGATACCTCCACCCCAACGCGGTATCGTATGCTGTGATATTTCCGTATGTTCCGGACTGGTTCTTGGGGACCGAGTACGGTGCCCGGCTCATGCTTTCCACACCTCCGGCAATGATAATTTCCAGATCGCCCGACCAGATTGCCCGGGCTGCGAGATTCACGGCTTCGAGTCCCGAACCACAGAGGCGGTTGATCGTCGCAGCAGGGATGGCGTTGGGGAGGCCCGCAAGAAGTGAGGTCATCCTCGCCACGTTACGGTTGTCTTCGCCTGCCTGATTCGCACATCCCCAATAAATATCCTGAACATGGGAGGGATCAATCCCCGTTCGACCGATGAGCGCTTTGAGAACCCCGGCGCCGAGATCATCCGGCCGCACATCGCGCAACGCCCCCCCGTATTTGCCAATCGGCGTACGGAGCGCACCAATGATCACTGCCTCGGGTCTCGATGTCATGGAATTTTCAGATGACTAAGGATGGGATTTTTCCCGGACGTATGCCTTGAAGCGGATGTCGAGCGACGGCTGGAGGGGGTGGTCGGTGGTGAACCCGATATCGCCTGAAATCATGCCGGAGTGTTTTGGGGTGAACGTTGCCTCGATGACCGCATCCTCGCCTTCTCCGACTTTATCACGTGAGAGCCTGACACGTACTAGAGAGTCGGACGAGCGAAGTGTGAGGATCCTGACTTCCGTTGTTCCTAAATTGGAGATCGTGATCGGAACCGTGGTGGTCGAATCAACAGAAGTCGTGACAAAGACGTATTCGGGATCGATGTCGAGTGCCTTCACCACATTGGCGGTAAAGTTAATCGTCACGGTTCTTCTGGCAGGGTCGTTTGTTGCGAGTTGTACCGTTTTGGTTACATTCCCGGTAAACTCTCTCTGATCGAAGGTGATTTCCAGTTGTGCTGAATCGTTCGGGGGAATGTGATCCCCCGAGAGAAGAGTGCCGGTGCATCCGCAAATGGCATAGACGTGCTGGATGACGAGAGTGTCGGTTCCGGTGTTCCTGATGATGAGAACCTTCGCATGCGACGGCCCGAAGTTCGGAATCTCGCCGAAGGTGAATTCGGTTCCTCCTTCAACCGTCAGAACGGGCTGAGAATAAAGAAGGCAGGGGAGAAGCCCTGCCATCAGGAAACAAACGAAGACGAACTTCTTGTAAGCGGAGGTTACTTTCTGTTGACCCATGAGTTATACTTGAGATCGAATTTCGGCATGAGCGGATGATCCGTGGAGAGCTCGATCGATCCGCTGAACGTCCCCGCCTTGTCCGAACGGAACGTGACCTGGAGCTGTGTCTGTTCTCCCGGCATCAATTCGTTCTTGAAGAGAGATGTCTTGATCTGATCCGACTTCACATCGAGAGAGAGAATCTTGATTGACTGCGTCTTCGACGGGTTCGTGATCGTGATCAGCCGCGTGTAGGTCGAATCGACTTTGCACTGGTCGAAAGATACGAAATCGGGTGTGAACGTGAGAACTTTCATCACATTCGCAGTGAACTGGATCGTCGTCTTGGGTGAGGAAGCATCGTTTGAGGTGATGTACACCTGCTTGGTTACCTTTCCATCATACGCGTGCGTGTCGAACGTGATGGAGAGCGTACCTTCCTTTCCCGTGCCGAGGATCTTATCGGTCATCATCGTTGCGGTGCAACCGCATTGTGCGCGGACGTCGGAGATGCGAAGCGTATCCGTTCCGACATTCTTGACGGAGAGCTTCTTCTCGGCGCGTTGTCCCTGGTAATAGTCCCCGATGTCAAAAATCGCTTCAGGGAGCACTTTCAGTTTGGGCTGGGCAAAACCTGCCGTTACGAGAAGGAAGAGAAGACAAAAAGGAAGAATCTTGCGTGACATACTTTCGACTCCGGATAATTAAACGTGATTAAAAAATATAGAAAATTGTTATCGCAATTTCAAGCTTTGAATTCAGCAACCCAGCCGGCATTTGTCCAATGCACGGTGAATTAATGGGAATTTTTCAGCCCCTGGAGCCCCGGGCAAAGGCGAGCTGGCGAAGGAGAGGTGCCGTGCGATACCGGTCTTCCCCGTATTCCCGCACAAGCCCCTCGAGTACTGCTACCACCTCCCGGATGCCTATGCGTTCTGCCCATTCAACAGGCCCCGCGGGATATCCGGTTCCAAGCTTCATTGCACGGTCGATGTCGGGTGGTGATGCAATTCCTTCCGTAAGCGCGAAAAACGCCTCGTTGATGATCTGGCACAGAACCCTCGGCATGACCATTCCTGCCCGATCCTGAATAACAGTCATTTTCTTCCCCATCTTCAGAAGGAACTCTTGCGCAGTGGTCAAAAGTTCCCGGCGTGTCGCAGGAGCGAGCGATCCCTCGATCATGTGGTTCCGGAGAAGTGTGGGGAAGGCACTGATCCCCACGAGTCGGTCGGGGTGTTTCATCCAGGAGGATTGCTCTGCCGCAGAGATGGTACAGCACGAACTGAGGATCAATGTTTTTGCCGGGAGGGACCGGTCAAGCATTCTGAGATTGCTCCGTTTCTGTTCGGTCTCGACGATCGTCAGCTCGGCGGCAAAGGCACTTGACGGCTCCGGTTTCGGGCGTCGGCGAATGCCGGAGGGTAACCGAGAACGGTCATTTGTCTTCGCTGCAACCTGGAATCCTCCGGTACGGCAGCATTCGGCAAACTCTCTCAGGATTCCCGCGTCGCCCGTGAGATAGACCGTCAATGCCTGGCCCTTCATGGGTGATCCTTGACCGCCAGTTTGAAAACTGTATTTTCCGGATCGATCGCGATGGAGTCCGGAGCGGAGTCGACAATGAGCTGGAACGACTGTTCGGGCAGCGAGTCGACGACGGAGAATCCGGAAGTTCCGGATTTTTCGTGCACCTCTATGGGAAGCTTGAGTGTGTACACCGGATGCGGCGTGTTTTCCTGTTTGATTGTCAAGGTGAGTCCCACGCCGTTAGTCGACGGCGCGGTTTTCCATCGGTAGCGGAGAACAGGTCGATCAAGAGAATCCACGGAGGTGTATACCCACTGTTGAAAGAATCCATGCAGATTTTTTCTCGAAACCGACTCACAAACTTTCTCGAAATCTCCTGTGCCGGCGTTGCCGTAACGGAATCGCGGATCGTTTACATAGCTCCGCAGCGAGGCGAAGAAATCGGAATCGCCCAGAACCTGCCGGAGCATGTGGAGGACGATCGCTCCCTTAAAATATACGGATGCGCCGAACGAATCCCAGAAGGCGGTATCGCTCTGCCCGACGACCGAGCGCCGGTAAAATCCGAGCGGCACATTCATCATTCGGTTTATCCGTTTCTGGTACGCTTCCTTGCCGCCGGTATGCTCGGCATAAAGGGCTTCCATGTATGTGGCAAATCCCTCGTTCAGCCAGGTGTGATGCCAGTTGACCGTTGTGATGAGATCGCCGAACCAATGATGTGCCGTTTCATGAAATACCGTCAGGTCCCTGTCGTTTCCGGAAGAGATGATGGTATTCTGAATGCTGCAGATCGTCTGGTTCTCCATCGTCAGATCGCCTTCCACCTCCGCGTATCCGAATTTTTCATCAACAAAAGGATATTCGCAGAACGTGTGACTCATGAACGAGAGGTAATCCGGAGCATCCTTGAATGTCGAGAGTGCCTTTGCAGAATCTTCCGGGTACACATAATACACCATCTGCATCGGCTTGCCGTTCAGCGCGTGGTATGTGTCGTGGAGTTCGACGTAGTGTGCCGCAGCAACTGAAACAAGGTACGTCGATATTGGATATTTCGTGTTCCAGTTATACGTTGCGAGCCCGTTGTGGCGATCAACCGACTGCAGAAGTCCGTTTGATGCAACGGTGATGGAGTCGGGAACGGTGAAGTGTGACGAAACGGTTGCCTTGTCCGATGGGATATCTTTGCACGGCCACCACCGCCGGGCAAACTGTGGCTCCCCGCTCGAGGCAATGTGCCCCGATCGGGTGAAATATATTCCTCCGTCGTCGTATTGTCCGGAGAACTTTGAGGCGGCGTGGTAGAAGACCTTGAGGGAAAATTGCCTTCCCGACAGAATGGTGGATGCCATCCGGATTGCCACGCTCCCGGAATCGGTGGAGAATGATAACCGGCTGGTCTGTCCAAACACCGAATCTACCGTCAGTGTCTTTTTATCTGCAGAGAGAACGCACACGTCCAATGGCGTGATTGCCCTGGCAGTCATCTCCACGCAACCGGAGAGTGATTCTTCTCCAAGATTAAATGTGACTGCGAGATCGTAATGCTGCACATCGTACTTGTCCATACGCGGGTCATTGCCCTCGCCTGCAGTCACTATGGTAGTGGCGAGTATGGAGCAAAGTACCGTCGAATAGCAGAGAATCTTCATCGGTCGTAGTTGTAAAAACCCTTCCCGGTCTTTTTCCCCAGTTTTACCGCATTGACCATTGCCTGCTGGATGGCATGAGGGCGGTATCGCGGTTCACCGAACGTCTGTTCGTACATGGATTTCGTCACCGCGAAATTGATATCGATTCCGATGAGATCCATGAGCTCGAACGGACCCATTTTAAATCCGCCCTCCTCTTTCACAATCATGTCGATGTCCTCGATGGTGGCGATCCCCTCGCCGAGCAGGCGCAGGGCTTCACCGTAGAAAGGACGGGCGACGCGATTCACAATAAATCCGGGTGTGTCCTTAACGAGCACGGGGCTCTTTCCGAGAAGCCGTGCAAGTTCAAGCGTCCGGCTGAGTGTTTCTTCGGAACTCTGGCTTCCGCCGATTACTTCGACGAGCTTCATGCGATGAGCGGGATTAAAAAAGTGCATGCCAACGACCCGTGATGGATATCGCAGTCCAGATGCCAGAGCAGTAATCGACAGGGAAGATGTGTTCGAGGCAAAGATGGTGGAATCGGAACAGATCTCTTCTAATCGACTGAACAGATCTTTCTTGACGGCAAGCTCCTCGACGACCGCCTCCACAACGATGTCGCTCTCGCGGAGTGATTCGAGCGATGTGCTCGCAGTGATGCGTGCGAGTGCATCCAAGCTCTCTTGTTGGGAAAGGATGCTCTTGCCGACTGCTTTCCCGAGATCGTCGGACATGAGACGGTGCGCCCGCCGGAGGATTTCTTCCGAGATGTCGCACAGGATGACGTGCATTCCGGCGAGAGCAGCCGACTGTGCGATGCCGGCACCCATCGTTCCCGCGCCAACGACTCCGAACTTTTTCATTTGTCGGGGGAAATAATACGCCGGAAGGAAATCTTCAACACTGCCAAGGATCTATCCGGGGATGACGGAATCTTCGGGCACACGCTGCCAGTCGGGAATCCACTGTGGCATGGTGAGACCCCAGGACTCGGCTTTCTCACGAACCTCTTTTGCAAAGGTCTGGCGCACATCATCGTTATCCCGTTTCTTGATCCGGAGTTCGCAGTACCGCTTGTTTTTCCGGGAGCCGGGACGCCCGAAGATCGCCATAACCCGAGGCCACCACCGCTCGAGGGCGGCCTGAATTTCCGGTTTGGTCTTTGGATCGAGCGCAAGCCGCTTCACCCAATAATCGCCGTGCGCGATGTGCGTGAGTTCCTCCTTGAAGATCCGGTCGATCTCTCTTCTCCACGGACCGAAGCTGCTCACCTTCACATCCTCAAGCTGGTGACCTGCCCCGCGGTCCATAAGAAAATTGAACATTACAAAATCCGCCCAGGAATCGATCGGATAGTAGAAAATATTCACGCGCTTATCGCTGGCGGCGCGTTTGCTTCCCAGATCCTGTGAATCTTCCACACGGAAGGTGAAATCCATCTTATCCACCCAGTCATCCACGCCGAACTGGATATCTTCCAAGAGCCGGTACATGGCGCGTCCATGACGCACTTCGTCCCGCACAATGTTCGAGACGATCAGCATTTCTTCCGTGGTTGGCGCCTTCATGATCCATGGAACATATCCGAATCCTCCGGCAAGCTCGGAGTCTGCCTGCTGCAGCATGAGATTGGTGAGATGATCATAATACTCATCGCTCATCTCGTCGAATGATTCGATCGATTCGCCCTTCGACAGTTTTGCCGTCATCAGGCGTTCGCGTTCCTGGTTGGTCAGCTTGGAGGGATTACTGGGCATAGAACATCTCCTGAAAAATCTTCCGTCTGATTTTGGATTTCACCCGCATGATCTGCACGTGAATGGAAACATCCTGCATCTCCCGAACCTTCAAAAGGCACTCGATTCCGCAGATATTCCTAAAATCAACATAACGAAAATCATACTGACTTGCAATGAACAGGATGACGGATTTGTCCGCCGGCTGATGGACAGCCCGGATGAAAATCACTTCACGATTTCGTCGCCGTCGGAACCGTAGAGCAGTTTCAGGTATACTTCATATTTCACCGCTCCGTTCTCGAACAGCTTCTCGGCCCGGTCGATGCCGCGGCGGGGATACACATTGTCGATCGATGCACGTACGTTGGGAGGGAGATCGACAGGCAAAATCGGTTCCCGGCTCATGAGCACCGTACCAAGAGTATCGTACGTAACGGTCCTTGCCGTGGTTCCTTCCACGCTCTCGATCTTCACGGCAATCTTTCCCTGCAGGCGTTCCATTTCAAATTTGTTGATAGATGCGTTCGGATAGGTTTTCTTGAATGCCTCGAGGGCTTTCGTCGGAATCCCTTTCTCTTTGCTTGTTTCCTGTTGCGAGAATACAACAGCGGAGAGAGCGATTAGCAGAGTAATGGCCAACAACAGTGAATGCTTCATGAATATCCTTTCGGTTAAGTGTAAGCTTTCTACGTAAGGAAAACGAGGAAACGAGAGGAACCCGTTCCCACTGCGAAATTACTTCCCCTTGAACGTTGCAGATCTCTTTTCCGCAAACGCGGCAAGTCCTTCCCGATGATCCTCGGTTTCAGAAGCAATCTGCTGCAGTACCGCCTCATAGTCGAGTATCGCGTCAAGATCTGCGGAGAGCGATTTGTTGAGCGTCCGCTTGATGAGCCCGATGGCTTTCGTCGGTCCCGCGGCAAGCCGTGTTGCAAGCGTCATCACTTCCTCTTCCAGTTTCTCCGGGGGAACGACCTTATTGGCCAGGCCCGCACGTTCCGCTTCTTCAGCGGAGATGTCTCTCCCGGTGGCTGCGTACTCGAATGCACGCCCCATCCCTGTGAGCCGCGTCAGCAACCAGTGAGATCCCGAATCCGGTATCAATCCTATCCGGATGAACACTTCGATGAGCTTGGCATTCGACGACATGACCCTCATGTCGCAGGCAAGTGCAAGACTGCAGCCAGCCCCGGCGGCAACTCCGTTGATCATCCCGATCACCGGTTTTTCCATTGTCCGTATTCTCCGGATCATCGGATTGTAGCTTTTTTCCAGGGATTCTTTCAGTGAACGTTTTGAACCGGCGTGCTCTTTCAGATCCTGGCCTGAGCAAAATGCCTTGTCTCCCGCGCCGCGAATGACCACGCAATGGGCGGTTTGATTCTGTTCGGCCTCTTTGAGCGCATCGTTCATATCCTTCTTCATCTGCTCGTTGAACGCATTATACACCTCCGGTCGGTTCAGTGTCAGAACGCAAACGCCGGATTTGGTTTCCGAAAGGACTGTCTGGAATGATGTGCTCATGGCCGCAATACGAGATGATGGGGCTTAGCTTGAGTGCTGGCGGAAGTAGATCACCAAATCTGTATCGATCGGCTTGACACCAAGCTGGCGCAGCATCGTTACCACCTGCCCGCGATGATACGTCGAATGATTGACAAGGTGCGTCATCAGCTGATCGAGCGGCTGACGGTGTTCGTTTCCCTTGAGATCTTTGTACGTCACGATGCGGCGGATGTCATCATCATTCCGCAGTGACTTGCAGAACGCGGAAAGGTCGGCGGTGGTTCTGCTCCATCGGGACTGGAGTTCCCTGAAGGTGGCGACTTCCGTCGGTTTCAGAAACCCCGTGATCACGTCCGCTTTCCATCGTTTGAGCCATATTTCTTCCGCTCCGAGTGCGTGTGCCAGAGTGCCGTGCACTCCGCCGTGACTCGATCCGAGATCCTTGGTAAATTGTTCGGGCGTCAATCCTTCAACCACCGAGAGTATTCGTTCCTTTGCCCAGCCGTTGTAATCGTAGAGTGTTGTAATATCCTGAACCTGCATGAGTGTCCTT
>Ga0335079_10006227_pt1 | contig 13650 bp, 13 predicted proteins | sample Lox_Sample_33_FD_206719 | JGI IMG/M metagenome (GOLD analysis project Ga0335079, IMG submission 206719) | Soil microbial communities from Loxahatchee National Wildlife Refuge, Florida, United States - Lox_Sample_3.3 | ecosystem: Environmental > Terrestrial > Soil > Wetlands | place: USA... | reverse complement strand
TTAGGCGACAGACGAGCGAGCTTTGTCAACATCGGTGTCGTCGCAATGAACGTCAGAGATTGGCTTCTGCCAGTGACGATGAGAAGGGCGATATACAAAGACTTTTGGCTCAAAGGCAGTCGAGCAAGAATCCCGCCGTTCACTACGTCGGTCGGGACCGGGAAATATGGAACGCCATTAAAATGACATACTCCATTCCCCGCTTCAGCCCTCAGAGGCTTCCCGGTTTCTGGATGCAAGAGTACATATGTGTTGGAGCCAAATAGCCTGCCGCCCTCCTTTCTGGCGCGGCGAACCGTGAGAAATTTGTTCGCTTCTAGAGTTTCGAGAGCACGTCTTACGGATTTGTCAGCAAGCCCAGTCAAGACGGTCAACCTCCTAATGCTCACACGCACCGTTACGGCTGGTTCTCTTGGGGTACCTGCGTTTGCCAGTCTGAAGAGGACAAGAAGGACGGTGGCTTCGATGCCGCGGAGTAGCACACCCTCTCTTTGGATGGCAGTTGGAACTTGGAATCGAGAGAATCCAACCCAGACCTTACTTTCGGCTGATGGCATCCTGCTCCTGTTCGAGTTCTCGCCTGACCGACCTTGACCAGAGGGAAGTCACTAGGGTTCGAGTTCTCATGTAATGCATATACATAGGAATATTTTTCAACAAAACTCAGTTAAGTATCTTGTTTGCAAGCAGTTAAGAAACTTTATCAGGCGGTCCCATTTCCATATTCAACAGGCAATCTGGACCTCTAGTCAGAAGGTCTGGATTACCGATTAGCGCAGTGGGGCTGGGGAACGCCGAGACTGCCGTTTACGCACACGATGTTCTGGACTCTCTCCGGTTATCGCGGCGTTCTCCCCAGCAATATTCGACCTCGGGGTTATCGAGGCAGGCTGTCAGGACTTCCATGACAAGCTCTGCTACCGCGTCATCGGACAATAGACCCACGCGACGCGCTGCGAGAGCCGCCAACGGAGAGCACAGCACTAGCGCCTTACGCTCTGCGTTGTCCTCGTCCTCGAAGAACTTGATGAGAACGCTGAACGCGGCCTGCTCTGAGGATGTCAAGCCAGAACCGAGAATCATAGAAAACCAAAATACGATCTCTATATCGGGCGTTCTGTGATCACAGCCCAATCGACGTAACTTAGGTCACATTCGCGTAACTGCCTTGTTGACACGAAAAAACTCGCCAATAAAAATTCGGGGCATCTGCGCCCTGAAAACCGTTCATTTGTCGCCATACCATGCCTTGCCATAATCACGTCCTCCACAATGTCCTGACCGTCGCTTGTCCCTTTACCGTTCGAGAGCAACATCTCTGTTGCTTGCCGCGAGCAAGAAAATGTTTCGTACGTATCAAAACAAATGTACATATTTGTGATAACAATTTTTGCTACTGTTCACAAAAGCTGGCACAACGATGAGCATTCCCACGTTGAAAACAAAACGATTCCTGATTGGAATCTCGTGTGCATAAAAGAGATCGTTTGTGAACACACAAGCACAGGAGAAACCCAATGAGAGTCGCTCTGTATGGCAGGGTCAGCACGCTAGATAAGGGACAGGACGTGACTATGCAAATGAATGAGTTGCGTGAGTACGCCGTACGCCGTGGCTGGCAGATCGCGGGCGAATACGTTGACAACGGAGTCTCGGGTGCAAAGGAATCACGCCCTGAACTGAACAGGCTCATGGCAGACTCGAAGCTACGCAAATTCGACCTTATTGCCGTCTGGAAATTGGATCGCTTTGGGAGGAGCCTCAAACACCTTGTCTTGACCCTAGCCGATCTTGAATCCTTGGGGATTGCATTCGTAAGCCTGCGAGATGGCTTTGACCTGTCAACGCCGTCCGGGCGTCTGATGTTTCAGATCATTGGCGCGATGGGAGAGTTCGAGCGTAACCTGATCCGAGAGAGGGTCCGGGCAGGAATGGCACATGCGAAGGCGAAGGGTGTAAGACTCGGACGCGCACGGTCGTGCGTCGATATGAGAGCGGTTCAGGAGCGGAGAGCAAAAGGAGAGAGTCTGCGAGCCATTGCGCGTGATCTAGGCGTGTCTCCTGCGTTGCTCGTCAACCGGATGAAGAGTGCGGAGTCTGTCGCGTAACGGTGCAGTTGCCAAAGACGCTCTCATTCGGATGCTGGCAGGCGCAGGTTGGTCCGCACTGTGCGTAATTACCTCCTGTGGAGCGTCCTTGCTCGGCGTGTCGCATGAGTGATTCATGTCACAGCCACGTACTAAGGCATCGCTTAGGCTTTCTTTAGAAATAGTGTCGCTCACATTCGCTAGACAAAGATTCTTACCATGTTGCATGACACCTTTCTCCGTGACGTGCATTTTAGTCTGCGGACGCTCCTCAAGTCTCCCGGCTTCACATTCGTAGCGGTCGTGACTCTCGCCCTCGGCCTAGGCGCAACCACAAGTATCTTCACCATTGTCAATGATTTTCTTCTCCGGCCCCTGCCTTTCGGCAATTCAAACCGCATCGTGACTGTGAAGCGATACGACAAGAAACTTGCGCAGTCAGGATGGACTGATGCTCCCAGCTTCAATTATTGGCAGGACAAAAACCGGGTTTTCGAAGAGATGGCCGCATGGTGCGAGGCAACAAAGCGGTACAACCTGACGGGCGCAGAAGGACCGGAGCGTGTCTCCGCAAAGAAGGTGTCTTCCGGCTTTTTCCGTGTGCTGGGGATCAAACCCATTTTGGGTCGAATCTTCTCAGCAGCCGATGATCGCAATGGCACAGGGCATGTGGCAATGATTGGCCATGCGCTCTGGCAAAAACGCTACGCTGGAAATCCAACCATTATTGGAAAGTCGATCACGCTCGACGGTGAGGGGTTTACCGTCGTTGGCGTCCTTCCGGCAGGTTTTCAATTCTCCACAACTCCCGAGGAAGTCTGGACACTGTGGGCTGGAATGTTAGATCAGGGCACGGGCGGCTTTAATCTGAACGTCATCGCTCTACTTAAGCCCGGTGTAACAATCGCTCAAGCGGACGCGAACCTTCGTGCCCTGACGGCACAGTTACACCTAGAGTTTCCTGATGAGTGGAGTTCAGATCAGAGCGTCGGCGTGGAGAGCCTGCGCAACGAGTACGTACGGGATTTTCGGCCTGCTTTGCTGACGTTGTTGACGGCTGCGGCGCTTGTGTTACTGATCGGCTGCGCGAATCTATCGAACCTTCTCTTAGCACGCTCCACGATCAGACATAAGGAAATCGCAATACGCAGCGCGATAGGCGCAACTAGAGGCAGGCTAATCCGGCAGTTGTTGACGGAGAGCTTATTGCTCGCGGTATTTGGCTTAATTGTGGGTCTGCTGCTAACGCTTTGCGGCACTCGCCTTCTCTATGCTGCTCTGCCTTATGACTGGCTCCCACTTACTCGCGGAGGCTTAGGCGGGACGGTCCTGATTTCCGCATTGGCTATTTCTCTCGTGGCGGTGATGCTCTTCGGCAGTCTGCCAGCGTGGAGTGCCACACGCTTTGACTTGAATGAAGCACTCAAGGAAAGCGTGCAAAACCCGCTTCATTGTCGACGTGGTAAGCCATTTCGGGCCATGTTGGTGGTTGGTGAGGTTGCTCTCGCAGCAATTCTTCTGACTGGCACAGGATTGCTGCTGAGGAGCTTCGTTCGCATATCGGAAGCGAAACTTGGATTCCAGTCTCAGAACGTACTGTCCTTCGATCTGAACCGCACGGGTAATAATTCGGATGGGTTCTACAACACAGTGCTGGACCGTGTTGCTGCGCTGCCGAACGTTCGGGCAGCGGGTGCCATCAGCACCGGCCCCCTTTCCCACAAGGCTTGGGATCAGGACATCATCATTGAGGGTCGCTCGCCTAGACGGCGTGGCGATCTCATTTGGGCCTCGCACAGGTCCGTCACAATCGGCTATTTTCGCGCTATGGAAATTCCACTACTTAAGGGAAGGTCGTTTCTCCCCACCGATTGGGAGAATCAGGTGGCCATAATTAGTGACAGTATGGCGAAACGCTACTGGCCGGACGAAAATCCAGTGGGCAGGCGTTTCGGCGTGAACTGCGCAGACGTGAAGTGTAATTGGACAACGGTAATTGGTGTGGTCGGAGACGTAAAAGAGCTTGGGCCGACCGGGGAGCCTGCTGTTGCTATGTACTTCCCCGAGACAATGTCGGAAATGACGCTGGTCATTCGGGCGGCGCAACAACCCGCATCGCTCGCGGTGGATGTGGCGAACGTAGTCCATTCGGTTGATGCGGAACAGCCAATTGGGAGTGTACAGTCCATGGAACAGGCCGTAGCAGACGATTTAGCACCAAAACGGCTGACCATGGTCATCGCTGGTCTGTTCGCCGGACTCGCGTTAACGTTGGCGGTAGTGGGGCTTTATGGAGTCATCTCGTATTCGGTGGTCCTGCACAGTCACGAGTTCGGCATTCGAATGGCGCTTGGGGCAGGAAAGAAGGAGATCGTGGGGCTTGTCCTGAAGCAGGGAGTCAAACTAACTCTGCTCGGCTTAGGTATAGGAATGGTTTGCGCATTAGCACTCACCCGATTCCTTTCAAGTTTGCTCTATGGCGTTAGGAGTACCGATCCGGTGACGCTTGCGCTTGTATTGCTGATTTTGGCGGCAGTGGCCCTTTGCGCGAGCTATATTCCCTCGCGACGGGCGATGAGTCTTGATCCAGTGATCACTCTACGTCATGAGTAGATGATTGCAATCATAGGACAACCGCTCCTCTGGCAGTTCTGTTGAGTTCCGGCTGTTGACACGCTACCCGCAGTGAATTGCCGCACGGAATGGCTGAATTTCGGACTCTTGAAGAGATAAATCGCTGAGTTTTGCCCAAATGCCGCAAATGGAGGGGTCCGAAATTGCCAAGATCGGACAGGTTCGGACCCGTCAAAAATCGGCCATTCAGACCATTTCGGAGGGCCTCGGAGGGGCAGGGGTCCGACAGTCCGATCCTGTGTATGTGTGCACGCCGTGTAATCCTGCGTCTAGTGTGCACAACGAAGCTCCTAATTCAGAAGGGACACCCTCTGGTGAGTTGCCTGCAAATCCTCGGTGAGCAGGTTCGCATAGCGGCGAGTCATTTCAAGGCTTGAGTGGCCTAGGACCTTTTGCAGGTGAAAGACGCCACCCCCACGCCGCAAATAGTTCGTAGCAAAGCTGTGGCGGAAAGCGTGCAAAGTTCGCGGTGGTGGGTCAAAGCCTAATCGCCTACACAAGACTCTCACATCACGTGCCATCACGTGCCGATCAAGCCTGCATCCCTTTCGAGTAGCGAGTACGGTCAGGTGAGAGAGTGGGCAGAAGTCCCGCGTGTAGCGGAAAAGGTGCCTGCGTAGCTCAAACGAGAACGGAACCTTGCGCTGCTTACCACCTTTGCCATTCAGTGTCAGAAGCAGATTGTCAAAATCGCAGTCAGAGGCTTTCAGGTCGAGTGCTTCGCTGATTCTGCATCCTGTGTCGAGCAGGATCAGCACCAGCAGATGAAGGCGACGCTGGTAGAAGTTTCGCGGCTTCCATCGGAGCATTAGTTTCACTTGTGAACTTGTGAATGTTGGCAGGACAAACTGTGGCTCTTTCAGTTTAGCGGCGCGGTACGGTAAGCCTGCCCATTTCAGATAGGCATTCACTGCACGGATGCGATTGTTGCACGCCGTCGGCTTCAGACCTTTCTCGCGCATCCGAATTACGAAATGTTTGAGATCGTCGGCAGTAGGTGAATCTGTACCGAGCCAACGAAGACTTTGCTTGTACCACTCTAACGTTGCTGGTGAGACATTGCTGAGGTATCGCCGTTCTTGGATGAACTGCTCGTGCGTCACGTTTCCTCCGAGGCAGGTGTGCAAATTCGGATGAAACGTGTCTAAGTGTTTTGAAATCAGAGAAGGCGTTTCGGCCCTGCGCCCAAGGCAGGTGCGCTACCAGGCTGCGCTACGCCCCGACTCTTTAACTGACTTCAAAATTATAAACGACGGCTCCGCTGCTTCGTGCCAAGTCGGCTGATTCGTTAGGGACGAGCCGATGATCGGGGGTGAGCCGAATTGACGGCGTGCGGCGATTCTTGCCTGGCTTAATTCCCCCAAGGGCTCTCCATCCAACCGGCGCGGTATAATTTTCTTCCAAGATGCAGAAATGCCGTTATGCGCTGGTGGCATATCTAAGGAATGCTGCCGGAGAATTCGTTGAGAGCCTGCGGCGGGATCTGCATCCGGACCTCCCTCATCTGGCCGCCCATCTCACGATTCTTCCTCCACGTCCGCTGCATGGGACCGAACAGTCGGCCATCCACATACTGGAACGAATCTGCGGGGACGAAGAGCCGTTCACCGTGACTCTCGGCTCGGTCGAGACCTTTTGCCCGGTGACGCCTACGGTCTACATCCGGGTCGAAACTGCCTCGCGCATGTGCGAGCTGCACGGCAAGCTCAACACGGAAGTGCTGCAATATAAGGAAGAGTGGCCCTATATCCCCCACCTCACCATTGCGAAGATGGGGGCAGAGCCGCAGGCGCAATCGGCGGTTGAGGTCGCCCGCGAACGCTGGTCGCACTACCAGGGTCCTCGCCGTATTCTGTTGGAAAAGCTGACCTTTGTGCGCGAAGATGCGCAAAATCACTGGACCGATCTGGCTCCCGTGCTGCTCGGCCGCAGCTTGGTTTCGCGGTAGTCGGCCGTAACATCCGCGGGTCACCCGCTCAAGTTACCCTGACCGGGCGGGCATGGCCCTAGGTACATCTCCCTCCCGTGCGTTGAAATGATGGTCCCACACCTGTAGATAATGAGCATAGCAAGCATCCGGTGATTCTCGTCAGAACCCGCTTCTGACGGCCATTTCCGGCGGCCACGGGAGACAGCACATGCAGATTGGGGTCTACGGTTCGGGGTACCTCGGCACTGTGATTTCGGCATGCCTTGCGGATTTTGGGACGCCGGTTTCCTGTTGCCATCCCGACCGCTCGCGCATGGTCGAAATGGCTCAGGGAAATATTCCCTTCTTCGAAAAGAATCTGAAGGAAATCATTCGCCGAAATGTACGGGCCGGGCGGCTCGCTTACTCAACGGATATCGAATCGTTCGCGCGCAAGACCGCAGTGATCTTTCTGGCCGAAGACAAGGGCGACAACCTGAACGACATCGTAATTCGCATTGCGCGGCTTGCGCCCAAGCCGCCGATCCTGACGATTGTGACGCCGGTTCCCGTCGGCACAGCGAATTCGATCGAAAAGAATCTGAAAGATCTCGGATTGCAGGCGACGATTGTTTCGCAGCCGATGTTCTTCACCGACGGCTGCGCGGTGGAAGATTTCAACTGGCCCGACCGGCTCATCCTGGGATCGACTTCGAATGAAGCGGTGCAGATGCTGAAGCAGATTTTCCATCCCCTCGTGATGCGCGGAGTCCCCGTGATTGTGACCAGCCAGTCGACGGCGGAACTGGTGCGCGAAGCGGCCACGGCATTCGTTGCCACAAAAATTTCATTCATCAACGAAGTTGCGACTCTTTGTGAGCGTGTGAATGCCGATGCGGTGAATCTTGCGCTCGCTCTTGGACTTGACAAGAAGATCGCTCCTCGCTGCTTGCAGCCGGGAGCGGGCATGGGCGGAGTCTTCGCCGAGTCCGACATGGATTCGCTGGTGCAGTTGGCGCAGTCGCATGGCGTCTCGCTGAAAGTGCTGAGCGCGGCCCGCGACGTGAACCATCAGCTAGCGGAACGGCTGGTTGAGAAGATCACGCACGCGCTGAATTCGGTCGAGAACAAGGAAGTCGGAATTCTCGGGCTCGCGTTCAAACCCAATACGAACTCAGTCGCCGGCTCTTCGTCCTTGCGTCTGGCCGAAACACTGCTGTCGAAGGGAGCGCGCGTTCGCGCGTACGATCCGGTCGCAATCCCGGAGGCGAAGTCCCATCTGAACGGGTCGGTCCATTATTGCGATTCAGCTTATGCGGCAGCGGAAGGGTCGGATGCACTGGTTGTGGGCACTGGATGGCCGGAGTTCCGCGCTCTCGACTTCGACCGCATCAAAGGTCTGCTGAAGACGCCCGTTATCGTCGACACGAAGAATCTGCTCGATTCGACCCGTCTGCGTGCGCTCGGATTCGAATACGTCGGCGTTGGGCGCCTCTAAATCGCACATCTCCAATCCCGCCTTTACCTCTCCGTTGCCGGGCCCCGCATCTCGCCGCATTTGGGAAACATGAGAAGTAGCCCGAACCCGCACTGCCCATCAATTGCTATAATGAAGTTCTCGCGGTGGGAGTAGCTCAACTGGCAGAGCACCGGACTGTGGCTCCGACGGTTGCGGGTTCGATTCCCGTCTCCCACCCCAAGCTTTCCGGGAAGATTTTTGCAGCGACAGCCATCGGGCCGTCCGGCCGGGTAAAGCCCGCAAGGCGGCCGGCTCTTACAATCTCGGCCCCGTAGCTCAATTGGATAGAGCATCAGTCTTCGGAACTGAGGGTTGGGGGTTCAAGTCCCTCCGGGGTCGCCATTTCCCTCCACGTCAGATAGAATTCATGCTCTGTTCCGCATGAAGCGCACCTTCCATTTCCGGACATCTTCCTCAGAACTCGGGCCCCTCGAGGAACGCTTGCTCCACGCGCTGTGGAAACGCGGTAACGGCACGGTTCGTGAATTGATGGACGAGTGCTGCCAGGAACTGGCGTATACCACGGTAATGACGACGCTCGACCGCCTGTTCAAGAAGAATCTGTTGTCGAGGGAAGGAGAAGGGCGGGCGTTTCGCTATACCCCGCGGTTCACGCGGGAAGAGCTTCATCGCGAGGCGATCGGTGACGCTCTGCGTCAGTTGCTGAGCGTGAGCCCCGCGTCGTCTGTGCCGCTTTCGTATTTCGTTGAGATTGTCACCGAACGCGACGCGCAACTCCTCGACCAATTGCAGCAGGTGGTCGAGGCAAAACGCTCCGAACTGCGCGCAGCCGAAGCGAAGACCCCTGAGACGGATCCCAAGGACAAAGCCTGATGTTTGCACTGCGCGGAATCGCCATCTCGTTCTCCGTATTCTTTCTGGTGTACTGCGCCTTTTCGCTGGCAGTGGCGTTTTTCTGGGGCCGGGTTCATCGCCGGATCCAGGGCTATCGCCTACATCGCGTCGCCGACCTGCTGTTCGGAATCAGAATATTGCCGTTCGTGGCAGCCGCGGTGGTCACGGCGGCGTTTACTGTGCCGTCATTCCTGTTGCTGGAGCCGCGGGCAATCCATGAGCCATTGGGCGGCGCGCCGCTGGTGCTCGGGATCTGCGGAGCTCTACTTGGAGCGGTCGGAGTGGCGAAGGCGGGTTACGCTTTGGTGCGCGCATCGCGGAATGTTTCCATTTGGACGAGGAAGGCTTCGGCCGCCGATCCTGTGGGGAAGGTTCCAGTTCTGCGGATTCGTCCGAACGTCCCGGCAATGACCGCCGCCGGAATTTTACGGCCACGCGTCCTCGTCTCAGGCGTTGCGCAATCACTCTTAAGTGTGCGCGAACTGCAAACAACGCTGCGGCATGAGATTGCTCACGTCCGCCGGCGCGACAATTTGAAGAAACTTCTTCTCTGCTTCGTGGCTTTTCCCGGGATGATGGCTCTGGAATCAGCGTGGCTCGAAGCCACGGAAATGGCGGCAGACGCCGCGGCTGTCTCAAGCGCCGGTGAGGCACTCGATCTTGCCGCGGCTCTGATCAAGCTATCCCGGCTCGGTTCCAACGAAGCTGTCGCGGATCTCACTGCCGGCCTGGTCCAGACTTCTGTGTCCATAATGAACGCCCGAGTAGAACGCCTGATTAGCTGGGGAGAGGTCCGAAGGGAGACGGCGCAGGCTCAGTCGATTGGCTACGGGCTCGGCGCTGCATTCATGATGCTGACTTTCCTGGCGATTAGCTACTTCCACCTGCTCTCGGAAGTGCACACTGCGACCGAATGGCTGATGCGCTAGCCCGCTTCAAGATCCTCTTGGATTTTGCGCGACTGAGAAGGTTAGAGAAGCAATCAGGACGAAGACGCAAAAGATGGCTTTTCGAAACAAATGATTCCTTGCTTTCGACACGAAGACGGGAATGACATCCGGTAAGGGCCGCACCAGCGGCCAACCAGCGAGGTTATCTTGGTCCTGAACGCTACTACCAGCACTCGTAGCGTCGGCGCCAAGGCAGCGAGCGGAAGGTCGAGCGAAATCTTCGATTGCCTTCAGTCGGACCAGTGTGCCGGCGTTCGATCCCAACGATGGTTCTTAAGTTCTGAAAGCAGATTCCTATCCAGGGGCCCCAGATTGCTAGCCGCCAGGTTCTGACGTACATGGTCCGGCTTGCGCATTCCTGCAATCGTTGTACTGACGGTCGGATTTGAAAGGATGAACCGCAGCGCCATTTCCGGCAGCGTCATTCCGGCCGGCACGGTCTTTTCCAGTTCCTCAACGCGGCGGATCGTCTTGGGCAGATTCTCGGGCCCAAAATATCCCGCACGCCAATCGCCTTCTGGAAAGCGCGTTTCGAGCGTCATTTTTCCGCCGAGGCTGCCTTCGTCAAAGGGCACGCGCGCGATCACTCCGATGTTCAATTCCTGGCACACTGGAAACAATTCATCTTCGGGAGCCTGATCGAAGATGTTGTAGATGACTTGTACAACATCGATGAGCCCCGTCCGCAGCGCCAGGATTGCGTTGCCGGGCTCCCAGCGGTTGATGCTGAGCCCGAAGGAGCGAATCCATTTATCGCGTTTCAATTTCTCGACGGTCGCCCGGAAATCGGGATCGTCGGACCACGTGTCGGACCAGACGTGAAACTGCAATACGTCGATCGTGTCGACCCGCAGCTGCTTCCGGATCAGGTCGGCATATTTGAAAACATGTTCCGGCGAAAATACGTCTTGGTATTTGTAGGTCGACAGCGCTGGCCATTGCCCGTTCCCCGGCGGAATCTTGGACGCCGCGTACAGCCGCTTGCCCCGATTGCGGTGCATGGTCTCGCCCAGCAGTCCGTCACTCTTGCCGTCGCCATAGGCCCAGGCTGTATCGAAGAAATTGCAGCCAAGATCGATTGACAGTTGCAGCGAGCTCAAGGACTCCCGATCATCCGAGCCGCTCCATCCGCTCATCCCCCAGAGCCCGTAAGAGATATCGCTCACATCGAATCCAGTACGGCCTAACTTGCGGTATTTCATGTGCATCCTTTCTTATGATTGCGGCGCTGCCGAACAGCTTGCAGCGGACTGAACAGCATATATCGAACCGGAGTTGCCGTGCGAACGGCGTTCTGTGTCGCGGTTGTGAGAGGTTCTTCTCCACACCTCCGGCCGTGTTACCTTCGTTTTTTTTGATAGCACTTATCAAAATTTTTGTGTCTCATCAGCCCCCTTCGGGGTGTTTAATGAAGTTAGGTCATATCGATGGAGGAGTGTCCCACGTGAAATCTGAATATCCTTTTAATCCAACGCCCGGCAAAGATGAGGAAGTGAAGACACCGCCCTCCCGCTTCATCGACGAGAAGATTTCGGATGAATCCGGGACAGAAACCAAGAGCGACAGTGCTCTTGCGCCGGCCGGTCTCAACAACCCCTTCTGGAATTAGTCTCAACCTGGCGCCGTATTTCCGTTTGAAGCGGACCGGCGCTATTTTTGTCTCTAAAATCGTTATTCGAGGATGGGGAGGCAGAGGCAGGGCCGCAGGTTGAAATCGAGCATCGCCATCTCCTCCAGCGCGGGATGAAGCTGCGAATCGCGGCAGGGTTCCAGCGTAATCACAAAGGGTAGGGAAGCTTTATCAAATCCGGGTTTCTGCAAGAGCGAATCGATGTTCAGCCGGTGTTTCGCCAGGATTTGCGCCAAGTGAGCAACGATCCCTGGCTGGTCGCGTACAAAGAACCGCAGGTACCACGGCGTTTCGAAATCGCTGCTGATTTTCGGCGTGGATACATGACTCCTCGCATCCTTATTGCCGCCGGCAAGGTTCTGCGCGACGAACAGAACGTCTGAGACGACCGCTACGGCCGTTGGATCTCCCCCGGCACCGGCGCCGAGAAACGCCATGTCTCCGCCGTATTGGCCCGACGTGAGGACGAGATTCAGGTTTCTCTGTACCCGTCCAAACGGAGAATTGCTCGGAACTAGGCAAGGCCCCACGTCGGCAAAAAGCGTGTCGCCCTTTAATTCAGCCCGGGAAATCTGCCGGATCGTACACTCCATCTCCGCGGCATAGTCAAAGTCGACCGCATCGACAGCGCGAATCGTCCGCGCGCGCACGGACTCCGGTTCTACGCGGACATGCAGCCCAGCCAGGGCCAGAATCGCTAGCTTGGCACGGGCGTCTCCGCCATCCAGATCCTCTGACGCGTCGGCCTCCGCATAGCCGCGGGCCTGCGCTTCTTCGAGTGCCTCGCTGAAAGGAATGCGCGCACTCTCAATGCGGCTGAGGATGTAGTTGCAAGTCCCGTTTAGAATTCCCGCGATTCCGTGGAGACGGTCTCCGGAAAGCCCGGTGCGCAAAGCGGGAAGAACCGGAACGCCACCAGCCACCGACGCGCCGAATTCCAATTGCGATCCGCTTCGCGCCGCCAGTTCCAGTAGCGCGGGGCCATGCCGCGCAATCAGTTGCTTGTTCGCCGTAACCACGGATTTGCCTGACGCAAGAGCGCTGCGGACGATCTGCTCCGCGGGATTCAGGCCGCCAATTAGCTCAATGACGATATCGACATCCGATCTGAGGACGGATTCCACATCTTCGGTCCACACGACATCCGCCGGAACCCATGGCTGCTTTTTTCTCTCCACGTTGCGATTGCAGATGTGAGTGAGGCGTACGAGAGCGGCGCTGCTTTCACAAAGAATTTTCGCAACTGATCGGCCCACCGTGCCAAAGCCAATAAGCGCCACTCTTGCCGCGCCGCGTCGCTCGGGGTCCGCCGGGATCGTCTCTGTTGAAGTTGTAGTCTTCTTCGCCACGAATCGACTCGCTGAAAAGGGAATTCATTATGATACGTGCGACGCACGTTCTCGGGAACTGGAATGTGAGCGATTGAAACCGAGGTGTTACCGCTGCTCGGGCGCTCTTCCCCGCTCGCGCCAGCCCTCGATGATCAGGTACAGAACTGGAATGAAGAACAGGTTCAGCACGGTCGACATGATCATGCCGCCGAAGACGGTCGTGCCCACCGAGTGCCGTCCATTTTCTCCCGCGCCTGTGGCGAATACTAGCGGTACGACGCCGAGAATGAATGCCAGAGAGGTCATCAGAATCGGGCGCAGGCGGATCGTCGCCGCTTGAACGGCTGCGTCGATCAGTGGCAGTCCGCGCTCGCGCAGCTGCTCGGCGAATTCCACGATCAGAATCGCGTTCTTGCTCGACAGTCCAACCAGCATGACGAGGCCAACCTGGCAGAAGACGTCATTCTGCAGGCCGCGCATCCACTGTCCTGCGAGCGCTCCGAGCAGAGCCATCGGTACGGCCAGCAGCACGATGAACGGCAGCACAAAGCTCTCGTACTGCGCCGAAAGCGTCAGGTAGACGACGAGCGTTCCGAGCCCAAACAGCATCAGCGAAGTTCCGCCCGCCTGCAATTCTTCAAGAGACAGTCCTGTCCAACTGTAAGAAAATCCCCGGGGCATTTTCTTCGCCAACTCTTCCATCGTGGCGATCGCTTGTCCGGAACTGTATCCTTT
>Ga0335079_10006225_pt1 | contig 13650 bp, 13 predicted proteins | sample Lox_Sample_33_FD_206719 | JGI IMG/M metagenome (GOLD analysis project Ga0335079, IMG submission 206719) | Soil microbial communities from Loxahatchee National Wildlife Refuge, Florida, United States - Lox_Sample_3.3 | ecosystem: Environmental > Terrestrial > Soil > Wetlands | place: USA... | reverse complement strand
CGGCCGTGAGGGGGGATACAAAGCCTGCGCCATCCGCGAATATTAAGGGATGGCGCTGGATCTCACGACACAGAATCTGCTGCAGGAAGGTCTGCAGAGCCTGCCGCTGCAGATCGACAGCCGCGTGCTCGATGCGGAGCTGTTGCTCGCCCACAGCCTCGGAACCGAACGCAGCCGCATCCGCTCGCACCCGGAGACGACGCGCACGGCTCAGGAGCGCGAGCACTACCTTGCGCTCATCGCACGGCGTGCGCGCGGGGAGCCGCTGGCGTACATCCTCGGTCGCAGAGAGTTCTGGTCGCTCGAGCTCGAAGTCGACCCGGCCGTGCTCGTGCCGCGGCCGGAAACCGAGCTCCTGGTCGAGCGCGCGCTGGCGCTGCGGACGCAGCCCACGGGACGCGTGGCCGATCTGGGCACCGGCTCGGGTGCGGTCGCGCTGGCGCTCGCCCGGGAACGGCCCGGCTGGCAGGTCGTGGGGATCGACGTGTCCGCTCAGGCGCTGCGCGTGGCGCGACGCAACGCCGCGCGCCTGGGCTTGTCGCACGTAGAGCTGATCGAGGGCAGCTGGTTCGCGCCGTTGGATGGCCGGCGCTTCGATCTCATCCTCTCCAATCCACCGTATGTCGCGCAGGCCGATCCGGTGCTCGCAGCGGCGCCGCTCAGCTTCGAGCCGCGCGACGCCCTGACGCCGGGGGCAGATGCACTGAGCTCGATCCGGCAGCTCGTGCGCGAGGCCCCCGACTACCTGGAGCGCGACGGCTGGCTGCTGCTCGAGCACGGCGCGACTCAGGGCGCTGCCGTCGCCGGCCTGCTTGTCGCCCGCGGCTTTACTCACGTACGCTCGCATCGCGACCTTGCTGGTGAGGTCCGCATGACAGAAGCCCGCTGGGGCTAGAGAAGGTCTCATGGTCCGATTTCAGACTTCACACGGTGTTTTCACGGTCGAGCTGTTCCCGGATGAGGCGCCGGAGACGGTGGAGAACTTCCTGCGCTATGTCGATGACGGTCACTTCGACGGCACGGTGTTTCATCGCGTCATCCCCGGCTTCGTGATCCAGGGCGGCGGGCTCACTGCCGAGTTCCGTCCCAAGCAGACACGCGAGCCGATCAAGAACGAGGCGGACAACGGACTGAAGAACGAGCGCGGCACGCTGTCGATGGCACGCACGAGCGATCCGCACAGCGCCACCTCGCAGTTCTTCGTCAACCTGAAGGACAACGCATTCCTCGACCAGAAGCCGGGACAGCATGGCTATGCCGTGTTCGGCCGCGTCAAAGAAGGCATGGAGGCGATCGACAAGATCGCGCAAGTGAGCACGGGCCGGCGCAAGGGCTACGACGACGCGCCGCTCGAGGATGTCGTCATTCACTCGGCCAAGCGGGAGAAGAGCGAGAAGTAGATGCTCAAATGGCTCGGCGGCGCGCTCCTCGCTCTCATCGTGCTCTGCGCCCTGCCCGTGCTGCTCCTGCGCTGGCTGCACCCGCCGACGAGCGCATTCATGTTGAGCGCGCGGCTGCAGGCTGCGCTCGATCACGATCCGACCTATCACACCCACTATGAGTGGGTCGATCTGGAGCGCATCTCGCCCAATGCCGCGCTCGCCGTGATCGCCTCCGAGGACCAGCAGTTTCCCTATCACGACGGCTTCGACTTCCACTCGATCCGCGAGGCGGTGCGAGCGAGCAGCCACGGCCACAAACTGCGTGGCGCCAGCACGATCTCGCAGCAGGTGGCCAAGAACCTGTTCCTGTGGTCCGGACACAGCTTCGTGAGAAAGGGGCTCGAAGCGTGGTTCACCGTGCTGATCGAGCTCATCTGGCCGAAGGAGCGCATTCTCGAGGTGTACCTCAACATCGCTCAGTTCGGGCGCGACATCTTTGGCGTCGAGGCGGCCGCACATGCGTATTTCCATGAGCCGGCAGCGCGGCTCACCTCAGGCCAGGCCGCAGTACTGGCCGCGGTACTGCCCAATCCGCGCCAGCTGCACGCCGATCGCCCATCGGCCTACGTCGAATCCCGCCGCGTCTGGATCCTCGCGCAGATGCGCGGTCTGGGCGGGCGTTCCTACCTTCGCACCATCGAGGCTGGCGGATGAACCTGCAACTCGTCGCCGACGGACTGCAATTTCCGGAAGGACCGATCGCCATGGCGGACGGTTCGGTCGTGCTGGTGGAAATCCGGCGCGGCACGCTCACGCGGGTCACAGCGGACGGCAAGCGCTCAACCATCGCCGAGCTCGGCGGTGGCCCGAATGGCGCGGCCATCGGTCCCGACGGCGCGGTCTATGTCTGCAATAACGGCGGCGCGTGGCTGTGGCACGAGGGTGAGGCTCACCTGCCGGCCGGTCCGCCGGCCAATTACCGCGGCGGCTCGATCCAGCGCGTGGACCTCGCGAGCGGCCGCTTCACCACCCTGTACGACTCCTGCGACGGCCGCCCGCTCAACAGCCCGAACGACCTGGTGTTCGATCGCACCGGCGGCTTCTGGTTTACCTGTCTGGGCTTCTCCGACGGGGAGACCCGGCGCCTGGGTGCGCTTTACTACGCGCGTCCGGATGGCTCGAAGATCACGCGCTGGCGCAGCGAGCAGTACTCACCGAACGGTGTCGGCCTCTCACCGGATGAGCGCACGCTCTACATGGCCGACTGCATGCCCGGCCGATTCCTGGCGTATGACGTACCGAGTCCGGGTGTGCTCGCGCCGAGTACCGATCCCACGCCCGCGGGCGGGCGTGTGCTCGCCACGCTCCCGGGCTATCAGTGGCTCGACAGTCTGGCGGTCGAGGCGGACGGCCACATCTGTGTCGCCACACTGTGGAATGGCGGCATCACCGTGTTCTCGCCCGACGGCCGCTACGAGCAGATCCCGATACCGGATCCGGTGACGACGAATATCTGCTTCGGCGGCGCGGATCTGCGCGATGCGTTCATCACCTGTGCCAGCACCGGCAAGCTGTATCGCTGCCGCTGGCCGCGCCCGGGACTCAAGCTCGCCTTCAACGCCTGACGGCTACTGGATCGAGCGCGAGACCTCAGGCGAACCCCCGGGCGCGAACAGACCGCCGACATCCACGGCATCGAACCGGTACGGCCGGTTGCAGAAGTCGCAGGTGACGACAATCGCGCCCTGCTCCGCGAGCACATCGCGCAGCTCCGCCTCGCCGAGCGCCCGCAGCACATTGGCAACGCGCGCAGGCGCGCAGCGGCACTCGAAGCGCACGGGTGCGCCGGAGAACACACGCAGGTCGTGCTCACGGAAATGCCGCAGCAGCATTTCATCGAGCGGCGCGGCGAGCAGCTCCTCGGCCTGCACCGTGAGAATGCCGCGCTCGGCATCTGCCCAGGCGGCAAGTCCCGTCTCTTCATCGGGTGAGCCCTCGGCGATCGGCAGTCGCTGGATCAGAAGTCCCGCCGCGTGGCTCGCATCCGCCGCCAGCCGCACGCGCGTAGGCAACTGCTCGGAGGTCGCAAAGTACGCCTCGAGACATTCCGCGAGCGTCGCACCGGTGAGCGGCACGATGCCCTGATAGCGCGCATCGCGCTCAGCGGATTCGATCGTCACGGCGAGCCGGCCATCGGTGCCGACCAGCTGACGGAACAGCTCCGGGGTGAGCGAGCCATTACCGAAGTCCTCGTCCTCGGTGCGCACCAGCGCGCGCACGCCAAAGTCGTCCGTACACTGCGCGACGAGCAGGCGCGCGGCGCCGTTACCCTGCAGCTGCAGCGTGAGGGTGCCGCGGAACTTGAGTGTGGCGGCGAGCAGAACCGATGCGCTCACAGCCTGGCCCAGGAGCTCGCGCACGGGACCGGGATAGTCGCGGTGCTCGCGCAGCGCGCTCCAGGCGGATTGCAGCCGCACGAAATGCCCGCGCACCGGCAGCCGCTCGAGGATGAACCGGCGCACCTCGTCCTGGATCGTGAGGGGGGTCGTCATGGCATCCACAATGGGGTGCCGGCTCGGCTAACTCAAGCCCGCCCCAGCGCGCGGCTCAGGGCGCGAGCTTGCGCTTTAAGAGCTCGTTCAGCTGCGCGGGATTGGCCTTGCCCTGGGTGGCCTTCATCACCTGGCCGACGAAGAAGCCGAACAGTTTGTCCTTGCCAGAGCGGTATTCCGCGAGCTGGCCGGGATTGGCCGCCATGACGGCATCGATGGCCCGCTCGATCGCACCGCTATCGGTGATCTGCTTGAGCCCGCGCTCCTCGATGATGGCATCGGCATCGCGCCCGCTCGACCACATGCCCTCGAACACTTCCTTGGCGATCTTGCCCGACACCGTGGCATCGAGCAGGCGCTGCAAGAGGCCCGCGAGCTGCGCGGCCGTGAGCCGGCTCGCCGAGATCTCCAGGCTGTCGCGATTCAACGCCGCGGCGAGCTCGCCCATCACCCAGTTTGCGGCGAGCTTGGGATCCTTGGGTGCGCCGCGCACCACGGCCTCGTAGAAGTCGGCGAGCTCACGGCTGGCGCTGAGCACGCCGGCATCGTAGGCGGACAGGCCGTACTGGCTCGACAGGCGCGCCGCCTTCTCATCGGGCAGCTCCGGCAGACTCTTGCGCACCTCCTCGATCAGCGCACTCGAGAGCGCCACCGGCAGCAGATCCGGGTCCGGGAAGTAGCGGTAGTCGTTGGCCTCTTCCTTGGAGCGCATCGAGCGGGTCTCGCCCTTGTCCGGATCGTACAGGCGCGTCTCCTGCACCACCTTGCCGCCGCCTTCGAGCAGATCGATCTGGCGGTCCACTTCGTAGTGGATCGCCTTCTCGACGAAGCGGAAGGAGTTCAGGTTCTTGATCTCAGCGCGGGTACCGAGGCGCTCGGTTCCGCGGCGGCGCACGGAGACATTGGCGTCGCAGCGGAAGGAGCCTTCCTGCATGTTGCCGTCGCAGATCTCGAGGTAGCGCACCAGCGTGTGCACCTTCTTCAGGTACGCGACCGCCTCTTTCGCCGAGCGCAGATCGGGCTCGGAGACGATCTCGATCAAGGGCGTGCCGGCGCGATTCAGATCGATGCCGGTGAGGCTCCCCAGGCCCTCGTGCAGGGACTTGCCCGCATCCTCCTCGAGGTGGGCGCGGGTGATGCCGACGCGCTTGCGCGAGCCATCGTCGAGCACGATCTCGAGCGCACCCCTGGCGACGATCGGCAGCTCGTACTGGCTGATCTGGTAGCCCTTGGGCAGATCGGGATAGAAGTAGTTCTTGCGCGCGAACACCGAGGTCGGCGCCACCGTCGCACCGATCGCAAGCCCGAACTTCACCGCCATACGCACCGCTTCGGCGTTGAGCACCGGCAGCGTGCCGGGATAGCCCAGGTCGACGAGGTCGGCCTGCTCGTTGGGCGGTGCGCCGTAGGCGGTCGCGGAGCCCGAGAAGATCTTGGAGCGAGTCGCGAGCTGCGCGTGGATCTCCAGGCCGATGACCGTTTCCCAGCCGGCCTCACTCATAGGTCACCGGGACGCGGGTGTGCCAGTCGGTCTCGCGCTGATACGCGTGCGCGGCGCCGAGCAGCACTTCCTCGCCGAAGTGCGGTCCGATCAGCTGCAGCCCCACCGGCAGCTCCTCGACGAAGCCGCAGGGAATCGACAGCGCGGGCAGCCCCGCGAGATTGGCGCCGATCGTGTAGATGTCGTTCAGATACATCGTGATGGGATCGGAGGTCTTGGCACCCAGCGCGAACGCCGGCGTCGGCGTCGTCGGGCCCATGAGCACATCCACCTGGGCGAACGCCCGCGCGAAATCATCGGTGATCAGACGCCGCACCTGCTGCGCCTTCAGGTAATAGGCGTCGTAGTAGCCGGCCGAGAGCACGTAGGTGCCCGTCATGATGCGGCGCTTGACCTCGGCGCCGAAGCCCTCACCGCGGGACCTGCAGTACAGGTCGGTGAGATCGCGCGGCTCGCGGCAGCGGTAGCCGAAGCGCACACCATCGAAGCGGGCGAGATTCGAGGAGCACTCCGCAGGGGCCACGACGTAGTAGGCCGGCACCGAGAGTGCGAGATTGGGCAGGCTCACTTCGGTCAGCGTCGCGCCCAGGCGCGTGAAATGCGCCAGCGCATCGCGGATGCGCCGCTCGGTCTCGGCCTCGAGTCCCTTCTCGAAGAACTCCTTCACCAGGCCGATCTTCAGGCCCCTCACCGGCCGCTCCAGCGCGGCGACGTAGTCCGGCACCTCGCGCTCGACGCTGGTCGAATCGCGCGGATCGAAGCCCGCGATGACCCCGAGCAGCAGCGCAGCATCGTGCGCGCTGCCGGTCAGGACCCCGCCCTGATCCAGACTCGAGGCGAAGGCGATCATCCCGTAGCGCGACACGCGCCCGTACGTGGGCTTCAGCCCGGTGATACCGCACAGGGCCGCCGGCTGGCGGATCGAGCCGCCGGTGTCGGTCGCTGTGGCGGCCGGGACCAGACGTGCGGCCACGGCAGCCGCCGAGCCGCCGGAGGAGCCGCCGGGCACCAGCCCCGGATTCCACGGATTCTTCACCGGCCCGTAGTAGCTCGTCTCGTTGGAGGAGCCCATCGCGAACTCATCCATGTTGGTCTTGCCGAGCATCACGGTGCCGGCCGCCTTGAGTTTTGTGACGACCGTCGCATCGTAGGGCGCGACGAAGTTGTCGAGCATGCGCGAGCCGCAGGACGTGCGGACACCCTCGGTGCAGAAGATGTCCTTGTGCGCGAGCGGCAGCCCGGTGAGCGGCCCGCCCCGTCCCGCCTGCAGCTCCCGGTCGGCGGCCGCGGCCTCGGCGAGGGCAGAGACGCCAGTCACGGTGATGAAGGCGTTCAGGCCGGGCTGCGCCTGCTCGATCCGGTCGATGAGGGCGCGCGTCAGCTCGACGCTCGAGAATTCCTTTTTGCGCAATCCGGCGGCCAGCTGCGCCAAAGAGCGGCGATGCAGGCTCATTCGATGACCTTGGGAACCAGGTACAGGCCGGCCTCCACGCGCGGCGCGTTTACCTGGTAGCGCTCGTGCTGGTCCGACTCCGTCACATTATCGGGCCGCAGCCGCTGCGTCAGGCCCGCGAGGGGGTGCGCCATCGGGGCAACTCCCTGAGTGTTCGCCCGCTCAAGCTCGCCGACGAAGTCCAGAATCTTCGTCAGGCTCTCCTGGTAGGCGCAAACCTCGGCCTCCTTCAGCTCGAGTCGCGCGAGGTGGGCGATGGATTCGATCTGCTCGCGCTTCATAGTCTGATGTGTGTCGCAAGTTCCGCAAAAAACGGCGCGGAATCATACACCTCGCCTTGCTCAATGTCCTGTCGGTTGCTAGATTACAAAGGAGTCTTTTCCTCCCTGCTTGCTTCACTTTTCCGGTCGACCATGTTCAAACGCTTGCGCGGATATTTCTCCAGCGATCTGTCGATCGATCTGGGTACGGCGAACACGCTGATCTATGTCCGTGACAAGGGCATCGTGCTCAATGAGCCGTCGGTGGTCGCGGTGCAGGATGAGCCTACCCGTGGCGGCAAGGTGATCGTCGCCGTCGGCTCCGAGGCGAAGAGCATGCTCGGCCGCACGCCAGGCCACATCACGGCCGTGCGTCCGATGAAGGATGGCGTCATCGCCGACTTCACGTACACCGAGAAGATGCTGCAGTACTTCATCAACAAAGTGCACGGCAACCGCATGCTGAAGCCCTCGCCTCGCGTGCTGGTGTGCGTGCCCTTCGGCTCGACCCAGGTCGAGCGTCGCGCCATCCGCGAATCAGCCGAGGGCGCCGGCGCGCGCAACGTCGGCATCGTGAGTGAGCCGATGGCTGCGGCGGTGGGCGCGGGCCTGCCGGTGCACGAGGCGCGCGGCTCGATGGTGCTCGACATCGGCGGCGGTACCTCCGAAGTTGCGGTGCTGTCGCTGAACGGCATCGTGTACGCAAACTCGGCGCGCATCGGCGGCGATCGCTTCGATGATGCGATCATGAATTACGTGCGCCGCAATTACGGCATCCTGATCGGCGAGGCGACCGCCGAGCGCATCAAGATCGAGATCGGCTCGGCGTACCCCGGTCAGCAGGTGCGCGAGCTGTCGGTGAAGGGACGCAACCTCTCCGAGGGCGTGCCGCGCTCGTTCACGCTGAACAGCAATGAAATTCTCGAGGCGCTGCAGGAGCCCCTGCAGAGCATCGTGAGCGCCGTCAAACAGGCGCTCGAGCAGACCCCGCCCGAGCTCGGTGCGGACGTGGCCGAGCGCGGCATCGTGCTCACGGGCGGCGGCGCCCTGCTGCGCGACATCGACAAACTTCTGACCGAGGAGACCGGCCTGCCGGTCGTGGTCGCCGATGACCCGCTGACATGCGTGGCCCGCGGCGGCGGACGCATTCTCGAGCTGATGGACGAGATGGGTCCGGGCCACTTCGGTCTCGAATAGCGGCTGCAGGGGCCGCTCACCGCTCACGTGGCCACTTTCGGGGCAGGCGCATACCGATCCCTGCCTGGCCGCGGCGCCGCGCCCGGCTTTCGCTTCACGCTGTACGCCACGGCCGCGATTCTCCTCATGTTCGTCGACCAGCGGCGCGCCTGGCTCGAGCATGTGCGCTACGCGCTCTCGGGCGTCGCCTATCCGTTGCAGCTCGCGGTGAGCGAGCCCGGCGCCGCCTGGCGCTGGGTGCGCGACAGCATGCAGACCCGCGCGGCACTCGCCGCCGAGAATGCGCAGCTGCGCGCGCGCGAAACGGCGCTCGAGACGCGCACACTGCGTTTCGAGGCGCTCGAGCGCGAGAACGGCGAGCTGCGCGGCCTGCAGACCGCCCTGCCGCCGGTCGCCGATCACTGGCTGGCCGCCGAAGTCGTGAGCGTCGAGATCGACAACCAGCGTCAGCGCATTCTCATCAACCGCGGCTCGCGCAACGACGTCTTCAAAGGCCAGGCCGTCATGGACAGCCGCGGCCTGCTCGGCCAGACGATCCACGTCGGCCCCTGGAGCGCCGAGGTGATCCTCGTCACCGACGCCGAGCACGCCGTGCCGGTTCAGATCGAGCGCACCGGCGTCCGCACCATCGCGGTCGGAACCGGCGACAAGGACAATGAGTCCCTCGCCCTGCCATACCTGCCGGACAATGCCGATGTGAAGCCGGGTGACCTGCTGCTCACCTCGGGCCTGGGGGGCGTGTTTCCGCAGGGCTATCCGGTCGCCCGGCTGGCGGAGGTTCGCCACGATGCCGCGCAAGCGCTCGAGCGCTTCCGCGCGACGCCCCTCGCCGAACTCGGGCGCCTGCACGAGGTCATGCTCGTGTGGTTCCGGCCCGATCATCCCGCCTCGCCCAGCAAGCCGACCGAGGGTCAGCTCACGCATGGCAATCCGGCGCTTCGACCTCAGCCCGTGCCGCCTCGGCCTGAGCCCGCGCCCGTGCCCGCCTCGCCTGCCGCTACGGCAGCGGTTCCGCCTTCTGCCGCGCTCAAGGTCACGCCATGAACGCGCGCCTCTACGAGCCGCGCATCACGATCACGGTCACGACCCTGATCGCCATCGTGGTCACGATCCTGCCGCTGCCGGGGTGGCTCGCGCTGGTGCGCCCTTCGTTCGCGGTGCTCACGGTGCTTTACTGGTCGGTGGCCGCACCCCGGGCTGGCGGACTCACCCTGGGCTTTGTCACCGGACTTGCGCTCGATGTGTTTCGCGGCTCGGTTCTGGGGCAGCACGCGCTGGCGCTCACCGCGATCACGTATATCGCCGTGCGCGAGCATCAGAAGATCCGCTCCAAGCCCGCCTTCCAGCAGTCCCTGATCGTGCTCGGCGCGCTGATCGTCTACGAGTTCATCGTGTTCGCGATCGACGGCTGGACCGGTCATCCGCTCGCGAGCGTCAAGCGCTGGATCCCCGCGCTCACGGGCGCGATCATCTGGCCGCTCGTCACGGCGATGCTCGAGCGCAGCCACTCGCCACGGTGACGGAGAGAACATCGTGGTGCGCGGCGTACGGATCAAGGATCACTGGAAGGAGCAGCGGCTCTTCGAGCAGCGCGCGCTCCTTTCGGGCGCAGCGCTCGCGCTTCTCACCCTCACCCTGTGCGTGCGCCTGTACATCCTGCAGGTCTCGCGCTTCGACTACTACGCGCAGCTCTCGCAGGGCAATCGCGTGCGTATCGAGCCGATTCCCGCGGCGCGCGGCCTCATCCTCGACCGCAACGGCGTGCTCATGGCCGGCGGCCAGCCGGCATACCAGCTCGAGCTCGTGCGCGAGGAAGTGCCCGACCTCAATGCCACCCTGAAGGGCCTGGTCGACATCGGCATGATCGCATCGGATGAAGTCGCCGAAGTGCGCAAGGCGATCCTCTCGCGCCGCGGCTTCGACAGTGTGCCGATCCGGCTGCGGATGTCGGATGAGGATGTCGCACGCTTTGCCGTGCGGCGTTTCGAATTCCCCGGCGTCGACATCAAGACGCGCCAGACGCGCTCGTACCCCTATGGTGAAGTGGGCGTGCACGCGCTGGGCTATGTCGGTGCCATCAGCGAGTCTGACCTGCCGCGGATCGACACCGCCGCGTACGCCGGCACCACGCTGATCGGCAAGCTCGGTGTCGAGAGCTCCTATGAGAATGAGCTGCATGGCACGAACGGCTATCGCGAGATCCTCGTGAATGCCGAAGGCCGCTCGGTGGACAAGCTCGGCGCGGTGGCGCCGCAGCTGCACACCGAAGCGCCCACCGCGGGACAGGACCTCATTCTCTCGATCGACATGAAGGCGCAGGTCGCCGCCGAGCAGGCACTCGGGGATCGCCGCGGCGCGGTGGTCGCACTCGATCCGACCAATGGCGATGTGCTGGCGCTCGCGAGCCGGCCCGGCTTTGATCCGACGCTCTTCGGTCGCGGCCTGACGCGCGCCGAGTACGCCTCGCTCGCCGAGAACAGCAACAAGCCGCTGCTCAATCGCGCGCTGCGCGGCCGCTACCCTTCGGGATCCACGATCAAGCCGGTGCTGGCGCTCATTGCGCTCACCGACAACGTGATTACGGCGGATCGCAAAGTGCTGTGCACGGGCGAGTTCCATCTGCCCGGCAGCCGCCACATGTTCCGCGCAGACAAGGACGAGCCGCGTGGCTGGCTCGACCTGTCCGAGGCCATTTCGCGATCCTCGGACGTCTATTTCTACGGGCTCGCTTCGACCATGGGGATCGACCGGATCGCGGCCGGGCTCGCGCCGTTTGGCTACGGCAAGGTCACCGGCATCGACATCAGCGGCGAGCTCGCGGGGCTTTTGCCCACGCCGGCGTGGAAGAAGGCTTCCTTCAAGCGCAGCGAGGAACAGGTCTGGGTGCCCGGTGATACGGTCAACCTCGGCGTGGGTCAGGGGTTCCTCCTGGTCACGCCGCTGCAGCTCGCGCACGTGGCGGCGATCCTGAGCCAGCAGGGCCGTAATTTCCGGCCGCGGCTGGTGGTGGGACTGCGCGATTCAGACGGCCATGTGCGCCGGATTGCGCCCATCGAAGGTGAGCGGGTGAGCGGCATCACCCAGGCGAACTGGAACACCGTGCTGAACGCCATGATCGGCACGACGAGCTGCGGACACTACTGCGGCACGGCATGGCGCCAGTTCACGGGCAGCGCTTACACCGCTGCCGGCAAAACCGGCACAGCGCAGGTCTACACCGTGGCGCAGAACGCCAAGTACAACGCGAGCGCGACGCCGGAGACGATGCGCGATCATGCCTGGTTCATCGCCTTCGCACCCGCCGAGGCACCCCGCATCGCCGTCGCCGTGCTGGTCGAGAACGCGGGCTTCGGTGCCGGCGCCGCGGCACCGGTGGCGCGGCGCGTGATGGATGCGTATCTGCTCGATGCCAGCGGCAAGTTGAAGCCTGCTGATGCACCGCCGGAGCCCCCACCCGCACCGGGCGAGATGCTGGTGTCACAAACGCCCGGCGCGCAGCCGGCACATCCTTAGATGTACGAAGAACTGACAGACGCCTCACGAGCCCGGCGCACCATGACAGGTGCCGCGCGCATGCTGCTCGCGCTGAAGCTCGATGGACCGCTCCTCGTCGGTCTGGGACTGATCGCGGTGTACGGCCTCATCGTGCTCTACAGCGCATCGGGCCAGAGTCTGGGCACGGTCATCCGTCAGGTGCTGCATCTGGTCATGGGCGCCGCGGCGATGCTGGTGCTCGCGCAGGTCAATCCCAATTTCCTGCGGCGCATCTCGCCCTGGCTCTACGCCTTCGGCATCTTCCTGCTATTCGTCGTCGCCGCCATCGGCATCGTCGGCAAGGGCGCGCAGCGCTGGCTCGATCTCGGAATCCTGCGCTTCCAGCCCTCCGAGATCATGAAGCTCGCGGTGCCGATGATGTGCGCGTGGTACCTGCAGGAGCGCCCGCTGCCTCCGAGCGTCCCCTCGCTCCTGCTGCTCGCGCTCATCATCCTGCTGCCGGCGGGACTCGTCGTGATCCAGCCCGACCTGGGCACGGGCGCACTGATTCTGATGGCGGGCGCACTGGTCGTTGTCATGGCGGGACTGCAGCTGCGCATCATGGCGGCGCTGCTCGCGCTCGGAGGCCTGGCAGGCTGGCTGGGATGGCACTTCCTGCACGACTATCAGAAAAAGCGCGTGCTCACGTTCATGGATCCACAGACCGATCCCCTGGGTGCGGGCTACCACATCATCCAGTCGACGATCGCGATCGGCTCGGGCGGCGTCTTCGGCAAGGGCTGGATGAACGGCAGCCAGGCCCAGCTCGAGTTTCTGCCCGAGCGATCCACCGATTTCATCTTCGCCGTGATCGGTGAGGAGTTCGGCCTCTTCGGCCTGATCCTGCTGCTGATCCTGTACGGCTTCGTTGTGGGGCGCGCGCTGTACCTCTCCGCCCAGACCCAGGACACGTTTGCGCGCCTGCTCGCCGGCAGTCTCGCGCTCACGTTCTTTGTCTACGTGTTCATCAACGCCGGCATGGTGAGCGGACTGTTGCCCGTGGTCGGCGTGCCGCTGCCGCTCGTGAGCTACGGCGGCACCTCGATGGTGACCCTGCTCGCCGGCTTCGGTATCCTCATGTCGCTCTACTCTCACCGCAAGCTCATCGGTTCGTAGTGACGCGACGCTTCCTCGGTTGGCTCGCCGCCGGTCTCGCCAGCGTGGCCGCTGTATCACCGGCCGCGCGCGCGCAGAGCGAGCCCGCCCCGGCGGCCGCCCCGGCGCCCGCCTCGGTGCCGGCCCCGGCGCCAGCACCGCTTCCCACGCGTTTCGATCTCAGCCGCCCGGAGATCAGCCAGTTCGTACGCGACGTCATCCGGCGCGACGGCTTCACGCGTTCGCAGGTGGTGAGCGTGCTGCGCAAAGCGGTGCCGCAGGCGCGGGCCGTGGATACGATGAACAAGGCGCCCGAGCGCGTGCTGCAGTGGTGGGAGTACCGGCGCGCATTCGTCTCGGACAAGCGCATCGCCGAAGGGGTGCAGTTCTGGAACGAGCATCGCGCCTCGCTCGAGCGCATCGCCGACGAGCATGGCGTCGCTCCCGAATACATCGTCGCAATTCTCGGCTGCGAGACCGATTACGGGCGCATCACCGGGCGCGACCGCGTGCTCGATCAGCTGATGACGTTCTCGTTCGAGTATCCGACGCGCGCCGAGTACTTCCGCAGCGAGCTCGAGCAGTTCCTGCTGCTGGTACGCGAGGCGCACTTCGATCCGCTCACGGTGCGCGGCTCGTACGCTGGCGCGATGGGGGCGCCGCAGTTCATGCCCTC
>Ga0335079_10006224_pt1 | contig 13652 bp, 13 predicted proteins | sample Lox_Sample_33_FD_206719 | JGI IMG/M metagenome (GOLD analysis project Ga0335079, IMG submission 206719) | Soil microbial communities from Loxahatchee National Wildlife Refuge, Florida, United States - Lox_Sample_3.3 | ecosystem: Environmental > Terrestrial > Soil > Wetlands | place: USA... | reverse complement strand
GCAGTTCGGCACCGGGCAAACGGCTTCGCAGACACCGCAGCCGCAGCAGGCCTGCATGTTGGCGTCGTAGAGCCCGTCCGGCGTGACGTCGAAGCAGGTATCCGGACACTGCAGCCAGCACAGCGTACACTTGATACAGGTATCGAAGTTCACCACCGGCCGCATGGTGCGGGTGCTGAACTTCTTGAAGGTGGGATTGCGATCGGGGCGGTAGCCGCCCATCGCATGGGTGCCGGGATCTTCGATCTGCTTGCCGGTGGTGATGCAGGGAATGGCCACACCATCGCCCATCTCGTGCCACTTGGGCAGGTCGAACTTGTACGGCGTTTCCGGATTCCCCTGCGCGGGACGGACCGTAGTGCTCGAAAAGCGCTCGTAAGCCCGTTCGGCCGACGCCACCTTCACCGAATCGTGCCACTCGTCGAGAATGATCTTCTTCAGCGCATCGAGCGTGAACAGATCGGGCAGAATGCGAGCAATGGCGCCCAGGATGCGCACGTCCGTATGGTCGTCCTTGTACACCCAGAGCCCGGAGAAACTGGGCGTCCCTTTCAGAATGCACAACTGGTACGGCTGCTCCTTACGGTGCGCCATGGAAATGAGCGCCTCGGGCCCTTCTTTCGAGGTCACGATCAGCGTCCCGCCCGGCTTGAGCAGCTTGTTGACCGGCTGCAAGCCGTACCATGCCCAGGACTCCACTCCCTTGCACAGGGTGTCGTCGACGGAGATGGTGATATCCACTTCCGTAGGCTCGTACTTCGCCATGCCGTGTTCGAGCGTCTCCTGGTCGCTGCCCACGATGGCAAAGCTCTTGGCGGGAATGCCGTTGCGCTCCGGGCTGTCGCTGTAGCGCCCGAAGCTGATGCCGGGCTGGCCGGCCTGGTGCGCCGCCAGCACGATACCCCGGCTGATGTTCTTGGCCAGGGTCTTCTGGAAAATTCCTCGGTAGATAATCTCGACCGCGAATAGCCGGCCCATGCGAAACCTCCGTCGTTTAGTCAAAACTTGTTGAGAACGATCTCCGATACTTCTTCAATATGCCGGCGCATGGCCAATTCCGCCGCGACCGGATCGTGCCGCTTGATGGCAGCCAGGATCCGCCGATGGCCGGCAATGGATTTCTGCGGGCGCCCTTCCACCTGCAAAGAGCGCTCACGGGTCTCGCGCAACAGGTCCATCAAAACATCCAGGACCTTTAAGACCACACTGTTGTCCGACGCCATGGCGATGGCGTAGTGGAACTCGTTGTCCTCCTCGATGGCGGCTTCGCCCTGGTTGAGTTTGCCGCTCTGGCGGGCCAGAACATCCTCCATTTCGCTAACGTCACTGGCCGAGGCGTGGGTGGCAGCGCGAGCCGCCAGCGGCGGCTCCAGCATCTTGCGCACGTCCAGCAACTCCACTACCAGCTTGCGCTTCTGCACCAGCACCGAGGTCAGGGGATTAATAAGGGCGTCCGTGGAGAGCTCGCGCACCACCGTGCCCGAGCCCTGCCTGGGTTCGACCATGCCCACCAGTTCCAGCCGGCGGATGGCATCGCGGATCGAGCTGCGGCTCACTCCGAAGCTCTCCGCCAGTTCACGCTCCGGGGGCAGCATGTCGCCGGGCTTCATGCGCTCGGCGATGAGCTGCTCCAGCCGCCGCGCCACCTCTTCGTAAACCTTGTTGCGACGAATGGCCTCGAATTCGGGTTTGGCGGTGGCGTTCATTACGTGGGCAATTGGTCCGGTCATCAGTCCTTTGGTCCAGTTAACGGGCCAATTGTACACCTGCTTGTCAAGTACTTTCTCGCGGCACCGGACTCCGGTGCTGCGCTCGGGATTTCGGCTGCGCTCTCCCACTCGGCCTCGCTATGCGCTCGGCGGTCGCTCACGCCCGCTAATCGCCTCAACTTGCCAACTGCCGCGCCCATCTACTAAAACAGTAGCAGCCGCTTGCAATCGGGTTCCACGCATCCGCCAATGGCCAAACACCGCAGAGCCCTCGCCGCATGGACGCTGCTCCTGTTGTTGCTGCTGGTCTCGTCAAGCACCGCGCCCCACCTCGCGGCTGCCCCGGCTCCAGCTCGCGGCACAAGCGAACTCCAGCAACTGCTCATCAAGCTGCACACCACGGCGCGGCTGATGCACACAGTTGCCCATCCTGATGACGAGGATGGCGGCATGCTGGTGCTGGAATCGCGCGGGGAAGGCGTAACCGCCCTCCAGTTGACCCTGACCCGCGGCGAAGGCGGACAGAACCGCATGGGCAGCAACCTGTTCGACGAGCTGGGAGTGCTGCGCACGCTGGAATTGCTGGCTGCCGATCAATATTACGGGGTGGAGCAGCGCTTCACTCGCGTCGCAGACTTCGGCTATTCCAAGACCGCCGAAGAAACCTTCGACAAATGGCACAGGCACGACGTCGCGCTCGCCGACATGGTGCGCGTGATCCGCACCTTCCGGCCGGACGTGATCGTCTCGCGTTTCCAGGGCAGCGAGCGCGACGGCCACGGCCATCACCAGGCCAGCGGCATTCTGACCCGCGAAGCCTTCCGCGCCGCCGGCGATCCTTCGCGCTTCCCTGAACAAATCAGTGAAGGCCTCCCACCCTGGCAGGCGCAGAAGCTCTACATCCGCGGCGGCAGTGACGATTACACCCTGGCGCTCGACAGCAGCGCCTACTCGCCGGTGCTGGGCATGAGCTTCTTGCAGTTCGCCATGCAGGGATTGCGGCACCAGCTTTCGCAAGGCGCGGGAGAATGGCAGCTTTCGTCGCGGCCGCATGTCTCCTACTACAAACTGGTGGATTCCGTGTTGCCGATGCCGGCAGAGGGAACACACGAGCACGATTTCTTCGACGGCATCGACACCACGCTGCCCGGCCTCGCCGACCGCATCGGCGACGAGGAATCCAAGGCTGCTTTTCTGCGCCCGGCGCTGGTTGCCATCAAAGAGCGGGTGGACGAAGCCACACACCTGATCCCCGGACCATCCTCCGGCCTTGCCGCACCCTTGCTCGCCGGCGAGGAGCAGGTGGCCGACCTGATGAGTCAAATCGAGCAGTCGGAGCTCTCCCCGGCAGCGAAGTCCGAGTTGCTGGTCAACCTGCGTACCAAGCAGCAGCAATTTCAGCGCGCGGCCGAGCTGGCCTTGAATCTGGAGCTGCGCGTCTCTACTACACCTGCCGGCAATGGCATGCTGGTTCCGCGACAGACGGTGCGGCTGCAGGCCGAGCTCCGCAATTCTGGCGACGAAGCGGTACAACTGCAGCAGATCGCGCTCGACCTGCCGCCAGGCTGGAGTTCGCCGCCGGTATGGATTCGGTCTTCGCGGCTGAAACCCGGCGATAGCACCACCGTGGTCTTCAACGTGACAGTAGCGCCGGACGCCGAACTCATGCGCCCCTATTGGCACCGCAACGATCCCGAGAGCGACGCGGTGTATGAGATCGACGATCCCCGCTATGCGACGCTTCCCTTTCCGCCGCCACCGGTGGAGGCACATGCGGCGTTTGCCTTCGGCGCATACCACGGCACGGTGCGGGCGATCGCCCGCGCCTCCCTGGCGGAGAACAGTCCGCCGCTGGCGGTGGTGCCGGCGTTTTCCCTGCTCATCGCGCCGCGCACCCAGGTGGTGCCCGCCGATTCCACCTCGCCGACCACGGTGGCCGTCGAGGTTCGCAGCTATGTCTCCGGAGAGGCCCGCGTCTCCTTGCGCGCGCCTCAGGGATGGACAGTCGTGCCCAGCTCTGCCGCGGTGCGCTTCGAACGCAGCGGCCAGGAGAAGAAGGTCAACTTCAAGCTGACGCCACCCAGCGGAGTCTATCGGCCGGGAAAGCTCCGCGTGCGCGCCGTGCTGGAGGCCGCAGGACGTCAGTACTCCGAAGGCTTCACGGTAGTGACCGGCGAAGACCTGGGCACTTTTTATTACTACCAGCCGGCGGTCGAGCAGTTGAGCGTGGTCGACGTAAAGGTGCCCGCAGGGCTGAAGATTGGCTACATCATGGGCGCGGGCGATGACATCCCCACCGTGCTGCGGGAACTTGGCCTGACGGTGGAGATGATTTCGCCTGAACAGGTCGCACGCGGCGACCTGGGACGCTTCGACACCATCATCCTGGGCATCCGCGCTTACGATACCCGCCCCGACCTCCGCCAGAACAACCGTCGCCTGCTCGATTATGTGGACCGAGGCGGCACGCTGCTGGTGCAGTACAACACCAATCCCGAGCAGTTCAATGCCGGCCACTACACGCCTTATCCCGCCGAACTGAGCCACGACCGCGTGAGCGTAGAAGAAGCGCCGGTCACGCTGCTCGAGCCCTACGACCGCCTCTTCCGCTATCCCAACACCATCACCGGGAGAGATTTTGCCGGCTGGGTACAGGAGCGTGGGCTCTACTTCATGGACAAGTGGGACAACCACTACCGGGCGCTGCTCTCCTGCGCCGACCCGGGCGAGCCACCGCGCGAAGGGGGACTGCTGCTCGCCCGCTCCCGCCACGGCACTTACATCTACACCGGCTATGCATTTTTCCGCCAGCTTCCCTACGGAGTCCCCGGGGCCATCCGACTGTACGTGAATCTGCTGAGCGCCGGCCATGGCAAGCCCTAAGGGGCCGGCAGACCGCGGCGCGACCCTGCTTCGCGGCGTTGGTCTCGGTTCAGCCACCGCGCTGAACATGACGGACATGATCGGCGTGGGTCCCTTCATCACCATCCCTCTGATCATCAGCGCCGCCGGAGGCCCGCAAGCCATGCTGGGATGGATCCTCGGCGCAGGGCTGGCACTGTGCGATGGCATGGTGTGGGCCGAACTGGGCGCAGCCATGCCGGGCTCGGGCGGCTCGTATCGCTACTTAAAGGAAATCTATGGTCCGGCGCGCCTGGGACGGCTGATGTCATTCCTCTTTGTCTGGCAGCTCACTTTCAGCGCGCCGCTCTCCATCGCCTCGGGCTGCCTCGGACTGGCGCAGTACGCGAGCTACCTGCTGCCTTCGCTCGAAAAGACATATCTTGCGACTACGCTCGCCCTGTCTGTGCCCGGGCTGGGGCCGCTGGAAGCACGGATTCTTTTTAGCCGCGCAACATTTGTTGCCATCGCCGCGTGTTTGGTTGCGGTCCTGTTGCTGTACCGGCGTATCACCGTGGTGGGACATCTATCGAAGCTCCTCTGGGTGGGCGTGCTGGCGACGGTGGCTTGGGTCATCGTGGCCGGTCTGACGCACTTCGACTTTGCCCGTGCCTTCGACTTCCCTGCCGGCGCTTTCCGGCTCGACCATGGGTTTCTCGCCGGCTTGGGATCGGCGCTGCTAATCGCCACCTACGACTACTGGGGGTATTACAACGTCTGCTTTTTAGGCGACGAGGTCAAAGAGCCGGCTCGCACCATCCCGCGCGCGCTGATGTACTCCATCCTTGCTGTCGGCGCGATCTACGTGGTGATGAACGTCAGCATCCTGGGTGTGGTGCCGTGGCGTGAACTGGCAGCGGCGGGCCAGAGCGAGACACGCTATTACGTCGTGTCGTTGATGATGCAGCGCCTGTACGGGAACTGGGCGGGGTACGCCGTCACCCTGCTGGTGATCTGGACAGCGTTTGCTTCCGTATTTTCGCTGCTGCTGGGATACTCGCGCGTGCCCTACGCGGCGGCTCTGGACGGCAATTATTTCCGCGCTTTCGGCCGCGTGCACCCCGAGGGCCGCTTTCCGCACGTATCGCTGGTGGCGCTGGGCGTGGTGGCGGCGTGCTTCTGCCTGCTGCGGCTGGCCGACGTGATCGCCGCGCTGGTGGTGATCCGCATCGTGATCCAGTTTCTGGTGCAGGCGATCGGACTGCTGACCCTGCGTGCGAGGTGTCCGGAAGCGCCGCGACCCTTCCGCATGTGGCTCTACCCGTTACCGGCTTTGGTGGCCATTGCGGGATTTCTCTTCGTGCTGATCTCGCGGCAGAACTTTCAGAAGGAGGTGCGCTATGCAGTGGTGATCGTGCTGGCGGGGTTGCTCATCTTCTTCCTGCGCGCGTGGGGACGGCGCGAGTGGCCGTTCGGTCTAGAGACGTAGCAAGCTACGTCTCTGGAAAGGCGCGCTCCATCAGTGCGGCTTGCTGTGGTCGAACTTCTCGCCGGCCGGGATTGCGATTGCCAGCCGGTTCTCTTTGGGCGCGATGGGGCACGTAGCGTAAGGCGTCACGGCGCACGGCGGGTTATAGGCCTTGTTGAAATCGAGTACGACCTCGCCGTCCTGAACCGCGTCGGCTTCCAGGAAGCGTCCAGCGGGATAAGTCTCGGTCTTGCTGGTGGCATCGCTAAAGACAAAGAACAACCCCTTGGCCGCGTCGCCGCCCAGGGCCGTCAGCGTCAACTGCTGCCCACGGACGGTAAATCGCACCTCGCCGGGAACGGTTTCGTGGCTGATATCGCCGAGCACGGTGGGCACATCGACCGTGCGCTTGCCGTCCGAGGGCACCCAGGTCGCGGTCACGCGATATGCGGTGTCGATCGGGAAGAACTGCAGCGATGTGAAGTTGCGCAGCGCCGGGTTCTGAAGATCCTTCAGGCGGATGCCGACGCGGTCGCCACGCTTGATGACGTGCATGCGCAGCCGGCCCAGCGCCACCACGGTCGGCTTGCCCTCAGTGTCGGGCTGGAGCTTTGCGCTCATGACCGGCTGGTTGTCGATGATTGCCGCCGTGCCGGGTTCCATCTTGAGCGTGACCTCGTCACCGGTAAGCTCGAAGACGCCCGCTTTGGCGGGACCCGTGCCTGCGGGCAGCACGATCGGGTTGGATGGCGCTGTCCCGAACGCGTTCGCGCCAGGCTTGAGCCAGAACAATCCGGCCAGGACAAGCCAGTTGGATTTCAGGTCTTTGATCTCTTCGGCGCGGAACTTTTCGACTTCGCGCTGGTAAACGGCGCCAACCTGCGCACGCGCCGTTAGCGGCGCAATCGTGGCGGTCAGTAGGACAAGAATCGTCACTCGGAGACCGCGCATGGTTCGTTTTAGATGTGGAGACGAGGTGCGGAGGCAAGAAAAATTGGGTGATTGAGTCATTGAGTCATTGGGCCATTGAAAATCAAGGCCCGCATCGCGCTCGCTACGGCTGGCGTGACTTGGCGTACTCCCGCGGATCGGGCAGCGGTTCCAGGCCTCCGCCCTCAAAAATCTCTTTGAATTCGCGCAGCAGGTCGGCATGGATCAAGCCGTTGCTCGCGACCACGTCGCGGTCTGCCAATCGAAACGCCTGGCCCTGAAAGCCGCTCACCTCGCCGCCGGCCTCTTCGACCAGCAGCACACCGGCGGAGAGGTCCCAGGGGTTGAGGTTGAACTCCCAGAAGCCGTCGAAGCGTCCGCTGGCCACCGAGGCCAAGTCGAGCGCGGCCGAGCCGGCGCGGCGTACGCCGTGGGTGCGCAGCGTGATCTGGTGATAGAAGTGGATGTTAGGGTTCTTGTGGCGCTTGTGGCTGGGGAAGCCAGTGGCCAGGAGGGACTCGGGCAGCCGCGCCGTCTTCGAGACATGGAGCCGGCGTTGGTTCAGCCAGGCGCCCCTTCCCTTCTCCGCCGCGAACATCTCGCCGCGCGTGGGATCGTACACCACGCCGGCGATCAACTCCCCTTTGTGCTCCAGACCCATCGAAATACAAAAGACGGGAAATCCGTGCGCGAAGTTGGTGGTGCCATCCAGCGGATCGACATACCACTTGTACTCGCTGCCGGTCTCGCGGCGCGCACCCTCTTCGCCGATGACATCGTGGCGAGGAAAGCGCGCCTGCAGGCGGTCGATGATGAGGGTTTCCGAGGCGCGGTCAGCCGCGGTGACCAGGTCGGCGTCGCCCTTGTACTCGATGGGGACGCGGCGGGCGAAATAGCTCATCAGCAGCTCGCCGGCTTCGCGGGCAATCGGCTCGATGGCGGAAACGAATTCGCTGGCCCGCTCCGCGCTCACGGCTCGCGCCGAGGCTTGCGGGCGCCACTGTCCTCGGAGATGTACAGAATCTCGTGCTTGAAGATGAAAAGATTGGGCGCGCCCTCGCGGGTCAGCCGGATCATCTTGTGATCGTAATATTCGATCCAGCCCTTCACGATCTCGCCATCCATCAGCTTGATGCTGACCGGGGTCTGCTTCTCGCCCAGCATCTTCAGATAGGCGGCTTCCTGAAAGGTTTCGTCTGGAGGAGGATTTTTGGGTTTTTTGTGCATCGGCAGCATCGAGGATTGCAACGGCATGAACGACATTGTACACGCCTGGCGCTCTCCACCGGCGCCCATCACTCCGCTTTACTGGTGTAGTAGCCAGTGCGGTAGCGGGAGTGCAACGGCAGCTGCAGGCCGGCATCGGGTGGAGGCGTTACCTTCACTTGGATGCGGCGGAAATCGGATGCGCTCAGACGCCGGACCGGGTAGTAGCCCAGCACATACTGGGTGCGCAGTTCGTCGCTGATGTTGCGGAAGGCGCGGTCGATCTCCTGCGGCGTATCGGCGTAATAGTGCTTGCCGCCGGTATCCTCGGACATCTGGATGAGGGCGTGCTCGCCTCCGGTATTGCGGCCGGCGCTGGCTTGAATCGGCACCATGATGATGCTGTAGATCAGAGCATCGGCCTGCTGAGCCTCACGCAGGGCGCCCTGGTAGTTGACCCGGCTCATGGTGTCGCCGCCATCGGTAATCACCACCAGCACCTTCCTTCCCTGCCGGCGTATGAGCGACTGCGCGCCCAGATAAATGGCGTCGTAGAGTGCGGTGGCGGAGCCGACCTCCACGCGCGCGATGCCGCGATCGATGGCCCGCAGGTCGGAGGTAAACGGGACCAGGTCGTCCACAATTTCGCTGAACTGGTAGACCGCCATCGCGTCTTGCGACCGCAGGACGGAGTGCGCAAAGGCGTGCGCCGCGTCCTGCTCCAGCTTGAGGTCTTTGCGCGTGCTCAGGCTGGCGTCGATGGCGAGAACAATGGAGAGCGGCAAGGCGGATTCGCGGTCGAAGATGGCCAGATTCTGCTCGATTCCGTCCTCCAGCACGGCAAAGTCTTCCTTCTTCAGCGTAGAAACGGGGGCGCCGCGATCATCGGTAACGGTGACGGACACGTTCACGAGCTTGACGTCGACTCGGTAAGTGGAGGTTTTGTCCCCTGGCCCGTCAGAATGCCAGCGGGGAGTCGTCTGGGCGGCCGCCGTCACCGCGAGCAGCGCCGCCAGGGCCAGCACGAATCTCATCCAATGACTCACAGGAGAACTACTCATTTGGATGCCGGCGGACCGGCCAGCGTTCTTCCGGCGGTAGGAATATCGTCGGGAAAAGGCTCGCCATCGGCCCAGACAGCGCCGTCCGCGAAGTGCTCCTTCTTCCAGATCGGGACAGTTTTCTTGAGGGTGTCGATGAGCCAGCGGCAGGCCTCGAATGCGGCGGCACGGTGGGCCGACGCCACAACAATCAGCACGCTGGCCTCGGAATGCTGCAGGCGTCCCAGGCGATGGACCACCGCGACTTCACGGACCTGGAATCGGCCCAGTGCTTCCGCTGCGAGTTCCTCAAGCTTACGTCCAGCCATGGGCTCGTAGGCTTCGTAGTCAAGATAGAGCGTGCGGCGGCCGCGAGTGTGGTCGCGCACGATGCCTTCAAAGACCACCACCGCACCATCTTCCGGCTGCTTGATTTTTGCCAGCACGGTCTCGGTCGCGATGGGTTCATGAACCAGCGCTACGTGGGCGGCAGGCCGCTGGTTGGCATTGCCTCCGCTGACCGGCGGAAGCAGAGCAACCTCGTCCTGATCGTGCAGCGCCGCACCGGGCGGAGCATATTCCTGGTTGATGGAGAGCGCAATCGCGGGCAGGAAATCCTTGAGCCGGGGGACGGCAGCCTCGTAGTGGGCGAGCAGGTCGGATAGGCGCGCGCCCTCGGGAAGTGTCAGGGCGTCGTGGCTGCGGCCCGCCAGGTCGCGCAAGGCGCCAAAGAACAGGACTCTGACCTGCATGGGAACAGCATAAACGGTTTTCCGGCAAGAAACGCAGAGATCGCGGCGGCCAGGGAAAGGCGCTGCAGGTCTGGCTCCGCCCGTGGGGTGGTGACGTTCATCACTGCAATGCGTGCCGCAGGATACTACCTTTGACTGCGATATTCGTCCTCCTCCGGGCGACGGGAAAAGCCTTATGCCATCGGTGGTCACGGCGAGCGTGGTGGGGTTCTTGGGGAGCATCGCGCAGTATCAGAATGCCTTTCTCACCGCCCGGCTCTGCCAGCGGCTGCTGCGCGGGCTCGAACAGGCGGGCATTAGGACGCTTGGAAAGCTCATGTGGATCGAGGTGGCGTCATGACCAGCACGGACCCACAACGGCAGGGTCCGAGCGTAAGCCGCATTCTGCTGGCCGTCGATTTCAGTCCCAGCTCGCGACAGGCTGCCACCTTGGCGCGCATGTTCGCCGAACTCTATGGCGCCCGGTTGTGGATCACGCACGTGGTGAAACCGGCGGCGTCGCTGGTTGCCGCCTTTGTCCATCCCGCGGGTGCAATCGAGTCTGCCGAACAGCAGATGGCACGGTTTCTGGCGTCACAATCATGGCACGGCATTCCCTGTCAGACGGTGATCCGCTCCGGAGAGTTATGGCCCGTGCTGGCGAATATCGTCGAGAAAAATGGGATCGACCTCATTGTCGCCGGTACCCATGGACGCAACTGGCTAACGAAAGTGGCCCTAGGTTCGGCGGCGGAACTCATTGTGCGGAATGCAAAGTGTCCGGTGTTGACCGTCAGTCCACGCACACCCTCGAGGGTGCCGGATGGATTGCTACGCTTCGTGGTCCCGCTCGATGGCCAGCACCACGCGGAGTCGGCGCTTGCCTACACCATGGCGCTGGCCAATGAGAACAACGCCCAGTTCGTGTTCTTACATGTGTTGCACCACAAGGCAATGCCGGTGGACTATCCAGACGAGGAAATCATCGACGACGATCGCTACGCCGCAGCCATGGAGCGGTTGCGTGAGATCATTCCCGGTCCTGAGCGCTTTCGGCGCGACCCGGACATCGTCATCGAATCCGGAGTGCCGGCCGATACGATCGTCACGGTAGCCATGCGCACCGGAGCGGACATGATCGTCATGCCCGTGCGTCGGGCCCAATCACTGGCTAGGAGCCGCGTGCCCTGGAAAACAGCCTACCGCGTCATTTCTCATGCCACCTGTCCGGTGCTAACCCTGGCCGAGTAAGAAACAGGGCCCGCAGCTTTCCGCGGACGCCTCTTAAGTGGTTTCGTCTAGTGTGCTACGTAGCCTGCCTTGCTCCCAGGCCGGTGTTGGCCCGGACTTCAAGCTCGGTCCACTGGGCATCGACGTGTGGTTAAGCATCCCACGCAGGCTTCCATGAATCCCGGCGGCACGCTTAGAACGTCCGTTTACTCCAACGGAAAGAATCTTGGCATGGTGAATGAACTTAGCCGGTCCGGCCCCATCAGGTTGGGACCCGATCAGGATCAGCACGATCGAAAACACAATCCAATTCGCAATCCCCAGCACGACTCCGCCACCACGCGCGCGCCGGAATTGGTGAGGGAGCAGTCACATCCGGTGTGAGCCGGCGCCCCTCAAGATCAGGGTCTCGACCGTGCCGCCGACCGGGCGGTTCGTTCAAGTGGTAGAAAAGTCGAGGGATTCTGGGTTCCCTCAAAGCAAAAAATTGCTGGCTTCGATCACAAATCGTGGTACCTTACGCAGCACTAAACCACTCCAGCCGGCCTGTGGAAGAGTGGGGCGGAGGCATCCTTATGGGTCCCCCTCAAGACCCTGAGTTTCTCAGCGATGGCTTGTTTAAGCACTTGGAAGCAGAAGGCTTTGTGTGCTCCTTGCCGGCCCGCGCCACCTTGTTTATGGAAAGCGATGTGCCGCGCGGCGTGCACGTCATCTGCACGGGCCACGTCAAGCTCACGGTCACCTCGCGTGAAGGACGTGGGCTTATCATCAGGATCATTGGCCCGGGCGAGATTCTCGGCCTGCACAACTGCATCACCGGCGCTCCCTACGAAATGACGGCGCAGACGCTGCAGTCAAGCCGCGTCAGTTTTGTCAAGCGCGAGGACCTCTTGGGCATGCTGCGAAGCAATCCGGAAGTCTGTCTCTGCGCTACGCGGCGGCTGAGCAAGACCTGCCATGAAGCCTATAGCCAGGTCAGTTCCATCAAGTTCTCGCAGTCCGCTAGCGAGAAGCTGGCCCGCTTTCTTCTCACGCTTTCGGCGGAGAACGGCCCCGCGAAGGACAGCGCCGATGTGCTGCGCGTGGAAATGGACTTAACGCACGATGAAATCGCGCAGGCCATCGGAGCCTCGCGGGAGACCGTTAGCCGGGCGCTGGCCACGTTTCGCAACAAGCAACTGGCTAATCTGACGCGCTCCATGCTGCTGGTGAAGAACCGTGCAGAGTTGGAGAAGATCGCCGGTCTCAGTCGCTCCGGGAACGGGCCGTCAGACGATGCCAAGAAACGTGCTTCGCTGGCAGCCGTCCGGCCTGCACGTTGGCATGCGGGCTGGACAGGTAGCCGGCAGGTTTCTTGATCACCGATTGCCACATTCACATCCAGCCGTTTGAACTCCTGCTCAATCCGCCTTCTCTGGAATTAATGCGAAGGCACCAGCCCGATTTCGATCAGGTGCTGGAGTTCACTCGCTCCCCCAAGGCCTTCCTCAAATACATGGACAGGGCGGGACTGGATCGCGCCGTGCTGATCAACGCCGCCGCGCCCGATGTCACCGGCTACCCGCCGGGACTCAACGCGCGGGCCGCAGACTATGTGAAGGAGGATCCGGCCCGGCTAATCCCGTGCGGCAGCCTGCACCCACGGTACTCGCTCAACGTCAGCGCTGACCTCGAGGAGATCGTGCGGCTGGGGTTGCGGCTGATCAAGATTCATCCTCCGCATCAACTTTTTTATCCCAACGACTACTTGCACGGAATGAAGGAGTTGGAACTGCTGTATGGCACGGCGCAGAGCAATGGCATTCCCGTCATGTTTCACACCGGCACATCGATCTTTCCCGGCGCGCGTAACAAGTACGGCGATCCCCTTTATGTGGACGATGTAGCCGTGGATTTTCCGAAACTGAAGATTGTGCTGGCGCACGGCGGGCGACCGCTGTGGATGGAGACGGCTTTCTTCCTGGCGCGCCGCCATCCCAACGTTTATCTGGACATCAGCAGCATTCCTCCGGCTTCCTTGCTCAACTACTTTCCGCGGCTGCCGGAAATCGCGCACAAGACTCTGTTCGGCACAGACTGGCCCGGCCCCGGGGTGCGCGACCTCAAACAGGCGCTCGACGCTTTCCGGGCCCTGCCGCTTGCGGAAGAGACCAAGCGGCACATTCTCAGCGAGACCGCGCTCGCGATCTGGCCGGCTTGAGCTTTGTTGAGGCCGCCCGGCTCTTGGTGACCTTCTGGCGAGTCGAGGGCCGCGACGCTTCTTTTCGCAGGTATCAGTGGCTAAGCGTCTCTTGCACCCCAACCCAACTCAAGCTGCACGAGGCGCTCCAATCCGGTAAAGACTCGAACACCTTACGAAGCACCTCAGGAGAGAGTTCGAGAACGTACAGGGGGTTGTTGCGAGACTTCTTATTCGCCTCGTCCCGCACCGAGAAGTGGAATTTTCTCAGCAGATTTTCGCCTGCGTCGGTTGCCGCCACGGCAAAGATTTCCCTTG
>Ga0335079_10006222_pt1 | contig 13654 bp, 11 predicted proteins | sample Lox_Sample_33_FD_206719 | JGI IMG/M metagenome (GOLD analysis project Ga0335079, IMG submission 206719) | Soil microbial communities from Loxahatchee National Wildlife Refuge, Florida, United States - Lox_Sample_3.3 | ecosystem: Environmental > Terrestrial > Soil > Wetlands | place: USA... | reverse complement strand
AGAAATAAAATTCAGAATCGCGGCCATGGGCCAGTCCTCCACCGGGTAGCTTTTCTTGCGAAGCCTTTCCTCGACGGGAGCCGCCCTGCCAAGCGGCCGGTTGCAACATTTGTTGCTGACCGAATAGCGGGAGGCTAGTCGCATTGCGCGCCGCTGTCAAGAGGATGGTTTTGGATAATATGCATCGAAATTTCAAGCGTGGCAGGTTCAGTAACGTTTGTTGCAACGATGCGGAATTTGCACCTGCGCCGGCATCGCGCGCTCCGTCGGACGGCAGGTGAGACGCCGTAAAAAAGCCGAAGGCGGCGGGAAGAGCGAATTGAACGGGAAGGGTTACTTCGTTGTTAAGGATTTATGCACGGCATCGAGGATGCCGTTGACGAAGGGGGCGGAGTCTTCGCCGGAAAATTTCTTGGCCAGCTCAATGGCTTCGTTGAGGATGACTTTCGCGGGCGTGCCGGCGGCGCGTAATTCGTGGATGGCCAGGCGCAGAATGGCACGGTCAATTACCGCAAGGCGCTCGAGCTTCCAGTTTTCCGCGTACTTGGTGATGAGTTCATCGAGCGCGGGCGCTTCGGCGGCGGCGCCTTCGAATAACTTGTTCGCGAAGCTGCGCGTGGTGTCGGCGGCCTTGGCATTTCTCCAGAATTTGGCTTCGAGCTTCGCAGGCTCCTGCCGGCTCATGTCCCATTGAAAAAGCATTTGCATGGCGTACTCGCGGGCTTTGGTTCGCAGGGACACGTTACTTGCGCCGGGTCTTTCCCGCGGGGGCGGGCTTGGCCGGGCCGCCGCGCAGCTTGCGCGAGAGTTGGGCCATTTCGATGGCCGCGAGGCCCGCTTCGAAACCTTTGTTGCCGCCTTTCAAGCCGGCGCGGTCAATGGCTTGTTCGAGAGTATCGCAGGTGAGCACGCAGAACATGACCGGCACGCCGGTATCCATCTGCGCAAGCTGCAGGCCGCGCGCGGTTTCGGAACAGACGTAGTCGTAGTGGGAGGTTTCGCCGCGAATGACGCAGCCGACGGCGATGAGCGCGTCGTACTTGCCGGTGGCGGCGAGCTTTTTTGCGGCGAGCGGGAGTTCGAAGGAGCCGGGAACACACACGACGTGCACGTCGCTGTCGTTAGCGCCAGCGCGTTGCAAGGCATCGATCGCGGCGGCTAGCAGGCGCTCGGTGATGAAGCTGTTGAAGCGGCTCAGCACGATGGCGAAGCGCAAACCTGCCGCACTTAAACCTCCCTCAATTCTTCCTGGCTCGAACTTTTCCGCCATAAGCGATCCCGTTGCTCTTCGCCTTTACTTCCGTTATGTCATCTACTTCCTTTACTTCCCACGAAATTCGGCTTTCCTTTTTTCCAGAAATGCTTTTGTCCCTTCGCGCATGTCTTCGGTGGCGCAGGACAGCCCGAACAGCGTGGCCTCGAGGAATAAGCCTTCTTCCTGAGGCATTTCAACGCCGCGCTCGATGGCTTCCATGGTGTACTTCACGGCGATCGGCGCGTTGGCGATGATTTTCTTGGCCAGCGCTTCCGCCGCAGGCAGAAGTTCGGCAGGTTCATAAATGTGATTGACCAACCCGATGCGCAGCGCTTCTTCGGCGGAAATCATTTCGCCGGTGAGGCAGAGTTCGTGGGCCACGCCTTTGCCGCAGAGCCGCGCGAGCCGTTGCGTGCCGCCGTATCCCGGAATAATGCCGAGCTTCACTTCAGGCTGGCCGAGCTTCGCGGTTTTGCTGGCGATGCGAATGGTGCAAGCCATGGCGACTTCGCAGCCGCCGCCGAGCGCGAAGCCGTTGATGGCGCAGATCGAAGGCTTGCCCAGGGTTTCGAGCAAATGCACGACACTCTGGCCGAAAAGCGAAAACTCTTTGCCGCGCACCGGCGTTTGCTGCGAAAGTTCGCCGATATCCGCCCCCGCCACAAACGATTTCTCGCCTGCGCCAGTCAAGATGAGCGCGCGAACCGAGTCGTCGTCACGCGCATCGAGCAGTGCGTCACGCAGCTCTTCGACCGTCTGGCGGTTCAACGCGTTCAACACCTTGGGGCGGTTGAATGTAATGAATGCGATCCCATCCCTTTTTTCGTACAAAATGTTTTCGTAACCCATGTCTTGTTCTCTGTGTCCTCTGCGCTCCCGCCTCTGTGTTCTCTGTGTTTTTCTTTTGTTTTCTCTTCGAACTTCTATCCTCAAATCTCTAACCTCTAAAACTTCATCGCTTTCGGCTTCGCTGGATCCGAATAATCGTAAAAACCGCGTCCGCTTTTCCTCCCATTCCATCCCGCCAGAACCATCCTCTTCAACAGCGGTGGCGAGGCAAATCTGCGTTCATGAAACTCCTCAAACATAATCTGCGAAATGTAGTAGGTGGTGTCTAATCCTACGAAATCGAGCAACGTCAGCGGGCCCATGGGGTGCCCGCAGCCGAGCTTCATGGAATTGTCAATGTCCTCGATGGAGCCGACACCTTCTTCGAGCGCGCGAATGGCGTCGAGCAAATACGGCACCAGCAAGCGGTTCACGATAAACCCGGTTGAGTCGTGCGCGCGCACCGCCGTTTTTCCCAACTTCGCGCCAAACGCCACGACTTCTTCGTACACCGCGTCGTCCGTCGCAATCGTCCGTACCACCTCAACCAATTGCATCACCGGCACGGGGTTGAAAAAGTGCAGGCCCACAAAGCGCTGCGGCCGCTTCGTCGCCGCCGCGATTTCGGTGATGGTCAGCGACGACGTGTTGCTCGCGAAAATCGTCGAAGCGGGGCACATCGCATCCAGCGCTGAGAACAGCTCGCGCTTCGCAGGTAGCCGTTCGATGATGGCCTCGATGATCAAATCGCAATTCTTCAAGTCCTCAATCGCCGTCGTGCCCTTCAAGCGCCCGCGAATCTCCGTTTGCGCCGCCGCCGTCAGCTTCCCTTTCTCTACCAAACGCGCCAGATTCTTTTCAATGCCTTTCAAGCCCTTGGCTACGAGCTCCGGAGTGACTTCACGCACCACGGTAGAGTATCCGGCCGCCGCGCACACTTGCGCGATCCCCGACCCCATCAACCCACACCCCACGACTCCCACTTTTTCAATCGCCATGTTTTCCTCTTGGATTCCCGCCACCAACTCGCGCGAAAGGAACTATCAAACGCCCACAAACCTTGGAGACACGAAACACCGTGCCCTCTTGATGCGACCAAAGTTTACCAGAGCCGCCGTTCCTTTACTTCCTGTACTTCCCTTACCTCGTCTGCGTCAGCTCTTGATCGCTTCCACAATCATGGCGATGCCCTGGCCGCCGCCGATGCAGGCGGTCGTCAAACCATAGCGCAATCCGTTGCGCCGCAACTCATTCAGAATGGTAATCACCAGGCGCGTCCCGCTGGCGCCCAGCGGGTGACCCAACGCAATCGCTCCGCCGTTGACATTCGTTTTGTCGCGATGCAATCCCATGGCTTTCTCGACCGCCAAATATTGCGGCGCAAACGCCTCGTTCACCTCGACGCGATCCATCTGCTCCAGCGTCAATCCCGCCAGCTTCAGTGTTTTTTGCGACGACGGCACCGGCCCGATACCCATAATGCTGGGATCCACGCCGACCGCCGCCCACGACACGATGCGCCCAATCGGCTTCAGCCCGCGCTCTTGCGCGGTTTTCTCGCGCGTCACCACCACCGCCGCTGCGCCGTCCACAATGCCGCTCGCGTTGCCCGCCGTCACAATGCCATCTTTTTTGAACGACGGCGGCAGCTTCTCCAGGGTCTCCATCGTCGTTTCCGGCCGCCGGTGATCGTCTTCGCTCACCACAATGGTTTTCTTGCCCTGCTTCACTTCCACCGGTACCAGTTCTTCTTTCATGCGGCACGCTTTGTACGCCGCATCGGCCGCTTGCTGGCTCCGCAGCGCGTACGCATCGGCGTCCTTGCGCGTGATGCCATGCTGCTCTGCCAATTTTTCCGCCGTCATGGCCATCGGCAGCCCGCAGTAACTGTCGGTCAGTCCCACAAACAGAAAATCTTCCAGCGCGCCACCGCCGAGCCGCAATCCGTTACGCGCGCCGCGAATCACAAACGGCGCCTGCGTCATGTTTTCCATGCCGCCCGCCAACACCATGGTCGCCTCGCCGAGCAACAGCCGCTGCGCCGCCTGCGCAATCGCCTCGATCCCCGAGCCGCACAGCCGGTTCACCGTCACCGCCGGCGTCTCCTGCTTCAGTCCGGCCTTCAACGCCACATGCCGCGCGCCATAAATCGCGTCCGCGCTCGTCTGCATCACGTTGCCAAAAATCGCGTGATCGAACTCCGCCGGGTCCGCGCCCGAGCGCTTGATCGCCTCTTTCGACGCCACCGCCGCCAGCTCAATCGCGCTTACGTCCGAAAACGACCCGGTATACCGCGCCATCGGCGTCCGCGCCCCCGCCACAATCACCACATCCGTTGGAAACATATTCGTCCTACTCCTTGAGAGACGTCTGAAGTTTACCTGCCTAAGAATTTTCCCGGAAGCGATGCGCCCGGATTCTCACCAAATCGTCTTGACTACGTTGCTCTGTAGGATCTTCTGATCTGCCGTGACCAGCGCCATGCCTTCTGCCAAAGCGGTCGCTCCGATCAGCTTATCCGTGGGGTCCGCAGGATAAGTGGCCGGGAACTGGCTCGCGATGACGGCGATTTCAACTGTGATTGGTTGAATGGCTACGTGAGCGGTGATCTTTCGCACGAAAGCTTCCACCGTGCCGCGCGGATTGATCCCCCCTCTGGTCGCAAGATGAGCCAACTCCCAAAGCGTCATCGCGGAGATTGCCAGCCCGCCGGCACCGGCCGCACCACGAATCGCTCTCACAGCGTTCTTCGAAAGTTTTGCGGGATCATTGAACATCCAAATCAAGACATGTGTATCCAGCAGGATCATTTCTTCAGAATGTCCCAGTCTTCCAACGGTACAGCTGGCGAAACAATGTCCCCCACAATTTCAAAATCGTCTTTCATCGACCCGAAAAGGTCGTCATTTTCTGACTTCGCCGGAATGACTTTCACCACCGGCTTCCCGCGCTTGGTGACCAGCACCGGCTCTCCAGTAGCCTGCACTCGATTCATAACTTTGAGGCACTGCGCCTTGAATAGGCTTGCCCGCATGCGTTTCATAGTGCCCTCTTATTGTCCATAGTCATTTTAACATGACTATTGTGCACGTGCTACAGCCGTTGGAGTGGTTGCTCTGCTCGTAGGTTGTGATTCAGATCTGCTATGGACCATTACACCTTCGGCGTCTCCAGCGTCACCACGGTGTCCCCGCCCTTCTTCCGCGCTTCATCCACGCTGAATTCCGCCCGATTGATCAAATCCGTCACAATATCTTCGCTCTCGTACTCGTGCTTCGCGACGGCCTCCACAATCCCCGCGCTCAGCGTAATGGACGTCGTATCCCACGGCGGCCGCAGCCCGCTCGCCGCGCGCCGCAACTTATCCGCCAAATTCTGCGCACCCTGCAGCGTGGTGTCCGGCAAAATAAACGCCAGCGACCACGACGTATACTTCACCGCCACGTCGTTCTGCCGCACAATGGGCTGCAGCGACCGCGCCAACTGCTCCAAGAACCGCTCCAGGGGCGACTCGCCCTGCGTCCGCAAAATCTCCGACCCGCGATCAATCTGCAAAATCGCCAGCGCCAGCGGTGTGCCTTGCGTCCGCGCGCGATCCGCTTCCGTCAACAAGCAGCTCTGATACGAGCTGCGGCTCAGCAGTCCGGTGCGCTCATCCGAAACGCCCATGCGCCGCACCAGCGAACGCAGCCGCGTGTGGCTCACGCTCATCAGCATCTGGTCGCCAATGGCCTGCAAAAAGTACGCCTCATTCGGCTTCCACTTGTGCGGCGACGAATGTCCCACAATCAACATGCCCGCGGGCGCCTGCGTCTCTTTGTCGGTGATCATCACGCCCAGCGCGGTTACCAACCCCATGTCCCCCAGAATCGAGCCGTCCGTCGCCTCCACCACCAGCCCGCCCAACTCGTCCGGTTCGGCTTTTTCCATTTGCGCCAGCAGCAGCACCACTTGCGCGCCCGGAGCCGCCTTCAACGTTTGGCTGCAAAATTCCGCGGCCATCTCCGGCGGCCGCCCCGGTGCGCCGACCACCGCGATGGCTCGCGCGGTACGCAAGTGCGAGCCTACTTCGTTCACCGCGGTGTTCAACATCGCGCGCGGCGTCTGCTGCCGGAAGATTTTCTGGTTGATCTCGGAAATTTTCGAAAGGTCGCGCAGCGTCTCCGCACTGTACACGCCGGAGCGCGTCGTGGCCGTCACCGGCGCCGCTTCCACGATGGGCGGAGCCGCCGGCATAGACGGCGCCGGAGGCGCTGCAGGTTCCTGTTGCTTCGGCTTGGCCGCGCCCGGCGGCCACCAATTCGCCATCTGGTAGAGATTCTGCAAGCGCGCGTTGCGGCTCTCTTCGCCGGGGAACATCGCCGCGATTTTTTGCAGCCGCTCGAGCGCTTTGGCTTGCAGCGAGTACTGCAGAAAAATCTCTGTTTGCACGATCAAGTCTTCCAGCGCCTGCGCGTGGCGCGCTTCGTCGCTGTTCGGAGGCGGCGCTGCTACGCCTCCGCCGCTGCCACTCTGTGACGGAGGCGGCGGTGCCGCCGTGCCGGACTTGCTCAGCCGGCCGCCGATCCGTTTGACAAACCCTTCGTCCACGTGTCCGCGCAGCTTCTCCATGCGCTCCTGGTTGCGGTAGTCGTACGCGTCAATATCCACCAGCTTTTCCAGCGCGTCGCACGCTTTGCGGAAATCCCCGGCGTTGAAGTACACGTCGAAGAGCTTCACTAGAACTTCGAAATATTGCGTCTCGCGGTTCAGCTCGTTGTACACCTGCGCCCAGAATTCCAGCATGCCCTGCGAATGCGGATGCTTCGTGGCCACGGCGTCGAGCTGCATGGCGAATTCGTTCTGCTTTTTGTCCGCGAACATCCGCCGCTTCAGCGTCTGCAGCACGTCCACGCCTTTGACCGTCTGCGCCGAGGCCGTGTAGGCATCGGCCAGCTCAAAGAGCCGCTCCGTTCCGGCGTTTTTCTCGCGCAGCAATTTCTCCAGCACTTCGCGCGCGCGGTCCAGATTTCCCGCGCGAATCAAGGCGTCCGCAAAGGTCTCCAGGAACACCGCGTCGTTTTCCGTCGCGGCGAACGGCTCGAGCAGCGTCGCGGCACCGGCCGCTTCGTCGCTGCGCAGTTTGGCCTGCGCGTAGAGCAGCGCCACGCTGCGCTCCTGCGGAGCGAGTTTGTGAGCGCGCCCCAGCAGTTTCAAGGCGTCGCCGGCGGCTCCGCCCGCCGACGCCAGCTGCCCCGCGCGCAGAAACGTCCGCGCCGCCAGCGCGTTTTTTCCAATTTGCTCCGCGGCTTCCGCCAGCTTCATTTGCCGGCTTAAATTTTCCGGATCCAGTTGCGCGATGCGTTCCCAGCAGAACAAGGCATCCTCATGCCGCCCCGCGTTGCTGAAAAGCTCTCCGGCCTTCGTGTACTGCTCGATGGCTTCTTCGGCGTGATTCTGTTTTTGCTGGAGAAAGGCGTAACGCGCGATGCGTTCCGGCGGCTGCGCGGTGGAGCTGTTTTTCAGGAACCGGTTGTAGATGGCCAGCGCTTTCGTTTCGTCGCGTGGCTCGACCAGCAAATCGAAGAGCAGCCCGTAAAAGACCGCCGCGCGCTCCGGCTGCTCGATGCGCGCGTATAAATCGCCCAGCGCCTGCGTGGCTTCCTGATGCTGCGGCGCTTCCTCCAACACCGCCAGATAGGCTTCGATGGCGTCCTCGACACGATTCTTTTCGAGGAATCGCTTCGCGCGATCCAGGTGCTTGCTGACGTCTGAGCCCATCCGTCTGAATTGCCTTTTAAGGTTTGGCCCGGTTGCCTCGCGCAACCCGTCGGCTTCCAGGGAAATCTTCAGCTGGGTCGCGTCCCGCCCCGGGCACGCCCCCTTTGTCACTATATACCCCGTCCGCAACCCCCACAAAACCTGCGTCGCCTTGCTTTGTAGTATCCGCCACCGCCATCCCGCCCAGCCCACGGAACCTTTTGCCGTTTTCTGCGTCCTCATCAGTACCACCGCCGTTCGTCTCCGCGGTGGCCGGGAGGGCTACCATGCGCCATTTCCTTTCCGACCTGCGTCTTGCTCTGCGCCTGCTCCGCCGCAACCCCGCTTTCGCTGCCACCGCCATCCTGCTCCTCGCTCTCGGCATCGGCGCCAACACCGCCATCTTCTCCGTCGTCAACGCTGTCCTTCTCCGCCCCCTTCCCTACCAGGACCCCGATCGCCTCATGCAAATCTGGCACGTTCCCCCCGCCAAAAGCTTCCCTGGGATGAGCTACTTCTCCGTCTCCCCTGCCAACTTCCTCGATTGGCAGCGCCAGAACACTTCCTTTGAAGACATGGCCGCCTACGGCGGCACGGTTCTCAATCTCGGAGGAACGGACCGTCCCGATTCCCTCTTTGGCGCCACCGTCGTCCCGGGTTTCTTCTCCATCCTCCGCGTTCAACCAGCTCTGGGTCGAACCTTCTCGCCCGACGAAGACCGTCCCGGCCAAGGCCATGTCGTCATCCTCAGTGACCAACTCTGGCGCAATCATTTCGGCGCCAATCCCGCCATCGTCGGCCAGGATATCGTTCTCAACGGCGAGCCTTATCACGTCGTCGGCGTCATGCCGCCGGGCTTCAAATTCCCCAGTTGGGCCAAGCTGTGGGTTCCTATGGCTTGGAGCGACGAAAAGCGCGCCGTCCGCGGCAATCACAACTACTCCGTCATCGGCCGCCTCAAGCCGGGCGTAGACATTCGCGCCGCAAAGTCCGAACTCAGCGCCATCTCCGTGCGTCTCGAACAGCTTTATCCCGAGGACGACAAAGGCTGGGGCGCCACCATCATTCCTCTGCGTCAACAACTCGTGGGCGACATTCGCCCCGCGCTCCTCGTCCTTCTCGGTGCGGTCGCCTTCGTCCTCCTCATCGCCTGCGCCAACGTCGCCAATCTCGTCCTCGGCAAAATGCTCGCCCGCAAAAAAGAAATCGCCATTCGCACCGCGCTGGGCGCCAGCCGCCCCGTAATCCTCCGTCAAGTGCTCGCGGAAACGCTTCTTCTCTCCGTCGCCGGCGGCGCGCTGGGCTTGTTACTCGCCAATGTCGGCATCGCCCTCATCTCCAAATTCCTCGCCGATCGCCTCCCGCGTTTCGCCCACATGAATCTCGATGCTTCGGTGCTGGCCTTCACCGTGGTTCTCTCTCTTTTCGCGGGAATTCTCGCCGGCCTTCTTCCCGCCTTGCGCTTCACCAAAGCCGACGTCAGCGAAACCCTCAAACAGGGGCAAAGCCGCGGCAGCTCCGATTCTGGCGGCAGCAAAACCCGAGGCGCTTTGGTTGTATGCGAAGTCGCCCTTTCTCTCGTTCTCCTCATCGGCGCCGGCCTCATGGTCCGTACCCTCTGGGAACTCAGAGCTATCCGCCCCGGCTTCGATCCCAACGGCGTGCTCACCATGTCCCTCTCCGTTCCCGCCAACAAGTTCCCCACTCCCGCCGGCGAAATCTCCTTCTTCGAACGCGTTCTCCAGCAAGTCCGCACCACTCCTGGCGTCGAGTCTGCCGGTTTGATCGACGACCTCCCTATCAGCGACAGCGGCTCGCATCAACCTGTGCAGGTCGAAGGCCAGCCCGTTGTGCCCATGTCCGATCAACCGGAAGTCGACGTGCGCAACGTCAGCCCCGGCTTTTTCAGCGCCATGCATATTCCGCTCGTACGCGGCCGAGATCTCGACGCCTCAGACGTCACCGGACGCGCGCCCACCGTCATCGTCAGTCAGGCTTTCGCCGATCGTTTCTGGCCCGGCCAAAACCCGCTCGGCAAGCATGTCACGCTAACTTTCTATCCCGGCGTCGCGCGCGAAGTCGTGGGTGTTGTCGGCGACATCAAATTGGACTCTCTCGACGAAACTCGGCCCGTCGCCATGGTCTACTGGCCCCTCGATCAAATTTTCGCGCCGCCTTCCGAAGCCTGGCGCTCTTTCGGCATGAGCCTTGCCATTCGCACCACCGGCGATCCCATGAATGCTGCCTCCGCCGTCACCGTCGCGGTTCATCAAATCGATCCCGAAACGCCCGTCGTGGACGTGCTTAGCATGAATCAGCTCATCTCCAACTCCCTCACGCCGCAACGCTCCAACATGCTGCTGCTCGCTGCCTTCGCCGGCCTCGCTCTCGTCCTCACCGCCGTCGGCATCTACAGCGTGCTCGCCTACACCGTGCGCCGCCGCGTCCGCGAAATCGGCATTCGCATGGCGTTAGGCGCTTCGAACGCCGACGTCCTCAGGCTCATCGTCAGCGACGGCATGAAACCCATCCTGCTCGGCGTCGCCATCGGCTTCGCCGCAGCGCTCGCCCTCGGCCGCATCGTCTCTTCCCTCGTCTACGGCGTCCGCCCCACCGACCCACTCACCTTCGCCATAGTCGCCGCCCTGCTTCTCGCCGTCGGCCTGCTCGCCACCGCCCTCCCCGCCTACCGCGCCACCCAAGTCGAACCCACCCGCACCCTCCGCGAAGAATAACCTCCGCGTTCGTTGTTCTGTTCTAAGAACAACCCATTTTTTGTTTCTTGTATTTCGGAGCAATGAGCGGCCAAACTCAGGACGCGATGCACTCTTGGCACAGATTCTTTTGGATGGCCAGCATGGTCTTCGAGCTTGCCCTGGCCACTCCTCTCGCGCTCATCACCGTTCCGCTGTTGGGCTTCGTTGGTGCGATGTTCTATCGAAACCGGTCTAACTTGAGGGATCTCCTAAAACGCGCCTGGATACTGTGTGTCCTGCAATTTGTTTTACTGCTCACGGCTATTGGAGTGGCTTCATACGGCTGGGTCGACTGGACCCATCGACCCTTTGCGGGCCCGAACGAATCGGGCCTGCGCATTGAGAACTATTGCTTTGCCGTTGCAGTGATCTTGGCGGCTCTCGCAGTGATCCGTGCCAAAGGCAGCCGCTGGTCCGCGACAAGCCTTATGCTGCTGCAACTTTGGCTGCTCGCATGCGCGAACGAGGTCGCCGGGATGGCTCTCACCGGGCGCTGGCTCTGAACTAAATTCAGGTCGGTCTTACTTCACGCCCTTGCTTGGGTCCCACGAACCCTGTTCCTTGCGCACCATCACGATTTCGCCGATGTGATACGCATTGTGCGCGTTGATGTTGGCAATCGTCGTGGCAATCGATTGCAGCTTCGCCTCATCGGCGTTCTGCACCAGATTCTCCAGTTCCGTCAGCACCGCGTCCAGCTTCTGTACGGTTTCCTTCCAGCTTTTCGCATCGAACTTTTCGAACGTCTCGTCGTTGTTGCCGCTGAATTTCTCCGGATGCTCGCCCTTCATGCCTCGCAGATTCCGCTCATTCCAGAACCAAATGTGATACGCCAGTTGCCCTACCGAATGGTTGCCCTTCCCGTCCGTCCAATTCGCTTGTTCTGGCGTCACGCCCGCCACCGCCACATCCGCGCACACGAACCAGTTGCTGTTGGTATGCGTGTCCTTCAACTGTTGCAGCAACACGCTCCGCAGCGTCGGCGCCGGCTTGGCACTGTTGTTCTGCGCGCGCAGCGCCATGGACACCGTCCCCACCGCCGCCACCACCATTACGATCACCATCCCCATCACTCTTCTGGCCATTTCGCGACACCTCCCTGTCCACCCTTAGACGCGCCACCCTCCCACCCGTTTCCCCTAGGCTCATCCTTCCGCGGATGATTCTCCGTGCCCTCTGTGCTCTTCCCTCCGTGCCCTCTGTGTTATTCCTTTTCTTGTCTTCTTCTTGCCTTTCCCCCGCTACTCACTACCTACTACTCACTCTCTTATGGCAAACTGGTCTGTCTAAACAACGCGGTTTTGCGCGGCGTGATGTGCCGGCTCACCGAAACATCCTGCCGGTAACCACAACTCCAAGCATTCGCGAAACGGAAAACGTAACCGAGTTTCATGGACCCACAGTTCATACGCAATTTTTGCATCATCGCGCACATCGACCACGGCAAGTCCACCCTTGCCGACCGCCTGCTGGAAATGACCGGCGCCCTTACCCAGCGCGAAATGCACGAGCAGTTTCTCGACTCCATGGACCTCGAGCGCGAGCGCGGCATCACCATCAAAGCGAAAAGCATTCGCCTGCACTACAAAGCGAAGGACGGCAACGAATATCAGCTCAATTTGATCGACACGCCGGGTCACGTGGATTTTTCCTACGAAGTTTCGCGCGCGCTTTCCGCCTGTGAAGGCGCGCTGCTGGTGGTGGACGCCAGCCAGGGCGTGGAAGCGCAAACCGTCGCGAATACGTTTCTCGCGGCCGGAAATAATCTGACCATCATTCCGGTCATCAACAAAATTGATTTGCCCGCGGCGCAACCTGACTTCGTGAAGGAGCAGATCGAGAGCGTGCTGGCCATTCCTGCCGGCGATGCGCTGCTCATCAGCGCGAAAAGCGGCCTCGGCGTCGAGGACGTGCTCGAAGCTATCGTGCATCGCGTGCCGGCTCCGAAGGGCCGTTCGGAAAATCCGCTGCAGGCGCTGATTTTCGATTCCTGGTTCGACATTTACCGCGGCGCCGTGGTTCTGGTGCGCGTGATGGAAGGCCGCGTCACCAATCACGTAAAAATCAAACTGTGCCACAGCAACGAAACCTACGAAGTCGAGCAACTCGGCACGCTCACGCCCAAGCCGGTCGCGCTTCAAGAACTTGGCGCCGGCGACGTCGGCTTCATCATCGCGAATATCAAACGCGTGGCCGATGCGCGCATGGGCGATACCGTGATTTCCGCGGAGCAGCCCGCCCCGCCGCTGCCTGGCTTTGAAGCCATCAAGCCGATGGTTTTCGCCGGATTGTTTCCCGTGCTCGCCGACGATTACGAGCCGCTGCGCGATGCGCTCGGAAAATTGCAGTTGAACGACGCGGCATTTTTCTACGAGCCGGAGAATTCCGTCGCGCTCGGCTTCGGTTTCCGCTGCGGCTTCCTTGGCCTGCTGCACATGGAAATTGTGCAGGAGCGCCTCGAACGCGAATTCGGACTGAATCTCATCACGACCGCGCCCAGCGTGCGCTACCGCATCACCAAGGTCACCGGCGAAACCATCGAAGTGGACAGCCCGGCAAAGTTTCCGACTCCCAGCGACATCGACAAGATTGAAGAGCCGATCATCAAAGCCATGATCATCACCAACGACGAATCCGTCGGCGGCATTCTCCAGCTGTGCCAGGAAAAACGCGGCACGCAGAAAAATTTCGAGTACCTGTCTCCGACGCGCGTCATGCTCACCTACGAATTGCCGCTCAACGAAATCGTGCTCGATTTTTACGACCGGCTGAAAAGCGTGTCACGCGGCTACGCCTCGCTCGACTACCACCTGGCCGGGTATCACGAATCCGACCTCGTGAAACTGGACGTGCTCGTGGGCGGCGAGCCGGTGGACGCGCTCGCGCTCATCGTGCACCGCGATTTTGCGTACGAGCGCGGCCGCGAACTGGTGACGCGCTTGCGCAAACTGATTCCGCGGCAGATGTTCGAGGTGCCCATTCAGGCGGCGATTGGCAGCCGCGTGATTGCGCGCGAAACGGTTGCCGCCATGCGCAAAAACGTGCTGGCCAAGTGCTACGGCGGCGACATCACGCG
>Ga0335079_10006221_pt1 | contig 13655 bp, 12 predicted proteins | sample Lox_Sample_33_FD_206719 | JGI IMG/M metagenome (GOLD analysis project Ga0335079, IMG submission 206719) | Soil microbial communities from Loxahatchee National Wildlife Refuge, Florida, United States - Lox_Sample_3.3 | ecosystem: Environmental > Terrestrial > Soil > Wetlands | place: USA... | reverse complement strand
TTGACGGCACGCCGACATCCGCTAACGCACTCGGGGGTTGACACAGGACGTCCACGGTTGCGATAGTCGCGCCGACCGCGTGGCCGTGACGGCCGGCGATCCCCGAATTGTGCGCTCGGCACAACCGGCGGCCGCCCGCAGACGACCGGGAGCTCGCTCGGTCACTCTTTCCCAAGGACGACCTGCGAGATCTGACTCGGTGCGGAGCCGCGCGCCCGCAGTCAGATCGGCAACCGGAATGCTCGGAGGGTCGGTGGCTTGCCTTTCGGTTCGGGCTGAACACCACGGCTACATAGGGTGTCTTCGACGATCGGGCCGCTGCCGCGGTCTCCGGTGAGGCATGAGCCCAACGGGCCGACGTTCGGGCTGGTGTCGAGCGCGAGTACGACCACTGCGCCTCCGAGCACCGCGGCAGTATGTCGGCGCCGGCGATCGCGTCGGGCAGCGCGTCGGCTGCTGGTGGACGTGGCCGGCGGCCACGACCCGCGCGGAGCACAGGGGCGAGTGGGTCTGCGTCGATGAGTGCCAAGCCTGGGAGCCATAGCGGCGCCGGCGGTGGTGGGGCGGACCGGTCAGGTCATCGCCGCTCGCTCGGGCGCACTGCCAAGGGCGGCCTCGACATGCCGCTCTAGCCCCCTTGGCTGCCAGGAGAACAAACCCGGCGCCTCTGGGGCGGTCAGGAACCCCTGAGCAGTGGCCGCCTCGGTCGAGATCGTGGCACAGCCCCGGGTTCCGTGCCGGTTGGTGGATGCGGCGGTAGCGCTCCGTCTGCGGCGGTAGCTTGAATACCGGTGTGCACGCAACACCACTCGAGGAGGAGCAGTCGTGGCGCTGACCCAGTCCCAGATGGTCGCCGCGGTCGCGGACCGCGCTGATTTGAGCAGAGCCGATGCGAAGCGGGCCCTCGACGCGCTCGACGAAATCGTCCTCGAGGAGCTGGGAAATGCCCAGAAGGTCCGTCTCGGGGGGCTCGTTCAGCTGACGGTGCGCGTCAAGCCCGCCACCAAGAAGCGCCCCGGACGCAACCCGGCAACCGGCGAGGAGATCACGCTCGCGGCCAAGCCCGCGAGCGTCGATGTCCGAGCCCGTCCGTTGGCGAAAGCGAAGGCGGCGCTTCCGTCGGTGCAGAAGGCGCGGCGGCGACTTGCGGCGTCAAACGGACGCGCCTCCCGGTAGCGCCCACTCGCCTGGGTAAGCGGCCGAATACCCAACTCGACAAAGGTCGCCCGCCTCGATCTGCGGCGACGGGGACGGCGGTCGTCCCGGACGCCCGGCCACGACCGAACACCACCGCCGAATGAGCTCCGGAGGCGCGTCGCATCCACGGCGATCCAGATCGAGCACCCCACAAGGACAGATCATCGCGGCCACGCCGAAGCGAGTTGCCAGGGGTCCAGCTCAACCGACCAGCGCGGCACGGGCCACTGCCGATGCGCCCACATGAAGAAATCAAGGCCATCCGGCAACTTGATCGTGCGGTGCTCGCTGGCAAGGACTATCCACGGGCGGTCCGGATCGTGCTCGGTGATCGTGAAGCCGTACTTGCGCATCAGGGACGAACATATGTTCGCATGGCCGTCAAGGGCGCCTAAGGGACGCAGTCCCCTCGGGGCTCGCGTTCGCACGCACGGCTGGGCGCACACTCGAACACACGTTCGCTACAACATGGAAATGCGCGAACCACGCGATAGCCCCGACGCGGCGTGTGACTCGCGCCGGACGTGTCCGGGCGCGGACGTAGATTTGTCCACATGTGTTGCGATGCTGGCCGGCCGGTGGCTGACTTTCTCACGGTCGGGGATGTCCGTGGTCGGCTGCTTGAGCATTCCGAACTCTCAGACCTCACGGACTTCGAGGAGCGTCATGCGGACGCCGACGCGGTATTACCGCTGCGGGTGTGGCGCGCGGTAGCTCACCGCAGCAGCCAGACCGCGCCCGTCTGGGTCAGCGCCGACGCGTTCCTGCAGAAGTTGCACGCCACTGTCGACCCGTGCAGCAGCCGTGTGCTGGGCAGTTGCGATTGCTGCCTCTCGCGATTCGGTTGCGCTGACGATGTAGCCGCGTACCACCGCGGGTTCGCACTCGCTCTGGCGGGCGGCGGACGACTGACCGCTCCAGCGTGGTCGGCTGACCGCGACGACGCCGTGCGCCGCTACCTGGAGGCCTTGCTGCCAAAGGGCCGGTCGTTCCAGGCCGAGCACGCCGAAGACTGGTACGGGCTCGGTGTCTGGCGCGTCGAAAGCTCCGGCCTTGGCTTGTGGACGTTCCTCGAACCGGTGGCAGGATTCGCCCTGGCGCCGACCCGCGGCGCGGAAGATCAGACTCATTTCGCTTCGCCCGACCAAGCGGCGCTCTTCCACCTCGGACGCAACCTAACCGCCGTAGCTGAACGGGGATAGCGGTCATCCGTCCGCGCACTCCAAGCGACCCGCCAGCAAGACACGCCGTCCTCCGTGGCAGCGAGATTCAGCGGGCTTCGAGGTGACGCGCAGCCCTGTCGTGAAGCTTCAAGCCCGTCTGGCAGAGCGCCAACGCGCCGTGGCGTTCGCGCGGCAGGACCGAGAAGCGGAAGGCATCTCGGTCGCGCAAATCGCCGAACGGCTCGGCCGGGCCACCGCGACCGTCAAGGGCTACCTCTGCGACCCGACCGGCGAGAAGGCTCGAGCGGTCAAGGCCCGCGACCGAGGGGTGTGTCGGGGGTGCGGCGCCCCGACGGCGGCGCGCGGGGGCAAGGGCGACGCCTACGCGTTCTGTAAGCGCTGCCATCCCGGGGCGATCGCAGCGACCCGGACGCGCGAGTGGGTGCGCAACGCGATGCGCGAATGGCGGGAGCGGTATGGCCGACCACCGTCGTCGACGGACTGGTCTCGGGCGCACGCTCGCAGACGCGGCGGCGAAGCACTCGAGCGATTCCGAGCCCGAGACTGGCCTGCCGCTTCGACGGTCATCGACATCTACGGGTCCTGGCCTGCGGCTAAAGCGGACGCATTCGCCGACGGCTGACGGGCAGTGTCTGTCGGGGTGCCATCGGCCGAGACGCCCGGTACCTACCAAACGAGGTGCCCCGCCGACTTTCGCAGCACAACCACGCAGCCGACCGCGACGCGGCGGGCGACGGCTGGCATGAGCTGTCGGTCGCCAACCCGACGTTCCTGCTCGAAGACCGGGAGGCGGACTTTCCGGAGCACCGCAGACGCGTGACGATCGCCCAGAGGATGCTTGATCGGCGGAATCACACGGAGGAGCGGTGAGCGTACTTCGGGCGCCCAGCCGCGCCGAGTTGACCTGGGGCGAGGTAGCGCTGATGATGCGGGCTGCGGTGAAGGACAAGAGCTACCAGCGGACTCCCGTCGGCGTGATGGTCTCCCGGTACCTGCGCTGGTTCAAGAACGAATGGGGCGCCACGCCGACCACCGTCCGCGACTACGAGGCGGTCCTGGCCCGGATGAGCCTCACCCTCGCGGATCGCGAGCTGATCGACGTCAGCACCGAGGACCTGCGCGCCGTCATCGACCTGTGGGGCGACCAGAGCGCCCGCACCCGCCAGAAGGTGACGAGCATCGTCCGCGCCTTCTGGTCCTGGTGCGAGGAGGAGGGGCACATCGCCGTATCCCCCGCCTACCGTATCCGCCGCCCACGGGCCGAGCGAAAGGTGGCCCGTCCCCTGCCCGCCGGCGCCCGGCCGCAGCTGCTCGAGGCCGCCAAGCACCCGCGCGATCGGCTGGCGCTGTTCTGCCTGCTGATCCTCGGGATCCGCCGAAACGAGCTCGCGGGCGTCCAGATCCGAGACTTCGACCTGCTGCGGCGCACGCTCCGGGTGTTCGGCAAGGGGCAGAAAGAGCGGGTGATCCCGCTACGTGGGCCGATCCTCGCCGAGCTGGGCCTGCTCATGGTCACGGAGCTTCCCCACGTGGGTAGGCTGCCCGAGCCCGACGACCACCTCGTCTATCCGGTGGACCGCCGCGCAGATGGAAAGGGGCCGGAGGGCCAGATCGTGTGGTCCTTCCACGGCCGCCCGAAGGACCGGATCTCGATGCCGGCGATCCATCGCTGGTGGTATCGGATCGCGCAGGACGCGGGGCTCGTCGGCCGCGGCGTGACACAAGGACTGAACATGCACCAAGCGCGGCATGCCTTCGCGATGGAGCTGCGCCGCGTTGCCGGCGTCGAAGCCGCGTCCCAGGCACTCGGCCACTCGGACCTGTCGACCACGCTCGGGATCTACGGCCACCAGGACGGAACGGATCTCGAGCGGGCGATGGACCGCTACGCAGCCTGGCTGGAGCGCGAAACGATTTCCCCCGAAAATCAGGACGAAAGTGCCTAATTTCCGGGGGATTCATGGAGACGGCGGGAATTGAACCCGCGTCCGCAGTCGCGCAAAAGGTGGCGTCTACGAGCGTAGCCGGCACTCTGATCTCACCCTCGACTCGCCTTGCCGGCGGGGTTGTCGGGGGCCAGCTCCGGAGATGTCCCCGGCGGGGCTGGAGCGGGCCTCAACGGGTAAGCCTGCTGGTTAGCCCGGAATACCGCCGCAGGCGCTCGGGATCCGGGTCGCTTCAGCCGCTGTTAGACGGAGAAGCCGAATTCGTGCGTGTTTGCCTTCGCACTTATTTGTTCCCGGGTGTTTTACGAGGCCTCCCGGGACCTCGACTCGCAACCACCCCCACGAACCGACCACGTCGAAGCCTGTCGTCCCCAGGGGATATGTCCCGGTCGAGTATAGCCTCGGGATCGTGGCGGCCGTGGGCCGCGCAGACGACCGAAGGACGTCATAAGAATGTCTCCGGAAGCGCTCACGCGCATTCCTACAATCCGTAGCAATGGAGACGAACACGCAATGGCCGTTCTCTCCGGTGGGGGCGCCTGAGGCACCTCAGCCGGAGCCCGAACCCGCGTTCGAGCGCCGCCGCCCGAACCCGATCCGCCGGCGGCTGTCGGCCGCCGGCGCCGCGATCCTCGCGTTGCTGGCGAAGTTCAAAACGGTCCTGCTGCTCCTCCCCAAGCTCAAGCTGCTCGCCTCGACGGGCACGATCCTGGTCTCGCTGGCGGCCTACGCGCTGCTGTGGGGCTGGCCGTTCGCCGCGGGCTTCATCGCGCTGCTGTTCGTGCACGAGATGGGCCATGCGATCGCGCTCCGGCGCGAGGGCATCAAGGCCAGCGCGCCGATGTTCATCCCGTTCCTGGGCGCGGTGATCGCAGCTCGGTCGCTTGGCGACAACGCCACAGCGGAGGCGCGCGTCGGGCTGGCAGGACCGATCCTCGGCAGCATCGGCGCCGCCGCGTGCGTCCTCGTCTGGCATGCCACCGGCAACGAGCTGTGGCGCGCGCTGGCGTTCACCGGCTTCTTCCTGAACCTGTTCAACCTGCTGCCGGTCGTGCCGCTCGACGGTGGACGGGCGATGGCGGCGATGGCGCCGTGGATGTGGTTCGTCGGGCTCGCCGCGATGATCCCGCTCGCGATCGTCTTCCCGAACCCGATCATCCTGCTGATCCTGGTGTTCGCCGGCTTCGAGACGTACAAGCGCTGGCAGCAGCGCCGATCGGGCGGTGTCGTCCAGCAGGCGTACTACCGGGTCAGGCCGCTCGACCGCGCGCTCGTCGCCGCGGTCTACCTGAGCCTGGTGGCGCTACTCGTGGTCGGCATGCACGCCACGCTGGTGGCGCGCACGATCAGCTGAGGCGTCGCCGACCATCCCAGGTGAGACCGTACGCGCCTCCGCTCCGCCCTCGGGCTCAGGCGGCCGGCGGCTGGCGCCGGTACACGGGCGCGTCGTGGTAGGTGTCGCGCCGAGCCCACCAGAAGGTGTAGATCAGCGACAGCACCAGTCCGACGAGACCGACCACGAACAGCACGGTTCCGGCCGTCTGGATGTTGACTCCCTTCACCTGCGCGGTGACGGCCCACTTCAGAATCGCGCCGATCGCGATCAGGAGAATGCTCGAACCAATCGTCATGCGTTGGGGCTACCCGACCGTCGGCGTCGTTACGCATTGGACACCCGCCGGGATTTAGTTGACGGCTCAACGCTCGCAAACACGCCATGCGCATGGGCGGTCGCGCTGAATCTCTCGACCGAACGTCCCTCAGTGCCGCGCCTCGCGCAACTCGCGCTGCACTTCCCGTGCCATGTCGCGCTTCTTCATCGCCTCGCGCTTGTCGTACAGATCCTTGCCGCGCGCCAGCGCGAGTTCGACCTTCGCCCGTGAGCGCGGACCCGAGAAGTAGATCCGGGTCGGCACGAGGGTCAACCCACGTTCCCGCGTCCTGCCGATCAGCCGTTCGATTTCGAACCGGTGCAACAGCAGCTTGCGCGGCCGCTCGGGGTCGTGGTTCTCCCGCGCCGCGGGCCCGTACGGAGCGATGTACAGCCCGATCAGCCACACTTCGCCGTCGCGCACGACCGCGTAGGCATCCTTGAGCTGGGCGTTCCCCTCGCGCAACGACTTCACCTCGGTGCCGGTCAGCACGAGCCCGCACTCGAACCGCTCGAGCAGGTGGTAGCGGAACGACGCCTGCCGATTCGTCGCCACGTCGCCGGCCGCCGCCTTGCGCTTTCCGCGCCCGGCCATCGGGTCAGCCCACCTCCCAGCCCGGCAGCAGGTCGACCCGGCCTCGCGGGGCATCGATACTGCCCACGCGCACCTGCAGCGGATCCCCCAGACGGATCGTGGCGCCGCCGCGAGTCCCGACGAGCATCGTTCCCTGCTCGTTGAGCTCCCACCAGTCCCCCCGCAGCCGCCGCACCGGCAGCAGCCCCTCGAACTCGCCGCGAGGGCCGAAGGCCACGAACGCGCCGGCTCCCGCGAGCCCGACGACCTCGCCGTCGAACGCCTCGTCCGGATCAGTTCCGCGCAAGGAGCCCTCGAGCAGGAAGCAGCGGGCGATGTCGTCGGCGTCCCTCTCGATCGACATCGCCTCGCGCTCGCGGGCCGAACACCACGGTCCCGCGTCCCCCACCCAGGCCGCCGGCGGCGCCGGCTCGTCTCCGGTGACGGCCGACATCAGCGCCCGGTGGCAGATCAGGTCGGGGTAGCGCCGGATCGGGGAGGTGAAGTGGCAGTAGCTCGCGAGTTGGAGGCCGGCATGCCCGCGGTTGCGCTGGTCGTAGTACGCCTGCTTCAAAGACCGCAGCACGAGGCTCGTGAGCGCGCGGCGGCCCCGCCCAGCCCGAGACGCCGTCCAGCGCTCGACCAGTTGCGACGCCTCTCCGATCAGATCAGCGGCCTGCTGCGGGGTGATGTGCCCCTTCGGCAGCGGCGGGGTCGGCACCCCCAGCGACGCGAGCTGGTCGATCAGCCGCTCGGCCGCGATCCCGTCGGGACGCTCGTGCACCCGATACAGCGTCGGCACGCGCCGGGACACGAGCAGCCGCGCGACCTGTTCGTTGGCCGAGATCATCAGGTGCTCGATCATCCGGTGCGACTCGGTCTGCTCGACCGGCTCGGCGGAGACGACGTTGCCGCGGTCGTCAAACTCGAACTCCGGCTCGGCCGACTCGAGCGACAGCGCCGCGCGCGACGCCCGCCGCTCCTCGAGCGCGGCCGCCGCCGCGCGCGCGACTTCGAGCGCCGGGCCCCAGCTCTCCGCCGCCCGCGAGCGCCCGTCGAAGATGCGGTCGACGGCGCCGTAGTCGAGCCGCTCGTCGGAGCGGATCACCGAACGGTAGAAAGCGCTGCTGCGGACCCGGGCTCCGTCGAGCACGATCTCGGTCGTGACCGCGAGGCGGTCCTGTCCCGGGACGAGCGAGCAGGCCCGATTCGACAGCGCCTCGGGGAGCATCGGCTCGACGGCGCCGGGGACGTACACGCTGGTCCCGCGCCGGTAGGCCTCCCGGTCGAGCAGCGACCCCGGGCGTACGTAGGCGGACACGTCGGCGATGTGCACCCACACCCGCCGCGTGCCGTCGTCCCCGGCCACCGCCGAGACCGCATCGTCGAAATCGCGCGCCGTCGTCGGGTCAACGGTGAACGTCGGCAGCAAGCGCAGATCGCGCCGCTCCGCGGACCACCCCGATGCGTCGCCTCCGTCGAGCGAAGCCGCGGACACGTCGCGGGCCTCGTGCTCGACCGCGGGATCGAACCTCCGCCGCAGGCCCCGATCGACCATCAACCCTTCGATCACGTCGCGGGCGACGTCCGCGCGGCCGATCCTCCGGAGAACGGTCGCCCTCCCCCCGCCTCGCCCGTCACGGCTCGAGCCGGCGCGAATGACGATCAGGTCGCCGACCGACACCCGGCGATCCCGGCTCACCACCGGCCGGGGACCGACGCCGAAGAAAGGCTCGGCGACGAAGAACTTGCCGCGGCGGGCCAGCACCGCCACGCGGGGGCCGCCGCCCGCGTCCCTGACCGAACTCACCGGACGCTCGCGTCCGTGACCGTGCTCACCGCACCTCGCCAGCCACCGTGCGCTCGGCGACCGTGAACGCCGTGTCGGCCTTCGAGCCCGGGGCGCTGACGGCGTAGATATCGGGTTTGATGCCGACGCCCTCCTTGACGCCACCGCCGCCGAGGTTGGTCCCGTTCGGGGTGAAGTATTCGCCGACCGTGAAGTCGAGCGCGCCACCGTTCGGAAGCGGCTCGATCTCCTGGAACACGCCCTTGCCATAGGTGCGCGTGCCGACGATCTTCGCCCTGCCGCGATCGTGGAGCGCGCCGGTGACGATCTCGGCGGCCGACGCGGTGCCGCGATCGACCAGCACCACCATCGGGATGCTCGTCGGGATCGCGCCGCCTCTGGCGACGTATACCTGGCGGGGCTGGGCGCGGCCGGCCGTCGAGACGATCGTGCCGTCGGGGATGAAGATGCTGGCGACGTTCACGGCTTCGTTCAGCAGCCCGCCGGGGTTGTCGCGCAGGTCGAGGATCAGGCCGCGGGCGCCTTGATGCAGGACCTTCTCGACCTGCGCACGTAGCTCGACGCCGGCCCCGTCGACGAACTGCGTCAGCGTGAGCGCGCCCAACTTGATCCCGTGGTACGGAACGATCTGCCCGGCCGCGACCGGGACGACGATGTCGGCGCGCAACAGCTTCACGGCGTGCGTCTTCTTGCCCCGCAGGATCGTCAGCGTGACGGGCGTTCCGGCCCGCCCCTTGATCAGCTGCGAGCCGAAGTTCGCCGGCCGGCTGGCGAGCGATGTCGGGCCGACCGCGACGATCACGTCACCCCGCTGGAGTCCGGCCTTGGCCGCCGGCGAGCCCGGGAACACGTCGTCGACGAGCAGCCCCTTCGACTCGGCCTGCACGTCGACGCCGATCCCGCTCAGATGCGGGTTGTCCTGGTTGAGGAAACCCTGGTAGGCGGTCGGGTCGTAGTAGTGGGAGTACGGGTCGTCGAGGCTGGCCACCATCCCGCCCAGTCCCTTGTTGACGAGCTGGTTGCGGTTTACCGGCCGGTAGTAGTCCTTCTGGAGCAGGTCCAGGACCTGGTTGACGAGCGGATCGCTCTTGTTGTCGACGAATGCGCTCCGCAGCGGCGACGGCAGCCAGCTCGGATGCCCTCCGATCCAGATGCCGATCACGAGCACGATCAGACCGGCGAGCACGCGCACGGCGATCCGGGGATTGCGGGAGCGGCGGCGAGACATGAGTGTATGAGGTTACGACGCCGCGAACTCCAGCGGCCCCGAATGCAGCATGTCGCGGCCAGACGGGCGTGGGCGCGCGGCCCGACCCAAACTGCCACCGGGCCGAGCGCCCGCCATGAACAGGGCCGTCCCGGCCGGGCGGGCCACCCGCATGGCCCAGCCAGCCAGGGTGACGGAGGGCTTAGAAGTTGTGCCGGAACCCGGGTCCGGCGGTCGTGAACTTGTAGGTCGTCTTGGAGCTGAACACCTGGCCCGGATTCAGCACCACCGACGGCCACTGGGGGTCGCCGATGTGGTGCGGCGTGTCCGGGTAGTGCTGCGTCTCGAGCGTGAACGCATCGCCCTGGCGATACGCGTGACCGCTCGTCCCGACGAGATCGCCGACCAGGAAGTTGCCGGTGTAGAGCTGCACGCCGGGCTGGTCGGTGTAGGTCCAGAGCGCGATCCCGTCACCGGGGTCCTGGGCGACCGCGGCCAGCCGGTAGCCCGACCCGCGGAGCACCCAGTTGTGGTCGTACCCGTGGGCGACGACGAGCTGGTTGCCCTCCGGCGCGCTCGCATCGCCGATGTTCCGGCCGATCGGCTTCATCGCCCGGAAGTCGAACGGCGTCCCGGACACCGGCGCGAACCCGGTCGGGATCTGGACGTCATCGGTCGGCTGGAACGTGTTCGAGTTGATCGCGAGCTTCTGGTCGTAGACGGTTCCGGATCCCTCCCCGGCGAGGTTGAAGTAGGTGTGGTTGGTGTAGTTGATGACCGTCGGCGCATCCGTCGTCGCCCGGTAGCTGATCTTGAGCGCGTTGTCGTCGGTAAGCGTGTAGGTCACCTCGGTCGTGACCGTCCCCGGGAACCCGTTCTTGCCGCTGGGGTCCGTGTAGGTCAGCTTCAGCGCGACGGCGTTCGCGAGCTTCTCGGGCGTCGCCGCCCACACCTGCGCGTTGTACGCGTCGGGGCCGCCGTGCAGCGTGTTGACGTTGTTCGGGCCGTTGTTGCCGACAAGCTGATAGGTCGTGCCGTTCAGCGTGAACGAGTGGTTGGCGATCCGGTTCGCGTAGCGGCCGATGATCGCGCCGAAGTACGTGTCACCCGATCCGCCGGGCCCCGGCCACGGCTGGTTCTCGAAATCGTTCACGTAGTCACTGAGCTTCGGGAACCCGAGCGCGACGTTCTTCAGCTGGCCGGTGCGGTCGGGTACCCAGATCGACTGCACGACGCCACCGTAGTTGGTGATCTTGACGATCATCCCGTGGCTGTTGCGCAGCGCGTACAGGTCGACGGGCTGGCCGTGCGCCGACCCCCAGGTCTGCTTGGAGATGCTCAAGTTCCCGTGGTGCTTGGTCTTCTGGCCATGGTCAGCCGCGAGCGCGATGCTCCCGGTGCCCAGCAACACTACGACGGTTGCGGCCACGACGCGCGTCCAGGCAAGAGTACGCAGCCCGCTGAGGCTGCGGAGGGCAGTCTGCATGAGTCCTCCCATCGGTTCGTGCGCCTGCTCCCGGCCGACAACTACGCAGGCGGCTCTTGTGACGGATTGTTATACCACGAATGTGAGCGCTCACACGCATCAATGGGAGTTGGGGGGCCCTCCGCTCCGCGTCCTCGGGGCCGTTCCGCCAAGGGGCTCGGCTCGACACCGTAGGTTCCGCGCACGTGCCTGAGCCGAATCCCCCATGCGTCCGTGCCCGGCGGTCGCCGGCGACACGTGGGTGGCATTCGCGCGCTCGCCCCGGAGCGCCGCGGCCGAGATCGGATCACCTGCATCACCTGACGTTCGAGGCACGACCGCCTGACCGTGTCAGACGGTGCACGTGGCGCGATGCGCCGTCCGACACAGTGGCGGATCCCGCTCCGCGGTCAGGTCTTGCAGGTCGCGCAGGGGGTCGTCGGCCGTGGTCCGCGGTGCTGCCTCGGGCAATGTGATGCGACGCCAGGGCCGGCAACCCGCCCACGCTCCGGCCCACGCCCCGGCCCCCGCCACCGCCACCGCCACCGCCGAGCCAAAGCCCTCAGACGCGCAGGAACCGCCGCAGCGACAGCCCGGATCCGACCGCCGACACGAGCGTGCCCGCCGCCAGCAGCACCACGACCAGCACCGCGAACCCGATCGTCCGTGGGGCCGCGATCAGCGTCCAGTTGCTCGCCAGCGGGTCGAGCAGGGCGATCTTGGTCGCGCCGAGGACGGCGATCGCCAGCAGCGCGCCGATCGCCCCGACGATCACCCCTTCGATCATGAACGGGACGCGGATGAACCAGTCGGTGGCGCCGACCAGCTTCATCACCTCGACCTCGCGCCGGCGCGCGTACAGCGACAGCCGGATCGTGTTCGCGATCAGCAGAATCGACGCCAGCACCAGGAGCACGGTCAGGACCGCGGCGGTGATCGTCACGAGGTTCGTGACCTCGAGGATCTTCCGGGTGTCGGTCTGCTTGTTCGAGACGTTCTGAATCGAGGCGTCGATCGGCAGGCCGCCGCCCGAGCCGGTTCCGGCGATCTCGCTGTGGACCGCGAGGACGTTGCTCGGGTTGTCGGGATAGACGTGGTAGGTGTCCGGCAGCGGGTTCGAACCCAGCAGCGCGTACGCCTGTGGATCGGCCTGGGCCTGCTGCCGGTAGGCCTGCTGCTTGGAGACGAACTGGACCGACTTCACGTGCGGTAACCCGAGCACCTCGTTCCGCACCCGGGCGTCGTCGGCGGCCGTCGCGTTCGTCCTCATGTACACGTCGACCTCGACGCGGCCGCGGACGCTGTTCGCCGCCCCGTTGGTCGCCTGCACGATCGGGATGAACACGCCCAGCACGAGCATCGTCACGAGCACGGTGGCGAGCGCGGCGAAGCTCGGGGCGGCGCTTCGCCGCATCGAGCGCATCGCCTCGCGGAGGAAGAAACCGATGCGCATCGGTTACGAAATCCCGGGCGGGCGGGACGATGGGGCGCGCATCCGTCGGGCGAATTCCCGCGTGGTCTCGTCGCGTGTGTACAGGCCGGTGGCCTCATCACGGACGATCCGTCCCTGGGAGAGCTCGAGCACGCGCCGGCGCATCTTGTCGACCATCGCCTGATCGTGGGTGGCCACGAGCACGGTCGTGCCGGTCCGGTTGATCCGGTACAGCAGCCGCATGATGTCGACGCTCGTCTCGGGGTCGAGATTCCCGGTGGGCTCGTCGGCCAGCAGCAGCGGCGGATGGTTGACGAACGCCCGCGCGATCGAGACGCGCTGCTGCTCGCCGCCCGACAGCTGGTCGGGGAAGTTGTGCAGCTTGGTCGACAGACCGGTCAGGCGCAGGATGTCGGGCACCTTGTCGCGGATCTCACGGCGCGTGCCACCGGTGACCTGCAGCGCGTAGGCGACGTTGTCGTACACGGTCCGGGTCGGGAGGAGCTTGAAGTCCTGGAACACGGCCCCGATGTTGCGGCGGTAGAACGCGATCCGCTTGCGGTTGATCCCGTCGAGGTCGTGGCCCGCCACCCGGATCGTCCCGCCGGTCGGCTCGAGTTCCTTGATCAGCAGGCGCATCACGGTCGATTTGCCCGAGCCGGTGGACCCGACGAGGAACACGAAGTCGCCGCGCTCGATCGAGAACGTGGCCTGGTCGAGGCCGGTGTCGCCGCTCGGGTAGCGCATGGATACGCCCCGGAACTCGATCACCGACCGGGCGGACGGAACCGCCCCGACGGGCTGGGCCTCGCGGGACGAGACCATTGCCGGAACCACGCTTTCGCGCCGCCGCCGGGTTCGATGCTTCGATTCAGATATAGCCATAGGTTGGGGGCAGCGTACCGAGGCGCATCTCGAAACGCGGCGTGATCCCTCCCTTTGCAAGGAGATTTGCAGAAACAGCTATTTTGTCTCCCGTGCCTTCGATCACGCGGACATCGCTCCCCAACGGCCTCCCTCTGTACCGGGTCTCGGTCGAGGGCACGCGCTCGACGACGATCCTGGTCGCGTTCGACGCGGGCGCCCGCACCGAGCGCGAGGACGAGAACGGGATGGCCCATTTCCTCGAGCACCTGGTGTTCAAGGGCGGCGAGAAGTACCCGACCTACCGGGACGTCAACGAGGCCGC